>Ga0335074_10001472_pt1 | contig 31946 bp, 31 predicted proteins | sample Lox_Sample_23_FD_206715 | JGI IMG/M metagenome (GOLD analysis project Ga0335074, IMG submission 206715) | Soil microbial communities from Loxahatchee National Wildlife Refuge, Florida, United States - Lox_Sample_2.3 | ecosystem: Environmental > Terrestrial > Soil > Wetlands | place: USA... | reverse complement strand
TTCGAAGCGCTGCTGCGCTGGACCAAGCCCGGACACGGGCCGGTGCCACCCGGCGAATTCATAGCACATGCCGAAGAAACGGGAATCATTGTCGAGCTCGGTCAGTTTGCATTGTCGCGCGCAACGACAGATCTCGCGCGCTGGCAAAAATCGATGCCGCTTGAACGGCCTTTGTTTGTAGGCGTCAATATATCGCGCAGGCAGCTCAAGAATCGCGAACTGGAACGAACCGTATCTCGCTTTGTCGAAATGAACGGACTGATTCCCGGCACCTTGAAACTCGAACTGACCGAAAGCGCGGCCGTTCCCGCCGCGGGTTTTCGCGAAACGCTGCGCCGCCTGCGTGATTGCGGGGCGAGCCTTGCTATCGACGATTTCGGCACCGGTTCGTCGACGCTCAGCGAGCTCAAGAACGTGCCATTCGATACGGTCAAAATCGACAAGAGTTTTCTCGCGCGCGGGCAGACCGAAAGCTCGGACGCGGATGTCATCCTGCGATCGATTGTGAATCTCGCTCACGAGCTTGGACGCTCGGTCGTGTTGGAAGGAATCGAGAGCGAACGCGATGCAACGTGGCTGAAAGAGATCGGCTGCGACTACGGCCAGGGGTTCTATTTTTCGGGCGCGCTATCGCGACAGCACGTGCCGGATTTCATCGCGTCACATAACGCAGACGGGGCCATTTCCGCCGGGCCCCACGAGGTTTCAGGCATGTCCGGCATGGGGGGACAGGCCTGATACGTCGATGCCGAGCTTGCGCAAGGCCGCCGACCATTTTGCGTCCAATTCCGCTCCGAACAGCAATTCGGGGTCGCAGTCGCAATGGATCCATCCGTTCCGGAGGATCTCGTCTTCGATCTGGCCTGCCGTCCACCCGGCATAACCAAGTGCGAAAATGGCGTGCTGCGGCCCACGGCCGTCAGCCATTGCGCGCAGTATATCGAGTGTCGCCGTCAGCGAAATATCCTCTGAAACCGGAAGTGTTGCCTCCGAGCTGTCGTAGTCGCCGCTGTGCAACACAAAACCGCGCCCGGTTTCCACCGGGCCGCCATAAAGGATTGGAAAATTCGGCGTATCCGGTCTTACGTCCAGATCGAGCTTGTCCATAAGGTCATGAAAGGAAAGCCCGGCAACGGGCTTATTGATCATGATTCCCATGGCGCCTTCGGATGAGTGGGCGCACATGAAAATGACGCTTTTCTCGAAATGCGGATCTGCCATTCCGGGCATGGCAATCAAAAGCTTGCCTTCGAGAAAGTTGTCGCCGTTTCCGGACGGTGGTTCTCGCGAGCCTGTCATGGCGGGAGCTTAGCACGCGGAACGCGTTTCGCCACAGCCCGGATAGCAACGTCAATGCAGCCTTTGCGTTGTCCTGCCGCTGGGATACAAGCGCCGCAGATTCGCAACAGGAGAAGATGATGACGATCAAGGCAGGCGACAAGGTTCCGTCCGCGACGCTTATGCAGATGAAAGGCGGCGCTCCGCAACCTGTGAAGACCGATGACTTGTTCGAGGGAAAGAGGGTTGTCCTGTTCGCGCTGCCCGGCGCGTTTACGCCTACCTGCTCGGCAAAACACCTCCCGGGTTACATCCAGCGCGCGGACGATTTGCACGCGAAGGGGGTGGATACGATCGCCTGCGTTTCTGTCAACGACGCATTTGTCATGGGTGCATGGGGCGAACACCAGAATGCCGGCGAAAACGTGCTGATGCTGGCCGACGGCAACGGCGATTTCACGCGCGCGCTTGGGCTGGAATTCGATGCGAGCAAATACGGGATGGGAAAGCGCAGCCAGCGGTTTTCGATGCTTGTCGAAGATGGCGTGGTGAAGCAGCTGAATGTGGAAGAGCCCGGTGCGTTTTCCGTCTCGAGCGCCGAACACATGCTTCAGCAGCTGTAAGGACCGCCGCTTTAAGTAATTTTATCCCGCTGCGCCTTGCCTACCGGAATCGCCGCGCGGGCGAGGGCGTCCACGCGCTCGTTTTGCGGATGGCCGGAATGGCCGGGCACCCATTTCCATGCGAGCGTGTGCTTTTCGGCCGCGTTCTCCAGCGCGCGCCAGAGATCGTCGTTCTTCACCGGCTTCCTGTCGGCCGTGCGCCAGCCGTTGAGTTTCCAGCGCGGCATCCAGCGCGTGGCGCCGTCCATCACATATTTCGAATCCGTGTGGATCGTGACTGCTGCGGATACCTTCAGGGCTTCGAGCGCCCGGATGACGGCGGTCAATTCCATGCGATTGTTCGTGGTCGATGGTTCGCCGCCCGAGATTTCCCTTTCGCGGCTGGAGGATTCTCCCGAACTCTGATCCGGCGCGCGAAGTATGGCCGCCCAGCCGCCCGGTCCGGGATTGCCGGAACAGGCACCGTCCGTGAAAATTTCCACCCGCGGCTGAGATTTCATGCGCCGTACTCTTCGGGTGATGTAACAGCGGCATGAAAGCGAAGCCGCGCCGAAAATTCGCGCGGATCCTTGGCCCGAACGAGCACGCGGGGATCGCGATCAAGCCAGTCCTGCAGGCGCGTCAGGAGGAATCGCAGGGCGGCGCCGCGTGCGAGCAAGCCGAGCGCGGCAATCTCGCGGGCGGAAAGCGCGCGATTCCGGCAATAGGCGGAAATCAGGCTCTGGGATTTCGCCCGGCTGAATCGGCCCCCCGGCTCGAAGCACCACGCATTGAGCATCACGGCGAGGTCGTAGGCGTAGAAATCGTCGCAGGCAAAATAGAAATCGATCAACCCGGACACGTTGCTGCCATCGAAAAGAACGTTATCCGGAAACAGGTCCGCATGAATCACGCCCGTCGGAAGGTCGGTCGGCCAGCTGTCCTCCAATGCTTCAAGCTCGGCCGAGATCAGTTCCGCAAGTCCCGGTTCAACAGAATCGGCCCTGGGCAGGACGGCCTTGGCAAGCCGCCGCCAGCCAGGAAGGGAAAGCGAGTTTGCACGCCGTGGCGCGAAATCCGCACCAGCAGCATGCAGCGCGGCCAGGGCTACGCCTGCCGCCGCGCAATGGCCGGCTCGCGGGCGGCTGAGCGACACGCCCTCGAGAAAAGTCAGAAGCGCGGCGGGGCGATCCTTCAGCGTCGTCCATTGCGCGCCCGAACGCGCGCGGACGGGCTGGGGGCAGGCGATCCCGCGATCGGCAAGATGCTCCAACAGATCAAGAAAAAACGGCAAGTCTTCGGCGCTGACACGTTTTTCGTACAAGGTCAGGATATAGGTGCCTCTGTCGGTGTGGAGCAGGAAATTCGAGTTCTCGACGCCTTCGGCGATCCCCTTGAAGCTCTTCGGCGCGCCGATATCGTATCCGGCAAGCATGGCTCCCAGATCGTCGAACGCAAGATCGGTATAGACCGCCATTTTGCCGTTGGTTAGAGTCTCGGACTGCCGGGCACTCTCACGAGTCGGCCCAGCCTGCGACGAATGTCAAGCAAAGGAAGGCGGCCAGTGCCTGCGCCCGCTAGAGTCCGTCTTTGATCGCTCTTCAATGAAAACACCCTGTCCGATTGCCGTTGCTGCAGCTGCAGCCCTGTTCGCGCTCGGCGGCTGTGAGGCCGACAGATCGGGGGACTGCCCCACGATCACCGGCGTTACCGACGCATCTGTTGCGACTGTGTTCCGCTCCGGAGCAACGACGGATCCGGCAAATGTCCTCTACACGGTGGAGATCACCAGCGTGAGCGGTACCTGCGACATGGACAAGAGGGAAACGACGGCCGACTCAAGTGTGGATATCAGTTTCCGCGCCACGCGCGCTCCCAGTGGAGCGGAGGCACACTATAAGGTCCCATATTTCGTCGCTGTTACCGACGGAAGCACGCGCGTGATGGCGAAACGCACCTACACGATCGAAATCGATTTCGCGCCGGGCCAGACGACCGTCGAGCAGGACGATACCGTGGGTTCCGCGCATCTCAATGTTGCGAAGGGCAAGCATCCCTACGACTACCAGGTACTTGTGGGGTTGCAGCTGACGAAAGACCAGCTTGAGTACAATCGCCAAGGCAGCCATTACGGCTCATGATATCGCTTTTGGCCGAGCTGTCGGCGATCGCGGGGGGCGCATTCGCCGCTGAAGGATTTGATCCCGCGCTTGGCGCAGTGCAGGTTTCGGACCGCCCCGATCTCGCGCAATTCCAGTGCAACGGCGCACTCGCGGCCGCCAGGGCCGCGAAATCGCCACCGCGCCCGATTGCAGAGAGAATTGCGGCGCGACTGCGCGAGGAAGCCATTTTCGCGAAGGTCGAACTGGCAGGTCCGGGCTTCATCAATCTCGACGTGACGGATTGGGCTCTTGCGCAACGCATCGCGGCGATGGCCTCGGACGAGCGGCTCGGCGCGCCGGATGCAGGGCAGGGCAAGACGCTTGTTATCGATTTCGGCGGACCCAATATCGCCAAGCCCATGCATGTCGGCCATCTGCGCGCCTCCATCATCGGCGATTCGCTGCAGCGTCTTTTCCGCGCCAATGGCTGGCACGTCCTGAGCGATGTGCATCTCGGCGACTGGGGCCTGCCGATGGGGCAGCTCATTTCGGAGATCGGCCATCGCAATCTCGCGCCGATCTACTTCGATGCAAATTACTCGGGGCCTTATCCCGAAGAATCGCCGGTCACCATGCAGGAGCTCGAAGAGCTCTATCCGGCAGCATCTGCGGCCTGCAAATCGGATCCGGCGCGGCTCGACGAAGCGCGCGCGGCGACAGCGGAGTTGCAGGCCGGGCGTCCCGGCTATCGCGCATTGTGGCGGCATTTCTTCGAGGTCTCCGAACAGGGGCTAAAACGCGAATTCGCCAGCCTCGGCATTTGTTTCGACCTCTGGAAGGGCGAAGCGGATGTCGATCCGCTGATCCCAGCTATGATCGACGAGTTGAAGACTCGGCACTTTGCGGTGCCGAGCGAGGGCGCGCTGATCGTGCCGGTCGCAGAACAGGGCGACCGAAAGGAAATCCCGCCGCTCATTCTCCTGAAGTCGGACGGCGCGGTGCTTTACGGCACAACCGACCTTGCGACCATCATCGACCGTGTCCGCGACTGCGATCCCGATCTCATTCTTTATGTCGTGGACCAGCGCCAGCACATGCATTTCGAACAGGTGTTTCGTGCGGCGCGCAAGGCGGGGCTGAACGGCAAGGCCGAGCTCGAACACGCCGGTTTCGGCACCGTCAACGGCGCGGACGGAAAACCTTTCAAGACCCGCGCCGGCGGCGTGATGAAATTATACGATCTCATCGCCATGGCGACCGAGGAAGCGGCACGGCGGCTGGCGGAAGCGGGTCTTGCGGCGGAGTATCCGCCCGAAGAACAGGCCGAAATCGCGAAACTGGTAGGACTTGCCGCGATCAAATTCGCCGATCTGTCGAATTTCCGCGCGTCGGACTACGTCTTCGATCTCGCGCGCTTCACGCGCTTCGAAGGACGAACAGGTCCTTATTTGCAATATGCCGCGGTGCGCATCCAGTCGATCCTGCGCAAGGCGGACAGCGAAGGATTCGCGCGCACGGCGCCGGTCATCCGCGCGCCGGAGGAACGGCGGCTGCTGCTTCAACTGCTGGCCGTAACAGACGCCATGGAGGCGGCCGAAACCAGGCGCGCGCCGAATGTCCTGTGCGACTACGCTTTTGCGCTGGCCCAGGAGTTCAGCCGCTTCTACGCCGCCCATCACATCCTCTCCGAAACAGACGCGGAAATCCGCGCCGCGCGGCTCGGGCTCTGCGATCTCACATTGCGCGTCCTGGTGAAAATCCTCGACCTTCTCGGCATCGAAGTCCCGGCGCGGATGTGAGCGATTTCCTGTTTAACAGGGAATTTACAGGCGAATTCATCGAATCCGCCGAACAAAGCAGTACCGCGTGCCGGAATGGTTTTATATATCAGCGTCTTGCGGGAAAACCTGTTCGGCCGGAAAACAGGCGCCGCCCATCCCTGAAACAGACGAAATACAGGAATAACAGGACCGGAACGTAACCGAATGTTTCACGTGAAACATTTTGGCTTTCGGGCGCGGAATTCGCGCCCATCGAACCGGCTTTAACCGCGTTACCAAATCCAGCCGTCATTGTAACGAGTCGGAGGGATGGGGCGCCGGCCCTGGTGTTGATAGCGCCACCCTGGCGCAGTGGCGATCCTGCAAGCCCCGTCGCATAAAAAAACGCCCTTTCGGGCGCGCGAATTCAACCTGACAAAATGCCTAGCACATCCGATCAAAAAAGTACAGCCCGTATTTCCACACCGTGTCGGACAGCGCGCGCCCTCATCTCGCCACCCAAACGCCCGACGTCCGCCCGCCAAGTCGCAGCAAATTCGATTTCGCCTCTTCTAAGTTATTTCTTGATACTAAACACGACTCCAAATCTTGTCGAATTCATCGAAGCCGCCGTCGATAGCCGTCGACCATGCAAGCGCGCTTCAACAGCCCGTGGCATCTTCTAGCTATGCGAGGCACACATCTGGAACTGCCACCTTCTGAAACAGATGTGGCATTGCAACGGCCGGGGCCGGATAGGTTGAAAGTTTTGCGCGGAAATCGGGATGGGTGAATGCGGCACGGAACTGGGCGGTCGACTCCCAGATCGCGTAGTTGAGATAGGTTGGATTGTCACCTATGGCGCTAGCCTTGCGTTCTTAACACAGATGCGCATTTGAAGTCCGGCTCCTTGCCCCTTATCACGTTCCACTCTTCGTGCTCCTTAGTACGTGCCGGAAGGACGATAGACGAGGCCGATCGCTATTCCCGTAAATGTCCACAAAACCAGTGCGGCAATCGCCGACTCCATAGTAAGTTTCAGTCCTATGTTCAGGTTTACGTAGTTATGCAGGACAAACGAACCGATCGCAAAGGCTCCAACCAACGCGCCAAACCGAGCGCCCAACAGGGCTCCATCAGAGAGCCCGATGCTGCCCCGGTACGTCATCGCGTAAAGTACGGCGAGGACCAGCATCGCCAAGAGCATGGCGGCCATCCCGACAGGCATATGACTCAGCTGCCCCTGCTGGTTGCGAAACACGGCCGGATATTTATGAAACTCTTCGCGAAGCCAGGGCAGAGCACCAAAAATCGCTCCACCAAGAATAAAATACGTTACGAAGGCCGCCAGGGTGGCAAGCCCGATCCGTCCAATGTTCATATCGATTTTCCCCTTGCTGCGTTGATTATTTCTCACGAGGTCGTCCACGAGATCGATTGCGGATAAGGTGACTTCCGCTTTATTCCTTTGGCCAGTTCCTTGGCCGCGTTTTCCGGTTGACCGCCCCCAAAAGATCGTCCGCTCCGGCGAGAGCTGATCACTCCTGCGTCCACGCGGCGATATCGTATCCATCCGGATCCTTGAACTCGAACCGCCGGCCGCCTGGAAAAGCGAAAATTGGCACGATGATCGCGGCACCAACAGACTTCGCGCGTTCCAGCGCAGCCTGCAGATCGTCGACATGAAAAACCATCAGCGGGCCACCCGGGCGTGGCTCGCCCCTGTCGCTTACAAAACCGCCCCCAAGGCCGTGGTCGGTGAAGCTCGAATAATTCGGACCGTAATCTTCAAAGGTCCAGCCGAATATCGCGCTATAGAATTTCTTGGTGCGCGCGAGGTCGTGAACTCGGAACTCCACGAAATTCATCGGTGCGGATTTTGATGCTGGCTGTGCTGCCGAACTCGCAATCGCTGCTGCGGCCAGCAGGATAGTTGCGCCGATCATCAATCTTTCCTTCCTTTTCGTGCGACCGTTTTTGGCTTCAGCGACTTCGCGTACTCGAAACTTGCACTGAGATAGGGGCGAAGCGTGGTCAAGTCCCCAAGTAACGCGTCGGGAATTGCGACATATTCTTTATTGGGCGGCCAGGCGGGATCAGCTCTGAAGTTCTCGGCATTATATTTAGCCAAGAAATCGTCGCGTTCGCGCTTTGGAAGCCGAAGACCAACGACGCCATATTTGGAAATCATCGAGTACATGTTGCCATTGACGGCCGTGTAAGCTGCACCGAAGTTTTCCTTGGGGTTGATCTCAGGGATCGAAACGAGAAGTTTCTGATAAAGCCGCAGTTGTTTCGGCGGGACACGTGACGGTTTATTCGACCCGACCATTGTTCCAAATCCAACTCAAATTGTTTGGAGCAGGTGCAACGAATGCGACCAGCCCATAGTCCTGATTGCACGCGCATCGGCGGAATGCGGAAAGATGTGCAAAAGGCGCAAATGGCTGCCAGAACCTCGCCGTGTAATTGTCACCTCGACAAATTCGTCGTTGGACCACCGGTATTTAAGGTGGCCGGGAGGATCGACGATCAGAAACTCACCTCTGACTTCATAGGGTTGCCCGTCGAAGTCCAGACTGACATGGATCGCTCCCCCCACGCGGACGTCCCATTCATGCACGTTCCAGAGCTTGTCCGTCGCGCAACCCAACCACCGCGCGAGAAGGTCCGCGCGCGTCCATGCCTCGAACAAACGCTCCGGCGACGCCGCGTAATCCTGCTCAAGTTCGAGCGTCTCAGTTTTCGTGCTCACGGAGTACCTCATCCAGTCGTTCAAGGCTTGCGGTCCAGCCGCGGCGCAGTTCGGAAATCCAGCGCATCACATCGTCAAGCTGTTGTGGCGCCAGCGAGAGACGATTCACACGGCCCTCCGTTATGCGGGAAACCAGACCGGCATTCTCCAGCACTGCGATGTGGCGGCTCAGCGCTTGCTTGGTGAAGCCGAAATGACGAGCGACTTCTGGTGTTGTCATAGGTCGTCTCGCCAGACGCACGACGATCTCGCGCCGCCGGTCATTGGCGAGCGCGTCGAATACGGCGTCGAGCGCCGCAGCCTGCGACCTTCGTAGCACGATTTCAAATTGGCCGAATAAAATCGATCATAGGAATTCTCATAACCCCACTGGACATGATAGTCAATGGACGTGTTGACTATGTCGCAGGCGGAAGATAGGGCGTTTTGAAGGTGCTCCCGGAATATTTTGGGGGTGGGGGACCGTCTATGCGCTGGAGATACCCCTCGGATCAATCACTCCCCCTGGGATACAAACTACGGAGTAACCTACGACACGTTCTGCAGCCATCCCTAGCTGAGGGGCGCGAATAACGATTACGCTTCCGTGCTTGCTAGAGCTGATCTCATTTGAGCGCGGATGGTGCTTTCAGGGCTTCAGGAACCGAAAGGCGAAGCGATCGCTCTCACCCTTGATCGAAGGATCGAACACCTTGATCGCGTGCGGATCGTCCTTGTTAGCCAGGATGGTGCTTTCGGCGTCCAGCACGAAGCCGGCCGCCTCCACCTCGGCGCGAACGGATGCAGGATCGATCCGATGCAGCGGCTGGGCATCACGCGCGCCCGCTCCGGCAGCAGCGGCGTGGTCGATGATGACGTAGGACCCACCGCGTTTCAGCCGCTCGTAGACGGCGCGATTGAAGTCGGCTGCCGTCGCACCCTTTTTCTGCATCAGCGCCGTATGGAGATCGTGGTAGAACAAATGCAGCCACAACACATCAGCCGGTTGCGTGACCTCCGGCATCGCGACGAGGTCCGCCGAGACGGCCTCGATATTTTTCCGGCCCGGCTCATTCGCGAGGTTCTGCATGCGGCCGACGGGATCGCTCTTGAAGTCGGCGACTTCGGCCGGCACGAAGCTGTAGACCCGTCCTTCGGATCCCACGATATCGGAGAAGCGACGCGTCCAATCGCCGTCGCCCGGGTAAACATCAATGACAATGGAGCCCGCATTTACACGTGCGAACCGGATCAACTCGGATTGTTTGGATTGGTCGTACATTTTGTACCTTCGCTACGGTTGGACATTCTGTGAGCGCGGCAGATGCTTAGCTCTGCGCCACTGCGGGCGCGTCCTTCTGCGAAGCCCGCGCCAGGGCCTGGGTGTCAACGTATTCCCGGATTTTCGTCAGCTTTCCGTTTTGAACGGTGATGTGGAAGACCCAATCGTCCTCGAACGTCTTGTTTGTGGCTTTGATCTTCCCCCTGGCGAAGCCGACGACCAGGACCCGGTCTCCCTGGGCGACGAACTCCCGGGGCTCCGTGGAGGTTTCGATCTCTTCTGAGGCCTTACGGAGTAAGTCCTGCACTCCCGCGTGCCCGCGGTGCGTTCCGGCCAGCGGCCAGTTCTCACCTGGGATGATCCACTCGATGTCTGCAGCCACCAGCGCCAGCAGACCGTCCCTGTCGCCGCGGCCGATCGCGGCGAAGAAATCCTTTACGGTCTGAACATTCTCGTTGCTATTCATAGGAAGTCTCCATTTCCCTCGCATCGGATCGCGCGCGTTCCGAATCTTGCGATTGAACAGCTCAGTTTGTTTCTGTGGCTTCTTGCTGGCGCCGGGGCTCAGACCTGCGCCATGCCGCCATCGACGGCGAGCTCCACACCGGTAATGTAAGAACTTTCATCGGAGGCGAGGAATGACACGACGGCAGCGATTTCTTCGGGCTTGCCTCTGCGGCCGAGCGGAACCTGCGTGGTGAACCCCGCTATCGCCTGTTCCATCATTTCAGGGGGGATCCCCGCTTTTTCAAGCGCCGCAGTTTCGATTGGTCCCGGGCTTACCGCATTCACGCGGATTTTGCGGTCTTTTAGTTCCATGGCCCAGCTGCGCACGAAACTGCGCACAGCCGCTTTGGCGGCGGCATAGACAGCAAACATCGGCAATCCCATTTCGTTCGCAACCGAAGTGGTCAGGATGATCGAACCTCCATCGTTGAAGAGGGGAATGGCTTTTTGCACCGTGAAGAATGTTCCCTTCGCATTCAAATCGAAGGTCTTGTCGAAATGCGCTTCGGTGGCCGCGCCAATTGGTGCGACTTCACCCCAGCCGGCATTTGCGAAGAGTGCGTCGATGTGCCCGTGTTTCTCTTTCACAACGGCATAGAGCCTGTCCAAATCCTCAAGGCGGGTTATGTCACCCGCAACCGTCGTGACGTTTCTTCCCATGGACGCCGCGGCCTCTTTCAGCTCTTTCTCTCTTCGCCCGGTGATCACGACATGTGCACCTTCTTCGACGAAGCGCCTGGCTGTGGCCAGCCCGATCCCGCTGCTTGCGCCCGTGATGACTGCAATCTTGCCTTCGAGTTTTTTCATAATCTTTCTCCTTTGCTGGAGTTGTTGCGCCAGCGCGAACTCTGCTCAGGCTGGCTCTTCGCTGATGAACTATGTGGGGAGGGCGAGACCGCGGGGTATTGCTGAATCCCCGACATCGGTTGTGCGAATACGCACCACTTTGGGCTGCTGTCTGTTCGCACAGAGCGACCGTTCTGCCGCTCACCGCGGGGGCTGTCTATCGATCCGCCCGTGGGCCGCGGGCTATGAATCGATCTGCCGTCGATCAGTCGCCAGGACCTGCAACGCCCGTGATCTGCGGTGCATAGCCGGAAAGCCTGCGAGACACGAACTCCGTGAAAAGCCGCACGCGTTTGGTCTTGCGCGTTTCGCCGTGTGTGAGAAGCCAGAGTGTGCCGTGTCTGTGCAGGGCAGTGCCCGGCGCTCTTGCCAGCAGCGGGTCGGCGTCTCCGACGAAGCAAGGAAGAACCGTCATCCCGAGCCCCTGCCGTACCGCGGCGATCTGCGCCTCACCATCCGTGGTTTTGATTGGAACTTCCGCGGCTGGGATCTCGCCCTCACGCGCCCAGTCCGGGATGCCATTGTGGCTTATAACTATCCAACGGATCCGCTCAGCCGCTCCTGCACGCCAGGCGCCAAGCAGGTCGCGGGCCATGTAGACACCCCCGAACAGCTCCGGTCCCTTCAGACCATGAAGATGGAGCGGCAAGGTGCTGCGATCGTAGACGACGCGGATCGCGACATCGGCCTCCCGGTTGGTTAGATTCACCAGCTCACCGGAAGGAAGGATTTCAATCTCGACCTCGGGATGGAGGCGCGCAAAATCGGCGAAATCCGGCATCAGCAGGTGGGTCGCGAGCGTCGGCGCCAGCGTCACCCGCAGCCGTCCGCGTACGCTCTGGTCGCGACCGAAGACGCGCGTTTCCAGCCGGTTCGATGACGCTTCCATCTGCTCTGCAAATTCGAGGATTTCCTCCCCGGCATTGGTCAGGCGATAGCCCGACGGCAGCTTCTCGAACATCTGCGCCCCGAGGCGTTTCTCGAGCTGGGCGATGCGCCGCAGCACGGTGGAATGAGTCACTTCAAGCCGCTCAGCCGCCGCCCGAACGGATCCTTCGCGCGCGACCGCCAAGAAATAGCGAATGTCTTCCCAATCCGTCATCTGCGCGGGCGTCTACTCAATCTGGAGAGATCGGGGATTTTCCATTGATGCTCGGCTGATAGTAGCACTCCGGTTAAAATTCGCACCACCGTTATCCGTGCCGAGCGTTAGGCTCATCCACTGCAGTGTCTTCAACCCTGATCTCGCAACCAAGACCGCGAACAAAATACAGCAAATTGTCCACCCGGAGAGTCTGCCGGTCCCCACCGTTTTGGATCAGCCGCCAGGAGGCCTGTCTGCGCCAGGGGGAGGCGAGGGGTGGTGCTGCTTCCAGCGGCGGGCCGGCAACGCGGGAGGCGCGCTCGGGGGCCGGTCTTTTTCCCCGTGCCGTTTGCGGTTGCTTTTCAGGCCGTGCCGTCGTTCGACGTCTGGTAGGACACGCTCACTTTTGCGAACTGACTTGTTTGGCGCTCAGCGCGATGATGCGTCTTGTCTCGTCCCATAGAGGGAGTGCCGCCACCCCGTGCATCGCGAACCAGCGCGCCTCAAGCGCGTCGCTCGCGGCAGGGCGGCAGCAGCCCGTGGCGTGGCTGGCCCGCGACATGGGGGGCAATCGCCGGAATGTGCAGCGGATCATCAACGATCTGCACAGGGAAGAGCTGGTCGCGTTCGAGTCGAATCCGCATCATCGACGCGCGCAGCTCGTTGTGCTGACCGCGAAAGGAAGACAGATATTCGACGCCGCCATGCGGCTTCAGGCGCCCTGGATCAACAGTCTCGCAAAAGGCATCTCCGTGAAGGAGGTCGAGACCGTGCGTCAAGTGCTCGCAACGCTTCGTGCGAATATCCTGGAATTGCGGTCGGAGTTGTAATTACTTCGTGGAAGATGGTCAAAGAGATCACGGGAATGCCGGGGATGGCACCAAACTTGTGCATGCCAAAGACGCTCCGTCGTGCGTTTGCTGTTGAGATGGAGCAGAAGGGCATTCCGTCAAACGTCGTTAAACGCCGGCTTGGACATGCTCGGATCGAAACTATTGCCATTTACGCAAGCGTGATGGGGGATAAGGAGAGAAACCTCGTGCGTAAAGGCTTGGAGTTCGTTAGAGTTTAACCATCACAGATAAAACAGCGATCGCCGCCTTTAGGCTTAAGGAGTAATCTCGAACACCGTGCCGCAACCGTACGCATATTCTTGAGGGCAGTCCACGTTGCTGCCGCCATTATAGGTCGTGCTGTACAGTGTGCCCTTCACGTCAATCAGGCTTGCAGTTGGGTACTCGCCATCCGTACCGTTGTCCTGGAAGCTGTGCAACACCTTCTCTGCGCCGGTCTTTAGGTTGACAGAGAACACCGTGCCGCAACGGCTGTACTGGCAGCCGGTGGTATAGCTGCCACCTCCAGCCGTTGTGCTATACAGTGTGCCCTTCACGTCGATCAGACTAGCAAATGGAATAGAGCCGTCCGTGCCATTGCCAAACGAGTGGAGTACCTTCTCCGCTCCGGTCGTCGGGTTGATCGAGAACACCGTGCCGCAGCCCTCAACTCCTTGACCGAAATTGCAGTTCATATAGATGCCCCCCCGATACGTTGTGCTATACAGCGTACCCGCCACATCAATAAGGCTGGCGTATGGGTACGCGCCGTCCGCGCAATTGTGCTGAATGCAAAAATTATAAATTACAGTCTCCGCGCCGGTCTTCGCGTCGAGCGCAAACACCGTGCCGTTGCTAGTGGTGCCTCCCTCGACCGTTGTGGCATACATTGTGCCGTTTACATCGATCAGGCTGGCGGTGGGGTACTCGCCGTCCGTGCAATTCTTCTGGCTGCAAAATGAATAAAGTACTTTCTCCACACCGGTCGCCGGATCGACTGAGAACACCGTTCCGCTACTATGGGTGCCGCCATAAGTCGTTATGCCGTACAGCTTGCCCTTCACATCGATCAAGCTCGCCCCGGGATAATAGCCGTCCGTGCCATTGCCGAACGAGTGGAATACCTTCTCCGCTCCGGTTGTCGGGTTGACCGAGAATACCGTGCCGCCGCCATAGGTGCCGCCGGTTAGGGTGGTGCCGAAAAACGTGCCTTTTACGTTGATCAGGTTGGCGGTGGGAGCAGAGCCGTCCGTGCAGTTCTGCTTGCTGCAAAAGGAATAGACTACCTTTTCCGCATCGGTCGTCGGATTGATCGCAAACACCGCGCCACTGTCATTGGCGCCGCCGGAGCCTGTTGTCCCATACAGCGTGCCCCTCACGTCGATAAGACCTGCGTAAAAGGGGGATGCGCCGTCCGGGGTAGCGCCGAATGAGTAGAGGACCGTTTCTGTTTGCGCGGATGCTACTGCCGGGAATTGCACCGCCAATGCGCAGCCAGCCGCGACGGCAAACAGACTGCCACAAACACTTTTCATGTTTGGCTTTCCCAGTGGAATTCGCGCAGCGATGCCAGATCTCATACCTAAGCGGCACCCTTAGCCGAGATCGGGGTTTGTCGCAACGGTGGCACCGAGGCCTTTTCCCGTCTACGCGGTCTTGCCCCCTCTAAACAATGCTTAGAACTGCGGGTGTGCCTCCGTCAAAGTCGAATGGTGAACGCTGTCCTGCGCAACGTTGACGGGGGGAAGCAGCGACTTGATCCCAATTCGGTACGTGTTGCATGGGGACAGAAGAGAGGGTTCCTCCGGGCGCGAACTTGAGCGACCGTGCGAAACCGGGACCACAATCCGCGCGAACAAAATACAGCAAATTGTCCACCCAGAGAGTCTGCCGGTCCCCTCCGCTTTGGGTCAGCCGCCAAGAGGCCGGTCTTCGCCAGGGGCAGGCGAGGGGTGGCGCTGCTTCCAGCGGCCGGCCGGCAATGCGGGAGCCGCGCGCCGGGGCCGGTCTTTTCCCCCGTGCCGTTCGTGGTCGTGTTCCGGGCCGTGCCGTCCTGCGACCGCTGGAACGACACGCTTACCTTTGCGAACTGATTTGTTTCGTGCTCAGCGCGATGATGCGTCTTGTCTCGTCCCAGAGAGGCAGCGCCGCCACCTCGTGCGTCGCGAACCAGCGCGCCTCGAGCGCGTCGCTCGCCGCGACAGGTTCGCCGGCGAGCACCCGTGCGCTGAAATCGACGAGCACGTAATGCAGCCGGGTGCCGGCTTCCGCGCCCGCTGTGATAAGCTCTGCGACATCGACGAGGCCCAGAATCTCGATCTCAAGTCCCGTTTCCTCGCGGACCTCGCGGTGGAGGGCGGCGCGTAGGGGTTCGCCGAATTCGACCTTGCCGCCCGGCAGGCTCCATTCGTGTTGCCGCGGCGGATTGGCGCGCCGGATCAGGAGGACCTCACCACGCCCGTTCCAGATGACGGCGCCCACGCCGACAACGATGCGGCCGGGTTCGTTTTTCGGGGTCATGACATCCGTTCCACATTTGCGTCGGGCGCCCGAAAACGGCTTGAATTCAGGCCGACACCGGCTATTGCTTGCTTTGGTGTAGAGAGCCAGCCCGGCGGGCCCGGCATGAGATAGCCCCGACAGGAAGGAGACGCGACCATGTTCCGATTCGGTGCTGTTGCAGCTGCCGTCCTCGCCCTTTTCGTCTTCAGCTCCGCCCGGGCACAGGATTCTTCTCTGAGCCTGCAGGCCAATCGGGCGTTCCTGACGGCAAACGCCAACAAGCCGGGCGTCGTCGTGCGGCCGAGCGGCCTTCAGTACAGGATCATTCAAAACGGCTACGGCAAGCAGCCCGGCCTGTTCGACAGCGTCGACGTCAACTATACCGGCACGCTCATCAACGGGAAGGTCTTCGACAAGACGGAACCCGGCCTGCCGGCGAATTTCGTTGTAAACAAGCTTATCCCCGGCTGGACGGAAGCGCTTACGCTGATGCGCGAAGGCGACCATTGGCAATTGGTGATCCCGGCGGGTCTGGGATACGGTCCCCGGGCCATCGGGCCAATTCCGCCAAATCAGACGCTCGTGTTCGATCTGGAGCTCGTGAAAGTTACTCCAGCGTCGAAGGACGACCAGCAGGACCAGGACCAGCAGGATCAGGGTCAGTCGCAGTAGCGGCGCCTGGCGGCTGGCTCAAGTCCGCCTGCGGCGGATATGCTGCGAATCCGTTATAAGGCGTGCCTGGCCGGGCGGGCCGAAGCGCCGGTGCGCGGGACTGAATACCGAATGATGAAATCCTGGCGGCAGAGATTTTCGGGAGGAAACATCCGCATTGCCCTCGCGCTGCTGCTTGTTATCGGCGCGAGCGTGCTGTTCTGGGCCAGCCAGGATTATGCGGTCATTGCGCCCGACTGGGACGGCCAGGTGCGCGGGATCACCTACAGCCCCAGTCATCTGTTCACGAAGAAGGATCACGATACGGTCACGGCCGAACAGATCGACCGCGATCTGGCGCAGATTTCCAAAATCACCGGCCGCGTGCGCACCTATACCGTCTCATACGGGCTCGACCGCGTGCCCGAGATTGCCCGCCGCTACGGTCTCACCGTTTCATTGGGACTATGGATCGGCCCCGATCTCGAGAAGAACGAAAAAGAAATCGAAACCGGCATTCGCATCGCGCTGGCCAACCGGCGCACGGTCGATCGCGTCTTCGTGGGCAACGAAGCGCTGCTGTTCGGTTACGTCGATTCCGATCAGCTGAACGAATATATCCGCCGTGTCCGCGCGGCGCTGCCCAACCGCATCAAGGTTTCAACGGCCGAGCCGTGGTCGCAATGGCTGCTCAATCCCGAACTCGGCCAGTACGTGGATTTCATCACCATCCATCTGCTCCCCTATTGGGAGGGCGTGCCGGTACACAATTCGCTCGAATCGCTGCAGCGGTTCTATGCCGATGTGCAGGAGGAGTTTCCGGATAAGCCGATCGTCATCGGAGAGGCGGGCTGGCCTTCCGCGGGTCGCGCGCACAAGGGCGCCGAAGCGTCGCTCGCGAACGAAGCTTGGTTCGTCCGCAATTTCGTCCAGCTGGCGCTGGAAAAGGGCTACGACTATTACCTGGTCGAAGCCTATGACCAGCCGTGGAAAAGCCGGCACGAAGGCGCGGTCGGCGCCTATTGGGGAATGTTCGATGCGAACGGAAATCCCAAATTTGCCTTCACGGGAATGCTTCGTTCGTTTCCCGAATGGCGCAACTATGCGCTTTGCGCCGCGCTGCTCTCGCTGCTGCTCGGTCTCCTGATCCTCGGGCGCATGCCGCGCGTGCGCCAGCCGGGTTATCTGGTGATGGGGGGGCTTGTCGGACTTGTTTCGACGGGCCTGCTCGTAATCCTCGACACAAGTACGCTCGAATATATCGATCCCAGCGATCTTATAATGACGCTGGCGATGATTCCGCTGATATTCATCGCGGCGGCTGTCATCATCACCGAAGGTGTGGAACTTGCCTCCAGCCTGTGGCGCATGGAGCGCCGGACGTTTCAGGCGGCGATCCCCGAGCATGCGCCGCGCGTTTCGATTCACGTGCCTTGTTATAACGAACCGCCCGAGATGGTGATTGCCACGCTCGATGCGCTGTCGCGGCTGGATTACGACAACTTCGAAGTCGTCGTTCTCGACAACAACACGACGGATCCCGCGATTTGGCGGCCGGTCGAGTCGCACTGCGAAACGCTGGGGTCCAGCTTCCGCTTCCACCACCTCGAAGGCGTCAAAGGATTCAAGGCCGGCGCGCTCAACGAAGCGTTGCAGTTGTCCGATCCCGAGGCGGGATTCGTTGCAGTTATCGACAGTGACTATCAGGTCGAACCTTTCTGGCTGCGTCGCGCGCTTCCCTATTTCGCGTCGCCGAAAGTTGCGCTGGTACAGGGTCCGCAGGATTACCGCGACGGCACAACCTCGATTTTCAAGCGTATGTGCTTCGAGGAATATCGCGGTTTCTTTCATATCGGCATGGTCGAGCGGAACGAGTATGACGCGATCATCCAGCATGGAACGATGACCATCGTGCGCCGCGGCGCGCTGCAGGACGTCGGAGGCTGGAGTGCCTGGTGCATCACCGAAGACACCGAACTCGGGCTGAAGCTCTTCGAGGCCGGATATGGCGCCGCCTACATCCCGCAAAGCATGGGCAAGGGCCTCACGCCCGACACGCTTGGCGCCTTTATGAGTCAGCGCCATCGGTGGGTTTACGGTGCGATGCAAATTTTGAAGCGCCATGCCGGCGCGATGTTTCTGGGCCGTACCAATCTGAGCTGGGCGCAGCGCTACCAATTTCTGTGTGGCTGGCTGCCCTGGATTTCCGACGGGCTCGGGCTGCTCGTGACTTTTTTTGCGCTGATCTGGACGGCGTTGATGACAATTGCGCCCAATTACTTCGACGTGCCGATGGAAGCGTTGTCGGCGGCCGCGCTGGCGCTGTTCGGCGCAAAGACGCTGAAGACGTTGCTGCTTTATCCGCAGAAAGTAGGCTCGGGAATATTTGGTGCGGTGCTGGCTTCGACCGCGGGCCTCGCACTGACGCATACGGTCGGAAAAGCGGTTCTGTCCGGGCTTTTCACTTCCGGCAAGCCCTTTCTGCGGACGCCGAAATGCCAGAACCCGGCCGAACTGCGGGACGCCCTGCATCTTGTCTGGCAGGAAATGAGTCTGCTTGCATTGCTCGCGCTCGCCATCGTTGCGATGACGATCGCCCGCGGCTTCGACGATCCGGCGGCGACACTTTGGATGTTCATGCTGGCCGTCCAGAGCCTGCCTTATCTCGCAACGATCGTCACCGCCTGCATCAGCGCCGCTTCGTACCGGCGGGCCGCTTTGGCCGCGCCGGTACTCGTGAACGCCCCCGCAACAGTCGAACCGGTCCTGCCCAAAGCAGCGTGATATTAATAATTGTCATCCCCGCGCAAGCGCAGGGCTGCCCGGGGAAGTGCCGCCCACTGTGATATTCTCGTCATGGCCGGGACTAATGCGGCCAAGACGCTAATGAGGTGCTCCATTCGGTTCGGGTGATTATATTTGAACAACTTTCCCGGGATTCAAAATGTTGTTTGGGTCAAGTGTGCGCTTCAGGGCGCGCATCACGTCGAGTTCGGTCGCGCTTTTGTAGCGCGTGATTTCATCGCGTTTCATGATGCCGAGCCCGTGTTCGGCACTGATCGAGCCGCCATAGCTGCCTGCGAGATCGTGAACGATGCGCGAAATCTCGTCCCAGCGGGCCAGGAACGCTTTGTCGTCTCCGCTTTTCGGCAGGCTGAAATTGAAATGGATATTGCCGTCGCCGAGGTGACCGAACGGCACCGGGCGTACGCCGGGGATCAATCTCTCCACGGCGGCGCAGCCGCGCTCGAGAAATTCCGGAATCGCCAGAATCGGCACCGACACGTCATGCTTGATGGATGCGCCTTCGAGCTTTTGCGCCTCGGAGAAACTTTCCCGCAGCCGCCAGAGCGCGGCGCGTTGTGTTTCATTCGCGGCAAGCGTCGCGTCGAGCACCGATCCGTCTGCGGCCGCGGCGGCGACAGCGTCTTCGACGATCCCGCGCAGCGGAAAACGGCCGCCGCTCGTTGCTTCCGTCAGCACGTACCATGAAGATGAAATATTCAGGGGATTTCTCGTGCCGGGGATATGCGCGAGCACGAGATCGATGCCCGAACGCGACATTAGTTCATAGGCAGAGACGAGGCCGCCCGTTGCCTCTTCGAGGCGACGGAGCAGCGAAATCGCCGCGGCAGGATCGCGAACCGCAATGAACGCAGTCTCGCGGAGTTGGGGTTTAGGAAAGAGTTTAAGTGCGGCGGCTGTAATGATTCCGAGCGTGCCCTCCGCGCCGATGAAGAGCTGCTTCAAATCGTAGCCGGTATTGTCCTTGTGGAGCGTCTTCACGAGATCGAGAATGCGCCCGTCCGCCAGCACGACCTCGAGTCCGAGCACAAGCTGTCGCGCGGAACCGTAGCGGAGCACATTCACGCCTCCGGCATTGGTCGAAATGTTTCCTCCGATCGTCGCCGAGCCCTCCGATGCCAGGCTGAGGGGAAAATACGCACCGGCCTGTTCCACAGCCTCCTGCAGCCGCGCGAGTATTACCCCGGATTCGGCGACCGCACTCATATCCTCGACGTCGACGCGGCGGACGCGGTTCATCCGTTCAAGGTTCAGGAGAACTTCGCCCGCAAGCGGAATCTGTCCGCCGACGAGACCGGTGTTGCCGCCCTGCGGCACGACCGGCGTGCCTGTTTCATTGCAGATGCGAAGCAGCTCCGAAACTTCCGCGCTGTTTGCTGGCCGGAGCATCAGCGGAGTCGAGCCGTGATATCGGTTGCGCCATTCTTCGAGGTGTGGGGCAATCTCGGCTGGATTCTCGCTGAAACCTCTTGGTCCTGCCGCTGCTTTCAGGCGACTGAGCGTTTCCCGTGCAATTGGCATATTACTGATCTCTTGGCGCTGCGGCGCGGCGCAGGCGGTCATTGATCGCTTCGCCGAGGCCGTATTCGGGCACGGGCATGACTGCAATGCCCGTGCAGCGCGCTGCGTCCAGTTCGTGCAGCATGGCGAACAAATTTGTCGCGGCTTCGCGCAGATCGCGCGACGGACTGAGATTGCGCGTGATCTGCGCATCTGGCGGGGCGTCCGGCCCGAAAGCGAGGAGCGCTTCATCGGCGCGTACGTTCATCGCATTCAACCGGATTGGTGTTTGCGGCGAGTAATGGCTGCGCAACCGGCCGGGCGAAGCGATCGTGTCGCCACCGAAGCGATGCAGTTCGCCGGCTACGTTCTCGATCGCGCCGCGTTCCAATGCGCCGGGCCGCAGAAGGACCGGTCCTTTTGGCGCGAAACCGACAATCGTCGATTCGAGGCCGAGCGGCGCGGGACCGCCATCCAAAACAAGATCGACTGCGTTGCCGAGGCTTTCGACAACATGCGCGGCGGAGGTGGCGCTGATGGCGCCGGAACGGTTTGCGCTCGGAGCAGCGATCGCCAACCGCGATGCTGCGAGGAGTTCGCGTGCAACGGGGTGAGCCGGCGCGCGCAACGCCACGGTTTCCAGCCCTGCACCCGCAAGCAACGACAGGCCGGCTGCGAAGCGGCGAGGCAGGACCAGCGTCAACGGACCGGGCCAGAAGACTTGCGCAAGCCTGAGTGCGAGAGAGTCGAAAACGGCGAGTGTCTCCGCATGGTCGATGTCGCGCACGTGCACGATCAGCGGATTGAAGCGCGGGCGGCGCTTGGCCTCGAAGATGCGCAGCACCGACTGATCGTCTGCCGCGTTCGCACCCAGCCCATAAACGGTCTCGGTCGGAAACGCGACCAGCCCGCCTTCCCGAAGCAACGCGGCCGCGTGCGCTATGGATTTTTCAGTGGCTTGAGCAACCTGCGTCATTTGCTCCTGCTTGCGGCCGGCGGGAAAGTTACTTTACCGCAAAGAGCACAAAGGAAGATTCGCGCGACGTCGGCAATACACTCCTTCGTGCTCTTCGCGCTCTTTGTGGTTCGATCCTTTCGCATCCTTGCCATTACTGCGTCGCGAAGAGATCGACGGTAATGGCGACATCGTGCGCGACGGGATCGGGTGCAGCCCATTCGCCCTGTCCCAGGCCGAAGTCGGTGCGCTGGACATGCGCCGTGCCGGTCACGTGTGCAGTGCGTCCATCGATCGCGAGTACAAAGGGCAGGGTGATGTCACGGGTAATTCCACGGATGTTCAGTGTTCCGCGCGCCTCGTAAGTGTTCGGCGATTTGCGTGCAAAACTTGTGGTTACGAAATGCGCCGTAGGGAATTGGGACGTCTGAAATCCCTGCGCGCCCTTTAGTCCGCTGTCGAAATCGGATTCATCGGAAGTTTCGCTTGCGAGGTCCACGGTGACTGAAGCGTGGGCATGGGCAAGGTCGGCCGGGTCGAAATCGATATCGGCATTCCACCGTTTGAACGTGGCCGAAAACGGCTCGTTGCTCCATTGCACGGTAAAGCCGAGCCGGCTTTTCGCATAATCCACATTCCAACGGGTCGCATGGGCCGGACAGGTCGTCAGCAACAGGGCCAGGAACGCCGTTCCGGTGTGGGATTTCATACCTCTCCCGCGATCCTTGTCCCCGGTACCATGCGCTTCAGCACATCCTCGCCGCGGAACTGGTGATACAATGCGCCGACGATATGCAGCGGCAAAAGAACAAGCGCCGAAAAGGCCAGATATTTGTGAACTGCGAAGAATTCATGATGCAGCGGCGCTTTTTGCGCGCGTGACAGATCTGCCAGGAATGAAATGCTTGGCCAGTGGAACAGGCCGAAATAATTGATCGGCAGGCCCAGCGGCGATGCGGAAACCAGCGCCCAGCCCGAAAGCGGAATGAAGATGATCAGGAAATAGAGCAGAAAATGCGATGTGCGCGCCAGAGCCCGAAGCCCCGGCTCCATCGAAGCGGGCAGCGGCGGGACGGGATTGACGAGCCGCCAGATGAGCCGGAGTACGCTCAGCGCCAGCACGGTCAATCCAAGCGATTTGTGGAACTGGATGATCGCGAACCGGCCCGGATCCTGGTCGCTCAGGATATTCGCCATGTAGAGGCCGAGGAGAAGATTCACGACGATTGCCGCGGCGATCAGCCAGTGCAGCGTCATCGCGACGCTGCCATAACGGGTCCGGGTGTTTGTGGTCTGCATTTTCAGCTCTGGTCGAACATGGCTTCGATGATGAGATGAACATCGTCGGCGACGAAACGGGACCAGATCATCTGGGTCAAGCCGAAATCGCTGCGTTTGATCGTGCCCGTCGCACGGAAGCCCAGCGCATAGCCGCCACCCATCTGATTTAGTTCGCCGCCGTTGAAAGTAACATCCAGCGTTACAGGTTTGGTGACGTCGCGGATGGTAAGGAGGCCGCTCATCCGGCCGGTGTTTGGCCCGGTGCGGGCGATGGATATCGACTTGAACGTTGCAGCCGGATATTGCTGCACGCCGAACACGTTTTTCACGTCGTCGGCGAGCCGCGGGCTCGGCAAATCCAAACTGGTCATGTCGACCGAAATGTTCACGCTGCTGCGTTCGGGCCGGTTTCCGTCATAGTTCATCGTGCCCGATACTTTGTCGAACCTGCCGAAATAGTCCGTCAGTCCCAGATGCAGGATGGAGAACAATACCTGGGTGTGCCCGGCATTGACCGAATAGACGCCGCTGGGTGCTTTCGCGGGATCGGTCGAGACGTTCTGCGCCAGGACAGGCAGGCAGGAGGCCAGGGCAAATGAGAGGACGGCAATGGCGATGCGGTGCATGGGACATCCTCAAGCTTGAGCCGGCGCCCCATCCCCGCCTGCGTTGAAAAGCCCGATTGAATCCCGGTTCGGCTGCAAAAACAACAGCCCGCCGGATACTGCAACCCTGTAATTCGTTTCAGTGGGCGCGGGCGGCGGACTGTTTCGGCGCAGGCTCGGGCTCGGCGCGCGCGGTGGCCGTCTGCCGGCGGGCGGGAACTGTGATGCCGGCCGCGTGAAACCGGTCCTTGATTGCTTTCTGGACGGAAAACAGCACGGCTTCATTGTCCGCATTTCGCACCCAGCAGCGCGCCACAATGTCGATCGCATATTCGTGAAGGGCGGCGACGCCTGTTACCGGCGGCGGCGCGGCGAGAACGCGCGGATCGCTGCGGAGCACATCGAGCACGATCTTCTGGGCGGTCTCGATTTCGTTGGAGAAATCGATGCTGACGAGGAAATTGATGCGCCGGTTCGGTTCGCGCGAATTGTTGATGATCACGCCGCTGAAGATCGCGGAATTCGGAATCGATACATAAGCCAGGTCGTCGTTGACGAGGATGGTGGTAAAGAGGCCAATCTCGCGTACCGTTCCCGATTGCCCGGCGGCCTGGATACCGTCGCCGATGCGAAACGGCCGCAGAAAGAGAAGCATCACGCCAGCTGCGACATTGGACAGCGTGCCCTGGAGTGCAAGACCGACCGCAACACCGGCAGCGCCGACCACTGCGATAAAGCTCGTCGTTTCCACACCGAAGCGTTGGAGAACGGCTATAAGAGTGACAGTCAGGATCGTATAACGGATCACCGACGCGAGCAGCGGCTTCAGCGTTTCATCAAAGTGATGAAGCCGATCGAGCCCACGCCGGGTCCAGCGCGCCGCCCAACCCGCCAAAATCCAGCCGGCAATCAGGATCAGGACCGCAGCCACAAGATCGGTCGCGCTGTTCAGAGCCCACAATTCCAGAGCGGGCAACGTTTCGGGCGAAGGGCGCATGCGTTACCACTGGATGGAGGGGGGCATATGGGCGCACTGGCGCCCGACCCATTAGCCGTGCAAATACAACCGCTTGCTGGCAAAATCGATCCCACCGCACGCAGATGAGTTTGATGTCACGCCCGAACCTTGCCGCTGCCTTGCTGTTGTGCCTCACCGCTCAACCTGCCATTGCGGGCCTCCCATCATGCTTTCCTCCGGTGGAAATACCACGCGCCAGAATCGTTCGCGTCGAGCGAAATGCCGTTCTCGTGCTTGAAGACGGCCGTGCCGCCAAACTCGAAGGAATCGTATTGCCGGCCGGGGCCAGCGATCACGCGCCGGATTTCCTTGCCGAACAGGCGATCGCCGCGCTTGAAGATCTCGCGACAGCGCACACGATGACGCTGGCAGCCGGGATTCCGAAAGAGGATCGTTACGGCAGGCTGCGCGCGCAGGCCCTGCTTTCAGAAGGAACCGGCGAGCGCTGGCTGCAGCGCGCGCTGCTGTTGCAGGGGCTCGCGCGCGTTTCGATCGCGCCCGACCGGAGCGAATGCGCCGGCGAACTTTACGCGGCCGAGCAGATTGCCCGGTCGAAGCGGGTGGGTATCTGGTCGGAGGACGCCTATCGCGTGCGCACGCCAGCACAATTGGACGGCGAAATCGGCACTTTTCAGATCGTCGAAGGAACGGTCCGAAGAGTCGACAGTGGCGGCGGCCGGGTATTTCTCGAATTCGGGCTCGATCAGCACAAGGACTTTGCAGTCGTAATTACCGCCGATGACCTGAAGAACTTCCGGACGATCGGAGTCGATCCGTATAGCTATCAAAGCCGGACGGTTCGTGCGCGAGGCTGGATCGCCGGTGGGCGGCGTCCCGAGATGGAGGTCGCGACTCCGGCCGACATAGAAGTGACCGAAACGCCCGAGTTGCGCGGCTCGATAGCCGCGCCGGAGTAGTTATTACTCCCCGCTCCCCGCGAAGCGGGGAAAGGGGAGTTACAGATGAAGATATTTGTTAGGCGGCTTTCTTGAGCAGCACGGTTTCGACGCGCTTGACGGCAGCCTGTTCGTCGATTCGCTCGACGGCCGCCACTTCGCGCGCCATGCGCGCCAGCGCGGCTTCGTAGAGCTGCCGCTCGGAATAGGACTGTTCCGGTTGACCGCTCGCGCGATGAAGATCGCGCACGACCTCGGCGATCGAGACGAGATCGCCGGAATTGATCTTGGCCTCGTATTCCTGTGCCCTGCGGCTCCACATGGTACGCTTGATCCGGGCGCGGCCTTTCAGCGTGTTGAGCGCAGTTGCCACCACGTCGGGCGAGGACAGCTTGCGCATGCCCACGGCCTTTGCCTTCGCGGTCGGCACGCGAAGCGTCATCTTGTCCTTCTCGAAGTGGATGACGAACAGTTCGAGCTTCATGCCCGCCACTTCCTGTTCCTCCACGCAAGCAATCCGTCCCACGCCATGGGTGGGGTACACGACATGGTCGTTCGCCTTGAACTCAAGCTTCTTGTTCGAGTTGGCCGGAATCTTTTTCTTGGGGGTCGACATTTCTTTGTCCATTTGCAGCACGCAAAACCTTTCCGTCGGCATCTGAACCGCTGCAGCACTTCCGCTACAGGTTGATTAACCTCACCAGGAATACCGCCAAAAAAACTCCACACCCGGCGCCCGGTACGCGGGAGGTTCACGCGAAGATCTGACTGCCATGACCGACTATGACAACTGTATCACAACGCTCCGCATTTGTGAAGCAGAAATACGCCAACCGTTTGAAATGACGCGGTTTCTTGCACAACCGTAACGTTGGCGGACTCTTGCAGCCGTCTGGATTGCAGGGACACAATTCTACACGCAAGGGGCTGAAAATGTTAGGAAATTCTAGGGTCCGGACCCCGGTTTGTCGCTAAAATAGCTCTCAAACTTGTTCTGTATCTGGTCGAATTCCTTGGCGTCGGCGGGCGGGGTTCCCTTCTGTGTAATGTTCGGCCATTTCCGGGCATATTCGGCGTTAAGGGCGAGCCAGCGTTCCAGGCCGCTCTCCGTATCCGCCTTGATGGCCTCAACCGGGCATTCCGGTTCGCAAACCCCGCAATCGATGCACACATCGGGATCGATCACGAGCATGTTTTCGCCCTCGTAGAAGCAATCGACGGGGCAAACCTCCACGCAGTCCATGTATTTGCACTTGATGCAGGCGTCGACGACGACATAGGTCATGAAAAAACTCCTCGCGGCCGAAAATGGGCCGCGGCTCAATTAAGACCGGGCGCCCGCCGGATCAAGAATGCCAGCGCCGATCACGCTGTAGAGTTTCAAGGCGTCTGGTGCGCCGCCGCGCCTCTCAGCCAGTGCCTCGATTCGAATGGCCACGATTTCGCGCCCTCGCGGCATCGTCAGGACGTCGCCGGGCTGAACGCCGGCGCTCGCCTTTTCGACACGTGCGCCGTTCAGGCGAATCAGGCCCGATATCGCGGCCGCCTGGGCCTGGACGCGCGACCGGTAGAACCTCGCGTGCCATAGCCATTTGTCGATGCGGATGCGCTCGGTCATCTGGTCAGTCGACGGGAATCAGGGCCGCGAGTTCGGCAAACGGCGAATGCGCTCTTGGCGCCATGGATTTCCGCCGACGGTTACTTTTCGCGGCAAGGGGGCGCTCCGTGCGGCGACGCCAGACGCTGACGCCGGTTTCACCTTCGCCAACAGCCACTTGCCGCCATCCGAGTGCGGAAAGTATGAGCTCCAGTTCGGTCGCGTGGGTCCCGAGAAGCGAAAGCAGCTGCGGCAGCAATGCCTTCGCCGTGGCGCCCGAACGCATCGCCCTGTCGAGTGCGCCCTCCAGGCGTTCCAGCATATCGAGACGCACAGCCCGGCGACCGAGGCGGCGGAAGCCGGCTGCCGCCAGGAACGCGTCCGATATCCAGTCCTCCACCGCAAATGAAGTGAGGCCAGGCACAGGTGCCGGCGGGATCGCTTCGAGGCCCGCCGAGACTGCGGAGAGCAGCGCCAGGAGACCGGCCGGCTGCGGCCGCAAAAGTTGTGGAAGAAATATTGAGTGACGCCCGAACACCACGCCGAAACGGCGCAACGCGAATCGGGCGGGGCGCAAATCCGGCGGCAACACGGCTTGGCACAGGTCGAGCGATCCGGGCGCCTCGCAGAGCTGATGCGCGATGCCGCGCGCTTCGGGCGGGAGCGCATCCGGCGAAGCCGGCTTTGCGTCCGCAGCCGCGCGCAGTGCAAGCAGGGGAGCAATACGTTCGGCAATCCGGCCACCAAGCCAGCGGCGCAGCCGCGCGAGAATGAGTTCGCGCAGCTCCGGTTTCAGTTGCTCGTTGCAGACCAGAACCAAATCCGGCTCAAGTGCGGATGTGCCGCGCGCAAGCCGCGCCACGATTGCGCCTTCCCACCAGAGTCGTCCGTGTTCGCTGAGATTGAGGGCGGCATCATCTGCGGCCGCGAGTCGTTGCGCCCGGGCGAAGTATTCCGATTCGAGCGCCTTGGCGGCAATGGCCCTAAGTGTGCGGCCATGAAGCCCTTCGGCGCGCGGGTCGGGCGCGAAGTGAAATCCCTCGAGCTTGCCGATGACTTCGCCGCCGATGAGTGCTGCGCCGGATTCGTCGAGCTGGAGGGTTGGCGGCTCGTCTTCGCGCAGGCTGCGCAGGAACAGCGATGTGCGCCGGTCGATGAAACGCTGGGTGAGGCGTTCGTGCAGCGCGTCGGACAGCCGGTCTTCGACGGCGCGGGTCTGTTCCTGCCAGTGCGAAGCGTTTTTCACCCATCCGGGGCGATGGGCGGCATAAGTCCAGGTACGGATTTGCGCGAGCCGGCCGGACAATGTGGCGACATCACCCTCGGAATCGTCGAGCCGTGCGACCTGGCGCGCGATCCAGTCTTCCGGCAGGCCGCCCTCCGGACCGATGAGATGCTGATAAATCTGCTGCACCAGCCGGGAATGATCTTCCACTGACACTTTGCGGAAATCCGGCAACTGGCAGACTTCCCAAAGCAATTTCACCGCGGAGGGGCTCTCCGCGAAGCGCGTGATTTCCTCCGACGCCGACAACACGCGCAGCGCCGAAACATCCATAGCCGGCCGGGCGCGGACGAGGCCGCGGGCGGGCGGGGGTTCGTCCAACGTGTCCAATAATTCCCTGAGATTGCGAAAACCGAGCGTCGAATTGCGCCATTGGAGCACGCGCACCGGTTCGTAGCGATGCGCCTCGATGCGGGCGATCGTTTCTTCTTCCGGCACTTCGCAATCGGCCGTCGTGCCGAAGGTGCCGTCGTTCATATGCCGGCCGGCGCGGCCGGCGATCTGGCCGATCTCGTCGGGGCGGAGCGGGCGAACGCCGATGCCGTCGAATTTTTCCATCGCGGCGAAGGCGACATGGTCGATATCCATGTTGAGCCCCATGCCGATCGCGTCGGTCGCGACCAGGAAATCCACTTCGCCGGACTGGTAGAGCGCCACCTGCGCGTTGCGGGTGCGGGGCGAGAGGGCGCCCAGCACCACGGCTGCGCCGCCGCGCTGCCGGCGGACGATTTCCGCGATGCCGTAGACATCCTCGGCCGAGAACGCGACCAGTGCCGCGCGGCGGGGCAGGCGGGTCAGCTTCCTGTGACCCGTGAAGGCAAGATCGGAAAATCTTGTTCTGGTTACGAAATACGCCTCGGGCACGAAACGCTGGATCGCCGGCCGCATGGTCTCGGCACCGAGGAACAGGGTCTCCTCTTCGCCGCGCGCATGGAGCAGCCGGCCGGTGAAGACATGGCCGCGCTCGGCATCGCTGCAGAGCTGGATTTCGTCGACCGCGAGAAACGCGGTCCTCAAATCCAGCGGCATGGCCTCGACGGTGCAGACAAAGTACTGCGCGCCTTTCGGCACGATTTTCTCTTCGCCGGTGACGAGCGCCGCGACGCCGGCGCCCTTGATCCGGACGACCTTCTCATAGACCTCGCGGGCGAGGAGCCGGAGCGGCAGGCCGATCATGCCCGAGCGGTGAGCCAGCATCCGCTCGATCGCAAAATGGGTCTTGCCGGTATTGGTGGGCCCCAGCACGGCGCCGATCCGGTTCGCCACATGCGGTGTCCGGATCGCACCACGGGCCGATTGCCGAGCGGTCATCGCAGGCTGAACATCGGGATTTTGCCGGGATGACGCAAGGGCTCACACAGAGCCACGGAGCCACAGAGGTTATAGCGCGCATTCGCGCGCGCCTCCTTTATCTGCGTTCGCGCGGTTTCACTTTTTTGTCGTCATTGCCGGGCTTGTCCCGGCGACCCATGAACATGATCGGCGAAGGTGCTCATGGATGGCCGGAACAGGCCGGCCGTGACGGCTGATGGAGAGACGCCATAACCAAGCGCCTCTCCTCTGTGGCTCCGTGGCTCTGCGTGAGCCCATCAAATCAGCTGTGGATAGGGGTTGGCGTGGCCTGTGGATCACTGGTTAAAATCACGAACATAACCCGAACAGAACATGTCCGAATCGCTAACCGAATCAATATCGCGATTTGTTCTCATACAATGGATTGGTTGTCAAGAGCACTTAAACCATAAGTGTGGGAGGTCAGTCAAGGCGTCGTCTGCGGCGAATCATCCGATTCCATATAATCCGTGGACAGATTGTCCGATGACGGATCAATGACATGTTCGTGACGGATCGGGGAACCTTGCCGCGCAAGCCCCCGCTCGTGATACTCCGCGCCAAACAGGGAGACGCCGCATGACCGCCCGCGAGCCCGAGGCGTGGACCAAGCTCGCCGCAAGGGAGCTGAAGGATCGCAAGCCCGACGATCTCGTCTGGCACACGCCCGAGGGCTTCGACGTGAAGCCGCTTTACATGGCGGCCGATCTCGAGGGCCTCGATGTGCTCGACAGCCTGCCCGGCATCGCCCCGTTCCTGCGCGGCGTGCGCGCCACGATGTATGCCGGCCGTCCCTGGACCATCCGCCAATATGCCGGCTTCTCGACCGCCGAGGAGTCGAACGCCTTCTACCGGAAGAATTTGGCCGCCGGGCAGATGGGCCTCTCCGTCGCCTTCGACCTGCCGACCCATCGCGGTTATGACAGCGATCATCCGCGCGTCACCGGCGATGTCGGCAAGGCGGGCGTCGCCATCGACAGCGTGGAGGACATGAAGATCCTCTTCGCCGGCATCCCGCTCGACAGGATGTCGGTCTCCATGACCATGAACGGCGCGGTCATTCCCGTGCTCGCCGATTTCATCGTCGCCGCGGAAGAGCAGGGCGTGCCGCCGGAGAAACTTTCCGGCACCATCCAGAACGACATCCTGAAAGAGTTCATGGTGCGGAATACCTATATCTATCCGCCCGAACCTTCGATGCGCATCGTGGCCGACATCATCGCCTATACGGCGAAGCGCATGCCCAAATATAATTCCATCTCGATCTCCGGCTATCACATGCATGAAGCGGGCGCGACCGCCGTGCAGGAACTCGCCTTCACGCTCGCCGACGGGATGGAATATGTCCGCGCCGCGCTCAGCCGCGGCCTCGATGTCGACGCCTTTGCGCCCAGGCTTTCCTTCTTCTTCGGCATCGGCATGAATTTCTTCATGGAGGTGGCCAAGCTCCGCGCCGCGCGCCTCCTCTGGGCGCGCATCATGCAGAATTTCGGCGCGAAGAAGCCCGACTCGCAGATGCTGCGCACCCATTGCCAGACATCGGGCGTCTCGCTGACCGCGCAGGATCCTTATAACAACATCGTGCGCACCGCTTACGAGGCGCTCGCCGCCGTGCTCGGCGGCACGCAGTCGCTCCACACCAATTCCTTCGACGAAGCCATCGCGCTGCCGACGGAATTCTCCGCCCGCATCGCCCGCAACACCCAGCTCATCATCCAGCACGAGACGCAGGTCGCGCGCAGCGTCGATCCGCTCGGCGGAAGTTATTACGTCGAGGCGCTGACCCATTCGCTCGCCACGCACGCGAAAGCGCTGATCGACGAAGTGGAAAGCCTGGGCGGCATGACGCGCGCGACCGTCGCCGGCGTGCCCAAGCTGCGCATCGAGGAAGCCGCGGCGCGGCGTCAGGCGCGTGTCGACCGCCGCGAGGATGTGATCGTCGGCGTGAACAGATTCCAGCCCGAGAACGAGGCGCCGATCGAAACGCGCGACATCGACAATGCGGCGGTGCGCGCGCAGCAGATCGCGCGGCTCGAAGCTGTCAAGGCGAAGCGAGATCCGAAAGCCGTGGAAGCCGCGCTCGCGGCGCTGCGCAAAGGCGCGGCCGGCAATGCAAATTTGTTAGAACTCGCGATCGTTGCGGCCCGCGCCCGCGCCACAGTCGGCGAAATCTCCGACGCGATGGAAGCGGTGTTCGGGCGTCACCAGGCGGAGATTCGTTCCGTGTCCGGCGTCTATGGCAACGCCTGGGAGGGCGACAATGCTTTCGCCGCCATCCGCGGCGATGTCGAGGCATTCGCGCGAGAGGAGGGCAGGCGGCCGCGCATCCTCGTCGCCAAGATGGGCCAGGACGGCCATGACCGCGGCGCCAAGATCATCGCCACCGCCTTCGCCGATCTCGGCTTCGACGTCGATATCGGCCCGCTGTTCCAGACACCCGAGGAAGTGGCCAAGGACGCGATCGAAGCCGACGTCCACGTCATCGGCATCT
>Ga0335074_10001471_pt1 | contig 31952 bp, 19 predicted proteins | sample Lox_Sample_23_FD_206715 | JGI IMG/M metagenome (GOLD analysis project Ga0335074, IMG submission 206715) | Soil microbial communities from Loxahatchee National Wildlife Refuge, Florida, United States - Lox_Sample_2.3 | ecosystem: Environmental > Terrestrial > Soil > Wetlands | place: USA... | reverse complement strand
GTCTACGCCCCGGTGGTGTTTGGACCGGACGGCTTGCTTTACGGCACTGGGTACGGAGGCGGGCAGAATACTCTGGGCGCCGTGTTCTCGCTTCAGCCCCCGGCCAGCGCCTGCCGAGGCGTGTCGTGCCCGTGGACATTGACCACGCTCTACAGCTTTGAATTTGGCAACGATGGCATTCATCCCTATCGCGGCAATCTCATCTTCGATGCGGCCGGCAATATTTACGGCACAACCTACTCTGGGGGCGAGTTTGTGCGCGGCACGGTGTTCAAGCTGACGCGCTCCGGCAGCGGCTGGACGGAAAGCCTGCTCTACAGCTTCACCGGCGGCAATGATGGCGACTTTCCGGAGAACGGCGTGGTCTTCGATAGCGTCGGCAATCTTTACGGCACGACCAACCAAGGGGGCGAGTACGGCTACGGTACGGTCTACGAGCTCTCGCCTTCCGGCTCGGGTTGGACCGAAACCACGCTCTACGCCTTTACCGACGGCGACGATGGCGCGAACCCGGTTGGCAGCGTTGCCATCGACGCGCAAGGCAACCTTTACGGCACAGCGCCCTACGGCGGAACTGGTGCCGGAACGGCGTGGGAGCTTTCGCCTTCCAACGGTGGTTGGGCCTTCACCCTGTTGTATTCCTTCGGAGGGCGGAGCAACCCGGGACCACTGGATACGCCGACGCTCGATACGGCGGGAAACGTCTACGGGACCTCCGCGGCCACGGGCCTGGGCGCTGGTCAAGTCTTCGCGCTGACGCCCGCAGGTGGCGGGTGGAACTTCACACCCTACAATTTCGATGGAAGCAACGGCGGCACGCCGTCCAGCAGCGTGGCCCTGGACGCCAGCGGCAATCTTTATGGCACCACCCCCGGTGGGGGAACTGGCTGTATTTGCGGCGTGGTGTGGGAAATCACGCCGTAAGCGGTTGTCAGTGATCGGTTATCAGCTGGCGGAGAAAGCGGATGGTACCGTCACCCAGGGCTTGCCCTGAGCTCGCCGACGGGTCCACGTTTGTCCCGTGTCGATGCCCTCGGTCCGGTCATCCCGAGCGCAGCCAAGCGGAGTCGAGGGACCTGCTTTCCCCGGTCCTTTGGCTAGGGCGGGGCAATCCCCGGTACAATCTTATCGATGGCTTCTGTACCAACCGATAACCGGGTGCAGTTCGCGTCCGCGGACCTTCCCGGCTGGCAAGCTCTGCCGCCGGAATACGCCATTCCCGACCACGCTCCGTCGCTGGCCGACGCACAGCAGTATTGCGCCCGGCTGGCGCGTTCGCATTACGAGAACTTCTCGGTCGTCACCTGGTTTCTGCCCAATCATCTCCATCAGCATTTCTACAACGTTTACGCCTATTGCCGCATCTCCGACGATCTGGGCGATGAGGTCGGAAATCCACAGCAGTCGCTGGCGCTGCTCGACGCCTGGGAATCGGAGCTGAACGCGACGTACCTCAGCCTGGTCGAGGCTCCGCCGGTCGACGTCCGCCGCGATGTCGAGAAGTTACAATCGGACTTTGCGGCCCGCAATCCGATCGCGCCGCGTCATCCGGTATTCATCGCACTGCGCGAGACCATTCGCCAGTTCGACATCCCACGTGGGCCCTTCGCTGACCTGCTGACGGCGTTTCGTCAGGATCAGACCACCACGCGTTATCCCACATTCGAGGACGTGCTCGGCTATTGCAGGAACTCGGCAAATCCCGTTGGCCATCTCGTTCTGTATCTGTGCGGCTATCGCGATGCCGAGCGCCAACAGCTCTCCGACTGCACCTGCACCGCGCTGCAAATCGCAAATTTCTGGCAGGATGTGGCGCGCGATTACGACAAGGGTCGAATCTATCTTCCGCTTGAAAGCCTGGCGAAGTTCGGCGTAACGGAAGACGACATCGCACAGCGCCGCGCCACGCCGCAGTTTCGGGAGATGCTGAAGTTCGAAGTCCAGCGCGCTCGTGAATGGTTTGCCAAGGGCTTGCCGCTGGCCGCGATGGTCGATAAGCATCTCGCCATCGACATCGAGCTCTTCAGCCGAGGTGGCCTCGCCGTCCTCGACGCTATTGAACGCCAGAACTACGACGTTCTGACGCACCGGCCGGCCATCTCCAAGCCCACGAAGCTGTGGCTCGTGGGACGGGCGCTCGCGCTGAACTTCGTTAAGAAACAAAACAGATTCAACACGGAAACACGGAGGGCCCGGTGATGATCTCTTTCTTTCCTCCTTTTCCGTGTCTTCCGTGCTTCCGTGGTGAAAAAGCAGTTTCGAGTGGGGTGCTGTGAGCGAACACCCGCTGCAGTTGCGGGCGGCTTATAGTGTTTGCCGGCACATCGCCCGCACCGCTGCCAAGAACTTCTATTACGGCTTTCTGCTGCTGCCTCATCGCAAGCGCAACGCGCTGTCGGCGGTCTACGCCTTCATGCGTCACGCCGACGACATCTCCGACGATCCGGCCATTCCTCCCGAGCAGCGGTGTCAGAAGTTGGACGAGTGGATGAAGGCGTTGCGCCGAGTCGTCGACGGCGAGCGCACCGATGACCCGGTGTTGTTCGCGCTGGCTGACGCACAGAAGCGCTACAACATTCCACTTGACCTGCTGGAGAAGCTGGTGCACGGAACCGAGATGGATCTTCCATCCCAACCTGTGCAAAGCCAGCGCTTGCCGGCAATTTCGGATGTGACTGCTGCTCCGATCGCCTCGGCCGGCGACGGACCGCAGCTCCAGTACGAGACCTTTACTCAGCTCTATGATTACTGCTATCACGTGGCATCCGTGGTTGGGCTGGTCTGCATTCGCATCTTTGGTTATCGCGATCCGCGCGCCGAGAAGCTGGCCGAGGAAGTTGGCGTTGCCTTTCAGCTCACCAACATTCTGCGCGATGTGAAGGAAGATGCCGCGCTGGGCCGCGTGTATCTGCCGCGCGAGGACTTTACTCGTTTTGGCATTGACGCGCATGCGATGACGAATGGTTCAGCACCACAATCCCTTCAGCCATTGATGGAGTTCGAGGCCGCTCGCGCCCGCGCCTACTATTGCTCTGCGCAGGAGTTGCTGCCGCTGATCGACGACGATAGCCGCGGCGCGCTATGGACCCTGGTGGAGATTTATCGCCGTCTGCTGGAACGTATCATCGAGCGCAACTACGACGTGTTTTCCCAGCGCGTGCGGCTGAGCCCGGCGGAAAAACTCAAAGTGTTGATGAAAGGCTACTGGCTATTCCGATGACGGCAGGCGACAATTCGCAGCGTCGTACCGTCGCTGTCATCGGCGGGGGACTCGCCGGCTTGTCGGCCGCTAGCGCGCTGGCTGATGACGGTTATCAGGTCTCGCTCTTCGAGCGCCGGCCTTATCTTGGCGGCCGCGCCTCGTCGTACGAGCTTCCCGCTACCGGCGAAGTGGTTGACAACTGCCAGCACGTCCTGCTCGGCTGCTGCACCAATCTCATCGATTTCTACCGCCGCCTCGGCGTCGAGCAGCTGATTCGCTGGTACGACGAAATCACGTTCATTCTTCCCGGTGGCAAATCGTCGACGCTTAAGCCCGGCGCGCTGCCCGCGCCGTTTCACGCTGCGCCGTCGTTCCTGGATTCGACCGTTCTCGATTTGAAAGACAAGCTGGCCATCGCGCGCGCGATGCTGGCGCTCGTGCCCGGCCTGCCGAAGGATAACGGGGAAGGCTTCGAGAGCTGGCTCAAGCGTCATGGCCAGACCAGGCAGGCGATCGGGCGCTTCTGGGCTCCGGTGCTAGTCAGCGCGCTGAATGAAGATCTCGCTCGCATCTCCGTACGCTACGCCGCTCTGGTCTTTCGCGATTCGTTTTTGAAATCCGCCGAGGCCGGCCGCATGGGCGTGCCCGCCGTTCCGCTCTCCGAGCTCTACGGAACCGCGGCGCAATATATTGAAGAACGCGGCGGCAAGGTGCGTCTGCGAGCCGCCGTCGATTCGTTTCGCGCCGACGGCGATCAGGTTCAACTGTGCGTTGGCGGAGAAGAGATCACCACCGACTACGCCGTGCTGGCGACGCCGTTCAATTCCATCGAGAAACTGCTGCCCGACACTCGCGAGTGGCAATCATTACGCGAGCAGGCGCACAGTTTTGAAAGCTCGCCGATCACCGGAATTCATCTCTGGTTCGATCGCGAGATCACGCCGCTGGAGCACGCGGTCCTGCTCGAACGCACGATCCAGTGGATGTTCCACAAGTCGAAAATCCTTGCCACGCGCCGCGAGTCAGCTCAGCAGGGAAGTTATGTGGAGCTGGTCGTCAGTTCCTCGAAGACGCTGGTCGACAAGCCGCGGCAGGAGATCATCGAGCTTGCCGTGCGCGAGCTGGCAGAGTTCTTCCCAATCGTTCGCGAAGCCAAGCTAACCAAGGCAACTGTCGTGAAGGAAATCCACGCCACCTTCTCACCGTCGCCCGGCAGCGACGCGTTTCGTCCTTCGCACAACAGTCCCTGGCCGAGATTGTTTCTTACTGGAGATTGGACCGCGACCGGCTGGCCTGCCACCATGGAAGGCGCTGTCCGCAGCGGCTACGCCGCAGCCGAAGCGCTCAGCGGAAAGAAGTTCCTCGTCCCCGACCTACCGGCAAGGGGATTGATGCGGTTATTTGATTGGCTGCACCAACTTCACCAATTGGTGCTACACTCATGAGTGAGGAACAAATGAGACGCGCGACTGTTACCATCCCCGACGATCTTGCCAAAGCCGTCGACCGCTACGTGCGAGACCAGGAAGCTCCGCCAGCTTTGACCTCTGTGATTCAGTCGGCTTTACGTCAGTATCTGATGCAACGGGGGTACCTGGCGTCGACCGGGCCCTTGCGGATCACTCCGGCGCGGCGCGGAAGCGGCTTGCGTGACGTTAGTATCAATCATGACCGTTACCTCGCCGAGCGATGAAGCCGTCGGTCATCGCGGATACCGGTCCGCTGTACGCAGCGGTGGACATCGACGACATCCACCACAGCCGCGCACAAGCTGAACTGACGCAACTAGCCAAGGAGCGTCGGGGCGTCATAGTTGTCTATTCAACTCTGCTCGAAGCGCATGCTCTAATACTCCGCAAACTGGGAATAGCAACTGCCTCGGAGTGGCTGAACGAAATCCTGCAAAGCGGCGCGCTCGCGAATCCGTCTGTCGAAGACTATCTGAACGCAACGATGAAGCTGGCGGCCATGCCAGATCAAGCAATCACTCTATTCGACGCGACCTTGGCTGCACTTTCCACTCGCCTCAATGCCCCAATTTGGACTTACGATCATCACTTTGACGTGATGCGGGCAAAGGTTTGGCGCTGATACGAAAATAGGTTATTGGTTATGGCAAGATTGAAGTTCACCGCACTGAACATTCAGCCGGCGCATGAAGCAGGGAAGACGCGACGCTTAAGGGCCCGAATGAAAGCGATTCCTGTGGCACTACGAGAAGCGGTAGCGATAAGGCGTTTTCAGAGGCTGATGAACAAGACCGCTGGGAAACTCATGTTCGCGAACCTAGACGAATAGTTACGCCCTGGCCGCGACCAGCGCCGTCTTCTCCTCGCCTAACCGCACCGAGACCAGCTTCGACACGCCCGGCTCCTGCATGGTCACGCCGTAGAGCACGGGCGCCATGTTCATCGTCTTCTTGCTGTGAGTGATGATGATGAACTGCGTCTGCAGGCTCATCTCCCGCACCAGTTCGGTGAAGCGGCCGACATTGGCTTCGTCCAGCGGCGCGTCGACCTCGTCGAGGATGCAGAACGGGCTGGGCTGGTACTGGAAGATGCCCACCAGCAGCGCCAGTGCGGTCAACGCCTTCTCGCCGCCGGAGAGTAGCAGCACATTCTGCAGCTTCTTGCCCGGGGGCGAGACCACCACGTCGATGCCGCTCTCCATCGAATTTTCCTGGTCGGTGAGGCGCATGAGGGCCTGGCCGCCGCCAAAGAGCTTGCTGAAGGTGCGGCCGAAGTTTTCGTTGATGATGTTGAATGCCTCTTCGAACTTCTGGCGCGAGATGACGTCGATCTCTTTGATCGTATTCTGCGTGTTCTCGATCGATTGCAACAGATCCTGCCGCTGCGTCTCCAGGAACTGATGCCGCTCGGCTGTTTCTTTGTACTCCTCCAGCGCCATCATGTTGACCGGGCCCATATTGTCCAGCCGTGTGCGCATCTCGCGATACGCGTTGTCTTCGTTGATCAGCGCTTCACCCGCGACGCGAGGCAGGGAAGTGTCGGCCATCAGTTCATCGCGCGGCTGGCTGAGCTCCTGAATGCAAGTCTCCGCCATGTGCTGCATGTCGGAGTGCACGCGCGCCTGCGCTGCTGAGAGTTCTCCACGGCGATCGCGCGCCGCGTCCAACGCCTCGCGCGCCGACTTCAATGCGTCTTCCACCTCGACAATACGCAGACGCACCGCCTGCAATTCGTCCTGCAACTCACGATCACGCTGTTGCGCAGTTTCACGCTCAGCTGTCCACGCGACGACCTGCCCGGCAAGATGAACATTCTCGGCCTCGCGCTGCTGCTTCTCAGCAATCGCCGCCTCCAGTTGCCCTTTCAGCTTGGCGAGATGATCGGACACCTCCGAGAGCATCGCCTCGATGCGTTGTACCGTGAGCATTGCTCCACGGCGACGCTCCTCCAGTGTCGCAACGTTGGCACGGACGTCGGCGGCGATCTGCGCTGCTTCATCACGGTGCTGCCGCAGCGCCTCCAGATTGCTCTGTGCCTCCTGTATCTCGGCTTCCAACGCGCGTTGCTTTTCCTCATGTTCAAACAGCTCGCTCAGCTGCGTGGTGATGAAGTTTTCGCGCTCGCTGTGTTCTTCGCCGATCCGCTGCAGCTCGCGCTCGTAGGTCCCGAGGCGCTCGCGCACGCGCGTCATCTCGTTTTCCAACTGCCGCAGCGTGTGCTCGGAGGTCATGGCGTCGCGCTCGGATTCGCGCTTCTCGTCCTCCAGCCGCTCAACCAGCTCGGTCAGGTCGGCGATCTCGCGCGCGACCGCGGCGATGAACGTCTCTTTCTCACCGATGGCACGCTCCACTTCGCCCATTTGCAGCAGCACGTCGCGCAGTTCGCGCTTCATCGAGAGCGGGCCCTGGCTGCGCTGCTTGCCGCCGGTAACGGTCACGTTGTGGAAGCACTCGCCCGATTGCGAGAGGAAGAACGCGTCGGGATTTTCCAGCGCGAGCGAGCGCCCGACTTCGGGATCGGGCACGATATACCCATTGCCCAGCTTCGGCAGGATCACTTCCAGCGACTTGCCGAATCCGTCGAGCACGCGAATGCAGTTCTTGAGGGGAACCACCGTATCGGCGTGCGAGACGTGATGCATCGACTCATTGAAGTCGAACGAGAACTTCGCCTGCGAATCTTCGGGATGAACCAGGAAGGTCGCGCGGCCATCGACATCGGTACGCAGCAGCCGCAGACCTTCATCGGCCGCGTCCCACGACTTGACCACGATGTAGTTCAACTCGTCGCGCAGGAAGTCGTCGACCACGTGTTCGTAGCGATCCTCGACTTCCAGGAAGTCAGCCAGTACACCGGCCGGCGCGCGGCCGCCTTGCAGCGCTCCGGAAGTGAAGAGCTTGCGCACAGACTCGGTCGCATAGCCGTGCTCGGTGATGGCGCCTTCCAGTGACGCGCGCTTGCCCATCAGAGAGGCGTATTCGCCGCGCAGGGAATCGAGCTGGCGCTTGGCTTCCGTCTCCGCAGTGCGCCTGGCCTCAAGCTTTGAACGCGTGTCGACAATCTGCGCCGCGATCGTGATCACCCGTTGTGAAGCAGTTTCAAACTCCAAGCCGAGTTGGCCACGCTGGCCGCCGAAGCTCTCTAGTTGTTGATTGGCGGTCGTGCGTTCGCTGTCGAGCCGCTGTGCTTCGCGATTGAGCGCCGCCATACGTTCTTCCGCCTGGGTAATGCGATTGCGAACCGCAGAAGCGCCAGAGACGGCTTGCAGGATGGCGTCGCGGCGCTCTTCCTGCTTACGCTCAACTTCGATAAGCAATGCGGAAGCCGATGACGCTTCCTGCTGCCGGTGCTGCAATTCCTGCTGCGCGTTGGCAACGTCAGTGTTGGCCGACTCCAGCGTGGCGCGATCGGTTTCCAGCTCCTGCTGCAAGCGGGCAGAATGCTCCTCGGTGTTGGCGATCTCCGCCTGTGCTCCAGCAGAGCGGGCATCCAGCTCGGCACAGCGCTCTTCGTTGGTGCGGCGGCGGGCGGCGGCGCGATCAAGGTCGAGCGCCAGCGAGTTGAGGGTTTCGCGGTTCTCCTGCGATTCGCGCTCGATGGCATAGCCGCGCTGCGTGCGCTCGCCATGCTCGGTTTCCATCTGCTGCACGGCTTCACTGTGCGCGTGAATCTCGTGGGCAACTTCGCCGAGCTGTTGCTCCAGCGTTGCTGTTTCGGTATCCAGTTGCGCAAACTTGCTGGCCAGCACGACGCGCAGTTTGGCGCGCATCTCGTCGCGCAGCTTGGCGTAGCGCTCGGCCTTCGACGCCTGCCGCTTCAGCGAATTCATCTGCCGCGTGACTTCGTCGAAGATGTCGTTGATGCGGTTCAGGTTGAGCTTGGCGTCTTCCAGGCGCGCTTCGGCCAGCCGCTTGCGAGCTTTGTACTTGGTGATGCCGGCGGCTTCTTCGATGATGGCGCGGCGGTCGGTCGGTTTGCTGCTCAGGATCTGCCCGATGCGGCCCTGTTCAATGATGGCGTACGACTCAGGGCCAAGGCCGGTGCCCATGAAGATGTCCTGAATGTCGCGCAGGCGGCAGAGCTTGCCATTCAGCAGATACTCGCTTTCGCCCGAGCGGAAGAGTCGACGGGTGATCTGGATCTCGCCGGCTTTGAAGGCGCGCTTGAACTTGCGGCGGCGGATCTTGAGGACGACTTGGGGTGTCGTCGACCCATCCTCCCGCTGAAGCGGGAAGGATAGGGCACCCGGACTGGCAGTCTCTATTGCCCCTTCGGGGCTAACCGCAGATCCCTCGCTTTGCTCGGGATGACAATCTGGTGATTCAGGCGGCGTTGCCTGGGCGTCTGCGGACATCGGCGTTGCGTTGTCTTCATCCGTCTGTCCCGGCCGCACTTGTTCGGAGTAGCCCTCAACGTCCGCGGCGCGAGCGGCCCGCAGGGCAGCCTCGTCCCAATCGCCATCGTCCCCGGCCATCTCATCCTGAATATCGATCTCGGGCTCGGCAACGTCGCCATAGACTTCCGGATCGACCAGCGTGAGCGACACCTCGGCCATGCCGGTGGGCTTGCGCTCGCGCGTACCGGCGAAGATGACGTCCTGCATGTGGACACCGCGCAGCAGGCGCGCCGACTGTTCGCCCAGCACCCAGGAGATGGCGTCGGAGATGTTGGACTTGCCGCAGCCGTTGGGGCCGACGATGGCGGTGATGCCGTCGCCTTGGAAGCGGAGGTCGGTGCGATCGCAGAACGACTTGAAGCCGAGGATTTGGAGCTTCTTTAACTTGAGCAAAATGCACTCCTTACGCGGTGAAGCGAGGGCAACATGTCAGCGGTGCGGCGCCGCCGATAAGGCTAAGAAACGGCGGATCGAACCGGAAAATCCCCCGAAATTAACCCCAACTGTACTTCTCTGGGCAACGGCAGTCAAGATACAAACCCTATATGTTGGGGCTATTCTGTGGAAAACCCAGTATGTTGCAGCGTCATGTTGGCAACTTGAAAAGTCGCTGTTGAGGAGCCACCTTCGCGAGGCGGGAGAATGCACCAGAGTAGTGCAATCTTAGAACTCCGTCCCTGCGGCCCGCAACCGCAAATCCTTGGGAGTACCCGCGCGATTACCCCACCTTCACGCTCTCCAGCCAGGCCGGCATGGCGCGCACCAGCGTGGCATTGATCAGGATTGACACCAGCGAGGCCGCCAGCGTCGCATAGTAGAACTCATCACCCACCAACGCGTTCGCATGCGCTACCTGCACCAGGATGAACGAGAACTCCCCAATCTGTGTCAGCCCCGTGCCAACCAGCGCCGACGTCCGCAGCCGGTAGCGAAACAGCCGCACCACTCCGGTCCACACGATAAACTTGCCGACGATCACCAGCAGCAGAATCGCCAGCAGCGGCCCCGGCCGGCGAATCACTGCTCGCGGATTGATCAGCACGCCGACGGTCACGAAGAACAGCGCCACGAACGCATCCCGCAGCGGCAGCATCTGGTCCAACGCGCGATGCGCATAATCTGACGCGCTGACCATCAATCCCGCCGCAAACGCGCCCAGCGCCAGCGATAGTCCAACCGCTTCGGTCAACGCCGCCGTGCCCAGGCAAATTGCCAGGATCACCAGCAGGAACAGCTCTTTGTTCTCCGCACGAGCCACGCGCGCCAGCCAGCGCGGCACCAGGTACACCGCCAGGAATCCAATCGGGACCAGGATCAGCACTGCCTTGCCGATGGCCAGCGCCACGCCAAGCAGATGGTGTGGCGACAAACTAGCCAGTGCCGGCATGAGGATGGTGAGCGCTACCACCACCAGATCCTCCACCAGCGTGATCCCGATCATCACTTTGCCGTGCGCCGATTGCAGCTCGCCACGATCGATCAGCAGCCGCGACAGCACCATCGTACTGGCGACCGAGACGATCATCCCGACCACCATGCCGCAGCGCGCGCCCCAGCCCAGCAACACGCCCACGCCTGCGCCCAGCGCCGCCATCAGCACCACCCCCAGCGGCCCGCCGACGATCGCTACCCACTTCACCTCCGCCAGCTCCTCCAGTGAGAACTCCAGTCCAATGGAAAACATCAAAAACACGACTCCGACTTCGGCGACCACCTGAAAAGTGTGCGCCTCATGCACTTTGGGACCCAGCGTGTATGGGCTTAGGGCAATGCCGGCCAGCACGTATCCCAGAATCAGCGGCTGCCGCAGCCGCCAGGCCACCGCTCCGCCAAGGATGGCGGCGATGAAGATGTAGGACAGCTCCTTGAAGATGACGGTGTGTTCAGCCATGGAAATAGGTGTCAGTTATCGGTGGTCAGTTGGCGCTCGGATGTTGCCCGGCAAGCCCCTGGTCTGGGTATGGTAGATGAGGAGAATGGCGCAAGGCGAACGTCGCATGCGAATTCTTGGCATCAGCCAGTGAGAGCAGTCACGGCTCAGAGACGACCGTTCCCGACTGCGACAACGCGCGCAAATTCTCCAGCATCGCCTGCCGCCTCCCCAACTCCCGCATCTCTTCTTCGCTGAAGCGTTCGGCGCAACCGGCGACCGTGCGCCAGCCCTGTTCGGCAAGTGTGCGACGATACTCCTGATCCGCGCTGGTGACCGCGATGTCGTTCAGGGCGCGCAGCAATCGCAAGCTCACGGCCATGTCGCTCCTGGAATAAATGCGGATCTGCTCGAAAGCAGCTTCCAGCAGGTGGTCGAAGTGGATCGATCCAAGACTGGCGCGAACGATGCCGGGAGGATCGTAGAGCAGATCGTCCGGTATCTGGCGCGAGGCGAAGCGAATCAGGATGCGGCTGAGCTGATCGACGCAATTGATGGCGGTGGTGGGATCGTTGACCGCAGGCGAAATGGCCCGCAGCGCGACATCGACAATCTGCAACACTCCGAACTCGATGTCCTGCTGCAGCGTCCGCGTCGGGCCTAGGTCGAAGGCGGCCAGCAACTCGTCGGCCGCGGTCGGAGGCAGCCGATTTGCTTTGGAGACCATCATCAGCGGCACTCCCGCCGGAACAAAGTGGCCGACGCGCCGCAGCACCCGTACCGTGACGTGATACTGCTTGGCTACCGCCACCAGCCGTTGCTTTTCGACAAAGCGGATGTAGCCCGAGGTTGCGCTCCGGATCGGGGCTTCGCTCGGATTCTCCCGCAGCGGTTCGACTCGATCAAGCCGCTCTGGATGATGCGGCCATGGCATCATTTCGTCGATCATCGCCTCGGTTTCGGCGGCGATGCGGTCGACGATGTTACTGACGCTGATGGCGCGCGAGATATGGTGAATAAAGAACAGCAGCCAGCCGACGCAGCAGAGCGCCAGAACCATGGCGCCCACCACCGTCCCCACCGGCGCGAAGGGATGTGGAGCACTGCGCGCCGTGGGCAGCGCCGCCATGCAATAGGAAAACGTGCCCAGGAAAATTCCCAGCGTCCATTGCGTCACCCGGTCGCGCGAGAAACTGACGATGATGCGCGGGGAAAATTGCATCGAGGCCAGCGTCAACGTCATGAGCAGGATGGCAAAGACGATCGACACCACCGTCATGATCGAAGTCGCAATGCCGGTCAGGATCGCCTGGGCAACTTGCGGGTCGGCGTGGGAAGGGAATAGGACTTTCGGCACCCATAAGCTGACCGCCGGAAACTCTTCTTCCAGCCACGAGAACAGTGCGCCTGCGCTTCCCAGCACCACCACAATGGTGAGCGGCCGAACCAGGAAGCCGCCACGCAGGTTGTACATGGCTTGGCGAAGCAATAATGGCAGGCGCTTAGACACGGTCCCCTTAGTTAAGTGTAGTAGGTAGCAAACCGGCACGACAAAAAGATCGCACCCCAGTTGTTGTTCAATCGAGGCGTGCTACTCGCAGCCGGCTTTTACCACTGGATGCCACACGGCCCGGCTATTGCGCTTTTCTGGCGCCGGCCGTGAAGACCGGGCAGGCGGCTCGGGCGACAAGTTGATACGCCATGCTGGTGTGCAGCCGCAAGCCGAAATGCGACTCGGCCTTAACGCCTAGCACCACCAAGCCGCCTGTGTCTTTGACCGCGCGTTTCAGGATGGCATCGGCGTTCGCACCACGATCCAACTGCTCCCTCGACGAGCACCAGAAGGGCTCGCCATTGGGGAGAACGCGTCCCACCGCCTCGCAATACTTGTCTGCAAGTTGATGTTGCGCCTCTACGTCATCGCTAACCTGGCCGTCCAGGAAATGACATACGTCAAGCTGGGCATGGAACTCCTCGCTCAGCGCAACCGCATAGGGTGCGGCCACCGCCGATTCCGGCGTCAAGTCAGTGATGTAGAGAATGTGTGTAAAGGAGATATTCGGACTAACACCTGCGGGCACGTGGCGGCCGACCGTAAGCGTCGGGCAGGGCGCCGAGAGAAGCACTTCTTCGGCATTGGAACCAATGAGCATGTGCTCCAGCCCGGCGCGTACGCCGTGAGTTCCCAGGACAAGAAGGTCGGGGGCGATTTCCCTGATTCTTTCCAGCAAGCTGCCGGGCATCCAACCTTCCTCTAAACGCCAGTTGACGTCGATGCCCAGCCGGCGTACACCAGCGGCCAGAATTTGCAGGCGTTCCTCGCGATTTAGCCGCGAGATGCTCGGTCCATCGAGCGCCTCAGCCTCCGCTGCGGCCTGCGGCAAATGGAAGATGTGCAGGAAGATCAATTCGGACTTGTAGTGGTGAGCGAAACCGACCGCGAAGTCGAGCGCGAGTCTGGAGCTTTCCAGAAAATCCGTGGCTAACAAAATTCTCTTGGGCCGAAATAAAGAGCTCATTCCCGGCTGGTCCTCGCGAAAGAATACCATGCCGTTTCAGGCCGCACCGCACGCAGGACAAGGCCATTTGACTTGGCTTAGCTTAGGTTTCGGATCGAGGGCTCTGTTTTTTTCGTTGCGAGGCGGAAGACTCAGCCAGCAGCCTGGTGCAGGCATAGACCGTTTTCGTGACCGACATCGGAAGACCGACGCGCTCGCCGAGTTCGACGACCGCTCCCACCACTGCCTCCAACTCCATCGGGCGGCCAGCTTCCAGATCCTGGAGCATCGAGGTCTTGTGCGCGCCGACCTTCTCTGCGCCGGCAATTCGCTGGTCAATCGAGATGGGCAGCTCCATACCCAGCTTGTGCGAAACCGCCTCAACTTCCTGCATCATGTTGCGGATCACGGCGCAGACTTGGGCATCGCCGACCATGTCCACCAGCGTTGCGCGCGTCAGCGCGCTAACGGGATTGAACGAGGCGTTGCCCATGAGCTTGACCCAGATTTCGTGACGCAGCCGGGTGGAAATTGGAGCGCGCAAGCCCGACGCAATGAGCGCCTCGGCGATACGCCGCACCCGCTCGGAGCGGCTACCATCGGGCTCGCCGAGAGAAATGCGGTTGCCTTCGATGTGCTGAACCACGCCGGGTGCGGTGATCTCCGTCGAAAAATAGACGATCGATCCAATCACCCGCCGCGCTTCGATCGCGGATGAAATTACGCCGTCAGGGTCGACTCGCTCCAGCCGCAAGCCGTCCCACTCACCGCCGATGCCCTGGAAGTACCACCAGGGAATTCCGTTCTGCGTGCTGACGACGCTGGTGTCGAGTCCCAGCACCGGCTCCAATTGCGGCGCGAGCTGCGGCAGGCCGTGCGCCTTCACGCCGAGAAACACCACATCCACCGCTCCGACTTCTTCCAGTGAACCAACGATTGCCGGCCACGCGACGAAATCTCCCTCCGCTGTTCTGACCGTCACGCCGTGCTCTTGCATGGCGCGCAGATGCGGCCCGCGCGCCAACAGCGTGACATCGAAGCCCGCCTTCGCCATGCGAGCGCCGAGGTAGGCTCCGATGGCGCCTGCGCCCGCAATCAGGAATCTCATGGTTGGTTATCCACCAGCGCACTGGCGACCGCGCGGCGCCGGATCTTTCCGCTGGCCGTGGTTGGAATGCTTTTCACCAGATGGATTTTCTTGGGACATTTGAACTCCGCCAGGTATTTGCGGCAATGCTGGATGAGAGTCGCTTCGTTGGCGCCCTGCGGTTCATGGAGTACCACCGCTGCCGCTACCTCTTCGCCGAACATGGGATGAGCAAACCCAAAGGTCACGGCCGCGGCCACAGCAGGATGCTTCAGCAGAATCTCGTCGATCTCATGCGGCGCGATGTTCTCCCCGCCGCGAATGATGATGTCCTTGATTCGTCCGCTCAAATGCAGATAGCAATCGGAATCGAGCCAGCCTTCATCACCGGTGCGGAACCAGCCGTCGGTAAAGGCGAGGGCGTTGGCTTCCGGATCGTTGTCATATCCGCGAAAGACATTTGCGCCCATGATGGCAACTTCGCCGCGCCGATTATTGCCGAGATCATGGCCTTGCTTGTCGATGATGCGCACGCGTAGCCCGCTTCCCACCCCAACGGATCCGGCTTTGCGATGCCGCGGCGGCAGGGGATTCGAGGTCATCTGATGAGAAGCTTCGGTCATGCCGTAGGCTTCCACGAAGGGCACGCCGAACAGAGCTTCGATCTTATGAATCAGTTCCGGGGACAGGGGGGCGCTGCAGGAGCGAATGAAGCGCAGGGTTTCGGCCTCGATGGGCTTGTGGTGAGCTCGAGCCAGCAGAAGCTGATGCATCGTAGGCACACCCGAAAACCAGGTCACGCGATGCTCCCGCACCGTACGCCAGAACGAAAGCACATTGAACTTCGTTGGGACAATGACCGTGCCGCCCGAAACCAACGTCGCCATGGTAGAAGCCATCAACCCGTGGACGTGGAAGAGCGGCATGATGCACAGGGAAATATCGTCGGGCGAAAGCGCGTAGGTGTTGGCAATGTTGGCCGACGAAACCGCGAGGTTGAAATGCCGCAAGGGAACGCGCTTGGGCCGGCCGGTGCTTCCGCTGGTATGTAGAATGAGGGCAATGTCGTCGGCCGTAGGCCCGGCGACGGAAGCGCTGCCTGGAGCGCCCTGCAGATGGGTGCGACCTTTGTCGTCCATTTCGACGGAATAGACCGGGATTTTGCAGTCTGCTGCCGCGCTGCGCGCGACTTCCAGACCCGCCGGAGGACAGAGCAAGACCTTGGCGTTGGTATCGCGCAGGAAGAACAGGAACTCCTCGTAGGGATACGCCGGGTTCAACGGGGCAGCAGTTCCGACTGCCGAAGCCGCCAAAAAGCTTATGATTGCCGGCAGGCCGTTCGGCAAGGCAATTCCAACCGCATCGCCACGCTGAATACCAACGGAGGCCAATGCGCCGGCCAGACCGAAAACCTGGTCCCGCAGTGAATCGTAGCTTACTTTGATTCCAGCCTCGGGAATGACAACTGCGGTGTGCGCCGCGGTCGCGGTGTCCGCAAAATGTAAGACGTCAAGTAGTGTATCTACTGACTTCAGGGTCATTCGCTGTCCTTATGGCGAGTGTTATGCGGTAGTTCATCGACGCGCATCGCCTGGCACGCAGAGAAATGCAGCCTGGCGCGAAGAGCCGTGTTTCTGCCACACGTCTGGCATACAACGGCCCTGCATATTCAGCTTTTGATTCTGGCGCGTATGAAGATTGTAGCCTACGATCTGTGTCTCTGGCGGAGCACTCTGATCGCAACCACTCGCCGACGCTCAAGCTTCAACAGCCATCCCCGGCAGTAACTGCGGAGGCGTAATCAATGGATATGCCTAATAACTGTGCCGCCGGCTGAAGCCGCCCCGGATGAGACAATTGACGTCCTGAACGCCAGCTCAGCGAGTCCTTTGACTGGGGTTGCCAAGACGCTCCAGCCCACAGACATCAATTCACCGTGAGCGGTACGATCACGCTGCCGAGCTTTCCGTTCAGGTTGTCGCGGACGACGAACCGAACCTGGTAATCGCCCGGTGGGAGGGTAAGGACGTTGTTGTAGACGATTCCGTCCGCCTTCAGCTTTGCCAGCGTATCCGGGACTATGAGTCCCTTGATCGTTTGCGACACTGCTCCAGCGGGCACGCCGTTGTTGGTGGCTTGGGCGACGAATTCTACATCGATGCGGTTGCGGTCGGCTTCATCGATGACGTTGGTGGCCGGCACGTGCAGAACAAAGCCGACCTTCCGCTTGCTGCCGTCCGCCAGTAGCCCCTGCCACTGTTCGGTGATGGGAATGCCGGTACTTTCAAACGGAGAGATCAGAGCAAACTCCACGTCGGCTTTATGGGTTAGCTCGGGGTTGGCGGCCACGTTCGTCACCAGGTATCCGGCGCGGGCGCGCACCTCGGCATCTTTGCGTGAGACCTCCACCTGCAGCTTTCGCCAACCGGGCTTGATGTTGCGGTGATCCTGATAGTAGGTCAGGGCGTAGTAGGAAGAGGAATCCTGCGCGGCGCGACCAAACGCGCCCACCAGATCGTTGGTGTTGTAGTAGGCGACACCACCGGTCATCGTGGCAATATTCTTCAGGCTATTGAGGGTGGACTGGCGCAAGGCGTCGGGAACACCGGCACCGGCCAGGGAGCCCACGTTGTCGCCGGCAAACGTGGGATCAGTCAGCAAGCCGCGCGCGTCCACCGGGTACATGGACACCTGCGCGTCGTTGAGGGCGTCGAGCGTGCGCTCGTACAGCGCCCGCAGATTCGCATCCGCCGGTACCGAGCCGAAGGAATCAAGATCGAAAGGGAAGCTGCCCGTGACCCATACCAACGACTTTCGCCCCGGGATTCCGGTCAGTGACAGGGCGATCGACAGGAACCCGCGCAGTGTGGTCTCGGTCGCCCGCGACTGAATATTAGTAGCGTTCGTCGCATCTTCGGCCAGCATAAAAGCGCGGATCTTCATCTCGGGCGAATCGCCGGGATGAATTCCCCCAAGTCCACTGGCCTGCGCTTGTCCGGCGGCGACGGCTTTGGCGTCGTTGCTGAAGGTCTCCATCTCGGAAACCTTGCCCGATGCCTTCTTCAGAATCGTGATCAGCGTTGCCGGATCGGAGTCGAGCGGGCTTAGCACCGCCAGTCCCTTACTGGTGAGAACCATCAAGCCGGTCGGCTGCGATGAGTCGAGATGATTCGCCAGATACTTGATCAACTGCTGACGTCCATAAGACTGACTGAGGAACGGCGTGTTCACCTCGTCAAGCAGAACTACGGTCAGCGAACGCGGCTTGCTCTCATCGGGAGTCATGTTCGAGAAGACGCCGCCTGGGTTGTCGGCAACCGGCGTGATGCCCGAGGCTGGAATGATCTCTTCCAAAGTGGTGATCTTCTGCGCCTTGCCATTCTCCAGGATGGTGAAGTCGGCTTTGGTCAGGCCGTGAATATGATTACCTGCCCTATCCGTGACGACCACCGGAACCTGCACCAGCGTAGTCTGCGACTTGAACTGGAGCAGCTTGCCCCCACCGGCATTGTGTCCGGTGTCGGGAGCCGGAGCCGTGGGCTGCAGGCCGACCGCGCCTGACGCCGAGCCACCCGTCCAGGGGTCGGTATTGGTGACCGACTGGGCGGCGCAAGCTGTAGCGACAGACGCACACAGCGAGGCCCATAGCACCCACTTCAGGTTGGAACGACGCGACATACGCATGTGGCCTCTAGCCGGTTAGGCTCTCTAGTAGTCGTTTAGGCAACGACTTCTGATCTGGGTTTCTACAAAACTTCCTGGTGTTTTGACGTACCGTATCCAAAAGTAGCACTGGTCCGGCGTGCTCTTGTGGCACGTCCAAGTCCAAAATCATGGTTCGTCTCAGGACCCCACATAACGCGCGTACAGGCTTCGGGCGATCGCCGTATCGGTGGTGCCTTTGATGATCGCCCGGCCGTCGGGAAACAGCGTCATCTCATAGGGATCGCGCCAGAATTTCAAGATGAATTCGTTGTGCCGAACCGCGCCGTGCGGCGACAAGCGCCGAGTGATCTCGGCGAAATCGATGGGCCGCTCGCGCTCGTGAATCTGCACCGAGTTACGCCCGCAGAGCGAAACATGCGGGCGTCCTTCGCCGGCGAGATGAACGAAATCCCGTTGCTGGCAGGCGCGGCAGCCGGGACGCGGCTTGTCAGCGTTGACTGAGGCGTAATCGTTCGTCCACACGTCATAGGAGAGCAGGCTGTGGCGAATCCTATCACGCGCGCCAACGGCAAGCTTCATCGCCTCGGTCGCAGCAATCGACGCTACGAAATTGACGGCTGAGTTCAGAATTCCTGACGTGTCACAGGTCTCAACCATGCCCCGCGGTGAGTCTGGAAAGATACAAGCCAGGCAAGCCGTCTCGCCGGGCAGGATCGTCATGGTGACCGCGTAGCTGGCGACGCCTGCAGCGTAGATCCAAGGCAAATTGCGGCTCACGGCAAAATCGTTAATCAGATAACGCGTCTCGAAATTATCGGTACCGTCGAGAACGATCTCGATATCGCCAAGCAGTTCCTCGACGTTGTCCGGGGCAAGATCAGCGGCATGCGGCTCAACCGTTATCTCCGAATTGAAGGCCTTGACCTTGCGCGCTGCAGCGATCGCCTTGGGCAGCGATTCGGCGGCGTCGGCTTCGTCGAAGAGCACCTGGCGCTGCAGATTGCTGGGCTCGACGTAGTCACGATCGATGAGGCGCAGATAGCCCACGCCGGCCCGCGCCAGCAGCGACAGCAGAGCCGAGCCGGTAGCGCCGCAGCCGACCACCGCTATGCGGGCTTTGACCAATTTCAGCTGCCCCTCTTCGCCAATGGGCGGAAAAAGAACCTGGCGGGAGTAGCGCTCCTTGAATTCCAACGTCTTTACCTCTATAGGTGGATCAGGCACGTACCTTGTTCAGCGAAAGGCTCACAACGTTTATTATAGGTATTCCACAGCAGATTAGCCTTCCCAGGCCGAATCAACGGAACGCTTTCCGCGATTGCACGACGCTTTGGACGCAAGTGCGCAGGGTTCTACTTGCCAAATCGCTGTAATGACATCCGGCAGGCAGTGGGTGTGCTGAAGAGCAGAGTTTGAGGACGCCGATCACGCCATCGTTGTGCACGCTTGTTGTTTTCTGGGCTCTCGCCGCTTCACCGGCGCAGACGCAGGTCCAGCCAGCGGCTGCTATTTCTCCCCAGTCCAATAGCGGCGAGAGCAGTGCATTAGCCAAGTACGAAGGCCAGATGGTCGCGGACATCGAGTTCCGGGGCGTGACCAGCGCCAACACGGCGCTGCTGCGCAGCCTGCTGCCACAGAAGACGAATGAGCCGCTGGACCCCGACAAACTTCGCGCCAGCATCAGGGCGCTCTACGCCACCGGCCGCTTCGCCACGCTAAACGTTGAGGCGGAGCACAATTCCCGTGGAGAGCTGACGCTGGTCTTTGACGTGACGGAAAATTTCTTTAACGGAGCCATCACCGTCGACGGCACTCCGCAGAAGACGGATCCCAAGCCCCACCAGTTAATCGCCGCCAGCCAAATCGATCTCGGCGACGTCTTCAACGAGGACAAGGTTGTCAGCTCGCTCGATCGCATGAAGAAAATCTTCGCCGATAACGGCTATTACGAAGCAGCGCTCCGCTACACGTTGGATCCAAATCCAAAGGACAGCCAGATGGCGATCCATTTCCACGCCACCCCTGGCCCGCTGGCGCTGGTGGGCGACGTCACGATCCGTGGAGACGCTGGAATTGCGCCGGACCGGGTTCGCAGTCTCACCAAGCTCAAAGCAGGCGCCAAGGTGGACCAGCAGCACGTCACCCGAGCGCTGGAGAGAATGCGCAAACACTACCAGAAGAATGCACATCTGGAGGCCCAGGTCTCGCTCGTCAGCCGGCAATACCATTCCGAGACGAACCGCCTGGATTACGTTTTCGAAGTCGATCAGGGACCAACCGTCAGCATCACGACCGAAGGCAATGGCATCAGCAAGAGCGAGCTGAAAAAGCTGGTCCCCGTATATCAGGAGAATTCTGTCGACGACGATTTGCTGAACGAAGGCCGCCGCAACATGCGCGATTACCTGCAAACGCGGGGATATTTCGACGCGACCGTCGATGTGGAGCGCCATCCGGTCGAAGAACAGAACCACCTGAACATCGTTTACGTTGTCGATCCCGGCATTCGCCACAGACTGGTTTCCGTGGTCATCGAAGGCAATAAATATTTCGACACCGCTACGCTCCGCGAGCGGATGCAGATCGATCCTAGCAGCCTGCTACTGCCCAATGGCCGCTTCAGCCAACGCTTGCTCGCTGACGACCTCAATTCCATCAAGCTCCTCTATCAAGCCAACGGATTTCTGCACGTGCAGGTGGATGGCGACCTCGTCGACAACTATGAGGGAAAGAAAAATGAGATGCAGGTCGCCATCAAGATTGCGGAGGGTCCGCAAACCGTAGTCAACGCACTGAAGGTTGAAGGTGTCACCACCTACACGGCTGAGGCGCTCGAGCAAAACCTCAGCAACGTCGCCGGCCAGCCCTTCAGTGAAGCCAATGTGGTGAGCGATCGCGATTCCATTACTTATTTTTATTACGACCGCGGCTTTCCCAATGTGCAGTTTGAATCTTCAACCACGCCCGTCGCCGGCAATCCTCCGCGCATGAATGTGGTCTACAAGATCACGGAAGGGCAGCGCGTTTTTGTCAATCGGGTCATCGTCACCGGACTGAACCACACGCGGCCGTATATCGTGAATCGCCAGATGAGGATTCAGGACGGCGATCCTTTAAGCCAGAACCGGATGGTGGCTTCGCAGCGCCGGCTCTACTCGCTCGGATTGTTTAACGAAGTAGACATGGCGGTGCAGAACCCCGAAGGCCAGGAGCCGTCGAAGGACGTGCTGTTCAACATCACTGAGGCCAAGCGGTGGACCTTCCGCTACGGCGGAGGCATCGAATTCGCTACCGGAAACATTCCCACCAGCAGCAATCCGCAAGGGGCAACGGGAATCAGTCCCAACGCCGTGCTGGAGGTCACGCGTCTGAATATGTTCGGCCGCGACCAGACCTTCAGCATTCGCGGCCGCATTGGCCTGCTGACGCGGCGCGGACTGGTGACCTACGAAGCGCCACGCTTGTTTCATCGGGAAAATTGGCGGATTATCGTCAGCGGTTTGTACGACAATACCGCCGACGTAAACACCTTCGCCTCGGAGCGTGTGGAAGGAGCGGTGCAATTTGAGCAGCGCCTGAATCGCTACACCACCTTTCTCTACGGACTGACGTTCCAGCGCGTTGCCATCGATCCCAACAGCCTGATCATCGATCCCACGTTCATCTCTCTTTACTCGAGCCCGGTCTTCATCGCCATGCCTACCTTTACTGCCGTGCGCGACCGGCGTGACGACCCCATCAACCCTACAAAAGGCTCGTACGGTGCGCTGAACCTGGGAATCGCGACCAGCGCCCTGGGTTCGGAAACCAACTTCGGACGAGCGCTGGTCGACAACTCGACGTACTATACCTTCGCAAGGCACTGGGTTTTCGCGCGCCGAACCCAGATCGGCATTGAGAAGCCGTACGGCACGAACGACTTCCTCGACCTGAGCAAGCTGCCACCAAACTCTCTTCCGGAAGAAGCCACGCAGATTCCGCTCCCGGAGCTGTTCTTCGCCGGCGGCAGTAACTCGCTGCGCAGCTTTTCCATCAACCAGGCCGGCCCGCGCGACCAGCAAACCGGCTATCCCATCGGCGGGCAGGGGCTATTCGTCAACAATCTTGAGATTCGTACCCCTCCGGTGTTGCTGCCGTATGTAGGCAACAATCTGGGATTTGTGTTCTTTCACGATATGGGCAATGTCTTCGACACGGCGAATCACATCCTCAGTGGCATGGTGACTTTTAATCAGCCATCCATTGCAGAGTGCTCGCCGCCCGGCAGCAAGACGCAGTGCAACTTCAGCTACAACTCGCAAGCTATCGGTACCGGAATTCGCTATAAGACGCCGGTGGGACCGGTGCGCTTTGATCTGGGCTATGCGCTAAACCCGACGCGCTATCCGGTTCAGGAGTTGGATAAAACTTATGCCCTCCGGCGCATCAATGTTTATTTCAGTATTGGACAGACCTTCTAATGAAACGAGTTTTGCATTTCACGATTTGCGGTGTGCTGCTGTTGATGACAGCGGTGGTGCCGGCGTTTGCCGGTGAGGTAATCGACGGGGTAGTGGCCAGCGTCAATCGCCAGCCCATTCTGCGCAGTGATTGGGACGAGGCCGTTGCCTTCGAGGCCTTCATGCAGCAGAAGCCCCTCGACCAGGTGACCTCGGCAGACCGCGTCCTAGCTTTGCAGCACATCATCGACCGGCAGCTGCTGAAAGCCCAGATGGGAGATGACAGCTACATGCGGCCATCGGAGGAAAAGCTGCAGCAGGACATCGCCAAGCTGCGCACGCAGGTGCCCAACGGCAAGGATGATGCGGCGTGGCAACGGCTGCTGGCAAGTTACGGGCTGACCGAGGACATCCTGAAAGAACATCTGCGCACGGAAGTGCAGGTGATGAATTTCGTGGAAGTCCGCCTGCGGCCCGATGTTCACATTGAGCCGGAGGACATCGAGTCCTATTACAAGAATCGGTTGCTGCCCGATTTACAGCAGAACGGTGCGAAACCGATTCCGCTGGATGAAGTGGATTCCAGAATTCGTGAGCTGCTCACCGAGCAACACATCGATGAATTGCTCGACGCCTGGCTGCACAATCTGCGGCAGCAGGCGGACATTCGCAGCAGCGTCTCGATTCCCGGAATCAACGCTCCTGAAGAAGGCAGAGCGGCCGGAGTGAACTAAGAGCTAAGGATGGCGGACGAGGTCAAAAAGCGGGGCTCGCTGCGGCGACTGTGGATCAGTCTGACGATAGGCGTCGTCTTGCTTGCGGCATTTGTCTCGCTGGCCCGGTACCTGCGAAGCGCCAGCTTTGCGGATTTTGTTCGCCGTAAGGTGATCGCGGCGATCGAGGACGCGACCGGCGGCCGCGTAGAGATGGCATCCTTCCATTGGAATCTGTCGCAGTGGGCCTTCGAAGCCGACAATCTCACCATCCACGGACTTGAACCGCCGGGCGAGCTTCCCTATGTCCACGTCGATCACACGTTGGTTCGCCTGCACATCATCTCGTTCTTCCAAAGGGAATTCAGCGTTGAGCAGCTGCAGCTCCAGCGTCCCGTGGTTCACGTCATCGTTTATCCCGATGGCAAAACCAATGCGCCCGAACCGAAGATCAAACGCACAAGCAACAAAACTCCGGTGCAGGAGCTTTTCGATCTGGCGATCGCTCGCGCCGATCTTCAGGAGGGCATGTTGTTGCTGAACCAGCGCAAGCTGCCGCTGGATTTCTCCGTCAACGACGTGATCGCGTCGATGACCTACAATGCCGCCGCTCAGCGCTTCGATGGCAGCGTGCAAGTCGGCAAGATGGACCTCAAGTATCAGGATTACCGCGATGTTCCGGCGCAAGCCGACCTGCAGTTCAGCCTGTGGCACAACCAGGCGGAGATCAACTTCCTGAAGCTGACCTCAGAGTCCTCTTCGCTGCAGATGGCTGGGCGAATTACGGATTTCAACGATCCTCAGATTGACCTCACCTACAGCAGCTCGATCGAGGCGACCCAACTGGGAGCTGTCGTACGGGTTAATCAATTGCGCGGAGGGACTGTGGTCCTCCATGGCTCGGGCAGCTATTCCAACGCCGCAGGACCTGAATGGAGCGGACGCATCGCGGTGCGAGAGCTCGATTACCTTGACGGCAGCCTGGCTCTGCGCAAAGTCAACCTGAATTCGAACTTCGAGATCAGCAACGATCGTTTTCAGCTGACGCGCATTGCTGCCCGGCTGTTAGGCGGACAAGTTAATGGTGATGCGGACATCAGGAACCTGGGAGCGGTTTCCGCGCCCGCATCTCCACCTTCAACTACGCCAGCAGCGAATGCGGCGAAGCCAGCCAAGGCGAATTCTTCAGCGCAGCAACGAACGGCAGCGTCAAACGGCAATCTGCAGCAGGAAGGCTCCGGCCGCTTCCGCGTCAGCGGCCTGTCGCTGAATGACCTCGCTCGCGTGATTTCGACCCGAGCGATGCCCATCGATAAGCTAAATGCCGTGGGTAGCGTCTCCGGCTCAGTCAATCTCTCGTGGAAGCAATCGCTGGACAACGTGCTTGCCGATCTCGCACTCGATATCGTGGCGCCGGTAACGCCGGCTGCGAATCAGCTACCGGTAAGCGGAAATCTGAGCGGTCGTTACAGTTTGCGCTCTGGACGAATCGATCTCGCGGCTCTGACGTTGATCACACCGCGCTCGCGTGTCGAGGCTTCGGGCACATTGAGTGACACATCAGCCGCGCTGAAGTTGAACGCCACCACCAGAAGGCTTGCGGAGTTTGAGCCCATGCTGAGGGCGATGGGCCATGCGCCGTTGCCGATCGAGCTGGAGGGAACCGTGAGTTTCGATGGAACCGTGAACGGGCGGTTCCGTGCGCCGCAGCTGGCCGGACATCTCGAGGCTACGAATTTCACTTACATTTATGCGCCCACCTCGAACCTTCCCGCGCAGCAGCCGCCAAAGGCTCCAGCCGAGCACAAATCGTGGTTGCATCTGAGTTCAACGCCTGAGCCTCCGCCCGCTGCTCCACCGCCGGCTGCGCCGCCACGGAGAATTCACATCGATCATTTCGCTGCCGATATGCGCTACTCACAATCGGATGCGGTGCTTCACCATGCCACAATTCAGGAGGGCAGCGCGCGCATCAACATTGACGGCTCGACCGCACTGGACCAAGGAAATTTCACGGAGAACTCGCAGTTCCAGGTCCAGGCCGCGATTCATGATGCGGACATCACTCAGTTGCAGCACGCGTTTGGCACGGATTATCCATTCAGCGGAAAGCTTAACCTGACGCTACAAGCGGCGGGCACGGAAGCTGATCCACATGGCCACGGCCAGCTCTCATTGAGCGAAGGCGAAGCCGGGGGTCGACCGATCATCGCCTTCACATCGAAGATCCAATTCGCGAATCATGCGGCCGAGCTCGATGAGATTCGCCTGCAAGCGAAGCGGGGGACGGTTCTTGGCTCGGCGGCTTACAACTTCCGCAGCAAGGAAGTGAGGCTGGACCTGACCGGACAGAGCATCGACCTGGCTGACATTCCTGAGGCGCAAACTCCACATCTGCAGACCGCGGGTGTCGCGAACTTTACGGTGAAAGGCTCAGGAACAGCGGATGAGCCGATCATCAATGCACATTTGCAGATCGACAATCTGGTGCTGAATGGCGACTTGCTGGGTGCGCTAAAGGCCGATGCCGTGACGCGCGGGCGACAACTCACTTTGACCGCGCGGTCGACGTTCCCGAAAGCCAGATTCACCCTTGACGGCAGCGCCGACCTGGAGGGCGACATGCCGGCGACTGCAACGCTGCAGTTTACGAATCTCGACGTCGATCCCTTCCTGCCCGCAGAGATGCGCAAGGAGGTTACGCGCGCGGCATCGCTGGACGGTCAAGCAAAGCTGACGGGACCGCTGAAGCAGCCGCACCTGCTGCGCGGAAATCTGACCATGCAGCAGTTTTCCGTCGAGATTGAGCGAATTCCCGTCAAGACCGACGGTCCGGTGGAGTTGAGCCTGGGGAATCAAACCATCAGCGTGCAGCATTGCACGTTCGTCAGCCAGGACACGCACTTCACGCTGACGGGTACGGCGAACCTGACCGACGACCGTCCTCTGAATCTGCGCGCCGATGGCTCACTCAGCCTGAAGCTGGCGTCGACTCTGTATCCCGATCTCTCCGCGTACGGCGTGTCAAATATCAATCTGACGATCAAAGGCACCGCCGCAAATCCGGCTTTGTCGGGGCGGGCCGAGGTGGTGCATGCGGGTTTATCGATGATCGACCTGCCCGCAGCATTGGGCGATGTCAATGGCAGCCTGGTCTTCAATCAAGACCGGCTGGAGGTGGCGAACCTGACCGGTCGCATCGGCGGCGGACACGTAAAGTTCGGCGGCTTTCTCACCTTCGGCCGCACCATCGGCTTCAACCTGACGGCTGATGGCAACGACATTCGCTTCCGCTATTCCGGCATCAGCGTGACGTCGGATCAGTCGCTGCACCTGACGGGAACGCAGCAGAACGCGTCGCTTACCGGCAACATAACGGTCACTCGCTTCGCGCAGATTCCTTCCGCGGATCTGCAGTTCTTCCTTGCCGAGGCCTCGGCGCCGCCCAGCGTTCCCAATCCAACCTCGCCGCTCAACAATCTTCATCTGGAGGTGCGAGTTCTCTCTGCGCCTCAGCTCACCGTTCAAACGTCGCTGGCCAAGCTATCGGGTGACATCGATCTGCGCTTGCGGGGAACGGCGGCGCGACCGATCCTGCTGGGGCGTGTCAGCATCGCGGAGGGCGACATCAAGCTAGGCGGCACCAAGTACCACCTCGAACGGGCCGACATTACGTTCCTCAATCCGGTACGCATCGATCCGGTTCTGGATGTGGAAGCGACGACCCGGGTACGCGACTATGACATCACCATTGGCCTGCATGGCACCATGGAGCGGCTAAACACCACCTATCGTTCCGACCCGCCGCTCTCCAGCGATGACATCATCTCCCTGCTGGCCTTTGGCTCGACACAGACAGAAAACGCTATGGGAGGGGCAACTTCGCCGGGATTCGCGCAGAGCGCTTCCGGCGCGCTGCTCAGCTCGGCGCTGAATCAGGCGGTCACCAATCGCTTCTCGAAACTGTTTGGTGGAAGCACGATTCGCATCAATCCAGCCTTCGGCGGACCGGAAAACGATCCCAATGCGCGCCTTACGATTCAGCAGCAGGTAACCAGCGATGTAACGTTCACCATCGTCACCGACCTGGCCCGCTCCGCACAGGAGATCATTCAATTCGAGTACAACATCAACAATGAATACACACTGCAAGGCCTGCGCGATGAGAATGGCGTAGTCAGCTTCGACCTGTTGATCCGAAAGCGCAAGCCATAACCGCTCCCAGATAGGCCGGTTCGAGAGATAGGTGGAGCACGCCTTCAGGCGTGCAGTAAGGTCAAGCACATCAAGACGGCTTTAGCCGCTGAGGTGATCGTTTCGAAAAGTGCCGCAGCGGCTGAAGCCGTTTCTCGTAGGAGGAAAGTTTATGCACGCCTGAAGGCGTGCTCCACCCGGCGAATAATGCCGAAGGAATGTGGGACGGCGCTCTATGCGCGGCCCTCTGCGGGCAGATGACCGGTCGGGATGGTGCGATCCGACTCTTCCGCCTTTATTTCCACCAGCGGAAAGCCAAGATTCTTCCACTCATGAAAGCCGCCCAGCAGTGGCCGGACGCGGCGGATTCCGATCTTTCGGAGTTGCAGCGCCACACGGGCGCTGGTGGCCTCGTTTGGTCAAGTACAGAAAAGCACGATCTCGCCGTCGCGAGTGATCTCAGCGCGACGCGCCTGTAATGCTTCCGGGTCGATCTGCAGTGCTCCCGGCAGGGTGCGCGGATCGGTGAGCACATCCAGGGGATGGCGCAAGTCGATGATCGTCGGCCGCTGACCGGATTCGAGTTGATGTTTGAGCTCATCCGGAGTAATACGATCGCCCTTTACCTGCTGGATGAACCGTTCGCGCTCACGCCAGCGATAGAGCACATAGGCTACGACTCCGGTCAAGAACAAGACCAGCAGCCAGCCGCCGAGCAGGTGCGCGTCGCGCGCGATGCGGTCGAGTTGCTTGCTGAAGAGAAAACCGAGCAGGGAATAAGCGCTAGTCCAGAGCAAACCGCCAATCAAGTCGAACAGCAGGAAGCGTCCGTAGGGAAGCTTTACCATGCCCGCCAACGCAGGAGCAGCCGTGTTCAAGCCGGGAATGAACTTGCAGATGAGGAGGGTGCGCTCGCCCCAATTGCTGAACCGGGTTTCGGTGCGGCGCACGCAGGAATCCGGCTCTAGAGCAATGCGGCAAAGAAGGTTGAGTACGACGGCTCCACGGCGCTTGCCGATGAAATACCAGAAGGCATCAGCGCCCAGACAGCCGGCTGTGCCGGCAAGGATCACCAGCGCCAAATTCATGCGGCCCTGTCCGGCAAGCGCTCCCGCGGCCAGCAGCAAAGGGGTCGCGGGGATGGGCAGACCTCCCTGCTCGACCAGCACCCAGGCAAAGAGCAGGGCATAACCGTAGTGAACCACGAATTGCAGCGTCTCGCCCATTCGCTTCAGAAAAACAACGCAACTGACTTATGTGGATGCGATGATCCGGGGGAAGTTTCCGCTGGGCCGCAGTATAACCCAGGAGAGGATCGGAAGGTGGGACGACCACGTTGCCTCGGGCGGGTGGGGTTTGCCTTCTCTCACAATAATTGGCATTCTCTGAACGATGTTTTGGATAGCCGTTTTCTTCTTTGTCTCAGGGTTGTGCAGCATTCTGTACGAGCTGGTTTGGCTCCGGCTGGCCATGGCCGACTTCGGTGTCACGACAGCGCTGGTTTCGATCGTGCTGTCGGTATTTATGGCTGGGTTGGGCGCCGGGTCGTGGATTGCTGGCTGGGCAACGCGACGTTATGGTGAGCGCATACGATTTCCCAGTCTGCGCCTGTACGGACTGGTTGAGCTGGCCATTGGTTTCTCGGCACTGGCCGTCCCTGTGGAACTGAAATGGGGTAGCCAGCTGCTGGAACATCTGGCAGGCCAGGTGTCGATGTCCTCCGGCACCTTCTACCTCTTATCGGGGCCGTGGCTGGCTTTGACCCTGATTCCATGGTGCGCGGGCATGGGAGCGACGATTCCCATTGCCATGTTTGCCATTCGCCGCACGTGGACAGGTAAGTCGGAACGATCCTTCAGCTTTCTCTATCTCGCGAACGTTATTGGCGCGGTGTTGGGCGCAGTCATTACTCCAGCGCTGGTTGAGCTTTACGGCTTTTACGGCACGCTGCGCAAAGGCGCCGTCCTGAATCTCCTTATTTTTCTTGCGGCCCTCGCGCTTAGCTTTACGCTGAAAAAGAAGGTGTCGACTGATGCTGGGGGAGCTGCGGTCGCGGCCCGGATTGCTCGATCTACGGCGCACGGTTCGGCGCTGCTCTTGTTATTTACAACTGGACTCGCAACAATGGGTATGGAAGTCGTGTGGATTCGGCTCTACACCTATTTCATAGATCCCATCGTCTATTCGTTCGCTCTCATCCTCGCTTCCTATCTCGCGGCTACCTTTCTTGGATCGACGATCTACCGCTTCTGCAGCCGGCACGGACCGATCGAGCAGGAGAGCGCACTGCTGTGGGTCTCGCTTGCTCTGTTGGGAATATTCGGACTGTATACGGCGGATTCTGGCCACGACCTAGATGCCAACCTGCGCGTCGTTCTCGGGGTCGCGCCCTTTTCCTGCATGATCGGATTCCTGACGCCGATGCTGGTGGATCGCTGGTCCGGTGGCGATCCCGATCGCGCCGGCCGCGCCTATGCCGTCAACATCCTGGGCTGCATCCTCGGCCCGCTTCTGGCTGGATTCGTTTTGCTGCCGGTATTCGGTGAGCGTCGGTCGATGCTGCTATTGGTTCTGCCGTGGTTTGCCATGGGAATTGTCGGCGCTCGACGATGGAAATTTGCCTGGCAAAGCGCCGCTGCGGCGCTGCTGCTGATCGCCACGGGAACGGTTTTTCATAGGAGCAAGGACTATGAGTATGCATACCGGGGCGGCGTCACACTGCGCGATGCAACCGCAACCTCGATCGCGACCGGCGAAGGCTTGGACAAGCTGCTTCTTGTCAACGGCGTGGGAATGACAGCGCTGACGCCGATTACGAAAATGATGGCGCACCTCACCCTGGCGCATTTGCAGGAGTTTCCCAAGAACACATTAGTCATCTGTTTTGGCATGGGCACTACGTTTCGTTCGGCGATGTCATGGGGAATTCCGGTCACCGTCGTGGAACTGGCGCCCGGCGTACCCAAGCTGTTTACGTATTTTCATCCCGACGGCGGACCACTTTTGAGGTCTCCGCGCGCTCATCTGGTAATCGATGATGGCCGGCGATTCCTCGACCGATCGGTAGAGAAGTTCGATGCCATGGTGATCGATCCGCCGCCGCCGCTGGAGGCTGCGGGATCGAGTCTGCTGTACTCTTTGAATTTTTATCTGCTGGCGAAACAACATCTGACGAAGCAGGGAATTCTGCAGCAGTGGCTGTATGAGGGGGACGATGTCGATCGCGCTGCCATCACACGCGCGTTGCTGGAGGCTTTCCCGTACGTGAAGGTGTACCAGTCGGCATGGTGTCCGGAGGGCTACCACTTCCTTGCCAGTCAGAGCCCGATACCCGATTGGACGTCGCAGCAGATGGTCGCCCGCATGCCTCAAGCAGCGATCAGGGACTTGATGGAGTGGGGGCCAGAGCGCACCCCCAAAGATGAGTTTGACACAGTGCTAATGCGCCAGGTGCCACCAGACAAGATGATTGAACTGGCTCCGAACACGCCCGCCTTGCAGGACGATCGCCCGATCAACGAATACAACCGGCTGCGCACGTGGTTTCCGGAATGGATGAATGCCAGGGCCGCAGCGGAACCCACGCAGGCGCGAGTTCAGTAATCCAAGTCTTGCTGGAAAGTGATTGCGTGAGGCGTGTGATGTGGCATCGGGCAGACTGGCAGAAGCCGCACCCAGACTAGCCGACTTGTATCACGCAGGATTCGCTGGTGCAATCGGAATCCATCATCATTTTATTAAGAGCCGTCGCTGAGCTGGTTGGCCTAAGGCGTGATCTCCCACACCACACCGCAGCCCTGATTGTTGTAACAGGTGCCGACCGCTCCCCCCGCGATCGTGGTGCCATAGATATTTCCGCGCGCATCAAGCGTTACCGGGGCATAGGGCGTCGCCCCATCGCTACCGCTGAAATCATGAAGGTCATGTACAAGCCAGGTGCCGTTGGAATGTGTAAGCTTGAAAACCCAGCCGTCCCCGTAAGCGCCGCCGCCGCCGCAAACGCCGTACAAATTGCCGGCGCTGTCCATGGTTACTCCCACTGGGACAAAGCAGTTGAAGCTTGCGATCAAAGAGAAAGACCATCCGCCGTTTGACGGAGTGAGCTCAAACACAGTGCCTCCGCCGTCCGGCCCATAGTACGTAGTTGTGCCGTAGAGATTGCCAGCTGGATCCATCAGCAAAGTGCTCTGAGGTTGGCCACCAGTTGTACTGCCGGTAAACGAGAAAATCACACTCTGGGTCCAAGAGTTGCCCGCGGAGGTCAATTGGTAAACCGTTCCGCATGTAAACGGGCAATCATCCGAGCCGCCACCCTGTGCGGTCCCATAGAGATTTCCAGAGACGTCCTGAATCACTCCACCGTAGGGGAATCCGCCGTCGCTACCGTCCGTGAAGCTGTATATGACCCGCTCGGTCCA
>Ga0335074_10001470_pt1 | contig 31968 bp, 18 predicted proteins | sample Lox_Sample_23_FD_206715 | JGI IMG/M metagenome (GOLD analysis project Ga0335074, IMG submission 206715) | Soil microbial communities from Loxahatchee National Wildlife Refuge, Florida, United States - Lox_Sample_2.3 | ecosystem: Environmental > Terrestrial > Soil > Wetlands | place: USA... | reverse complement strand
GCGCGTGCGCAACGGATCGTGGCTGGGGGAAACCGGCAAGCGCATCCGCAACGTGATCAACATCGGCATCGGCGGATCGGATCTGGGACCGGTCATGGCGTACGAGGCGCTGAAACATTACAGCGACCGCAGCATGACATTCCGCTTCGTCTCCAACGTCGATGGCACCGATTTCGTCGAAGCGGTGCACGATCTCGATCCGGCCGAGACCCTGTTCATTATCTCATCGAAAACATTTACGACGCTGGAGACCATGACCAATGCGCACAGCGCGCGCGAATGGCTGCTGGCCGGATTGAATGGCAAGGAACGCGCGATCGCCCGCCACTTCGTCGCCGTCTCCACCAACGCCACCGAGGTTACCAAATTCGGCATCGACACAGCGAACATGTTCGGCTTCTGGGATTGGGTCGGCGGACGCTATTCGATGGAATCCGCGATCGGCCTGTCCACGATGATTGCCATCGGCCCCGACAATTTCCGCGACATGCTCTCTGGCTCGCACGCCGTGGACGAACATTTCCGTACTGCCCCGTTCGCCCGCAACCTTCCGGTGCTGATGGGCATGCTGTCCGTCTGGTACAACGATTTCTTCGGCGCCGAGACGGTGGCGGTGCTGCCGTACGAACAATACCTGAAGCGCTTCCCCGCCTATCTCCAGCAACTCACCATGGAGAGCAACGGCAAGCATGTCATGCTGAACGGCAAGCCGGTCGAAGCCAACACCGGGCCGATTTACTGGGGTGAGCCGGGAACCAATGGCCAACACTCCTTCTACCAGTTGATTCATCAGGGCACGCGGCTGATCCCCTGCGATTTTATCGGCTTCGGTCACACGCTGAATCCTCTGGGCCTGCATCACGACATGCTGCTGGCCAACGTATTCGCGCAAGGCGAGGCGTTGGCGTTCGGCAAGACCGAAGCGGAAGTGCGCGCCGAGGGAACACCAGACTGGCTGATCCCCCACCGATTGTTCGAAGGCAATCGCCCGTCCAACACATTGTTGCTGGATCGGCTGACTCCTGCGGCGCTCGGCAAGCTGGTGGCGCTGTATGAGCACAGCGTCTTCGTGCAGGGCACAATCTGGCAGATCAATTCATTCGACCAATGGGGAGTCGAGCTCGGCAAGCAACTCGCCCAGCGCATCATTCCGAAACTCACCGATGCCGCCGAACCGGCGTTACAGCATGACAGCTCGACCAATGCTCTCATCCGGCGCTATCGCATGATGAAGCAAACCGCCTGAGCAATAACCAACGCTCTTCGCCATACAAGGCATGGGAAACCAGGAACAGGAACCGTAGATCAACGCAAATGAACTCAACGCAAATGAACGCAGATAAGGCCTTCTATACAGTCTTATCTGCGTTCATCTGCGGTTCCAATATTTATCTGCCACCGGCATATCAGAACCCTGCCGGGGTTAACAAAAATACCTCACCGCGCTCGCCCCTATCCCGCCGGCGCGACAGACAGCCTTCCCACCACGCCATGCTTCTCGATCAACCGCGCGACGAGGCCGGAACGCTTTGCCTCCTCCACGAACTCCCGCAGGAACGCGGCACCGGCGGCATTACGCCGCGGCGTCCCGATCGCCTGCTGCACCGCCGTAAACTGCCCGTTCAGGATCCGTGCCCCCGGAAGCTTCTGTACATCCCCCAGCAGCCCAGGACGCAACCCCGCCAGTGCATCAAGTTTGTCGCGCAGGAACAAGTCCATCGCGGAATTCTGTGGATCGGAACGCACCAGGGTCGCCTGCTTGATATTGCGTTCCAGCCAAAGGTCGTACGCACTGCGCGCGGTCACGGCAATGCGAATTCCCGGCCGGTCCACCTCCCCGATCGACTGCAAGGGTGAGCCCGGAGGCACAAGATAAGTGGCCTCGATTTCGACATAGGCCGGGGTGAAAGCGATCTTCTCGGCCCGTGCCGGTTCGGCGCCGATCAGGCCGACATCCCACGCGTCGGTTCCCGCCGCATCGGCCAGTTCGCCGGGCTTGGGGTAAGGCACATACTTCACCGGCACGCCCAGGCGCTCGGCGATGGCTGCGGCCATGTCGGGGGAAACGCCGGCCGGATCACCCGACGGTGTGCGTCCGGTCACCAGCAGGAAGTTGCTCATATTGATCGCTGCGCGCAGCACCCCGTGCGGTGCCAGTTCCGGAATCACCGATGACGACATAGGCTATGTTCTCCCCTTCACAGTCTGGTGCACTTTAGTGCGGGTCAGGCTGCCCGCAAGACGCGCGCCTGGCAGGCAATGAAAACGCCAAGCCATACACCAAACCGTGTGCCAGTGACGCGAGCGGCCTCAATCTCCGCACTATTCGCGCAAGCTCACGATAAATCGAATACCAAACGGCCAATTTTGGCCATGATTCGCGTTGATTGTCTGGGTCACGTGAACGCAATCCTATAGCCGGATGTCCGATCCGAAGGGGGAGTACCACCATGGCGGCACAGCGTCCCATCCTGATCGTGGAAGACGACCAGACCTTGTGCGAGATCCTGACAGAGCACCTGATCGACGACCACGGCTTCACCGTCACGACAGCGGGCACATTGGAGGAGGCCGACAAGGCCATCAATACCAGTGATGCCCGGTTTGACGCGATCATCCTGGATATCGGCCTGCCGGATGGCGACGGGCGCGACTATTGCGTCCGGCTGCGGCGGCAGGGTCACAAGATGCCTGTCATCATGCTGACCGGCTCGGATGCCGAGGCCGACGTCGTGCGCGGCCTGGATTCCGGCGCCAATGACTACATCGCCAAGCCGTTCCGCGCCAACGAATTGCTCGCCCGCCTGCGCACCCAACTGCGCTTGTTCGATGGCAGCGAGGAAGCGGTGTTCTCGGTTGGCCCCTATACCTTCCGCCCGGCCAAGAAGATGCTGCAAGATCCCGCGAAGAATCGCCGCATTCGTCTCACCGACAAGGAATCCGCGATTCTGAAATTCCTGTACCGCTCCGATGCGCGGCCGGTCGGGCGCGAGATCCTGCTGCACGAAGTGTGGGGTTATAATCCGGCCGTCACCACGCACACGCTGGAAACCCATATCTATCGCCTGCGGCAGAAACTGGAGAGCAATCCGGCGAACCCCGCACTGCTGGTGACCGAGCAAGGCGGCTATCGCCTGAACCTGCACATGGCGACTGCCGAAGCCCTGTAAAACCGGCATAGCAGCGGCCGATCTCCCCTTCCCCGAAGGTTCCCCGGGGGAGGGGAGCATCCAGGGCGCAGTACGACGGGGCCGCACTTGCGTTTTTGATGCGGGCGGCTTTCCTTGCCACATGATCATCGGCACCGCGGGCCACATCGATCATGGCAAGACCGCGCTGGTAAAGGCGCTCACCGGCATCGACGCCGATCGCCTGGCGGAAGAAAAGCGCCGCGGCATCACCATCGATCTTGGCTTCGCCTATACCGACACGGACCACGGCACGTTTGGCTTCATCGACGTGCCGGGGCACGAGCGGTTCGTGCACACCATGCTCGCCGGCGCCACCGGCATCGACGCCGCGTTGCTGGTGGTGGCGCTGAATGACGGCGTGATGCCGCAGACGCGCGAGCATGCAGCGATTTTGGATTTGCTCGGCATCGACCGCGGGATTGTCGCCCTGACCAAGGCAGACATCGCCGGCGATAAAATATCGTTGGTCGAGGCCGAGGTGCGTGCACTCCTCTCTATAACCGCGTTGCACGATGCCACCATTTTGCCAGTGAGTGCCATCAGCGGCGAGGGCGTCGCGGTGCTGATCGCGGCGCTGGACACGCTGGGGCCAAAGCAACGCGATATCACCGGGCATCCGCGGCTGGCGGTGGACCGTGCATTCACACTCTCCGGAGCCGGGCTGATCGTCACCGGTACGCTGGTCGCCGGCCGCATCGCGGTGGATGACCGGCTGATGCTGTCGCCGCCGGGACTGGAGTTGCGCGTGCGCGGCCTGCACGCGCAGAACCGCGCCGCGACGGTCGCAGAGGCCGGCCAGCGTGTGGCGCTGAACATCGCCGGACCGCGGCTTTCCAAGGACGTTGTGACGCGCGGCGACTGGGTGCTGCATCCGGACGTCCATGCGCCGACAGCCTCGCTGGATGCACGGCTGCGTATCCTGGCGGACGAACCCGCGGCACTGCGCGCGGACACGCCGGTTCACCTGCATCTGGGCGCGGCGCACGTCATGGCGCGCGCACACCCGCTCGACCGTGATCGCATTCCGCCTGGTGAGGACGCCTTCGTGCGGTTGACGTTGGACCGCCCGATTGGCGCTCTGGCCGGCGACCGGCTGGTGCTGCGCGATGCCGGTGCCATGCGCACGATCGGCGGCGGCAGCGTCATCGACCCGTTCCCGCAGACGCGCGGGCGCCGCACACCAGCGCGGCTCGCCCAGCTCACCGCATTGCAGGCAGCACCACCCGAGACAGCGTTGCGGCAATTGCTTGTGCTCCCGCCGGGCTGGACGGACCGGGCGCGTTTCCTGCGCGCGCGGAACCTGCCCGCGACCGCCGCGGAGTCTGTGCTTGCCGCAACACCCGCCGTAGCCGTGGCGGACTTGCTGATGGCGCCGGCGACGCGCGAGGCGTTGCAGCAGGACCTGTTGCAGGCGCTGGCGGCCTGGCATGCCGCTGCACCGGATCAACCCGGATTGCAGCCGGAACGGGTGCGTCAGCAATTGCCCTCGCGTCCGCCGGCGACGGCGTTTCGGGCCGTGCTGGAGACGCTGTTGCGGCGCGGGACGGTCCGGCAGGACGGGCCGTGGCTCCGGCTCAGCACACACCAAATTCGATTGTCCGCGGCAGACGAGCGCCTGTGGCCCGGCATCCGCGCAGAACTTGCCAGGGAACGTTTCCGCCCACCGCGGACACGCGATCTCGCGAAGACGCTGGCCCTGCCAGAACCAGCCATGCGCGCCACGCTGAAACGCCTGCAACGGGTGGGGCATCTGCTCGAGCTGGCGCCCGATCATTTCTTCCTGCGTGAGACCGTGGCGGAAATGGCGGCGATTGCCGCCGATACGGCGCGTACTGATCCGTCAGGAGAATTGACGGCCGCCGCATTTCGCGACCGGCTGGACAATGGCCGCAAGGTAGCAATCCAGATCCTGGAATTCTTCGATCGGGTCGGGGTAACAATGCGTTCCGGCGACACGCGCCGCGTTCGGCTGGACCGGCTGGCCATGTTTGGTCCAGCCGGAGCCGACGAACAGGCATCACCAAGCGGGGGCTCGCTTGCAGAGCGCAACGAAAATGCCGAAAAACGTCGTTGAATGCACTGCGCTGTCGTCCCGGCTGTGGCCAAACGCACACGTCCGGGCATGGCAGCGTTGATTTTGGCTTTTTTGCGGCGCGTTGCCGATTTTATAGTTGCAGCGGCCGCGGCGGGACAGCAAATAATCGCGGCGCACGCGCTTCACGACTCGGCGATCAATGGCCGGCATGTGACGCGATAGGTTGGCGGGGTGGAATGGCTGCCGTCACGTGCAACCGGTGCCTCTCATTTCGGAAGTGGATATGTCGATGCCGCACACTGGCTCGTTCTCGGTTGAGGAACATGTGCACGGAGACACTGTCTGGGTTGCGATTCGTGCCCGCGGTGCCGAGTGGTCCTGGTTGACGCCGCAGGAAGCGGCACGGCTGGGACGTGAGTGGGTCGAGAAATATGGTGCGGCCGAACATCATCGCTCCGTTCCACACCTCATAGCGGCGGAATAAACGCTCGCTTTCCCGCGCGGCGCGCGGGGGCGAGCCGCGAAGCGGATCGACGGGGGGGAGGGTGACCGGGTGGGTACGCACCCTCCCCATTATCGCCGGCGACGAAATCAGGCGGTGAATTTGCACTTGTCGCTCAGCGGATGCAGCACTTCGCTGGCGGGCGACGTGTGCAGCAGCCTGTAATAATCCCACGGGTATTTGCTTTCCGACGCCGTCTTCACTTCGAACAAATAGGCCGGAAAGACACCCCGTCCGTCAGCGCGGATGCTCCCCTTGCCGAACGCATCGTCGTTGGTGGGGATCGACTTCATCTTCTCGACCGTCACGCGGCCGCTCTTCGACGCATTGGCCGCACCCATCGCCGCGACAGCCTTCAGATAATGCAGCGTCGCCGCATAAGCGCTGGCGTGCGCCTGGTTCGGATAGTTGTTGGGCGTGCGCGGCAGCACCCGCTTGGTAAAGGCGCGGGTGCGCGGGTTCAGGTCCCAATAGAACGTCTCAGTGGTGACCAGCCCGGCGGCCAGATTAAGCCCCAGCGCGTGCACGTCGGTGATGAACAGCAGCAGGGGCACGATCTTCATCTGCTTGTCCAGGCCGAATTCGTGCGCCTGCTTGACGCAATTCTGCGTGTCCAGGCCGGCGTTCGCCAGCCCCAAAGTCTTCGCGCCGCTGGCCATCGCCTGGGTGAGATAGGATGAGAAGTCAGTGGTATCCGGGAAGGGATAGCGCACTGAACCCTTCACCTCGCCTCCGGCCTTCTTCACCAGCGCCATGTTCTGCGCTTCAAGAATATGGCCGAACACATAGTCCGCGGTGATGAAGAACCAGGACTTGTTGCCGGCCCGCACCATGGCGCCACCGGTCGAGGCGGCGTTTTCATAGGTGTCGAAGCTCCACACGATGGTGTTGGGGCTGCATTGCCCGTCGGTCAGGTCGGTCGTGGTGGCCGACGCATTGAGCATGATCTTGTCTTTTTCCTTCGCCACCTGCGCGACCGCCAGTGCGACCGACGACGTGGGCACATCGATCGCCGCCAGCACGCCCTCATCGTACCACTGGCGGGCAATGGAGGCGGCGACATCCGGCTTGTTTTGATGGTCTGCCTGACGCAGGTCGACTTCGAAGCCATGCGATGACGGGTTGAACTCCTCGATCGCCTGTTTGGCGCAGGCGACGGTGGTGGGCCCGGTGTTGTCGCGATAGGTGCCGCTGAGGTCGGTCAGCACACCAAGCTTGATGACAGGCTTCGATTGGGCGCGGCCGCTGATGACGGGCGCGGCAGTCAGCGCGGCGGCACCACCGAGCACGTGACGGCGAGACAAATCCATGGACGTTTGCTCCTCCCTGCATGCGTTCGTTACGCACGAAGGCAGGCTGCCCGAAAACTTACCCTCCGTCTATGGGCCAGTCGTAAGGTATCAGGGCAATCGAGTGAAGCAAGCAGGATCAGGGCTCCGCCCTGAAACCCGCCAGGAGGCTCTGCCTCCGGGACCTCCGGCAAAGGCGCAGCCTTTGCAATCCGTCTGTTTGGCTGGGTGATGGGGCGGGTGGACGGCCTGCGGGGATCGGAGCGCCGTCCCCCCGCCCCACCACCCAGCCAAGTAAAGGGTTCCAAGGGCTCCGCCCGTGGCGGGGATCCAAGGGGCGGGGCCCCGTGGTGGGGTGTCAGGGGCGAAGCCCCTGATCTTGCTTGCTGCTACCCGAACTTGCCGGACCGCGGGAACCCGCTCGGCGGCAGCCGGCCGGCCTGGGCGCGCGCGCCGACCCAGTCGCGCAGGTTGAATTCAGTGCGGACCTTGTCCCCCAGCTTCCAGCTCAGCCCTTCAGACAGGCGGAACACTTTGGCGTCCGCCATGCCGCCATCGCTGTAACGCTGCAGGATCACGCCCGCGCCGCGTGCCATTTCCGGCACCTGGTCCAGCGGAAACACCAGCAGCTTGCGGTTGCTGCCGATGACCGCGACGTGGTCGCCATCGCCGAGCACACACAATGCGGCTTCCTCGCCCGGCTTCAGGTTCAGAATCTGTTTGCCGGTGCGCTTTTCTGCCCCGAGTTCGGCGCCCGCCACGATAAAGCCACGCCCGGAACTCGACGCGACCAGATACTTCGCGCCTTCCGTCGCCACGAACAGAGCCACGACGTCGTCCTCGTTGGTGAGTTCGGCGAGCAAGCGTACCGGCTGCCCGTCGCCGCGTCCGCGCGGCAGATCGGCGGCCTTCAGCGTGTAGGCGCGCCCGTTGGTGGCGAACAATGTCAGGCGGTCGGTGGTGAAGCAGGGCAGCAGGCGCTTGAGCTTGTCGCCTTCCTTGAAGCGCAGCTCGTCGGGATCAGCGACCACGCCGCGCACCGCGCGGATCCATCCCTTGTCGGAAAGAATGACGGTAATGGCCTCGCGTTCCACCAGCGCCTCGCTGGCCACTTCCACTGCGACCGGCGCGGCGCCGAGTTCGGTGCGGCGATCGCCCAGCGGGCCGGAACCGAATTTCTCCCGGGTCGCTTCAAGTTCTTCGACAATGCGATTCCAACGCAGGGACTCGTCCTTCAGCAGCGCGGCGATCTCTTTGCGCTCCTTGGTCAGCGCGCGGTGCTCCTTCTTGATCTCCATCTCCTCAAGCCGCCGCAAGGCGCGCAGCCGCATATTCAAAATGGCGTCGGCCTGCACATCCGTCAGCTCGAAGCGCGCCATCAGCGCCGGTTTCGGCTCATCCTCGCTGCGGATGATGCGGATGACCTCGTCAAGGTTCAGATAGACCAGCAAATAGCCGTCCAGCACCTCGATGCGATGGTCGATCGCGGCGAGGCGGTGTGTGCTGCGGCGAACCAGCACCTCGTGCCGGTGATCCAGCCAGCAACGCAGCACCTCCGGCAGCGGCATCACCCGCGGCGTGCGCGTCTTGTCCAGCACGTTCATATTCAGCGGGAACCGCGTTTCCAACTGCGTGGCACGGAACACGGTTTCCATCAGCACTTCCGGTTCCACGCCGCGGTTGCGCGGTTCCAGCACCAGCCGGATCGTCTCGGCGCTTTCGTCGCGCGCATCGGCGAGCAACGGCAGTTTCTTTTCTTCCAGAAGCTGGGCGATGTTTTCGATCAGCTTCGATTTCTGCACCTGGTAGGGAATTTCCGTAACGACAACCTGCCACGTGCCATGCTTGCCGCGCTCCACCTCCCATTTCGAACGCAAGCGAAATCCACCACGCCCGGTCTCGTACGCATTGAGGATGGCGGCCGGGTCCTCGGCCAGCACGCCGCCGGTCGGAAAATCCGGGCCGGGCATCAGGCGCAGCAGATCGGCCGTGCTGGCTTTCGGATGCTTCACCAGATGAACCGCCGCGGCACAGATCTCGCCCGCGTTGTGCGGCGGGATCGACGTGGCCATGCCCACCGCAATCCCCGCCGCGCCGTTGGCCAGCAGATTGGGAAACCCACCCGGCAGCACGACGGGTTCGGACTCTTCCCCGTCATAGGTGGCGCGGAAATCGACCGCGTCCTCATCGATGCCGGCCAGCATCGCCTTGGCGACATCGGTCATGCGCGCTTCGGTGTAGCGCATGGCGGCGGGGTTATCGCCATCCACGTTGCCGAAATTGCCCTGCCCTTCGATCAGCGGATAACGCGAGGCGAATTCCTGCGCCAGCCGCACCAGCGCGTCGTAAATCGCGATGTCGCCATGCGGATGGAACTTGCCCATCACGTCGCCGACGACGCGGGCACATTTCTTGAAACCGGTACCAGGGTCGAGCCGCAGAAGCTGCATCGCGTAGATCAGCCGCCGGTGCACCGGCTTCAGCCCGTCGCGCACATCCGGCAGCGAACGCGCCATGATGGTGGACAGCGCATAGGCCAGATAGCGCTCGGACAGCGCATCCTTCAGATGCGTGTCCTCGATATGGCCGATGGTGTCATCCGGCATTGCTGCCCTCCGTCCTCTCCGATTCGGCCGCCAGCGCGGCGACCCGGTCGTATAGCATCTGCCGTGCCTGTGGCAGCGGCCGGTGGTGCGCGCCGAACGCGTCGCGCGCGAGGAAATGACCCGTCAGGGCCAGCCCGTCGCGCCAGTCGCCCGGTGTGGCGACGGCGGGGGTGGCGTCGGCAGGCGTGGCGCCAGACTGGCCGAGCAAGAAGGGAGGCAGGCGCAACAGGCGTTCTTTCCAGACGCCGGCGGCGGCTTCGGTGACGGCGCGGCCCGTGCGAGGCGACACAAAGGCAAGGCCGGAGGTTTCGCCGGTGACCGCGCAGGCGGTCAGGTCCAGGCCGTATCCCAGGGCGGACAGCAGCGTGATCTCCCAACGCACCTGCTCGCTCAGCATGTCCGCCCCCCGCGGCAGGTTCGCCACCAGACGCACCAGGCCCAGGAACACGCGCGGATGTTGCTCTCGTTCCGGCAGCGCACCCTCGGCCACAGCGCAGGCGGCAGACAGCATCGCCAATGCCAGTGCGTCATCCATGACCGCGGCGGCGCCCGCGTGGATCATCTCGGCGCTGAAACTGCCAAGCTGGTCGGCAAGCCGCGCCACCCAACGCACCTGCGCCAGATTCCCGGGCTGCCACAGCGCCACCTGCGCCCGCGACGCACCGCCGCGGGCGAGGCCGCGATGCAGCCCATGCTCCTCGGTCATCACGGCAACGATGGCGCCGCCCTCGCCGTAGGGCCGCGCATCCAGCACGATGGCGGGCGCTTCCCAATCCATGCGTGTTCAGCCTGTTCGATGCGGCGCGATCATATCCAGTGGAAGCCGTGCGCCATCACGCCGAGCATTGCGCCGAAGGCACCCAGCAGCGTGGTAAAGCCTGCCAGCATGACGCCCAGGAGCCAGCGGAATTCCGTGCGATGTTCGACCGCTTGCAGATCCATCCTGCGCTCGAACCGCTCCTGAAGTACCAGCAATTCCTTCCGCTGCGCCTCCATCCCCCGCTCAAATCGCTCCTGAAGCCCGACCGATTCCTTCCGCTGCGCTTCCATCCCCCGCTCAAATCGCTCCTGAAGCCCGACCGATTCCTTCCGCTGCGCCTCCAACCCGCGCTCAAATCGCTCCTGAAGCCCGACCGATTCCTTCCGCTGCGCCTCCAACCCGCGCTCAAATCGGTCCTGAAGCCCGACCAATTCCTTCCGCTGCGCCTCCAACCCGGGCTCAAATCGGTCCTGAAGCCCGACCAATTCCTTCCGCTGCCCCTCCACCCCGCGCTCAAATCGGTCCTGCAGCGCGAGCAATTCTTTCCTCTGCCCCTCCACCCCGCGCTCGATCCGCGCGAGGGACGCACTCGTCTCCCGGGCAATCTGCTCCAGCACGGCCACGCGGCTTTCCATATCAACAGGGTAGCGGCCTGGGGCGGCCGGTTCAACAGGCACGTCGGGCATGGCGCGTCTCCTTGGGAACGCGGTCCTGTGCCACATAATGATGAACAAATTGCCAAACCCAGGAAGCCATCGCACACTCCCTCCCATCACGCGCAAGAGCAAAGAGAAGTGCCGATGACCAGCCGGATCGCGTTCAATATAACCGATCGCCGCCCCTTCGCCGATGGCGCATCCTTCGGCGATACCGGCCCGTACGAACGCCTCTCCGGCCGGGTCCACCTGGCGATCGATCCGTTGGCACCGGCGCAACGCGACGTGATCGATCTCGACAAAGCGACGCGCGATGCTGACGGCCTCGTGCATTGCGAAGCCGATTGCATGATCCTCAAGCCGATGGATCTCGCGCGCGGCAACCACCGTCTGTTCTTTGACTACGGCAATCGCGGCCACAAACGCGCCCTGCAGTTCTTCAATGACGCCCAGCACAGCAACGATCCGCTCACCGCAGCCCATGCCGGCAACGGCTTCCTGATGCGCCGCGGCTTTTCTGTCGTCTGGATCGCCTGGGAAGGCGACCTGCTGCCAGGCGGCGGCCGCATGTTGTTCGATGTTCCCGTGGCACAAAACAGCGACGGTTCGCCAATCACCGGCACGGTGCGTGTCGAATACATTGTGGACGCACCGGGCATCACCTGCTTCCCGCTCAGCGGGCGAATCGCCGCGCACAGCTATCCCACAATGTCGCGCGACACCACCCATGCGAAATTGACGCGCCGCCGCTATCCCTACGACACACCCGAAATCATCCCATCCGATCAGTGGCAGTTCGCCGCGGTAGAATCCGGCACGGGCGGCGAGACCGGCACACCCGAACAAGCCGTGGTGTCATCCGATCGCCATATCTATCTGCCGACGGGATTCCAGCCAGGTTGGATCTACGAATTGCTCTACACGGCACACGACCCGAAGGTGATGGGCCTGGGTCATGTCATCGTGCGCGACGCCATCAGCTTCCTTAAATACGACCGCACCGGCGCCAACCCGTTGCGCGGCGTGGAGAAGGCCTACGCCTGGGGCCGTTCGCAAACCGGCCGCTGCCTGCGCGACTTCGTCTATCGCGGCTTCAACGCCGACGCGCAGCAACGCCGCGTATTCGACGGCGTGATGCCGCACGTCGCCGGCGCCGGACGCAAATGGCTGAACCATCGTTTCGCCAGCCCGATCGTCTCCGGCGGCCAGCAATATGAGGACCATTTCAACATCGCCGACAGCTTCCCGTTCTCCTACGCCTGGTCACGCGACCACCTGACCGGGCGCGAGGATGCGATCCTCAAGCGCTCCGACACCGATCCGCTGGTGATCCACACGCAGACCGCGACCGAATACTGGGCGCGCCGCGGCTCATTGGCGCACACCGATACCCAGGGCAACGACCTGACGCAGCCCGATACGGTTCGCATCTACCTCTGGTCCAGCTCACAACATTTCGCCGACCCGCAACCCAAGAGGCCGGTGCGCGGCATCGGCCAGAATCTGCCCAACATCGTTGCTACCTCCATGCTGTTTCGCGCCATGCTCGACGCGATGGATCGCTGGGCCACGGATGGTACGCCCCCTCCGGCCAGCCGCATCCCCACGCGCGCAGACGGCACGCTGGTGGACATCGCGGAGTGGCGCAGCCGCTTCCCGGCCATCCCGGGCATCGCGACGCCGCGCGCACCCAACCCGCTGCCATTGCTCGATTTCGGGCCGGACGCCGAACGCGGCATCCTGCGCGAACCGCCGGCCCTGGTGCCGGGCGGCAATGCGCCCAGCGCCCCAGGAAAGAACTACACCGTGCGGGTGCCGGCGGTTGACAGCGACGGGAACGATGTCCCGGGCGTGCGCGCTCCCATGGTGGCGGCACCGCTCGGCACCTATACCGGGTGGAACCTGCGGGCGCGCGGCTTCGGCCACGGCATGCAGCTTCGTTTTGAGGGCAGCTATATTCCATTCCCGGAGACCCCAGCAGAAGCCGCAATAACCGGCGACCCGCGTGCTTCGGTCCTCGAACGCTATGGCGACAAACAAGCCTACACCGCCGCCATCGTCAGCGCGGCCCGCGACCTCGCCGCGGAAGGACTGATGGTACAAGAGGACGTGGAACGGTGCGCTGCCGCCGCCGGAGATTGGGGGCAGCCTCGGCACGTCTTGGCGATCAACGACTTGCCATAACAGATACCTGCCAGCATTTTGACGCGGCCAACCCGCGGTCATTCGTCGCACCTGTGCAAACCAAGCCTTGTCGCAGCGCCTGCTCTCAGGCGCTGCCGCCTGTCACCCGCAGCGCAGCGGGACGCGGATTCCGCCGAGTCCCAGTGAAGCGCTTTCTGTCCAAGGCTTGTTCCTCTGACACGCGACCAGCGAATGATACCAAGACCAAATTTGACACTTGCCTCTGAGAAAACGGCCATCGTAAATATCACGTAACGACATCATATCTTTGGGCAAATTTTCCGGGAGGGGAGGCGTCACATGGCCAACTCAACATGGTCGTGGATCGGTGGCACCGGGGCAGCAACGATCGCAGCGAACTGGACGCTGCTCGCCGGCCCCGGCAACCCCCAAGCCTTCCCGCAGGCCGGCGATACGGCGATCGATGCAACGGGCATCGTGCTGCTTCCACCCAATGCCAATCTCATCGGCAACACCCTCGAGATCGGCGGCACCGCCGGCACCATCACGGGACTCTTTGAAACGGGCAACACCGCAACAAGCCTCGCCAATCCGACCTTCGCCGGCAGCACGGTGGTGACCAGCGCCGTTCCCGGCGACACCGCCGCCGAGACCACATTGCTCAGCGAGGCAGGCGTTTCCGTCAACGAAGGTACCATTCTTGCCGATGGGCCGGCGGGCAGCACGTTCACCATCGCAATCTCTGCCACCACGTTGAACGGCGTGTTCCAGCCCGGTTACGCGTACAACACCGGCGTCATCCAGGCCGATGCCGGCAACACGCTGACCATCAACATCGGCTCTTCCTCCGCCCTGTTCAATGTTGGAACGATCGTCAGTGACGGCGGGACCGTTGTGGTCAGTGCATCGACCGCCGCGCTGGCCGGCGGCTTCATGCCGGTTCGCGGCTTCTACGACATCGAAGGCGGCGGCACGATCATCACCGCCGAATACGAACCCGCCAGCGACGGCACCAATGGTTCCCACGAATATTATCAGTTCCTCGATTCCACGCCAGGCGATACGCTGAAGATAGAGAACGTCGGCAGCTTCGGCGGCGTGATCGCAGGCTTTTCGGTCGGCGATACGATCGATCTCGGCACGCTGCTGGCGGTCGGCACCATCAGCTATTCCACCGCGACCAATTTCCTGGTCCTCGAAGCCGCGAACGGCGCGACGCTCGCGACGTTGCTTCTCGGCAATGGTGGCACCGGCTTTGCCAGCGGCACCTTCGCGGTCACCGGCGGGTCGGCGGATGGGCTCAATTTCAGCGTCGGGGCCGATGGCGATACGGTCGTCACCACCACCAATGCCGCGGTCGAGACCAGCGGCACATCCGGCGCCTGGCAATCGCCAACGACCTGGGCAAACGGCATCGTCCCCGGTTCCACCGCCTCTCCGACCATCGGGCTGGGAGCAACCGCACCATTCACCGTGAACACCGGCGCGACGCCCGTATCGGTCGGCGGCTTCGGTGTGCGCAGCACGTTTGCCACGGTGGACGTTACCAGCAATCTGACGCTCACCAACGGTCTGATCACCGACTATCAGGGCACCGTGGATGTCGCCGCCGGCAACACGGTGGTCGGCCAGGCGATCCAGCTTTTGAGCCCACAGAGCGCGTTCACCCTTGCCGCGGGCGCGACGCTGGAGCTTTCAGGGCGCCTGAACCAGGACGTATCACCGGTCAACGGCATCTGGCCGCTGCAGCCCGGCCAGAACCCCTTCGCCTTCTCCCTCTCCGCCGGCACGGCGGATATCGATGGCGCCCTCCTGGCAGGCCCCAGCCCGACGTCGCGCGGCGGCAGCGTATCCATCGGGTATGAGAGCGATGGCTCGGCCACCGTCATTGTCAATCCTGGCGCAACGGTCACCGGCACGCACACCACCCTCGGATCGGACCCAACGTCTTCCGGGACGCTGGTGGTCGATGGCGCGAGCTACACCGACATCATCGACAACGCCGACACGTTCAACTCGCGCGGCGAGATGTTGGTCGGCTACGAAGACGTGGATTTGAATCTGCCGTCCGGTGTCACGCCGCCGCCGCCCCAGGGCGCCGCACAGCTTGTCATCGAGAACAACGCCACGGTGACCGACCCCCGCGCGTTCATCGCAGAAGAAGAAGACAGCGCGGGAACGGTAACGGTCTCTTCCGGCGGCGTCTGGAACATCGGCCTGGCAACGGGCGGCTATCTCGCGGCGGCCGATGGCGGCCAGGGCGCGCTGTTCATCGAGGCCGGCGGCACCGTCAATGTCGGCAATGTCGGCACGTTCATCAGCAACGGGACCGCGAGCACCGGTGGCGGGATCGGGCTCGGATACACCGGCGGCACCGGTACTATCATGGTCAGTGGCGCTGGGGCGCTGCTCACAACCGAAGACGGGATCTCGGTCGGCCGCGGCGGCCAAGCCCTCCTCGCAGTCCAGAATGGCGGCACGGTGCAGTTCACCGGGGGCGGGCTGTCCGTCGGTGCAGTTGCTGCTGCCGGCGCCAGTGGAACGGTGGTCGTCGGAGGCACGGGCGCATCCGCCGCACTGGACTTCTCCGCCGCTAACGGCACGATTCCCGCTGCCAGCGGCCTGACGGTCGGCGGATCCTCGGCGGGCACCCTGATTGTGGCGGATAATGGCGCCATCAACCTTTACGGCACCAGCTACCTGACCGTCGGCAGCTCCGGCGGAGTCTATGGCGACATGATCGTTGGCGGCACCACCGCCAGTGCCGTTGTCAACATCGGTACCGCCAGCCTGACAATCGGCAACAGCGGCACCGGCGTCGTGACGGTGAACAGCTTTGGGACGATCAACGAGACCGGCATCCTCGGTGCCGGTATCGAGATTGCCCAGAACGCGGGCGCATCCGGCACGCTGATTGTGAACGGCGGGCTGGTCACCGGCGCGGCTCAGTCCAACGGATTGTACATGGGCCTGAACGGCGGTTCAGGCGTGCTGACGATCGAAAACCAAGGCACTGTTTCCCTGGCCGGCGGCAGCGTGATCATCGGTCAGGGCAGCGGCGCCAGCGATACGGTCACCGTTGACGGCAACGGTTCGCTGCTCCAATTCGGCGGCAGTGGAATGACGGTCGGCCTGTCCGGCAACGGAATGCTCGATGTGGCCAGTGGCGGCACGGTCAACATCACCGGCAGAAGTGCCCTCGCAATCGGCGAGGACAGCGGAGCATCCGGCACCGTCATTGTGAATGGAGGCCTCATCACCGAGGGGGCGGCATCGGCCGGCATCGGCGTGGGGATGAACGCTGGCGCCACAGGCTCTCTCTCAATCAGTGGCGACGGCACCGTGCTTGTCGCCGGCGGCAGCGTCGATGTCGGTAATAACGGCGGGGCCGGCTCGGTCAGTGTGCAAGGCACGGGCGAACTGGAAACCAACGGCACCGTGGGGATCATTGTCGGCAATGGCGGCAGCGGGACCCTGAACGTCAGCGCGGGCGGCCTGGTCAGCGATGCCAACGGACTGACGGTCGGCTTCAACGGCGGCGGCAATGCGCTTGTCTCCGTCAGCGGCGGCACGCTGACAGCGGCCGACATCACGGTCGCGCAATACGGAAACGCCGCGCTGACAGTGTCGAACGGCGGCAAGGTGTTCCTCGACAGCAGCACCGCCTCGGTCATTTCGTCCTCGGGGGAAAGCGGCACGGTCACCGTTGCCGGTGCCGGCTCGCTGCTGCAAGGCCAGACGCTGATCGTCGGCCAGAACAGCAGCGGCACGCTCTACGTCCAGAACAGCGGTAGTATGAACCTGGCATTGCTCGAGATCGGCAACGCCAACGCCTTCGCCGGTCAGGGCACCGTCGCCGTCACCGGCGGCGGCGAGATCGAAACCGATTCCCTGATCATCGGACGGAATTCGACCCTGTCGGTGGACAACAGCAGCGGCGTCGATATCGGCGCTTCCGGCAGCTATGTCACGGGCGCGGTCAGGATCGAGACCGGCTATACGCTGTCCGGCAACGGCCTGGTGTCCGCCAGCGTTGTCGATAACGGCGCCATCGACACGATCGGCGGCAGCACGCTGGAGATCACCGGCGCCATTTCCGGCACGGGCAGCATCTATCTCGGTTCCGAGTCGGACCTGAAGCTGGATCAACTCCCCGCCGCGACGCCGATCGTGTTCGGCAGTCCCGACGGCGAGACGCTGATCCTCAACGCCTCGTCTGGCACGATCGGCACGCCGCTGGTCGGGCTGAACGATGGTGACCGGATCGAGTTCGCAGGTCTGACCGGTATCAACGGCGTCCTGGTCAACGGCAGTACCGTCACGGTCGAGACCAGCTCCGGCAACATCCAACTGACCGATGTCAGCTTCGCCGCCGGCGCGACGCAGTCGTTCTTCTTCTGGTCCGACGGCAGCACGGGAGACTGGGCGATCCAGGTCAGCGCACCGGGCGAGACCTGGTCCGGCAGCGCAGGCACCAGCCTCGGCAACGCAGCGAACTGGAACCCTGCCAGCGTTCCGGATTCGGCGGATGGGCTGACGTTCAACAACGCCGGCACGCTGACGGGAAGCGCGACCGGGCTCAATGCCACTTTCAACGGCACCAACTGGCTGTTGAACGACGCCACGCTGACCCTGGCCGGCGCGCCGAGCCCGCCGTACCAACCTTATGCCTTCCAATCGAATGCGACGTCGCTGATCATGAACGGCGGCGCCTTGACCGGCGGTGGCAGCGGCGACGTTGACAGCGCGTCCGGCTCTGCCATGACCATCGAGGCCGGCGCGCAGGTCAGCTTCGAAGGCTTCGGCGTCGGCGACGAGTTCGGCGATAGCGGTTCGTTGCTGGTCACCGGGGCAGCGACCGCCCTGCTGATCCCGTTTGCCCCGGTTCCGGGCGGCGATGGTGGTTACCTGAATGTCGGCGGTAACGGCGGCGACATCGGACAGGTCACGATCACCGGCGGCGCCACGGTCAACGAAGCGGCCGGCGGCTCGGTGGGCTTCAGCACCGGCAGCCAGGGCACGCTGACCGTCTCCGCGGGCGGCGTCTACGAGAATGCCGGTCTGGCGATCGCCAGCAACGCCACCAGCAGCACCGGTACGGTCACCGTGAACTTCGGCACGATCATATCCGGCGGTAATGGCATCCAGGTCGGCGGCCAGGGTACCGGCGTGATGTCCGTCACCAACGGGACGGTCACCACCCAGAGCCTCGGCATCGGCGTCAACTACAACGGCCCCAATACCGGCGGCAGCGGCACACTGACGGTCGGCAGCGGTGGTGTCGTTATCGACACGATATACGGCATCTCCATCGGCCAGAACGCCAGTGGCACGCTCGTCGTCAATGGAGGGTCGATCAATTCGGCCGGTTATACCAGCCTCGGCAACACGCCGAACGGACCCGGTATAGCAACGATCAGCGGGGGCGGTTCCTGGACCAATGCTCAGGCGATCACCATCGGCAATGGCGGGTCGGGCACCCTGACAGTTGGTGACGGCAGCGTGACCGCCGACGGCATCACGGTGGCCGGCGGCTCGAGCGGCACGGGTCTGCTGTCCATCCAGGCGGCCGGTACTGTCACCGACACCGGCACCTATACAATAATCGCCGGCAGCGACGAAGACGTCGGCGTCGTCACAATCAATGGGCCGGGCGCCGAACTCAACAGCAACGACTTCGTTGTCGGCAATTCCGGGACAGGTTACGCGAGCGTCAGTGGAGGCGGCACCGTCAACGCCGGGGCGCTGGCCGTCGGCCAATTTGGCGTTGGCTCGCTGACGGTCGGAACGGGCGGCCTGATCAACATCACCGGAACGGTCGGGAATGCGGTCGGCAACACGGCCGGCAGCAGTGGATTGCTGACCATCGATGCCGGCGGAACGCTGCAGTTCATCGCACCGCCCGCCACCAATGTTGGGCTTTGGATTGGCGAGAACGGACCCAGCGGCACGCTGGCTGCGGCACAGGGCACGGTCGTGGTCACCGGCGCCGAAGCCTTGCTGAGTACCGACAACAACCCGATCAGCGTTGGCCAGAACGGCGGCAGCGGCAGCCTGACGGTGTCGCAGGGCGGCTCGGTCGCCGTCGGCACGGCAAACGAAAACCTCCAGAACGCCCTGATCGTCGGTGCTAACGGCGCCAATTCGAGCGGCACCGTGACGGTGGCCGGCGCCGGCTCCGAACTCACCGTGAATGGCTTCGCCGCAATCGGCGGTGCCGGCACCGGCACGCTGAGCGTCAACAATGACGGCACGTTCCTGGCGCAGAACGCGCTCCTCGGCAGCGGCGGCATCGGCATCGGTTACGGTTCCAGCGGCAGTTCGAACGATATCGGCGGCAGCGGAATCGCCTCCGTCACCGGCGGCGGTGTCCTCGACGTGAACTCCGCGACGGCCGGTGTCTTCGTCGGCGGCAACGGCGTCAACGGCACGCTGGATGTCGGCAACGGCGGCACGGTGATTGCCGGCGCCACTCTGGTGGTTGGCAATGCCGCACTGATCAACGGCACAACCTACGGCGGCACCGGCATCGTCAACATCGGCGCCGGCGGCACGCTCATGTTCACCGGGCCGGCAGAAGACACCAACTTCGCCGTCACCATCGGCAACGACTCCAACATTGCCGGCCCAAGCAATGCCGCAACCGGCATCGTCAATGTCAGCGGCGCGGGCGCATTGCTGGATACGAATGGCAGTCCGCTGGCGGTCGGCCTCAACGCCAACGGCACTCTCGACATCACCCAAGGAGGTACCGTCACCGCGGGCACGACCAATTCCTCGGTCAACAGCGCCGTCGCCGTCGGCAAAACCGCAAACGGCACATTGCTCGTCAGCGATCCGGGCTCCGAACTGATATCAACGGGATTCGTCTATGTCGGCCGCAGCGCCAGCGGAAACCTGATCATTCAGAACCACGGCAGTGTCGTGGTCAACCAGGACCCAACGGGCAACGCCAATGTCGCGATCGGCAACGGCAACGGGGCCAACGGCTCCACCCAGACCTCGATCCAGACCGGCGGCTCGGGGACCGCCGAAGTCACCACCGGCGGAGATCTGTACAGCCAGGAGGGCATCTATGTCGGCATGAACGGCGCCTCCGGCACGCTGACGGTGAATAACAGCGGCACGGTCGAAGCTGCTTTCCAGATTGGCATTGGCCGCAGTGAGACGCTCGCGGCCGGCGGGACGCTCATTACCAATTCCGGCACGACCATCGCCGGCACCGCGGAACTGATCGCAGGCCAGGGCACAATCACCGTCGGTGCCGGCGGGCTGCTGAAGGCCGACGGTGCCGGCATCACCGCGGCGGGCACGGCCGACATCGTCGTCGGCGCTGGCGTGGATGCCTCCGGCGTACTGAACGTCACCGGGGCCGGTGCGACGGTCAACAGTGAGGGTTACCAGATCGCGGTCGGGCAGCTTGGCAACGGCACGCTGACGGTGAGCCAGGGCGGTACCGTCCTCGGCGGCACGCCGTTCGCCGGCGACGATGGATTGGCGATCGCGGTTGCCGCCGGCATCGACGGCAGCGTCACCGTCACCGGCTCCGGGTCGTTCCTCAACGCAGGCGGCCAGATTGCCGTGGGCGTTGATGGCACCGGGACGCTCAGCATCGAAAACGGTGGCTCAGGGCAGGCCACCCAGCTTGTCACGGCCACCGGCCCAGGCAGCAGTGCCACGGTGACAGTGGCGGGCACCGGCAGCGTACTCGATATCGCCGGCGGCGCGACGTTCTCAGCGCAGTCGGTGCTGAACATGGAAGGCGGAACGATCGATCCGACGTCGATCTCGCTGACCGGCTCGAACGATGACGGCGGCACCGGCCTGATCGAGGCGTCGCAATCGATCGACAACACCGCGACGCTGTACGCAGCCAACGGCACATTGACCCTGAGTGCGCCGATCGTGCAGGCCGGCAGCGCCGGTGGCACCGGCGTGCTGCAGATCGATAGCGGTGGCGACCTGGTCATCAGCGGTGCGGTCGATGCCTCGCAGTCGGTCGATTTCGCCGCCACCGGCACACTGACGATCGGCGACATCGCGGGCTTCCAGGCAACCGTTTCACAGTTCGGCGGCGCCGGCTCCATCGTTGTCCAGACCAGTCAGGCAGCGACGTTCAGCCAGGATGGCTCGCTGGTCTCGGTGATCGCCAATGGCGCCACCTTGGGCGACATCACATTCGCCAGTGCAGCGCTGGCGTCGTACGCGACAGCGACGCCCGGCGCGCTGCAGGCCGAGGTCATTTGCTTTGTGGCGGGCACGCGGATCGCGACACCAACGGGCGAAGTACCGGTCGAGAAACTGGCCGCCGGCGATCGTGTGACCACCCTGAGCGGTGCGGTGCGCCCGATTACCTGGATCGGCAAAGGGCGGGTGCTGGCGACGCGCGGGCAGCGCAGCGCAGCGACGCCGGTGATCGTGCGCAAGGGCGCGCTTGGCAAGAATGTGCCGCATTGCGACCTTCACGTGACCAAGGGGCATGCGCTTTATCTCAACGACGTGCTGATCCCCGTGGAGTTCCTGGTCAACCATCGTACCGTCTACTGGGACGACCGGGCCCAGGAGGTTTCCATCTATCACATCGAACTTGAAACCCACGACGTCCTGCTCGCCAATGGCGCCCCGGCGGAAAGTTACCGTGATGATGGCAATCGTTGGCTGTTTCAAAACGCCAACACCGGCTGGGGATTGCCGCCGCAGCCGCCCTGCGCGCCCGTGCTCACAGGCGGCCCGATCGTCGATGCCGCGTGGCGGCAACTGCTGGACCGCGCCGGCCCACGCCCCGGCTTGCGACTGACCGGCGAGCCCGATCTGCACCTGGTCATCGCAGGGCAACGCGTGGATGCTGTCGCCCAGCGGGGCGCCGCCTACGTTTTTCCTTTGCCGGCCGGCCACGGACCGGTGCGTATCGTCTCTCGCGCAGGTGCGCCGGCGGAACTCGGCACGGCTCGCGACCCCAGAACGCTCGGCGTTGCGGTGCGCCGGATCGTGCTGCGGCAAGCTGCGCGGTTCCACATCGTGGAGGCGGCCGATGCCGCCCTGAGTGACGGTTTCCACGAGTTCGAGCCGGCCATCGGCCTGCGCTGGACCGACGGAGACGCAGGCCTGCCGGCAACACTTTTCCGAAGCCTGAAGGGGCCGGCGGAACTGGTGTTGCATATCGGTGGCGCGACTCAATACCCCCTTTTCGGGGACACTGGGGGACGCGTCGCCGCATAGTTGCCGCCGATGCTCCACCCCCTCGCGGAATCTGCCATGGAAGGCAGAATCTGCGATCGAAGACCCGCCGGCCATTGGGACGATTCGTACATGTCATTGCGAGGAGCGAAGCGACGAAGCAACCTCGCTCACAAGGAGCACCGGCCGCACGAGCCTCTATCCTGCCGGGACTGCCTCCACACCGGCCGTCATGTCCGCCGCATGCAGCACGGCGCCAACGTAACCACCTATGTGCATCCGCCGTTGAGTATCTCCGGCATGGTCGGATCCCGCGGCGTCCACGTCACGGCGTACGGGTACGACCTGTCGCTCATCCCGTCCGAACCCCGGAACGAGTGTTCCAGCCGCTGCACGATCTCTCCTTTGCCGTTCCGCAGTTCCAGGATCACGGCCGAGACTGTTTCGGCGGTAATGCCCCGTTGCACCTCTCTTCGATGATCGACATCCTGAATGATGGTCAACGTCTTGCGGGCCGGGTCGTAAAACGTCCTGATGAACGGCTCCGTGAATGAACAAGTGATGATCTGCGCCGAAGCGGGTGCCGCGCAAACAAGGATCGCCGCCAATGCGCCCCAGGCCGCCGCCCAGGTCCGGGGCGGATCTTGTCCCTTTGCGCTAAGCGATGACGCCGCCATTGACATACTGTTGGTTCGGCATGGTCGGGGCAGGACGCTGAAGCAGGGGATTATTCACTTTCCCAATCCCCAAAATCGACATGCACGCATCGACATCCAGACGGAACTGATCCATGTCGAAGCTTGGATCGTTCTTGCGGCCCTTGGGCAAGGCGTATTCGCCATGTCCGCAGCACATCGAAGCGCCGGCCCCGATCTTGCGCAAGATCGCCGCCACGCCCCAGCGATAGGCGTTCATCTGTACCATCGGCCACGGATCTGCTTTCGGTCCATGGGCCAGACCCGTGTTTTCCGCCTCAATCCCAATGAAATTGGCGTTGCCGCTCGTCACCTCGTGCCATTTGCCGGGGCCTGCGTGATTTGCCCGGCCGGCGGCGATGACGTAGTACGTTCCATCCCGCGCAAGCAAAAGCTGCGCTAAAGGACCAGACAGATCCGGCCTGCCGTGAATCACCACGTTCAGGCTCGGTGCGTTTCCCGCAAGCGGACCAGCCGTGTGGTGACAGACGACTCCCTTCGCCGAGGTCACATCGCCGCCAACCCCGCGGTTCTTCCAGCCATGAACCTCCTCCACCGGCAAGTTCGCGGCTCGCAGCGTGTCGGCGAGCCAGGTCAGGGAAAATACCATGTGAGATCTCCCTCCAGGTCGTTCACTCGTGAAGTCAGGCACTTCGCCTTTTTACGAACAACGCCCCAACACCGCACGCCGAAAAGCTTGGAACTTTCGAACGCAAGCCTGGCTGCATCACGTTGCACCTCTGATACCAACCGGCGAAAAGATTGACGTACGACCGGGCCCCTCGCGTCATGCCGACGAAGGCCTGCCCCGATGAAGATCGGGGTCGGCATCCGCGACTTTGCCGCGTGCGGCAAGACAAATCGTGGATGGCGCGACTTCGCCCGCCATCGCGATGAACGCGGCGGATGAGTCAATCTTTCCGCGGACCGGTATAAGTCCATTATTGCTGCTGCGCCTTATCATCGTGTTTGGCGGCGTTCGCCCGCGGTCGGACAAACTGAGACTCAGGTCTTGTCAGTATTGGATCAGGCACGAAGCCATAGGATAAGCGTTCCCTCCCAACCTCGTGCCACGCCTCCCTGGCGATGAAACATTCACTCAAACGGGCGATGACAGACTATGACTTGCATCACACGATCGAGACGATGAACGGGCGCCTCAGGAGCAGGTCACAGACCGGGGGGCACAGGACGAAGCGGATCAAGCCGCCCAGAGAACGCCTGGCGGAACGCCTGGCGGAACGCCGGCGACACGGACATCGCTGGCATCAGCACAGAGGCCAGCATCATCCGAGCGCTGCAGCATCTGCGGGGGCCGATCGACGCAGGCCACCGGCCGTCCAGGTTGACGCGCGAGGTTGGGGTCAACCGCCACGCACCGGCGCAGGGGACACGATCCAGGGGAATCTGCAGGAGCGGTTGCTGGGCGTGGCAATCGGGTGAACCAAGGCGAGGCTGGTGACGGCACCGTGCCGGCCAGCGTACCGCAGAGAGCCGCGGAGGGTGTTGGAACAGACTGCAACGCGAACTCACCGAGTGCCGGCCTCCGCGGCTCTCAGCGGTCCTCCGTTCCTCTCCGCGCCATAATTTATGCGATAGCGCCAACCGCTCCTGGCCTTGCGCCGCATAGGCGCACTGTCGCCGCCGGTCGTGGGTTCATGGTACACAAATGCGGTGGGCCACGGGAGTCTGAGCGGCCCACTGGCAGCGGGGAACCTCCGACTCCTGTGGCCCACCGTGGCCCTCCGCCCTTGTCTCCGTGGTAATAACACGACCGATCGGGCAGCACTGGCGGTCGGTGCGACGCACTCGTACTTCACCCGATTGCCCTGGGTTGCTGGAGTCGATTGGCTGGCCGCCTGGTGGGCATCAATGTTGCGGTGCACCGTGTCCTGAAATTTACTTTGGCGGCAATGATCCGGACACGTCCGATCCCCATTGATAGGTGGTCGGTCCACACTCCCCCCTGAGTGCAGGACCGGGACTTCTCCTGGGCGCGCTGCCTTGATGATCCGTGGGCAGCGCGCCTTTTATATCCGCAAAACAGCAGTGGCGCGCCGGAGCTGGGGCAGCGCGCCGCGAGCGGCAGGCTCGGGATGATGGCCCAGTTCGTGGCGGCCGGGCAGAAAATCACCCGGCCGTTTTTGTTGAGCGAACGCTAGCGCGGCTTTGCCGTCGTATCCTCCGGTGGCTGGATCTGGCCAAGCGCAATCATGCGTGGGAGTACATTGACCACGTCCCAATGCTCGGCGATCTTGCCATCGGCAATGCGGAAGAAATCGGCCGTAGAGAAGCTGAGCTTGTTATGCGTGGGTGGGCGCCCCTCATAGGGGCCATCATTGGTGCCGGTAAACTGCACCCGCGCCACGACCCTGTCGCCCTCGGCGATCACCTCCAGAATCTCGGCATGGTAATCCGGAAATGCCGTAAGCACGGTGGCGACGAACCGTTTGCGCCCATCGAGGCCGGGCGGCAGGTTAGTATTGTGCTCGACATAGTCAGGCGCCAGATACCGGTCTGGCGCTGCCGGATCTTTTTTGTTCCATAAGTCCTCGATGTAGTGGCGATAAAGCTCCTTGTTCGCTTCGACGTCGGCCGCGCGCACAGGCGACAATGCGGCGGCCATAACACATCCCGCCAAGACCAGGCTTCGCATAAGACCCTCCGGGTTCATCGTCGTTTATACCTAATTATACTAGGCATAGCTACGCTATGGGTTGGAAGCAGATAAACAGGGCCAAACGTCTGATCACGCAGCTTTTACCCAAAGCATCGCTTAACAAGGCATAATGAGGCTATGGAAGGAGAAATGCTGAAGGGGCACCTGGACATGATCGTGCTCGCTGCGCTCGTGGGCGGGCCGGCGCACGGCTACGGCATCATCCAGGAGATCAAGCGACGGAGCGGAGGCGCCTTCGATCTGCCCGAGGGTACGATCTACCCGGCCCTGCACCGCCTCGAGAAGGCCGGCTACCTCGCGAGCCACTGGACCACGGCCGAGTCGGGGCGCAAGCGCCGCGTTTACAAGATGACGCGGCGCGGCGAACGCGCCCTGTCGGATCACCGCGCGCTCTGGCAGAGATTCGCCGATGCCATCGGCCGCCTGTTCGGAGAGAAAGCCCGTGCGCCCGCGCGAACCCATAGCTGATTTCGGCAGCGCCGTTGCGCGCGAATTGAGCTTCGACCCGCGGCTTGCGCGCCGTCTGCGCGCGGAGGTTGAGGACCATTTGCGCGAGGCGGTCGCCGGCCGCGCCGATCCCCATGGCGAGAACGGGCTGGCCGAGGTGATGTGCGCATTCGGCGATCCCCAGGCTTTCGCCAGGCAATTCCTCGCCACCGCACTGCTGTCACTCGCGCGCCGCGCGGCCGCCGTGACGGCGCTCGCGGTGATCGGCATGTTCGGCGTGATGGAGGCCCGTGCTGCCTGGTACGGATGGGTGAATTGGCCGGTCAGCGACTATGTCCGGGCGGCGAATGCGATCGGCCATCCGGTCGATCGCTTCGCCTTCGTCATGGCCGCAGCGTTCGCGCTGAGCGCCTTGGCTTATGCCATCACGCGCCGCGCGCCGGCTCGCTTCCACGCGACGTTCGGTTGGCAGGTCGGCTTTTGTATCAAGCTGAACGCCGCCGTCGCTTTTGCGCTGTTGAGCGCAATGGCCACGGAATTGGTGCTGACCGGTGTCCGTCTTTTCGCAGCAGAACTTGATGCACGTGCGCTCGTCCCATTCGTCTCGCTGATTCTGGAAGTAGCGGTGGTAGGCGGCTCCATGTCCTACATCTTGATTATGATGAATCGCTGCTCCCGCGCCTTGCGGCTTGCGGTCTAGGGAACGACGGTCCCGTTTAAGATTTTCACTTCCGGTTTGCAGAAATGTGTGCCACGGGATTGTTCATCACAGCAAAAATGCGCCGTTGATAACGGGCAGTCAGTCCCGCGCCTCGCCACGGCCTACGCCAACCCGTGATGATCCAAACCGTGAATTGTCGTCACCAGGCCATCCGGCGCGAGACCGGCCCACGACTCGTGCGCGCCCCACGGGCGAACGCCGATGCAAATTTCAGATGCGCGCCGCCAGTAATTGCGCGCCCCCAATCGAATGCCAATTTGTTGCTCCCACGAAGGAGACACCATCAGAGGGGCCCGGAACGTCGCTGACCTATTGAAAAGCTGGCTCCCGGAGTAGGACTCGAACCTACGACCCAGCGGTTAACAGCCGCTTGCTCTACCGACTGAGCTATCCGGGATCAGCAAGGCCCCCTATAGCGAACCGCCCTGAGGGACGCAAACCTGTCCCGCGCCGCCTGCCATTCAGCCCGCGGGCGACCTCCGGACGACCGCCGTCAATACCAGCGGAACGGCCCCCGCAAACCAGACCTTCTCCGCGCCTCGGCGCGCACCAGGCTCCTGCCAGGCCACACCGCCAAACGTCGCCGGTCTGTCACGATAACTTTTTCCCGTTTTTCATATTGACAGGCCCCGCGCTTCCGTTGTAAGCAGTGCCTCCCGTTGTCCCTTAACCTGAAGCTGTCATGAGGAACCTGAACCCGAACACCGCTCCGGCCGAAGCCTATTCCCCCGATGCAGATCGGGTCGGCCCAGACGCGTCCCCGCGTCTGGCAGAGCACTTCGTTCGGTTCCTCATCCTGGTCGGCTTTTTGGTGCGCGAGTATTGGCTCGCCTTCCGTGCCTACCGCACCGGCCGGCTGCCGTCCTGGTGGCAGTACCGAGACGACCTTCCGCCGGGCTCAGCGCAGCAACTGGCCGCCTCGATCCGCGGCGAGTTCGGCAATGCAATCGCCTGGATGTGCCGCCGCCGTGGCATCGGCCCAGGTCATCCCGACTGGCCGGAGATACGCTGCGCCATCATCGCATTCGGCGGCAGCGTGAAAGGCTTCCGCCCAGGCCTTCCGGCCTGTGGTCTGCAGTGGTGGGAGAACCCCCGCGTCCTGCCCTGCGCGATCGGCGACATCCGCGAAACGCCGGCCGCCGATGCCATGGCACGGCTGCTGTCGCGGCTTGCCCCCGCGTATGTTCCGCCATCCAACCGGGCGGCCGCGCCCGCCAACTCCGTCCATGCCGAGTTACCCGCGCCACGGCAGCGGGTCCTTGCGCGCGCCAGCACCGGTCCGCCGACCGGTCCGCCCCCACAAGTCCCTGAACTCTGTCACGCCTGAACGCCCGGGGCCGCAGCACGGCTAGCCCCGCCGTCCTGATTCGTGCCAACCAGAATCCCTCCGCAGGCCAGATACGGAATTGGCACCAACTCGCCCGCCAGGCGCCCTTCGGCGGGGCGCCCGATCAACGAACCAGGCCGGTGACCCCTTGCAGCCTCTTGCGCAAAAGAATCGCTCTCCCGAATCAGCGTTTGGCTTTGGACCGGTTCAAACTGACCGCGGCGTGAATCAGGCTCTTCAACGCCGCCTCGTCTATCGTCTCGCCCTCGCGGAAATCGATCGCACGCCGTGTATTCCCCTCCAAACTGGAATTGAACAGACCCGAGGGATCCTTCAAAGCCGCCCCCTTGGCGAAGGTCATCTTCACGACAGTCTTGTACGTCTCGCCCGTGCAAATGATTCCGTCATGGTACCACACCGGAACCCCGCGCCACTTCCATTCCTCGACGACGTCGGGATCAGCGTCCTTGATCAGGCCGCGGAGCCGGCCCAGCATCTCGCCCCGCCAGTCGCCCAGCTCCTTGATCCTCCCGTCGATCAGCTCGGAAGGAGACTGGCCGCCCTGCGGCCCGCTCTGCTTCATGCCCGATTCTCCTTCTCGCTCCCGGCGCGCGTCGCTTCGGTGACGGGAATAACACGCCACAACCCGGGTCGGTTCGCGGCCGGCGCTCTCGTCACCCGGCCCATCGCTTCCGGCTTCAACGCGCCCCCGACAGCGTCACGTCATCCGCCTCAGGACCCGCTCCAAATTCCTGAAGAACCGCTGCCACCCGTACTGGGCCCCTTGGTAGGCCTGCTGCTGATCCATCCGGAAGCCCGATTGCTCCACGCGCAGCAGCGTGCCCGAATCCGTCGGGGTCAGGGTCCAGCTAACAACACTCTCAACACCGAACGCCTCCCACGTGTAGGACAGCGTCCTGTTTTGCTCCACTTCCCGCACCTGGCAATCAACGTTGCCCCATTCCCCGCGCAGTTCGAACTTGTGGCCCACCGCAGCCTGGAAGTCGTTCTTCATCAGCCATTGCTCGATCAGGTGCGGTTGCGTCAGCGCACGCCAGATCTTTTCCGGCGGATACGGTATGTCACGCTCAAAAAACATAGAGCGCGTGTCGGCGGAGCTCTCGTTCATTGATCCATCCTTTTCAGCAGATCTTCGAGTTGATCGAACCGGCTCTCCCAGAAGCCGGCCATTTGGCTCGTCCAGTCGATCAACGGGGCCAAGGCGCCGAGCCGCGCGCTGTAGTGTGTCTGCCGGCCCTCATGGCGATAGAGCACTAACCCGGCCTGTTTCAGCACCCCCAGATGCTTCGAAACAGCCGGCTGCGACACCCCGGCCCCCGCCGTCAAAATCCCCACCGTCTGCTCCCCATCGCGGCACAACCGCTCGAAAATCGCCCGGCGGGTCGGGTCGGCGAGGGTTCGGAACAGGACATCGTGAGCGTTGGACAGGGACATCAATAACCCGTCGGTTATAGGTCGATGAATAACCGCCGAGTTATGGATGAGTCAAGCAGCACGCTTTCCTGCCCCCAATGGCCGGTAACGCTCCCGGCCATCCAGACGGCCAGCCGGAGCCCGCGATCCGCCAATTGACCTCCCCCGCCACCCGCGGGAGATTTTTCGCCGGGAGACACCGCGCATCATGAGCGACACCGCCGCCACCTACGCAGCACAACCGGCCGAAGCCGCCACCGCCGCCACAGTGACCGGCGGACTGATCGGCAACATCGTCGAATGGTACGACTGGACCATCTACGGCTTGCTCTCGAGCGTGTTCGCAAGCCAGTTCTTTCCCTCCGGCAATGCCACCTCGGCGCTGCTGGCGACGCTCGCCACCTTCGCGCTGGGTTTTGTCATGCGGCCGGTGGGGTCGATCGTGCTGTCGCCCCTCGCCGACAAATACGGCCGCCGCCGCATGCTGTCGCTGACCATCCTGCTGATGGGGATCGGCAGCCTGATCGTGGCGGCAGCGCCGCCCTACAGCGCAATCGGCGTCGCCGCGCCCATCCTGCTGCTGATCGCGCGCTTGCTCCAGGGGTTTTCCGCCGGCGGAGAATTCCAGGGCGCCGCCGCGTTCCTGGTAGAGCATGCGCCCGCCAACCGCCGAGGTTTCGTCGGCTCGCTGCATATCGCCAGCATCGGCTTCGCGGTCTTGATCGCCACCGGCATCGCCGCCTTGACAACGCATTTCATTCTACCCCCAGCCCTGAGCACCTGGGGCTGGCGCCTGCCGTTCGCGCTCGGGGCGCTGCTGTCCCTGTACGGTTTATATATCCGCGCGGCATTGCCGGAGACGCCACACTTCGTCGCCGCGGAACAACGCCGCGCGCTGCACGCCAGCCCGATCCTGCGCGCCTTGCGCGACCATCCGTGGGAATCCTTCGTGGTGTTCGCCATGCAGATGGGGACCGTGCAGTTCTACATGTGGACCGTCTTCCTCCCGACCTATGCCCATCTCGCCGGCGGCCTGCCACTCAGCCAGGGTTTTATCGGCGGCGTGATCTCGCTCGCCGTATTCTGCGTTGCCACCCCCGCGGCAGGCGCACTCTCCGACCGTATCGGGCGCCGGCCCCTCCTGCTGACCTGCGCGATCGGCTTCTTCCTCCTGACGTGGCCCATGCTGCATCTGCTCGCGAATGGCGACTTCCTGACGTTCCTGCTGGTGGACATCGTCGGCTGTCTGCTGCTCGCTCTGGCGGATGGCGTCCTGTCCGCGACGCTGTGCGAGTTGTTCGCCACCCAGGTGCGCACATCCGGCATCGGCCTGCCATACGCCATTTGCTCGGCGATCTTCGGCGGCACCGCACCACTGATCGCGGCGTGGTTGCTCAGCCGCCATCTGTCCGGATTGCTCGCCGCCTACATCATGGTCATCGCAATCGTCGGAATCGTAACGTTTGTGAATATGCGGGAGACGCGCGGCGCACCGCTGCACTGAGCGCCAGCGCCCGCACGCACGACTCGCAGCGTGTCATCGCGGGCAGCGACGACGCCCGTGGTAACAAGCCGCCGGACATTCAACCTGCCCGTACGACCCCACGCCGCTTCGGCCCTTCAATCACCCGCGGCCGCCTGCATAGGCGGCAGCAGTGCAGCCGCATAGGCGGCCGGGTTCTCGATCAGCGCGCGTGCGGTCCCCAGATCTGCGTCGCGCCCTACTGCCGCGGGGCAGGCGTTGCGGATCGCCAGCATCTGGTCTGGCGTCAGAGGCGCCCGTGCATTGCGTTCCGCATCGATCGCGCCCTGCATGAGCTGCTGCCCCTCGGCAAGCGCGGTCAGCTGCCGCTGCAAGGCCGCCTCGCCAAGGCTGGTGCAGACCTGCGGCAATACGCCCAGCCCCTGGACCGGCCAGCCACGTGGGGCCAGCACCCGGCTCCAGGTGACGAACAATTCGCCGCCATCCGGCAAGGGCGCGATCGTCTGCACCAGGCCCTTGCCGAGTGTCGTGCTACCGACCGCTACGGCGCGTCCACGATCGGTCAGCGCAGCCGTCAGGATTTCGGCGGCACTCGCCGAGCGGCCGTCGATGACCAGCACCACCGGCACATTCCGCGCCAATTCCTCACCGGGCATGGACCGCCACACGTGGCTGGCATCCGGATCCCGCCCCGCCGTATAGGCGACCACGCCCGCGGGCAGCAGTTCATTGGCGGCTTCCACTGCCTCGCCGAGCAAGCCGCCGCGGTTGCCGCGCAGGTCGATGATGATGCCGGTGGGCGGGTCCGGGACCGCCATCT
>Ga0335074_10001469_pt1 | contig 31970 bp, 30 predicted proteins | sample Lox_Sample_23_FD_206715 | JGI IMG/M metagenome (GOLD analysis project Ga0335074, IMG submission 206715) | Soil microbial communities from Loxahatchee National Wildlife Refuge, Florida, United States - Lox_Sample_2.3 | ecosystem: Environmental > Terrestrial > Soil > Wetlands | place: USA... | reverse complement strand
GGCCTGCGCATGCTTGAACCGGCTGCACAAATCGGTTGCCAGTGCGCAGGGCAGCGCCGACGATGCCTTCTCAGTCGATCGGCAGCGAGGCGGCAGCACATGGCGGATCAACAGGCGATACCCAACGGATACCCGGGCTTTTCCGGCCGCATCGGCCGCACCCGCGAGGATTCCGAGCCGCACTGGACACCGCCGCTGCGCGCTCGGCCCGGCTCGCCCAACATCGTCATCGTCTTTATGGACGACATGGGCTGGGCCGATGTCGGCTGCTACGGCTCGGAGATCGCGACGCCGAATATCGATGCGCTGGCCGGGCGCGGCATCCGCTTCAACCACTACACGACGCACCCGATCTGCTCGCCGGCGCGCGCCGCGCTGCTGACGGGCCGCAACGCGCATTCTGTCGCGACCGGCTGGCTTGCCAACAACAACCCCGGTTTTCCCGGTTATTTCGGCGACATTCCGTTGGACGCGCCGACGATCGCCGAGACCTTGCGCGCAGCCGGCTACGCGACGGTCGCGGTCGGCAAATGGCACAATTCGACAAACGGCGCCGCACCCAACCCGACCTGGCCGACCCATCGCGGCTTCGACCGCTTCTACGGCTTCCTCGAAGGCGAGACGAGCTACTTCTTTCCGGCCCGCATCGTCTACAACAACATCGTCGCGCCGATCGACGAATATCCGTCGGGCTATTATGCGACCGACGACTGGATGGACAAGGCGATCGGCTTTCTGACCGAGATCCGCAACCAGAACCCCGCGCAGCCGTTCTTCCTCTACGTCGCGAACAACGCGGTGCACGGGCCCTTGCAGGCGAAGGAGGCCGATCTCGCCAAATACCGCGGCCGTTACGGAGCCGGCTGGGACGAGATGCGCGCGGCGCGGCTGGAGCGGCAACTCGCGCTCGGCATCGTGCCGCGGGGCACGCAACTCTCCGATCGCGACCCGCTCGTGCCGGCCTGGGACGATGTGCCGGCCGAACACCGGGCGCTGTTTGCCCGCCACATGGAAACCTATGCAGCGATGCTCGACTGCGCCGACCAGAATTTCGGCCGCCTCGTAGCGTTCCTCGAGCGCCTCGGCGAACTCGACAACACGATCATCGTTTTTTCGTCTGACAACGGCGGCACGAATTCTGCGGGGCCCGGCGGCAACATCCATTTCAACCGCCGTTTCGCCGGGCTGCCCGCCCTGCCGACCGCGACCGATGTCGAGCGCCAGGCGTGGATCGGCAGCGGCCGCGCTTCGGCGGTCTATCCGATGGGCTGGGCGCAGGTTTCAAACGCACCCTTCCCTTCCTACAAAACCTATACCGGCGGCGGCGGGCGGCGCGTCAGCTGCATCATTTCCTGGCCCGGCCAGTTCACCGACATCGGCGCGATCCGCCCGCAATTCGCGCATGTCATCGACGTGATGCCAACGCTGCTCGACCTCGCCGCCGTTGAGCCGCTCCAGGTGTCGCATGGCCGCGAGGCAAAGCCGATGCAGGGCAAGAGCCTGGCGCCGGTATTGCGGAACGCCGCGCAGCCGGCGCCGCGCAGCGAGCAGTATTACGAATGCTGGGCCAACCGCGCCTACTATCGCGACGGCTGGGTCGCCGTGTCGCTGCAAAAGCGCGGCGAGGCGATCGATTTCGACAACTGGACCCTGCATGCCCACTCGGAAGACTTTTCCGAAAGCATCGACCTGCGCCGCCAGCACCCGGAGAAACTTAAGGAATTGGTTGAAGCTTTCGATCTAACGGCGTGGGAAAATATGGTTTACCCGCTCGATAACCGCACGCCGACGCAGAAATTCAACGAATTGCCGCCGCATCAGCGGCCGCCGGCAGGCGGAAGGCGGCGCTTTCTGCCGGGATCGCAGACCGTGCATCGCGGCGTCGTGACGCCGCTCCTCGCCGACCGCAATTTCACGATCGCGGCGCATATCCGCCACGGCGAGCGCGACGCAGGCATCTTGTTCGCGGTCGGCGACGTGACGGGCGGCCTCGTCGTTTATATCGAGGGCGGTCGGCTGCGCCTCAGCTATAACGGTTTCGGCGAGTTCCGCACGCTCGAAGGCCCACCGGTCGAAGCCGGCGAACTTACGGCGGCGCTCGAATACGAGGCATTGGGAAAGCGGCGCGGCCGTGGTCGTCTCACCCTCGGTCAGCGCAGCGGCGGTTGGGGCGACCTCTCGCCGACTTTGATGAACGGCATGCACGAGGGCCTCGATATCGGCCTCGACCGCCGCGCTCCGGTCGATTGGGACCTCTACGAGCGGCACGGCGTCTTCCGCTATTCCGGCACGATCGACGAGGTCGTCATCGAGTCCGGCGCGTTCGCGCCCGATTCCCCATACGGCAAGGCCTGAGGCAGCGCGATGGACCTGCCGCCGGGTCTCCGCCTCAGCTTCGAAAACAACCCTTCGTGGGACGACCGGGAGTTTGTCGACGAGTCCTTGGGGCGCTACAACGAACAGTTCCTCGAGGATTCGCGCTGGTCTTATTTCGCCGTTTTTGTACGCGCCGCGGATTGGGCGATCCACGCCGGGCTGGTCGGCAGTTGCTATGCCGGCTGGCTCCACATCAACCTGCTGTGGGTCACCGAGTCGTTGCGCCGCACCGGCATCGGCACAGGCTTGATGGCCGAGGCCGAGCGCCACGGCCGGGCATTCGGCTGCCACTCCGCCTGGGTCGATACGTTCACGTTCCAAGGCCCGGATTTCTACCCGCGGCTCGGCTATCGGGAATTCTCGCGCCTCGAGATGCCGCCGGGCCACGCGCGCCTCTTCTTCCAGAAACAGTTGACATGAACGAGCGTCCGATCGGCCGGCTGGCGGCGATCATGGCGCGGCTGCGCGACCCCGAGCGCGGCTGTCCGTGGGACCGGGAGCAGAATTTCGCGACGATCGCGCCCTACACGATCGAGGAAGCCTACGAAGTCGCCGACGCGATCGAGCGCGGTGACATCGCGGCCTTGAAGGATGAACTGGGCGACCTGTTGTTTCAGGTCGTCTTTCACGCCCGCATGGCCGAGGAAGCCGGCCATTTCGTGTTCGACGATGTCGTCGCTGCAATCAGCGACAAGATGGTGCGGCGGCATCCGCACGTCTTCGGCGATGCCGCGATCGCTTCGGCGGCCGCGCAAGCCGAGGCTTGGGAAGCGCACAAGGCAAAGGAGCGCGCCGAAAAAGGCGAGGCGGCGAGCGTCATCGACGGCGTCGCACTGGCCCTCCCCGCCCTGCTGCGCGCCGCCAAGATCTCGCAGCGCGCCGCCCGCATCGGCTTTGACTGGCCCGACGCCGACGGCGTGATCGAAAAGATTGAAGAGGAACTCGACGAGATCGATGACGCGATCGATGACGGTCGCAGCCGCGAGGCCGTTGACGAGGAAGTCGGCGATCTGTTGTTCGCCTGCGCCAACCTCGCTCGCAAGCTCGATATCGAGCCGGAAACGGCGCTGCGCCGCGCCACCGCCAAATTCGAGCGCCGCTTCCGCCAAATCGAGGCCTTGGCGCGAGAGCGCGGCATCGGCCGCGACCTTGCCGCGCTCGAAGAATTATGGCACGAGGTAAAGACGGCCGAAAAATCACCGCAGTGAAGCCGCGAAGAACACGGCGATTTCCGGCACGGTCGGGGCGAGGGCGCACAGGCCGGCCGGCCCGACGGCGTAGTGCGCCGTCAATGCAGCCGCTGGCGGTGCCGCAGGCGGCCGAGATCGGCCTCCGAAAGGCGTACCGAGAGGTGCGCCGCCTCGCTGTCGTCACGCCGGCCCAGCACCTCGCCATGCGCGTAGATCCACGCCAGCGTCTTGCCGTCCGACAACGGCACGTCGAGCCGCACGGCGCGGGCGCCGTCTTCGAACCGGTGATCGAGCAGCCGCAACAACCCCTCGCACCCCTCGCCCGTCGCCGCCGACAACGCGACGGTCAGCAAATTGCGCTGCGCCTGGTTCATCAGGCTGGCGCGTTCGGACGGCTCCAGCAGATCGACCTTGTTCAAGACTTCGACCATGCCGTCCTCGGCCGGCTCGCCAAGGCCCAAATCGCCGAGCACGGTCAGAACATCGGCTTTTTGTGCCGCGCTGTCCGGGTGATGCGCGTCGCGCACATGCACGACGATGTCGGCCTCGGTCACCTCTTCGAGCGTCGCGCGGAAGGCCGCGACGAGATGCGTCGGCAGATCGGAGATGAAACCCACCGTGTCGGACAGGATCGCCTGCCGGCCGGACGGCATGTCGAGCCGGCGCATCGTCGGGTCGAGCGTCGCGAACAGCATGTCCTCGGCGCCGACCGACGCGCGGGTCAGCCGGTTGAACAGCGTCGATTTGCCGGCGTTCGTATAGCCGACCAGCGCGACAACCGGATAGGGCACGCGACGACGCGCCTCGCGGTGCAGCCCGCGCGTGCGCTTTACCTCGTCGAGTTCCTTGCGCAGCCGCGCGATCCGCTCGCCGATCAGCCGTCGGTCGATCTCGAGCTGGCTCTCGCCCGGGCCGCCGAGGAAGCCGAAGCCGCCGCGCTGGCGCTCCAGATGCGTCCATGACCGCACGAGCCGCGAGCGCTGATACGACAAGGCTGCCAGTTCGACCTGCAGCCGCCCCTCATGGGTGCGGGCGCGGGCGCCGAAGATTTCGAGGATGAGGCCGGTGCGGTCGATGACCTTGGCTTGCCAGCTGCGCTCGAGGTTGCGCTGCTGCACTGGCGACAACGGCGCATCGACGACGACGAGGCCGATTTCATTGTCGGCGATGACGCCGCGCAATTTTTCGACCGTGCCGCGGCCGAACAGCATCGCCGGCGCCGGCCGCGCCAGCCGCACGATCTCGGCGCGCACGACCTCGCGGTCGATCGCCCGTGCCAGTCCGACCGACTCGGCAAGACGCGCTTCGAGCGAGCGCGGCACCGGCTCGCCGTCGCGGCGGCCGGACGCGCTCCTGATTGCAGGGTGAACGACCAGCGCGCGGCTGGTCGGCGCGTCGGCGCCAGCTGCGCCGCGGCTCAGAGTTCGCCGCCCTCCTTGCCCTCGAACAGCTGGATCGGCTGCGCCGGCATCACCGTCGAGATCGCGTGTTTGTAGACCAGCTGCGAGTGGGCGTCGCGCCGCAGCAGCACGCAGAAATTGTCGAACCAAGTGATAATTCCCTGCAATTTGACGCCGTTGACGAGAAACACCGTAACCGGCGTCTTGTTCTTGCGAACGTGGTTTAAAAACACGTCTTGAACATTCTGATTTTTCTCGGTTGACATGGGTAGTCTCCCATCGTTTTTGGAGCCGGAGGACAGGCTCGGGCGGGGTCGCAGGTTTCGGGCTATGCGTGCCCTACGAAGATGGGCGCGCGGGATTGAAGCGCAACCCCTGCAAGGCACGAAACAGGCTCGCGTCGTCCGCGAATGATAGGTGCGGCGCGCAGCGCGCAGACAACTCGACGCCGCCGTCGCCGAGCAATACCGCGATACAGCCGCTGTTGCGGGCGCACTCCATGTCGATGTCGGTGTCGCCGACGAACCAGACCTCTTCGCCGGCCGCGATCCCGCTCGGCGCCAGCGCAAGGTGCACCGGTTCGCAAGCCGGTTTGTCAGCGGTCGCGTCGCCGGCGCCGACGATGCTGCCAAACAGCGCCGACCAACCCAGGCGCGTGACTTCGCGCCGCAGCAATTCACCGGTTTTGTTGCTGACGATGCCGAGATAGACGCCCTGCCCCGCCAGGTGGCGCAGCAGCGCGTCACGGCCAGGCAGCGCCTGCAGCCGATCGAGATGGATCGTCCGGAAATGTTCGAGGTAGATGTCGCGCGCCTCTTCCCAGCGCGCCCCGAAATGCAGCGGGAACGCCTCGCGCAGGCTCAGCCGCACCCTCGCCTGGGTCTCCGCCAGCGACCATTCCGGCCGCGCCATCGCGCGCAACAGGAAATTCAGTGCTTCGTGGATCGTCGCCCAGCTGTCGACGAGGGTGTTGTCCCAGTCGAACAGGATCGCCCGCGGCGCAACGCCGGCGGAACGGCCGGTCGGCGGCGCGTTCATCGGCCGCCGAGATGCGCCAGATAGGCAGCGCGCAGCTTCTGCGTCAGCAAGCCGGGGTGGCCGTTACCTACCGGCGCTTCGTCGATGCGCACGACCGGCAAGACGTCGCAAGTCGTGCTGGTCAGAAACGCTTCGCGCGCCGCTTTCGCCTCGGCGATCGTGAACGGCCGCTCGTCAAACCGGCACCCTTCTCGCTCGATGACTTCGATCAGCGCCATGCGGGTGACGCCGTTCAGGATCGCATGGTCGGCCGGATGCGTCACGATGGCGCCATCGGCGGTGACGATCCAGGCGTTCGTCGAGGCACCTTCGGTGATCCGGCCGGCGGCGTCGACCTGCCAGGCTTCGAACGCGCCGGCCTCGCGCGCCTGCTGCTTGCCGAGCACATTGGGCAACAGCGCAACCGATTTGATGTCGCAGCGCCGCCAGCGGATATCGGCGATCGTGACGACGGCGACGCCCTCTTCGGCAAGGCGCGGGTCGGGCGGTCGCGCGCGCCGCGCGGTGACGACCAGGGTCGGTCGCGCCGCTTTCGGGAAGGCGTGGTCGCGCGGCGCCGTACCGCGCGTCACTTGCAGATAGACGCTGCCGCGCGCGACCCGGTTGCGTCGGACGATTTCGCGCAGCACGATTTTCAGCGCTGCATCGGCGAGCGGCGGCGCGATGCGCAATTCGCCGAGCGAGCGATGCAGCCGCTCGAGGTGCCGCGCCTCGTCGACGAGCGCCACGCCGCGCACGGCGATGACCTCATAGGCACCGTCGGCAAATTGAAAGCCGCGGTCTTCGACATGCACTGCGGCGCTCGCGAGCGGCAGGTATCGGCCGTCGACATAGGCGATCTGCGGCATGGCTCACGTACCGACCTTGAGCTGCCGTTCGTTGCCGAACACGCCCAGCGATTTGAGTTTTCGATGCAGGGCCGAGCGCTCCATGCCGACGAATGAGGCGGTGCGCGAAATGTTGCCACCGAACCGCGTCACCTGCGCCAGCAGGTATTCGCGCTCGAACACTTCGCGCGCGTCGCGCAATGGCAATGTCATGATTTCGCTGCCTTTGTCCCATTTGACGACTGATGGCGCGATCGCCGTGATCTCGTTGGGCAGCATGTCGGCGCGCACCGGCTCGCTCGCATCGCCCGGCGCCATGATCAGCAGCCAGTCGATGACGTTGCGCAGCTGCCGAACGTTGCCGGGCCAGGTATAGGCCTGCAGGGCGGCCATCGCGTCCTCGCCGAATTCGCGCGTCTCGATACGCGCCGCGTCGGCGCCCCGCGCCATGAAATGGCGGGCGAGAATCGGGATGTCTTCGCGCCGTTCGCGCAGCGGCGGCACGCGGATCGGCACGACATTGAGGCGGTAGAACAAATCCTCGCGGAACCGGCCGCCGGCGATCTCGGCCGCCAGGTCGCGGTTCGTCGAGGCAACGACGCGGACATCGACCTCGACGCGGCGCGACCCGCCGACTCGCTCGAAGGTCTGCTCCTGCAACGCGCGCACGATCTTGCCCTGGGTCTCCAGCGGCATGTCGGCCACCTCGTCGAGAAACAGCGTGCCGCCGTGCGCCCGCTCGAATGTGCCGATCTTGCGCGGCGTGCCGTCGCCGTTGGCCTCGCATCCGAACAGCTCGATCTCCAGCCGATCGGGGCGCATCGTCGCGCAATTGACCGCGACGAACGGGCCCTCGGCACGGCGCGAGCGGGCATGCAGCAGGCGCCCGACCACCTCCTTGCCGGCGCCGGGCGCGCCGGTGATCATGACGCGGCTGCCGGTCGGCGCAACGCGCTCGATCTGCTGGCGCAACTGGTTGATCGCCGGTGAGGCGCCGACCAGGTCGAGGTCGCCGCCGGCGCGCAATTTCAGCTCGGCGTTCTCGCGGCGCAGCTGGGCGGCCTCGATCGCGCGCGCGACGACGAGCAGCAGGCGGTCGGCCTTGAACGGCTTTTCGATGAAGTCGTAGGCGCCGATCTTGATCGCCTCGACCGCGGTCTCGATCGTGCCGTGGCCGCTGATCATGACAACGGGAACCGACGGCATCTCGGCGCGCATCCGACGCAGGATCTCAATACCGTCGAGTTCGCTGCCCTGCAGCCAGATGTCGAGGATGACGAGCGTCGGCTGGCGCGCGTGGATCGCCGCCAATGTCGCATCGCTGTCGGCGGCGTCGCGCGTCGCATAGCCCTCGTCGCGCAACACCCCCCCGATCAGCAGGCGGATGTCGGCTTCGTCGTCGACGATCAGGATGTCATGCGCCATGGCCGACCGAACTCAGCTCCGCGGGCAATTCCGGGGGAATCTGGCGGGGTGCGGGCTGCGCATCGGCGGTGAAGATCAGCCGCACGACGGCGCCGCCACCGGCTCGGTCCGCCAATACCAACTCGCCATGGTGATCTTCCATGATCTTCTTGACGATGGCGAGGCCCAAGCCGGTGCCCTTCGAGCGGGTCGTCACGTAGGGTTCTGTCAGGCGCTCGCGGCCCTGCTGCGGCAGGCCCTTGCCGTTGTCCTCGACCGCCACGGCAAGGCGCCCCTCGGCCTCGAGTGTGACGGTGATCCGTCCGGCGGGGTTGGGGCCGCTTTCGACGAGTCGCGCCTCGATCGCCTCGACACCGTTCTTGATGATGTTGATCAAGGCCTGCCCGACCAGGCGAGCGTCGCAGTTCAGCAACACCGGACGAGACGGGATCTGCACCGCGAACTGGATCGTCGGGTGCGCTGTGCGCTCGAGGAATGCCGCCTGCTGGACGATCGCCGCCAAATCTTCCGGTTTCAGCACCGGCGCCGGCATGCGGGCGAACGCGGAAAACTCATCGACCATTCGCCCGATATCCTCGACATGCCGCACGATCGTATCGGTGCAGATGCGGAATGTCTCCGGGTCCTTCTTGATCTCCTTCAGGTATCTGCGCCGCAGCCGTTCGGCCGACAGCTGGATCGGGGTCAGCGGGTTCTTGATCTCGTGAGCGATGCGGCGGGCGATGTCGGCCCAGGCGGCCTTGCGCTGCGCCGACAAGAGTTCGGTGATGTCGTCGAAGGTCACGACGTAGCCGCGGATCTCGCGGTCGTCGTGTTCGGCGGCGATGCGCACAAGCAGCGTGCGGGTGCTGTTGCCGCCGGCGATTGCGACCTGCGCCTGGGCGAGGCGATCGGGACGCCGCGCCACCTCTTCGAGCAAGGTGGCCATCTCCGGCACGACATCGGCCAGATCTTCGCCGATTAGAGCGTCGAGATCGACGCCGAGCAGCGCCGAGGCGGTGCGGTTCGGCAGATGAACGCGGCCGCCGCGATCGAGGCCGATGACGCCGGCCGACACCCCGGTCAGCACCGTTTCGGTAAAGCGGCGGCGCTCGTCAAGCTTGCGATTGGCCTCGATCAGCTCGGCCTGCTGCGTCTGGATCTGGTTGGTCATGCGATTGAAGGCGCGGCTCAGCGAGGCCAACTCGTCGTCGCGCTCGCCCTCCGGCACGCGCGCCGACAAATCGCCGGCGCGCACCCGCTCGGCGGCGCCGACAAGGCGGCTGATCGGGTCGCCGAATTGCGCGGCAAAATGGATGCCGGTCGAGATCGCCGCGGCGAGGAACAGGATCGCTACCAGGATGTAGACCATCGCAAAAGTGATCTGAAACCCGGAGCGCTGGCCTTCGAGCTGCTGGTACTGCGCCGCCACGAGATGCGTCTGGTCGCGATGCGCCAGTACCCGCGCTTCGATAAAGCGCCCGACGTAAAGATAGAGCCCGGGGAACTGATCGAGCTGAACCAGCGCGCGCACCCGCTCTTCCTTGTCGTCGGTCATCACGACGACCTCGCCCTCGGCGGCGCGCTGCAGGGCGCTCTTCGGAATATCCTCAAAACCGAGGGCAAAGACGAGGCCCGTCGACGCGATCATCTTGCCGCTGCTGTTCACGACGGCGGCCTCGGTCAACCCGCGCATCGCCGCCTGTGCCGTCAACGCCGGCGCGAGCAACTGCGGGTTCATCTGCAAGGTCGGCGCATAACGGTCGAGATCGCTGGCCATGCCCAGCGCGTCACCACGGATCGCCTGCTGATGTTCCTTGACGTAGGCGTCGGCGACTGCGACCGATTCGGTGATCGCGGTCCGCACCTTGTCGCTGAACCACGCTTCAATGCCGAAGCTGAAAAACATGAACGAAAACACCGCGACGACGATCGTCGGCAGGATCGCAATGAGGCTGAACAGGCCGACCAGCCGCACCTGCAGGCGCGAGCCGGCAAGGCCCCGCCGCCGCTCCGCCCACACGTCGAAAAAGCGCTTCGCGACGACGGCCGCCAACGCCAGCAGCAGCACGAGATCGAGATTAAGCAGCGTCAGAACCGTGTTGGTGCCGTGGCGGCCGTGTCCAAACGGCATGGCGCCGGTCAGCGCCAGATAGGTCGCCAAGCCCGAGCCGGCCGCCGCAACGGCGAGCGCGATCGCGATTTGCCGCCACACGGACATCCCGCCGGCCCAATTGCGGACCCGTCGCGCGAGACTCATTCGATCCTTGACCCCCGCCGCCGAGACACGCGGCGGCACCGTGCAGCCGGCGGGAGCCGGCGGCCCGCCGCGACTCGCACGCTCAGCGAGCCGCGCCGGAAGAATTCATTTTAGGCCGCGGACGACCGGGATGTCCAATTCGCGGATCTTTTTGCGCAGCGTATTGCGGTTGAGGCCGAGCAGGTGTGCGGCCCGGATCTGGTTGCCTCGGGTCGCGCCGAGCGTTGCGACGATCAGCGGCCGCTCGATCTCGCGCAGTACCCGGTCGTAAAGGCCGGCCGCCGGCAGCGCCCCGCGATGCGCCGCGAAATAGCCGGTGATATGGCGTTCAACGGCCGCCGCCAGCCCCTCGCCCGCGGCGGCCGATACCGCAGCCACCGGCGCGGTCGGCGCGGCGTCGGCCAGTTCGGCTTCGACGACATCGAGGCCGATCGTCTCCTGCGAGTAGAGCGCCGCCAGGCGGCGGACGAGATTTTCCAGTTCGCGCACATTGCCCGGCCAGCGGTAGCGGCACAGCCGCTCCATCGCCGCTTCGTCGAGCGTCTTCAACGGCAGCCCCTCGCGCGCCGCCAATGACGCGAAATGGCGCACCAGCGCCGGAATGTCGGCGGCACGCTCGCGCAGCGGCGGCAGCCGGATCGGGGCGACGTTGAGGCGGTAGAACAGGTCCTCGCGAAACAGGCCCTGGCGGATCAGCTGCGGCAGGTCGCGGTGCGTCGCGGCGATGATGCGGACATCGACGCGGATCGGCGCGCGGCCGCCGACGGCCATGTATTCGCCCTCCTGCAGGACGCGCAGCAGGCGCGTCTGCGCTTCCGGCGGCATGTCGCCGATTTCGTCGAGGAACAGCGTGCCGCCCTTTGCCTGCTCGAAGCGGCCGATGCCGCGCGCGGTCGCGCCGGTAAAGGCGCCCTTTTCATGGCCGAACAGCTCGCTTTCGATCAGTTCGCGCGGGATCGCGGCCATGTTGATCGCGACGAAGGGTCGTGCCCGGCGCTTGCCGAAATCGTGCAGCGCGCGCGCCACCAGCTCCTTGCCGGTGCCGCTCTCGCCGGTGATCATGACCGTCAAGTCGGTCCCCATCAGCCGCGCAATCGCCCGATAGATCTCCTGCATCGCCGGCGAGCGGCCGATCAACGGCAGCTGCTCTTCAACCTCGTCCGGCGCCGCCGGCGCCGCCGCAGCCGGCGCGCTGAGCGCCCGCTCGACGACGCTGACCAACTCGCGCAGATCGAACGGTTTTGGCAGGTATTCAAAGGCGCCGCGCTCGGCCGCCTTGACCGCGGTCAGCAGCGTGCTCTGCGCGCTCATGACGATAACCCGCAGATCGGGCCGCGCACGCTTGATGCGCGGGATCAGGTCGAGGCCGTTTTCATCCGGCATGATGACGTCGGTAATGACGAGATCGCCCTCGCCTCCCGCGACCCAACGCCACAGCGTCGCCGCGTTGCCTGTCATTCGCACATCGTGTCCGAGCCGACCGAGCGCCTGGTTCAGCACCATGCGGATCGCCCGGTCGTCGTCAGCCACCAGTATCGTCGCGCCCATCGCCGTCACCGTGTTACGCGACCCCCGCCGGCGTGCCGCCCTCCGGCGTAAAGATCGGCAGAAACACCCGGAACGCGGTACGCCGGGGCTGGCTGTCGAACTCGATCACGCCGCCATGGTCGCCGATCGCCTTTGCCACGAGTGCAAGACCAAGGCCAGTTCCGTGCCGCTTGGTTGTGACGAACGGGTCGAACAGGTGCGGCTTCAGATCGTCGGGGATGCCGCCGCCGTTATCCGCGACCGCGACCATCAGCGGCAAATGGCGGCGCTGCTCGCTGCCCGGGGCCGCCAGACGCAGCCCGTGGCGATAGGCGGTCGTCAGCACGATCTGGCCGCCCGCCTCCGGCACTGCCTCGGCGGCGTTTTTGACGAGATTGAGAAAAACCTGCAGCAACAGGTCGCGGTCGCCGTACACCGGTGGCAGCGACGGGTCGTATTCCTCGGCAAAGGCGACATGCCGGGCAAAGCCCGATTGCGCGATCTTGCGCACGCGGTCGAGCACCTCGTGGATGTTGACCGCCTCGCGGCTGATCGCGGCATGGTCGGAAAACATGTCCATGCGATCGACCAGCGCGACGATGCGGTCGGTCTCCTCGCAGATCAACTGGGTCAGCTCGCGGCCAGCGGTGTCGGCGTCCTGCTCCAAGAGCTGTGCGGCGCCGCGGATGCCGGACAGCGGGTTTTTGACCTCGTGCGCCAGCATCGCCGCCATCGCCGTCACCGAGCGGGCGGCGTTGAGGTGGACCAGCTGGCGGTCCATCTTGTCGGCCATCGAACGCTCATGCAGGCTCAGCACCACAAGCCCGGAGCCTTCGCCGGCCGGCGCGCCTTCGATCGTCACCGAGCGCAAGGCAAAGCGCGGCCCCTGCAACGGCGCGTCGTATTCGGCAATCGAGCCGCCGCTGTTCCACACCGCCTCGACCAGCGCGAAAATCGGGCTGTGCGGCAGCACGAAATCGGCGAGCGGGTGACCCAACAGCGCCGCCGCGCTGACCCCGAAGAACTGCTCGCCGGCCGGGTTGACAAAGCGCACCGTACCCTCGCGGTCGAGCGCCAGCACCGGATTGGGCAGCGCCGCGACGACCGCGCCGGCGTCGGATGCCGCCCGCGCAGCAGGGCTGTGCTTGCGCCGCGACATGGCGGCGATCATGCTGCCGCGCGATCCAAAAGCGGCTCGTAAAAGGCGCGCAGCAGCTGCCGGACCTGCGGCACGTCCTCGGTCCGGTTGACCGCGGCGCGGAACTCGGCCGAGCCCGGCAAGCCCTTGGAGTACCAGCCGAGATGCTTGCGCGCGATGCGCATGCCGACGGCGCTGCCGTAGTGGCTCAGCATCGCTTCGTAATGCCGCTGAACGACGGCGTATTGCACGGCGAGCGGCGGGTCGCCGTGACGGCGGCGCTGTCGCAGCCAATCGATGACCTGCGCGACGAACCAGGGCCGGCCATAGCAGCCGCGCCCGATCATGACCCCGTCGGCGCCGCTCTCGGCGAGCGCCCGGTCGGCCGCGTCGAGGCTCGTGATGTCGCCGTTGACGATGACCGGGATCGACACCGCCGCCTTGACCTCGCGGACAAACCGCCAATCGGCGTTGCCGGCATAGAACTGACAGCGTGTGCGGCCGTGTACGCTAACCATGCGGATGCCGCAGGCTTCGGCGATGCGGGCGAGGCGCGGCGCGTTGCGGCTCCTGTCGTCCCAGCCGGTGCGCATCTTCAGCGTCACCGGCAGATCGACCGCGTTGACCGTCGCTTCGAGAATGCGCGCGGCATGCAATTCGTCGCGCATCAGCGCCGACCCCGCATGGCCGTTCACGATCTTTTTCACCGGACAGCCGAAATTGATGTCGATCAGCCGCGCGCCGCGGTCGGCCTGCAGCCTGGCCGCTTCGGCCATGACGTGCGGCTCGCAGCCGGCGAGCTGCACCGCCATCGGCTGCTCCTCGGGGCAGCTTTGCGCCATCGTCAGCGACTGCCGCGTCTCGCGGATCGCCGCCTGGCTCGCGATCATCTCCGAGACGACCAGCGCGGCGCCCTCGTCCTTGACGAGCCGGCGGAACGGCAGATCGGTGACGCCCGACATCGGCGCCAGGATGACCGGCGCTTCGAGCGTCACTGGTCCGAGATCGATGCTCACGACTTACTCAAAAGCAGAAGGTGCCGAAATTTTAGGCAATGATTTTAACCGATCCTTTGTTGCACCGCAACATCAACGGCGCCCCCGGGAACCCGGCTCATTCTTCCTCTTCAGCGAAGCCGGTCAGAGCGAGCGCGCGGGCCTTGCGGCCGCGCGTCGCGGCGTAATGCACGAGCGCCTCTTCGCGCCCGTGCGTGACCCAGATTTCGCCGGCGCCGACCTCATCGAGCGTCCGGATCAATTCGTCCCAGTCCGCGTGGTCGGAAATGACCAGCGGCAGTTCGACGCCGCGCGCCTTGGCGCGCTGCTTGACGCGCATCCAGCCCGACGCCAGCGCGGCGACGGGCTCGGGCAGCCGCCGCGTCCAGCGATCCGCCAGCGCCGCCGGCGGCGCCAGCACAATCTCGCCTTTCAGATCGTCGCGCGCGGCGTCGGTGGCCGGCAGCAGCGGCCCCAACTCGATGCCGAAGCGGCGGTAAAGCTCGGTGAGGCCGAACAGCGCACCGTGCAGGTAGACAGGCCGCTCCCAGCCTGCCGCGCGCAACAGCGCGATGACGCGCTGGCATTTGCCGAGGGCGTAAACCCCGACGAGGTGACAGCGGTCGGGATAGAGGCGCACCGAATGCAGCAGCTTCTCGATTTCGTGGCTGTCGGGCGGGTGGCGGAACACCGGCAGGCCGAACGTCGCTTCGGTGACGAACACGTCGCACGCCCGCGGCTCGAACGGCGCACAGGTCGGATCGCGGCGGCGCTTGTAGTCGCCGGATATGACGACGCGGGCGCCGTCGTGCTCGATGACAAGCTGCGCGCTGCCGAGCACATGTCCCGCCGGCGCCAGCGCCAAGGCAACGTCGCCCGTTACGATACGCTCGCCGTAAGCGGCGGCCTGCTGCGCGCCGCCGGCTGCCGCGCCGTAGCGCAGCCGCATGATCGCCAGCGTTTCGGCGGTCGCCAGCACATGGGCATGGCCGGGCCGCGCGTGGTCGGCATGGCCGTGGGTGATGACGGCACGCCCGACCGGCGCGACGGGATCGATATGGAAATCGCCGGGTTCGCAGTAAAGCCCGGCCAGCGTCGGGCGCAGCCAAGTCTCGGGGTGCGGCATGCCGCCATATGTTGGCGCCTATGCCCCGACCGCAAGCGACCGCCGCGAATTTGCGGCGGCGGCGATTACCAGATCAGTTGCGTCGCGGTGAAGATCAGCACCGCCGCCAGCAGCACCAGCTCGGTGACCGAACCCTTCTTCGTGGGCTGCACGCTCGGGGCGCTCCGGAACAACTCGCGCTCGCTGGCGCCTGGATAGCTCGCTCGCGACATCGTCGTACCGTCCTCGAAAAATGGTAAAGGAAAATCAACCTTCACGAAAGATTGCGCCGACAGCTCCGAGACTGCAACAGGCGAGATAACAATATCGGCCAGAATAAGCGCCGGTTTTTATGCAATTTTTATGCTTTTGTGCGGCGGCGCGCGGCAGCAGCCGCGGCCGGGTCTACGGGCGCAGCAGGCCGGCGATGTCCTGCACCTCGCGCAGCACCGGCAGCGCAATCGCGGCGGCGCGTTCGGCGCCGCGCCGCAGCACGGCGTCGATATGGCCGGGGTCGGCCATCAACCGGCGCATTTCGTCGCCGACGCGGCCCAGCACCTCGACCGCGATCTCCGACAGCGCCTCCTTGAAGCGCGAGAAATTCTGCCCGGCAAAGCGGCCCAGCGCCGCCTCGCGGCCCAACCCGGCCAACGCCGCATAGATGCCGACGAGATTGTCGGCTTCGGGCCGCGTTTCCAGCGCCGCAAGCGTATCGGGCAAGGGCTCCGGATCGGTCTTGGCGCGGCGGATCTTCAGCGCGATCGCGTCGGCGTCGTCGGTCATGTTGAGGCGCGAATAGTCCGAGGTGTCGGATTTCGACATTTTTTTCGTGCCGTCGCGCAGGCTCATCACGCGCGTCCCCTCGCCGAAGATGAGCGGCTCGGGCAACGGGAAAAACTCGCGCTCGTACCGCCGGTTAAACGCGCCGGCGATGTCGCGGGCCAGTTCGACATGCTGCTTCTGGTCTTCGCCGACCGGCACGTGCGTCGCCTTGTAGCCCAGGATGTCGGCCGCCATCAGCACCGGATAGGCGTAAAGGCCGAGGCCGGCGAGCTCGCGCTGTTTACCCGCCTTTTCTTTGAACTGCGTCATCCGATTGAGCCAGCCCATCGGCGTCACGCAGCCGAGTATCCAAGCCAGTTCGGAATGGGCGCTGACCGTGCTCTGGTTGAAGATGATGCAACGCTCGGGATCGACGCCGGCGGCGATGTAGGCGGCCGTCACCTCGCGCGTCGAATGGCGCAATTCGATCGGATCCAGCGATTGGGTCAACGCATGGAGGTCGACGACGCAATAGATGCACTCGTAGTCTCGCTGCAGCGCGACCCAGTTGCGGATCGCCCCGAGGTAGTTGCCGAGATGCAGGTTGCCGGTCGGCTGGATGCCGGAAAAAATGCGATTTGCGGTGTTCATCGAAGGCCTCGTAACGCGCCGGCGCCGTCAGGGTCAAGCCGGACGAAAACGCCGCAGGCGGCTGCGCAGTTCGCGCCACTCGGCGACGCCGAGAGCGAGCGCGACGACGGTGAACGAGACAAGCCCGGCCGCGACCAGCGTCGCAAGCGCGAGGATGCGCATCCCCGGCGCGCCTGCCAGCGTCGGAGCAAGCATGTCGCGCAAACCCCACAAGGCGAGCGCCATGATTGCAGTCGCCGCCGCGATGCGCGGAATCTTCGTCGCGGCGCGGCGGTCGAGGCGGAAGTGGCCGTGCCGGCCGAGCAGCACGAACAGCGTCGCGGCCTGCATCCAGCCGGCAGCCGACAGCGCGATCGCGATGCCGACATGTGCGAGGTACTGCATCAGGATCAAGGTCAGCACCAGATTCAGCGCCAATGCCGCGATCGCCACCTTGACCGGGGTTTTCGTATTGCGATGCGCGAAAAATCCGGGCGCCAGCACCTTGACCAGTACGAAGGCCGGCAGGCCCGCAGCATAGGCGGCGAGCGCCGCCGCCGTCGCCCGCGTCTGCAGCGGGCCGAACGCGCCGCGCTGGAACAGCGCGGCGAGGATCGGCTCGGCCAGCACGATCAGCGCCGCCGCCGCCGGCAGCGTCAAGAGCAGCGCCAGTTCGATGCCGCGGTTCTGCGTCGTGATCGCGCCGTCGCGGTCGCCGTTGCGCACTTGGCGCGACAGCGGCGGCAGGATGGCCGTCCCGACCGCAATCCCGACCACGCCGAGCGGTAGCTGGTTGAGCCGGTCGGCGTAATAGAGGTAGGACACCGAGCCACTCGGCAGCAGCGAGGCGAGCGCCGTCGAGATCAGCAGGTTGAGTTGTGTCACGCCGGCGCCGACGATGCCGGGCGCCATGATCCGCAGCGTTTCGCGCACCCGCGCCGTCAGCCGCGGCCGGCGCAGCCGCAGCCGCATGCCGGCGCGGCCGCACGATGCCATCAGCCAGAGGAATTGCGCCACCCCCGCCGCCGTCAGCGCGACGGCCAGGATATGCCCGCCGGTCCAGCCGAAATGCGCCATCGCAACAAGGCCGGCGATCAGGAACAGGTTGAGCAGGATCGGTGTCGCCGCCGGCGCCGCGAAACGCTCGACGGTATTGAGAAGACCGCCTTGCAGCGCCGTCAGCGAGATGAACAAAAGATAAGGAAACGTGATGCGGGTCAAGTCGATGACGAGGCGGAACTTCGCCGGGTCGCGCTCAAAACCCGGTGCGATGACGCGCAACACCCACGGCATGAAAATTTCGCCCGCCAGCACGAACAGCAGCAGCGCCGCGAACAGGACCGCGAATGCTTCTTCGGCAAATGCGCGCGCCGCCTCCCTGCCGCCTTCGGTCAGCGCGCTCGATGCAAGCGGCACGAAGGCGGCGCTGAAGGCACCCTCGGCAAACAGGCTGCGGAACAGGTTGGGCAGCCGCTGCGCGACAAAGAATGCGTCGGCGACCGGCCCGGCGCCGAGGATCGCGGCCGTCAGGATGTCGCGGACAAATCCGAGAACGCGGCTGACCAGCGTGTACGAGCCGACCGTCGCGGCGGCGCGGAGCAATGCCATGCAGACCGGGGTTTAGCTGAAAAGCGCCAATAAGAAAACGCCGGGGTCGGACGGCGATTGCCGGCGCTCGCAATCGGCCGCCATCGTCGTCATTGCGGCGGGCGCAGCGACGACGCAATCTCGCTTCGGTGGCTGAGGCAGGAGAGCGCGATGGCGAAGACGAGGATCGGAGTGATCGGCTGCGCCGGCCGCATGGGTCGCATGCTGATCCGCGAGATCGCCGGCACCGAAGGATGCGCGCTGGCCGGCGGCACCGTTCGCTCAGGCGGCGCCGCGCTCGGCCAGGATCTAGGGGTGCTCGGAACGCTTGGCCGTCTCGGCTTGGCGGCGACCGATGATCCCGAGCAACTGCTGCGCAGCAGCGACGTCGCGATCGAATTCACCGCCCCGGCCGCAACCGCCGAGCATGCCGCATTGGCGGCGCGGGTCGGCACGCCGCTCGTCATCGGCACGACCGCGCTCGACGCGCGCGAGGCGGCGGCGGTGCGCGACGCCGCCCAGAGCGTGCCAATCGTCTGGGCAGCCAACACCAGCCTCGGCATCAACATCCTGTTGGGTCTCGTTGAACAGGTCGCGCAGCGGCTCGGGCCGGAATGGGACATCGAAATCCTCGAGATGCATCATCGGCAGAAGGTCGATGCGCCGTCCGGCACCGCGCTCGCTCTCGGCGCCGCCGCCGCTGCGGGCCGCGGCGTCTCGCTCGACGAGGCGGCGGTACGCGGCCGCGACGGCATCACCGGGCCGCGCCGATCCGGTGCGATCGGCTTTGCCGCGCTGCGCGGCGGCGACAATATCGGCGAGCACCACATATTCTTCTCCGGCACCGGCGAGCAGCTTGCGCTGTCGCATCGCGCCTCCCACCGCGGCATCTACGCCACCGGCGCGGTGCGCGCCGCGCGCTGGGTTGTCGGCCGTTCGCCCGGGCTTTACGGCATGCGGGAAGTGCTGGGTCTGTAGAGCCGATTACGCGCCACGCTCGCGGCGACCGTCCGATCTCGCAACGGCAAGGAGTTCCGGCTCGCCGCGCCCGAACCCGCAAGCGACCGCCAAGCGTATCAGATCCGCCATCCGCGGCGTGGCCAGTTTGGCCTTGAGTTGGCTGCACCGGTTCGCGACGGTCTTGTAGCTGACGCCGATCGCCCGCGCGATCTCGGTCAGGCTGCCGCCGTCGGCGAGGAGGCGCAGAATTTCGAGATCGCGCGGCGACAGGTCGTTCAGCGACGGGCTGGCGCGATGATGCCCCAGCGCCAATTCCTGCGCAGTCTCGGCGTCGATGTAGCTGCGCCCCGCGGCCACCCGGCGGGTTGCTTCCAGGATCTGCTCCGGCGGCGCGTTCTTGCTGACAAAGCCGCGCGCGCCGGCGTCGAGCACCCGCGCCACGTAAACCGGGTTGTCATACATGCTGACAACCAATATCGGCACCTTGGGATTGGCGATCCTGAGCCGGCCAAGCAGCTCCAACCCGCTGATGCCGGGCAGATTGAGATCGAGGATGACGAGTTGCGGGCTCTCCTCGCGGAACGCGGCAACCGCCTCCTGGCCGCTGGCGGCCTCGGCGATCTCCCATTGCGGCTCGACGCCGAGGAGCCGATGCAACCCCGCACGGACGATCGGATGATCGTCGACGATCAGTATCTTCATGACACTGCCTCCGGCCGTGCACACGGCAGTGCGGCGCGGACGGCGAGGCCGCCGGCCGGCCGGTTGGCAAGGGTCAGCCGGCCGCCCGCCGCGCGCACCCGCTCGGCCATGCCGATCAGCCCATACCCGGGCGCGGCTTCGTCGGGCAGGCCGCGACCGTCATCGGTCACCGCAACCGATATCTCGTCATCGGCGGCATTGTGCGCGACCTCGATCGCGATCGTCGTCGGGCGGCCGTGCCGCACCGCGTTGTTGAGGCATTCCTGCACGACCCGGTACACGGTCATGTCGAGGCCGGCGCGCAATCCGTCGCAGCCCGCCGCGACGACACAGCGAAACTCGATCTCGGGCTGCCGCCGGCGCCAGAAACCGACCAGCCCATGCAATGCTTCAGCGAGGCCGAACTCGGCCAGGGCGATCGGGCGCAGCCGCCCGAGCATGCCGCGGACGTGGCGCTGCAGCTGCTGCGCCGCCTCGGCAATCGAGCGCAACGGCGCGACCAGCCCGTCGCTGCCGCTTTCGCTCACCAAACGCATCATCGTGCCGACATCAACGCCGATCGCGAACAGCAGAGGTCCCACCTCGTCGTGCAGGTCGCGCGCCAGGTCGCTGCGCTCCTCTTCCTGGAGCGTTGACATCTGCTCCGTCAGCCGTCGGTTGTTGGCGTCGGCCGCGGCAAGGCGCGCCGCCATCAGGTTGAAGCTGTCGCGCAGGCGAGCCAATTCCGGCGTCAGCCGTCCGCCGATACGCAGCGTCTCGTAATCGCCGCGGCCGACCTGCTCCAGCGCCAGGGCCAGCCGGTCGAGCGGGCGCAGTGCCCGGCCGGTAAACAGATAGATCACCCCGACCGTCAGCCCGCAGAACAGCATCAGCACAAGAAATCCGCTGCTCAATTCGGTCCACGCCTCGAGGAGTTCGTTCGTCGGATCTGTCTCGATGACGACCGTGCCCAGCGAGCGCCCGGCGATCGTCAGCGGCACCCGCGCGGCTTGCGGCTCAACCCCGACCAGCCAGGCGAACCACGCCGGCGCCTGCCGGAACGGCGGATGCGCGCGGACCGGGTCGATGCGCAGGTTGAGATCGCGGCCGATTGCCAGTACCCGCAGGTGCCGGCCGCCCTTGAAGGGGGCGATGAGCGCCTCGACAACCCGCCGCGGGCCGGCCTTGCTGTCGATCTCGCGCTGCAACCCGGTGTGGCGACCGATATCGCGCAAGCCGGCATCGATCGTCTGCCGGCCGACCTCGAGCGCGGCGCGCATCTCGTTCCGCACCGAGCGTTTTGCGTTGACCAGGACAACGGCGCCGCCGAGGGCCAGGCTCGTCAGCAGCGCGACAATCACCCATGCGACCAGGCGGGACCGCAACAGCATGACCGACCTCCCGGCGCGGCACCTGCCCGCTAACCGCGATGCCGCGACGGCACCGGCCGCATCTTCGCCCGGACCGCGAAAATCGGGAAGTTTTCCTTGCGAAATCGGGAATGTCGGCCATGGCCGCCGCGGCAGCGAGGTGTAGAAATAGGCGAACCCAAAAAGGTGGAGGGGCGCCGTGCTTACCAAGGCTTTGCTGATGGCGGCGGCGATCGCTTGCCTGGCGGGCGCCGCCGAGGCGCAGACGGCGAGCAGCATGGCGGGCACGCAGACGCCCGAGGCTGATACGCTGCAGCTGACGCTGCCGACGGTCGAGGTCATCGCCGCGACGCCGCTCCTCGGATCGGGGGTCGACCGCGCCAAGGTGCCGGCCGAGACGACCGTCCTGACCAGCGGCGACATCACCGCCAACGGCATCCCGGATGCGCTGCAAGCGCTGAACGAGCTGGCGCCGGGGGTCACGCTCAACGACACCGCCAGCAACCCCTACCAACCGACGCTGGTGTATCACGGGTTTGAGGCAACGCCGCTGCAAGGCAATGCACAGGGGATCGCGGTCTACGTCAACGGTGCGCGGTTCAACCAACCGTTCGGCGATACGGTCAATTGGGACCTGATCCCCGACATCGCGATCAACCGCATGAACCTCGAAGGCTCTAACCCGGTGTTCGGCCTCAATGCGCTGGGCGGCTCGCTCGCCGTCGAGATGAAAAACGGCTTCACCTATCAGGGTGGCGAAGTCGACGCGTTCGGCGGCTCGTTCGACAAATACGGCGGCGAGATGCAGTACGGCGTACAGAGCGGCAATGTCGCATCCTACGTCGCCGGGCGCTGGGTCAACGAGGGCGGCTGGCGCGATCCGCAATCATCGGATCTGGCGAATTTCTTCGGCGATCTCGGCTGGCGCGGCAATGGCGGCGAACTGCATGTCGACCTGACCGCCGCCGACACCCGGCTGAACGGGCCAGGCACCTCGCCGATCCAGCAGATCGAGGCCGATCCGGCCGCGACATTCACCGGGCCGGCGCTGCTGACAAACAAATACGTTCGCCTCAACGTGACCGGCAACTACGAGATCAACGACGCGACCTCGCTGCAAAGCGATGTCTATTACGACAATCTGATGCAGAAATACGCCAACGGCGCGGTCGCCGATTTCGCGCCGTGCGATGACGGGTCGGGCCTCTTGTGCGAGGCCCCCGGCACTCCGTTGACCGATCGCAACGGCAACCCGATCCCCGATTATCTGAACGGCGGGCCGTATTCGGAGCTTAGCCTGCAATCGACCAACACCAACGGCTATGGCGCCTCGCTGCAGGCGACCAACCGCACGCCGCTGTGGGGTCACGGCAATCATTTCGTCGCCGGCCTCAGTTTCGATGGTGCCCAAACCCTTTACGCGGCAAGCGCCGAGGTCGGCGGGCTCGATGTCGCGACATCGGAATGGTTCGGCCCGGGCATCACGATCGACCAGGCGGACGGCTCGATCGCACCGGCGCGGGTGGCGATCTCGAACGACTATTACGGCGCGTTTTTTACCGACATTTTCGACATCACGTCGGCGCTGTCGGCCAACGTCGCCGGCCGTTTCAACCTGGCGCAGATCAACCTTGCCGATCAGCTCGGCACCGCGCTGAGCGGCGACCACACCTACCTGCGGTTCAACCCGTCGGGCGGTCTCACCTACAAGATCCTCCCCGGTCTCAGCGTCTATGCCAGCTACGCCGAGGCAAACCGGGCGCCGATGCCGGTCGAGCTGACCTGCGCCAGCCCGACCGCGCCGTGCAGCCTGGCCAATTTCCTTGCCGCCGACCCCAACCTCAACCAGGTCGTCTCTCATACGATCGAGACGGGCGTGCGTTCCGAAGCGCATCCGTTCGCCGATGCGACCTTGGCGTCCGACGTTGCGCTCTACCACACGACGCTCAGCAACGATATCGAGGCGGTCGGCAGTTCGCTGCCCGGCTTGCAATATTACGAGAATGTCGGCAGCACGCTGCGCCAGGGCGTTGATCTAAATCTCAAGTTGACCTGGCGCCGGCTCACCGCTTTTGTCGCTTATTCGTATATCGACGCCGAGTTCCAAACTGCCTTCACCGAACAGAGCCCGAGCAATCCGGCGGCCGACGCCGACGGCAACATCTTCATCAAGCCGGGAGACCGCATCCCCGGCATTCCGGAGAACGTGCTGAAATTCGGCGCCGATTACAGGCTGACTGACCGCTGGACGCTCGGCGGCAACGCGCTCGCCGCCTCCGGACAATATCTGGTCGGCGACGAATCGAACCAGAATCCCAAAACGCCGCCCTATTTCGTCCTCAATCTGCATGCTAGCTACCAAGTCACCAAAAACGTCCAGCTGTTCGGCGAAATCGATAATGCGTTCAACGCGGAGTATTACACCTATGGGACGTTCGGCCCGACCTCCTCGGTGCCGATTGCGCAAGCGCCGGGCGCCACCAACCCGCGCGAATACAGTCCCGCCGCGCCGATCGGCGCCTTTGCCGGTGTCCGCGCGACGTTTTGACCACCACCATTTCCGGGCGCCCGGCGATCCGGGTCAATGCAACCATCACGATACGACTTGAAATATCGGATACGACCGAGACTTATCGATGATTGAACCTGCCGCGTCGCTGTCGATCTCGGCGCTGTTTGACCATGCCGACATCGTCGTGAAGGGTGTGTTGCTGCTGTTGCTTGCGGCATCGGTATGGAGCTGGACGATCATCATCGCCAAACTGTGGCAGATCGGCGCCGCCAGCCGGCTCGCCCGCGGCTACGAGGCGCGCGCCGCAGCCGGCTGCACGAGTGAGGAACTGGTGCCGCGCGGCGACCGGGCGCGACAGGACCCGGCGGCGCTGGTGCTGGCCGCCGGCATTGTTGAGAGTGCGCGTGAGGCGCCCGGCGGCGGGGAGAGCTGGAGCGAGCGGCGCGACCGTATCGAACGAGCAATGCGGTTGGCGCTGAGCGGCGAATTGCGCCGCCTGGAAGCGCGCGCGCCGTTTCTGGCGACGCTCGGTTCGGCCGCGCCGTTCATCGGCCTGTTCGGCACCGTGTGGGGCATCATGCACAGCTTCAGCGCGATCGCGCAGGCCAACAGCACCGGACTCCAGGTCGTCGCACCGGGCATCGCCGAAGCGCTGTTCGCGACCGCGATGGGGCTCGCTGCGGCGATCCCGGCCGTCGTCGCCTACAACAAGATCACGGTCGAGCTCGGCCGCTTCTCCGGCCGCATGCAGGTGCTGATCGGCCGTTCCGGCGTTCTGCTCAGCCACACCGGCGGCGTCGGCGAACCCTGACCGGAGCCGCAAGATGGCTGCTGCTCCGCTGCGTCCGTCCGATCCCGAGCAGGAAGGCGCGTATCGTCCGCTCGCCGAGATCAACGTCACGCCGATGGTCGATGTGATGCTCGTCCTGCTGGTCATCTTCATGGTCACGGCGCCGCTGCTGAGCGTCGGCGTGCCGGTCGACCTGCCGAAGACGACGGCGGCAAAGCTGACGGAACCGAAACAGCCGATCATCGTCAGCATCGACCGCCAGGACGCGGTGTTCATCGGCGACAAGGCGGTCAGCGAGGCTGACCTCGCCGACCGCCTGGCGGCGCTCGCGGCGGCCGATCCCGATCGCATCGTTTATGTCCGCGGCGATCGCACCGTTCCTTACGGCCGGCTGATGGACCTGCTCGGCGCCGTCAACACCGCCGGCTTCACGAAGGTGTCGTTGATCGCCGAGGAAACGGCAAAGCCGAAGTGAGCGGATTGCGGCTGCCGCTCGCGGCCTCGATCGCCGGGCACGCGATCGTCCTCTTCCTGCTGATCTGGCTGAGCGCCCGGCTGCCGCCGCTCACGCTGCTGCCGTCGGCGCCCAATGCGGTGGCCGTCATCTTCGCGCCGCCGCCGCCTCCGGCCCCGCCCACACCGCAACCGCCGGCACCGCAGCCGGTCGTCGTCAAGCCGCCGCCGCCCCCGCCCCCGCCCCCGCGTCCGAAGGTCGTTGAAGCACCAAAGCCGCCGCCCGTCATCCGACACATCGAGCAGAAGCCCAAGCCGCGGCCGCTGCCCCGCCGCGAGGTCCGGCGCCGTATCATCCGGCCGCTGCGTCGCGAGATGCCGCGCCGCCCCGAGGCAGTCGAACGGCCGCTTCGCGCGATTCCGCCGCGCTATGCGCCGCCGCAGACCGCGGCGCTGCCGCCCGTGCCGGCGCCAATACGCCGGCCGGCGCCAGCGGCGCCGATCGTGAGCGCCGACTATCGCGACGCGCTTGCCGCGTGGTTCGCCGCGCACAAGCACTATCCGGAAAGCGCGCGTGACCGCGGCGAACAGGGCGAAGGATTGCTGCGCTTCAAGGTCGATCGGTATGGCCGCGTGCTGACCTATACGCTGGTCAGAAGCACCGGCTACGCCGATCTCGACGCGGCGATCGAAGCGATGATGCGCGGCGCCGAGCTGCCGCCTTTCCCGTCTGGCATGGCAGCGGAGGACATCGAGGTCACGATGCCGTTTTCCTTCCACCTCGAGCGCTGATCGGCTAACAACATCCGTTACCTTGGGACATGACAATGGCCGATCCCGACATTCGACGGAACGCCGAACGCGTCGCCGTCTGAGACGCGTGGCCGACAACTATTCGCTGCTGCGATCGCTGTTGCGGGCGCTGCCGTCCGAGGCCGCCCATCGCGTGACGCTGGCGGGTCTGGCAGCCGGACTTGCCGGCCGCGCTGCGGCGCCGGACCCGCCGATCCTGGCACAGCGCCTGTGGAAGCGCGGTTTTCCAAACCCGATCGGCATCGCGGCCGGGTTCGACAAGGACGCCCGCGCGCCCGATGCGCTGCTGCGGCTCGGCTTCGGGTTTGTCGAGGTTGGCACCGTGACTCCCTTGCCGCAACCCGGTAATCCCGGGCCGCGGCTCTTTCGTCTGGAGGCGGACGGCGCGCTGATAAACCGGCTTGGCTTCAACAGCGGCGGCCTCGACCGATTTGTCGCACGACTGCGGGGGCGCAACCGAGGTGCCGGCATCGTCGGCGCCAATCTCGGCCGCAACCGCGACAGCGCCGACCCGGTCGCAGACTACGCGGTCGGGGTGCGGCGCGCCGCACCCTACGCCGATTATCTGGTCGTCAACGTGTCGTCGCCGAACACGCCGGGGCTGCGCGATCTGCAGGCGCGCGCGCCGCTCGAAGAGTTGCTGCGCGGCGTGCTCGCCGCACGCGCGGAGGCGGGCGTCGATCCGCCGCTGCTGATCAAGATCGCGCCCGACCTTTCACCGGCCGAATGCGCAGATATCGCCGCCGTCGCCCTCGCGGCCGGCATAGACGGCATCATTGTCGCCAACACAACGGTCGCGCGCCCGCCCGATTTGCGCAGCCAGGCGGCGGGTGAACCCGGCGGCCTCAGCGGGCGGCCGCTGTTCGCGTCATCAACCGCGATCCTTTCCGAGATGTATCGCTTGACCGAAGGCCGCCTGCCGCTGATCGGGACGGGCGGCGTCGCCGGCGCCGCCGACGCCTACGCCAAGATCCGCGCCGGCGCATCGTTGGTGCAGCTCTACACGGCCCTCGTCTTTGCTGGGCCGGCACTGCTCGGCGAGATCAAGGCGGGACTTGCCGGGCTGCTGGTGCGCGACGGTTTCCGTTCTGTCGCCGATGCGGTCGGCGCCGATCATGTTAAGCTCGGGCGCGACGCAACGCCCAGCGACCGGATACGATGACCCTTCGCGTCTACGACGGAATGCGCGAACTGGCGCCGCATTTCGACGGCTTCATTCTTGATCTGTGGGGCGTCGTGCATGACGGGGTCCGGCCATATCCCGGCGTGCTCGACTGCATGGCGCGGCTGATCGGCGCCGGCAAGCGGCTTGTCCTGCTGTCGAATGCGCCGCGTCGCACCGATGACGTGATGCGCCGCATCGCCGGCATCGGCGTGCCGCCGGAGCTTTATCACGCCGTCATGTCGTCGGGCGAAGAAGCCTGGCAGCGCCTCCACGATCGCGACGAGCCGTTTTACGCCGCGCTCGGACGGCGTTGCCTGCAGATCGGATCGGAGCGCGACCTCGAAATGCGCGACGGTCTCGCCCTCGATTTTGTCGAGAGCGTTGCGGTGGCGGATTTCATCCTGAATACCGGACCGGCCGAGTGGGACGACACGCTCGACGATTACGCGCCGCTGCTTGCCGAAGCGCTGGCGCGGGATCTGCCGATGGTGTGCGCGAACCCGGACCTCGTCGTCATGCATGGCGGCGAGATGGCGTTGTGTGCGGGCGCCCTGGCCGAGCATTACGAGAGCCTCGGCGGCCGGGTGCGTTGGCACGGCAAGCCCTATCCGTCGGTTTACCACAGCTGCTTCAGGCTGCTCGGCATCGCCGACCGGCGCCGCATCCTGGCGATCGGCGACAGTCTGCGGACCGACATTGCCGGGGCCGCCGCCGTCGGAATTCCGAGCCTCTTGGTTGCCGGCGGCGTCCACGCGGCGGAGTTCTGCGCCGCCGGCAAGCTCGATCCGCAGCGGGTCGCGGCCGGCCTCGCCACAGCCGGGCTGCAGCCGATCGGCGTCGCGCTCGGCTTTGCATGGTAGGAGACGCGGCGTCTCGTCGCGAAAATTGATCCCGATCAAGGCCCACTCGACAACCGCCGATAATCTGCGGGCACGCGGCCGCAACAGCCGTATCGGGAGAACGGAATGAAGCTCGGCGACATCATGACCCGACCGGCAATTACGGTGGGGCCGGAGACGACGATCGCAGCGGCCGCGCAATTGATGGTGCAGCGGCGCATCAGCGGCCTGCCCGTCGTCGATGCGGCCGGGACGGTCGTCGGCATCGTTACCGAGGGCGACCTGCTGCGGCGCGCCGAACTCGGCACCGAGCGGCGACACCGCCGCTGGCTCGAATTCATCATATCGCCCGGCCGCCTCGCCAGCGAATATGCCGGCGCGCATGCCCGCAAGGTCGGCCAAGTGATGACCGAGGACGTCATCTCGGTCGGGCCGCAAGACCCGCTCGACGCGGCGGTCCGGCTGATGCAGCGGCGGCATGTCAAGCGGCTGCCGGTCATCGATGGCGGCCGTCTCGTCGGCATTGTCAGCCGCGCCGATCTAGTGCGCGCGCTCGCCGATGAGCTCGCCCGAAGGCAGGCACAGGAGGGCGACGACGACGCCGCGATCCGCGAACGTATCCTGCGCGAAATGGACAGGCAGCACTGGGCGCCGCGGGCCAGCGTCGATGTCCGGGTCACCGACGGCGTGGTCGAGCTTTGCGGCACGATCACCGACGAGCGCGAGCGCCTCGCGATGCAGGTGCTGGCCGAAACCGCGGCGGGCGTCAAACGGGTCGAAGATCATCTGATCTGCGTCGAACCGATGTCCGGCAACGTGATCTCGCCCGAAGCCGCCGAGCCGAGCCGCGGGTCGACCGGTGCGTTGAACGACGCTTGAACGGCGCGGGGGCAAGTCGCGCCGCGGCGTGCCGCCGCCGCGCAGCGTCCCGGCGCCGACGCTGAGGTCTCGAAGCGCATGTCATTGGGCGGAAGAGGCAGGAGTCGAACCTACCGGAGACGCCTGCGCGCCCCCCAACGGGTTTGAAGCCCGCGCGCCCCACCGGGAGCGGTACCCTTCCGATGCAGAGAATGCCGCGGTTTTGCGACCGGCGAAAGAGTGCTCGGCGCGGCGCCCCGGACACCAAGCTATGCGCCGGGCGGTCATGATGAGGCCGTGCGGCGTCAAGCCCGATCAACCATTGCAACCGGCGATTAACCCGCTAAGCTTCGGTCCGCCCGCCAGCGCATTGCAGGGGCACGAAATGCGTCGCGCCTTGATCACCGGCATCACCGGCCAGGACGGAGCCTATCTGTCGCAGTTCCTGCTCGGGCAGGGTTACGAGGTGCACGGGCTCGTACGCCGCAGCGCCTCCGCAGATCTCGTCCTGTCGCGGCTGATCTGCCTAGGCATCCGCGAGCAAGTGCATCTGCACGATGGCGATATCACCGATCTTGCCAGCCTGATCCGCATCCTGGAGGCGGTGGCGCCGCACGAGGTGTACAATCTGGCGGCGCAGTCTTTTGTGCAGGTGTCGTGGCAGCAGGCCTATCTGACCGGCCTTGTCACCGGGCTCGGCACCGTCAACATGCTCGAAGCGCTCCGCATCTGCCGCTGCGACGCACGGTTTTACCAGGCTTCCAGTTCGGAGATGTTCGGTCTCGCCGGGCGGCCGCAGCAATGCGAAGCCGGCCCCTTCCATCCGCGCTCGCCTTACGGCGCGGCCAAGCTCTACGCCCATTGCTTGACGATCAACTACCGGGAAAGCTTCGGCGTTCACGCCTCGAGCGGGATCCTGTTCAATCATGAGTCGCCGTTGCGCGGGCCGGAGTTCGTCACCCGCAAGATCACCCGCGCGGCTGCGCGCATCAAATTCGGCCTGCAGCAGAAGCTGCGTCTCGGCAATCTCGACGCTCGACGCGACTGGGGCCACGCCCGCGATTACGTGCGGGCGATGTGGCAGATGCTGCAGCAGGACGAGCCGGGCGATTATATCATCGCGACCGGCGTGGCGCGGTCCGTGCGGGAATTTTGCAGCATTGCATTCGGCCATGTCGGCCTCGATCCGGACGACTTTATCGAGACCGATCCGCGGCTGCTGCGCCCGGCGGACATCGACGCCCTGACCGGCAATGCGGCGAAAGCGGAACTGTGTCTGGGTTGGCGGCCGACGATCGGCTTCGAGGAAATGGTGGGCGAGATGGTCGAGGCCGATCTGCGCCGCGCGCACCGGGAGGCCGCGTGCGGCGTCGCTCGAGCGGCGGCGGGCCACGGCAGAAATCGCTGTGCGTCCTGATCCTCCGGTGGTTTGCAGGCTTGCAAACGATGCCTTAACGAGCCGTTGCTATGCTCTCCGCCTGGACCCTCTCAAAGGGCAGTCGCAATGGCGGGCAGCGGACCGAGCATCCTGGCGGTAGCCGGCGACAGCCGCGAGCGCGCGGCCATCGCTTCGACGATCAGCGAGGCGGGGTTTGTCGTGGCCGCCGTCGCGGAGCCGTTCGGCGCCTTGGCGGCGTTGGCGGATCGGCAGTTTGCGGCGCTCGTGTCGGCGCTGCCGTGGGATGACGGCGACGAATTGCTGCGCCGGGCGCGTCGTCAACAGCCCGGGCTGCCAATGGTGCTCGTTCTCGCGCCCGCGGCGCTGCATGTGGACGAGACGGACAGCATCATGATCGTTAAACGGCCGCTTGACCCGCGTCAATTGCTGGGCTGCGTCTTCGAACTGGTGTTGCGCGACGCGGGGGCGAGCATCGGGCTGGGTAGCCGCGTCGCCGAATTGGGTATCGCGGCGGCCCAGTTGGCCTGCCTCGATCATCGCCGCACGGCCGCGGCGCGTTCCGGGCGCGGCTGTCTGGCGCGCCGCCTGACCCGCCAGATCGGGCAGGTGCGCAGCGCCTGCCGCGGCCTCGCCGGCGCTTAGCCGAAATCGGGGCCAGCGCGTTTGCGCTTCAACTCGATCATCGCCAGCACGTTGCCGGCGCCGTGCTTGCGGCACAGCACCGCCAGGCTCTTCGGGTCGAGCGGCTCCGGGGCGTAGTTGATCGCGGCGCGCAGCGGCGCCGGCAGATCGTCGAACACCGCCATCAACTCGCGCAGCAGGTCATCGCGATTGTCGCCGTCCATCGCGTCACGCAAAGCGCGGGCGGCGCCCGACAGGTGATGACCGCCAGCCGCGCAGAACACCCGCGACGGCGATCGCAGCGCCGATCGCAAGGACGATAACGGCCGGCCGCACACCGGTCATCAGCGACCAGTTGAGGGCGATGACGCGCCACAAGCCGACATGATAGGCGACATGGAAATAGACGGCTTCGCCGATTGCGGTGGCGATGGTCGCACCCGCCGCAAGAACACCGATCCAGACGAGCGGCAGGCGCCCCCGGACGGCAAACCGCGCCGCCAGCAGGCGGTAGCCCATCAGCCAAAGATAGAGGCCGGCCATGATTGTCGGCTCCCATACCTGAAGTTTCGATTGCAGCCAGAAATGCACGACCGCGAGCAGCGCGATCAGGTAGACCAGCCGATGCAGGTTGCGCCAGCGCCGCGCGCCCATCCGGCGGATCATCGCATCCGTCGAGGTCGCCGCCAGCGCCGCCAAGCCGAGCAGCGCGACAAAGCCGATCGTCAAGTAGATGCGCAGCACGATCTCGGTGGCGACCTCGGCGAGATCGAAGGCCTCGTCGGCGGTGTAAAGTGTAAGGTGAAACAGTCCGTAACCGAACGCCGCCACCCCGATCATGCGCCGCACCAGGATCAGCCGCGGCCATTGCAGCACCTGCCGCAGCGGCGTCACCGCCAGTGCCAGGAAGATGAGCCGGATCGTCCATATCCCGATCTGATGGATGGCCTCGGTCACCGGCCGCGCCCCGAGCCAGCCCTGCTGAAACGCAACCATCACGTAGAGCGCCGGCAGGAACAGCGCGATGAACACCGCCAGCTTTAAGGGCGACAGGCTGCCGCTGTAGTCGTTCCACGGGTATTTCATCGTGCCGCCGCCCGTCCCGAGTGCACCACCCCCAGGAATGACATCGATCTGAGGGACGTGATCACCGTCTTACATCGGCGGCTTGACGCCGTTTTTCTCGACATACATGAAAACGGCGGTCAGCGCCCCGTCGGCGCTCCTTGCCGCGCCGACAAACACCGCCTTGCCCGGCTTCAGCAAGCGC
>Ga0335074_10001468_pt1 | contig 31975 bp, 32 predicted proteins | sample Lox_Sample_23_FD_206715 | JGI IMG/M metagenome (GOLD analysis project Ga0335074, IMG submission 206715) | Soil microbial communities from Loxahatchee National Wildlife Refuge, Florida, United States - Lox_Sample_2.3 | ecosystem: Environmental > Terrestrial > Soil > Wetlands | place: USA... | reverse complement strand
GCATCGCGCAGAAGGCCGCCGAGGAGCCCAGCGTGGCTGCATTTCTGAAACACTATTGAAGGGCCATGCGGCTCAGCGAAGCCTTCGAATCAACCAGCAGCCCGCGCCGCCGGGCGGTCCACAAAGAGAGATTCACTTGGTCGGGGATTTTATTCCGCTGCATCTGGAAACCTTTGTGAAAGTGTATGCAAAGCTCACCGAAACAGCGTAACGCGTCGGCGGCGCTCAATCTTCTTTGGGTAATCGACGTCGACTACTCAACCCGCCACCATCACGGCGCCATGCTGCGATATCTGAATTATTCGAGGCACCTCATGGCCGCGGGTCATCGCGTCTACTTTATGGTTCAATCCGATCCTGCGGACTTCCAGCGAGAGCGGGAATTCTTCGATCAGCTAAAACGGGATGGAACCTTTACCGATTTCTTCGAATGCACTTATTCGTACCCGCGTTGGAAAGCTCGTTTAGCGACTCTCAGCATCTTCCCCGCACTTGGAAATCGATGGCTCGCCTCCGAGCAAGCCGCTGTTGCAAGCTACTGCCGCGACCTGGTCCGAAACCTCGATATCGATTTATGCATTCTCTCCAATCGCGAGTTGTTCTTTCTTGCCGCTCCCGTCGTTGGCGCCCTTCCAATCATTATTGATTTCTGTGATTGCTTCACGCTGTATCGCATGCGCGAGATCAAGCTGCTATGGAAAAATCGCAACTTCATCGAACTACTCGCGAGCCTGCGGCAACTCGCCGAATCGTACTTGAAGGAACGCTACTATTCGCGCACCGCCGATGCAAACATCGCCGTTTCGCCCGTCGACAAGCATACCTTCGACAGAATCAATGGGCAGCCGGGAAAGAACCACGTTCTGTTGAATGGCGTCTCGTCCCCTAAGTCCGCATCAAAGATAGAGAAGGCCACAGGGCGTCTCATTTTTTCCGGAAACATGAATTTTCCGCCGAATTATGAGAGCGCCATTTGGTTCATCGACCGGATTCTTCCATCCGTGCTCCGCGCTCATCCGGAAACCGAGTTCGTCGTGGCCGGCGCCAATCCTGTGCCACAGTTGCTCGAGCGCGCGAACAAGAATATTCGCGTCACCGGCTTTATCGAAGACATGGCGGCTGAGATCGCCGCCAGCTCGTTATATGTTGCGCCCATGATCATGGGCGGCGGTTTCAAGAACAAGGTAGTGGAGGCGCTGATCAGCGGCACCTATGTCGCCGCAACCCCCATGGCGGTCGAGTTCCTAGGCCCGGAGGCAGTCAACCAGATGCTGGTGGGCGATTCCGCGGAATCGCTCGCGGCACATATCATCCATTTCCTGTCGCACCCGGAGGAATTCGACGCTCGTCTCTCGGCTTTGCACGCCATGGTCGGTCGCGAGTTTAGCTGGGAACATCGGACCGCGGAACTCCTCGAGATCGTCGAACAGGTGCTTCGAGCCCGGTCTCTTGCTGACCGCCTCCAGCCCGCTCTAACCCTCCCGCTGAAATGAGGGCGTGGTGTGTCGCCGCCGCCTCGTGAGAACGGGGCAGAGCGGAGAACCCCAGCTAAGTTGTCACGATATCCTGGCGATAGAATGCTTCTGCGCATCGCGGGCCTTGCGCTCGTCGCGTCTATTCTTGTGACCGCACAGAGTACCGCCAACAACCCGGCGGCACCCGCTCCCGAAGCGCCACCCATCCCGAATTGCCCTGCCGGCGGACCGCTCGGCGCAGTCGATCTGAGCGTGCTGTCCCCGCAAAACACCGATGTGCTTCCGTTCCGCACCATCAATCATCTGAGCGAGGGCGACACGCTGCTCTACGCGCCGCTTCTGCGCGGCCACGAAAAGCGGCCGGGTGAAATCGCGCTGGTCATGGTTCCCGCCAAGATCGATCCCGACAAGCCCATGTTGATCGTCACCGATCCAAAGCCTGCCGGGAAGCCGCAGCAATGGAAAATTCCAGAGACCGTATCGCTGGCCGCCTTTGTATACGGCCCGGAAGGCTTGAGCAAACGCAAGGTTCGAAATTTCCTCTCGCAAGACAATGTCTTAATTGCTCAGCTTGCCGACTATGCCGACAAGACCGCACAAACGGAAGCGTTGGTGCAGGCGCTGTCCAACGCGGAAAGCTCGTCGGCTAGCGTCAATGCGGCGCTAACCGGATTCGCTTCGCAATACGGCTTCGCCGTTCAACTCGACCGCAACGCGCCTCCCGCTGAGCAGGCCGAGACGCTCTTCGCCAGCATGAACCCGCAACTGGCAGCCTACAACCCGCTGGCGCCTTCCACCGCGGTCAAGGCTGGAGAAACCGCAAGCCTTGCCACAGCGGCCGCGACTCTGTTCTTCGGAAGTCCGATCGGATTGGCAGCCGGCGGCACGGCGATGCTGCTCGATCTTCGCGCCATCGCTTTCCCCGATACGCAATTTCGATCTTCCTTTGCGCAGACTCTGCCGAAATCCGGAGTGAACCTGTGCGGGCAGTCGAGCCCGGCGCCGCCGCACACCCGAGTTGCCTACATTTGGGCCAGTCGCATCCCCAATACACCGGCGCCCGCTATCCGCATCGAGAAGGCGAACTTTATCCCGGCGGCAGAGAAATCGCCGCTGCCCGTCGAGGTTCCCGATCCCGAGTGGAAATATCTCCAGCGTGCCCGTGCCTGGTCGCTCGAAAGCGACAAAGCGCAAAAGCCCGTGAAGGTCTTGAAGCTGGGTAATCAAAAGGCGCTCGAGATCGATCTCACAAAAGCAAATCTGCCGCCCGGCGACTATCATCTTGCCGGTTACTGGGATTGGGCTCCGTTCCGGGCCGCGGGCGACGTGCACGTGCGGCCCCTGAGCGATTTCAAACACGCCGGCCTGCTTCCGGCTTCTCAGGACGTGCTGGTTGCCAAAGGGGGCAAGATTCCGGTTACCCTTGCGGGCAGCGACTTCGAGTTCACCACCAAGGTGGAAGTAAAGAAGCTGGGAGATGAGTTCGCTACGCCGCAGCCCGTGCCCTTCATCCTGCCCAAAGGCTTGCGCGAAGGCCCGCAAGAGCACATGGACGTGCAGATTGATACGCGTGACTTCGACCCCGGAGAATACGCACTACTCATCGCCCAGCAAGATGGCAAGAGCCATCCAGTGGATTTCAAGATCCTGCCGAATCCGCCAAAGATCGACAATCTCCCGATCCTCGCGAACCAGGGAATCGCGATCCAGCATTACGTTTTGAAAGGCGAGCGTTTGGACGAGCTGGCGAAGCTGGACGCGCCGATCGCTGCTCTCGATCTTGGCTCCGTAACCAGCAGCGGCAACGAAAGAAACGTCACCGTGCAGTTGAAATCGAATCCTCAACCGGGCGCCGCAGTCCCAGTGCGCGCCTATATAAAAGATCGCAGCGAGCCGCTCACCTTCCAAGACGCGCTTCAAATCACGGGACCACTGCCTGTAATTGCTAGTTCAAGACTCTCGCTTCCTGCAGGCATGATGATTGCAACGCATCCCAACGAATTTCCCGCCGGGTATAACTTAACCGCCATGCTTGATGTGAAGAACATCGCGCGCACAAGCACCTTGCAACTCGCCTGCGAGGATGGCGACGCGCCCGGTGCAACGCTCCACATTGGAGAGCAGACGGCGAGCTACAGCCTGCAGCAGCTCTCTCAAGATCAGCTCTTTCTTTCCTTCGATACCAGCGCGCTGCCGGCTGGGTGTTCGCTCGAAGCCGTGATCGATAGCGGCAGGGCAGGGAAGTCGCAACCGGTCATTCTTGCGCATATCGTGCGGCTCCCGCAGATCGATTCATTCGATGCGGGCACGGATCCGGCGCCTCCCGGTATGCACGTCTATACATTGACCGGGCGAAATCTCGAGATGGTCGAAAAGGTTGGATGGGATCAAACCACCGGCATCGATGTACCGGGCCTTCCGGTCCCGATTTCCGGCCAGGGCCAAAAACAATCATTGACCGTCAATCTTCCTGAACAATCCGGTCCGCCAGCGAATCTCTATCTATGGCTGCGTGGTGACACCGCCGGCCGCGCAACCACGATCAAGAATCCGGCTCCGGCGAAAGCACCAACTCAAACTAAGACAGCGCCGCCCATCGCGCCTCCCATGTAGTATGCCCGTGTTCTATATTTGATTAGAATTGACGAACTTACCGAACCTGCTGACGCTAACTCGCATCTTCCTGGTACCGCTACTAGTGGCGGCGCTGGTGCAGCAGCATTTTCGTCTTCACTGGGGCAAAACGCTGCTGTTGGCGAACGACTTTTTCGCGGTGCTTGTGTTTCTCGCCGCCGCGGCAACCGATCTTTTGGACGGCTATCTTGCGCGGCGCTGGAAGCAGGTCACAACCGTCGGCACCCTGCTTGATCCCATCGCGGACAAGCTGTTAATCTCGGCCGCGCTCATTTCGCTAGTTGAAATTCGGCTGCTGCCTGCCTGGTTGGTCATCCTGATCATCAGCCGCGAATTTGCAGTTTCGGGATTGCGCAGCATTGCCGCCGCCGAAGGGTTCACTATCGCCGCCGGTGAGCTTGGCAAATCCAAGATGCTGTTTCAAGTGGCCGCCGTCACGCTCGTCATGCTGTCCATTCGCTGGTCTGAGCTTCGGCCTTACGCGCTGGGGGCCATGTGGGCGGTCGTAATTTTCGCTCTCGCCTCCGCCATTGATTACTTCAGGAAATTTTGGCGGCGGGTGGACACCAGCATCAAGCTGCGGCGCCGTCACGAGTTGATCATGATGGAGCGTCAAAAGCGGCGGCTACAAAAGGCCGCGAAGAGCCGCGAGGTACCATCCGGAGCGGACGGAGCTGCCTCTATTCGCCGGTCGGGATGAAGGGTACGAGCGTCAAGTGCGCAGCCGGCGCCGCTGCGGGCTCGAACGTCTCATAACCAGTCCGCGTGAAGACGACGGTGCGGACTTGGCCGCGCGGACCCAAACTTCCGATCGCTCTTCCATTGAACACGACGTTTAGCCCGCCGGCATTGCCCATGCGAATGCGAGCGGTCTCATGCCCTTCCAGTACCTTCGTCTCCGCAGTCTCCAACACCCCCGTGAATGTCTCCTGGCCGTCCGCAACGATAGAAAGCCAACTGCGCTCGATGGCGGACAATTCGACGCGGAAGGGTGCGCTTGGCGCTGGAGCCGATGCAGCGAGTGCAGCGCTAGCAGCCGGGTCCCGCTCAGACGGGGATGTCTGCGGGGCGTTGGATGCCATGGTCCCACTGCTTTGCCCCATCGAGTGATCCGTGAACGAACTGACGAATCCGGAAATTCTCGCCTGCAGGCTCGCTCGGGAATTCTGCCACATGGAGTAAAGCGTCGAGCATGCAACCAGCATCACCATCAGCGAAGTAAACGAGGAAATCCAATGCAGGCCTTTCCGCCGCCGTGAGCGCAAGGCCGGAACGCTGGGCAGTGCCACCCCGCTCGCGGTTTGGCCTGGCATCAGCGGCTCTGGCAATGCGGCGGTCAAGCTCTGAACCGCGGCAGCCAGCTCGCTGTAATCCAGGTCGAGCTGTTGCGCAAATTGCCGTACAAAACTTTTGTAGAAGAAGGATGAACCAATCGGCGAAAGGTCGTCGCGTTCGATGGCTTGAAGGTTTTTCGTGCTGATACGAGTCTTGGCGCTGATATCCTCTAGCGTCAGCCCTCGTTGCAAACGAATAGCGCGGAGTTTCTGTCCAACGGACTCCATATAATCCTAGGGCGAACTGTTCGGTGCAAAGTTATAATACTACAGTCTTTTCCCCAAGAGATTGCTCTCCGAAAGCGCTTACGCGCCTGACGGTCGGCAACCCCGTTTTGAAAATCTTCATGCGTATTCTTCATCGGTCGTTTCCCCTCAGGCCTTTAGCCCACAGTTTAGTTTTCCTGGCTCTGTTCGCCGGTCCTCGTGTATATGGTGCGCAGGCACATGCTCCGTCGGCCCGCTCATCGGGTTTCCAGGGTACCGCTGCGCTCCAGTTGACCCACCGCGCCACTGCCTTCGGTGAGCGGCCCTCGGGATCGGAAGCCATTCAACGCCTACGCGAATGGATTGTTTCGGAATGTAAGGCGACCGGCGGCCAAGTCTCGCTCGACTCCTTCACCGGCCAGACGCCCAGCGGCCCGGTGCCCATGGCGAATATCATGGTCAAATTTCCTGGGAACTCCGGGAAAGCCGTAGTCGTCACCGGCCATTACGACACGAAGCGAATTCCCATGGTGCATTTCGTCGGCGCCAACGATGCCGGCTCATCCACTGGCTTTCTGATTGAATTCGCGCGCGCAGTCTCGGCGATCAGGCACCCGGACGACATCTATGTGGTGTTCTTCGACGGAGAGGAAGCCGTTGTGAACTGGACCGAGACAGACAGTCTTTACGGCAGCCGCCATCTGGCTGCCAAATGGGCATCCGACGGCACGCTCGCGCGGATCAAAGCGCTCATCAACGTGGATATGATCGGCGACAAAGATCTCGATCTCTCCGACGATGAGTATTCTTCCCAATCGCTGCGTCAAGCAGTCTGGAAAATCGCAGACCAACTCGGCGATACGAAATACTTTCGCCATGACCCGGGCGGCGTCGAAGACGATCACAAGCCGTTTGTCGATGCCGGAGTGAACGCCATCGACATCATCGATCTCGATTACGGGCCTCGGTCGCAGGAAGCGCCAAACGGCGCCTATTGGCATACTGCGCAGGACACCATGGACAAGCTGAGCGCGCACAGCTTTCAGGTAGTCGGCGACGTCGTGCTGGACCTTGTGAAGCAACTGGAACAGCACTGAGCCTTTGCGCTCGGCTATTAAGTCGCGTTGCTGAATCTAAGTCGCACCCGGAGCCATGAGGCGTGCTACAACCAAACGTGGGGAATGTGAACCACGCGGGGGCGAGCCTCGCGCCATCTGCTGCCTGAGAGAACATTGTGGCGACGCCCACCAGTGAATTCAAGAACAAATCCGTTTTGATCACCGGCGGCGGTCGCGGCATCGGCAAGCGATTCGCGCTCGGATTTGCGCGCCTGGGCGCCAGGATCGCCTTATTGGGACGCAGTAAGGCCGAAATCGATCTGGCGCACATCGAAATCGAACAGGCCGGCGCCAACGCCCTGCGCATTCGTGCCGACGTGACCGATCCCGAACAAATGGCGCTCGCCGTTGACCGTGTGCGCGTGGTGTTCGGAAGTCCGGTCGATATCCTCATCTGCGCGGCGGCCATTAGCGGACCGCTGAACTCTTTCCTGCAAACGCCACTCAAAGCTTGGACGGAAGCGATCCACATCAATCTGCTGGGCGTGGTCCACTCCTGCCGCGCGGTATTGCCCGCCATGGTGGAGAAGCGCGCCGGCAAGATCATCGTCCTGGTCTGCGATACCGACGAAGTGCCTAAACTCCACTTCTCCGCCTACACTACCTCGAAAACAGCGGTGGTCCGTTTCGTCGAGGCTTTATCGGCCGAGGTGTCCGATGCCAACGTGCAGGTCAATTGTTTCGATCCGGGACCCGCCTACACGAACCTGACCGACGAGATCATTCGCGCCGACGACCGACTGGAGCCAAAGGTCGTCGCGGCAGCGAAAGAGACCCGCAGGACCGGAGGCATTTCTCCCGAGCAGCAGCTCGGGCTCGCAACGTTTCTTGCCTCCGAGCAATCCAATCACATCACCGGCAAGCTGATACACATCACCGACGATTGGAAGAAGCTGAAGAACACCACTTTGCGTCCCGACGCTTTGACGTTGCGCCGGTCGCAGAAGTGAGTGCAGTTGGTCTTGATTTGACGCGGGAGACGGCTCCTTAGACCGCCGCCCATTTTGGTGCGAACGGCACTCAGTTCTAAGCCGGGTGGTCTGCGCGACCACCTAATCAACTTGTCTGAAGCCGAGACCCCTGGTTGCTCGGCGACAGAATACATTATCGCGTTGGAAAGACAGGGGGCCAAGGAGTGATCTGATCCCTCCAACTACCGAAACGTCTCCATCCAGGGGTTCCGTCGCTGCTCCTTCGAGCACTGTTGCCGCGCCTGCTGCAGCCTTGGCCTCAGGCTCCCATCCTTCCCGCCGGGTTTGCGGCCAGTACTTCCAGCGCCTGCCGCATCTTGTTCGCGTTCGCCCACGCGATCGGTTCGCGGCTAACTTCCTCCGGGATCGGTTGGTCTGCGCTGAGTTTCAGCATGAAGTACACAAGGATCGTACCCATTCGCACAACCTCGGCCCCGGATCGCCTGGTCCGCCACTTGGACGCCAATCAGGAGCAGACACTATCGCCACAGTCCGGGCTGCGGTCGGATTCCTAAAAGTCCAGCCGGACCAGACAACAATTACGCCCAGAACAACCAGCAGCATCCCTAACATACGTAGTTGCTCCTGCCGCGCCATTCCCTCCGCTGCCATCCTGATTTTGGTTGAACAGCGGGATGCTTAATAGCCCATTTGGCGTAGTGCCAATTCGCCCCGGATAAGTCGGCTGCTCCTCTATCCCGAACGCGATGTAGAGATCCAGAAACGACTGCCCGTTGACACCGTGCAGGCAGCTTATTTATAATTGACGCCATCGATAGCGTCCCCGTGAATCGAGCTTTTGCCCTAAAAGGAGGCAAATCAATGTCTCAGTCAACAGTTCTCTTGCTGGATCCTCCCTGCGAAGACACGGCTTCAGTGATCGCATTCCCTACCGACTCAGCTATGCCGGGCCTTGCGATATGCGTGGAGCGCGTTGCGGCGCCCGTTGCGTCCCCTGTGGGCGATGAGCCAGAGTGGAATGAAGAGGTCACGGCTTGGGCTACCTGGGTCACTTGGGCTACCTGGGTCACGTGGGCTACAGCTTCGGTCTGAACCAGAAAGTCAGCTCGTCCAGCAGACAACGGCATTTCTTGTTATAAGTGGGCCAGTTCACGGCTTGCCGATCTGGCTAACGCTTGACAGTGCATCTGTACTTGGCCCGCACGGTATTCAGCGCGATTCGTAATGGACATCTATACAGATTTCCCGTTCCAGGATCTCCAGGAGATGTCAGATTTTGCCGATAGCGCCCTGACGGCTGGCTACTCAGGAATATGGGCGACTGAAAATAAACACGACCCGTTCCTGATGGTCGCCGCGGCGGCGCGGCGCAGCCGGAAACTCCAGATCGGTATTGGCGTAACTGCATTGCTGGCACGGAACCCCTTTACGGTGGCTCAAATGTCTTGGGATCTGCACTATAACACCGGCGAGAATTTTGTCCTCGGTGTCTGCGCTCACCAGGACATTCATCTCAGCGCCCGTTTAGGACTCTCACCCGAACGCAAGCACGAACGTCTGGTTGAATCCATCGCCGCTATCCGGGAGATTTGGGCGTCATGGATGGAGGACCGCGAGCCTGAATTTCGGGGACGGCATTTCTCGATTTCCGTCTGTCCAGTGGGCTACCGTCCTACGACGCGGCTTTTCACCCTTCCGCCAGTCTATCTGCTGTGTTCTACCGCGGAAGATCTTGATATCGGCTGCCAGTGTGCGGATGGCGTCTTTGTCCACCCGACCTGGACACAGGCCTTTCTGGATATCTATGTCGCCCCCCGCCTGGCAAGAGGCACGCGAGCGGCGAAATCGATCCCGGTGATCGACGGGGGAATTGTTGCGACTGGTTTGACGGCCAAGGGCCTGATTCGCTCACGCCAGCAGGCTCGTCAAAGAATCGGCGGATATTGGCTGCGCGGGGACTACGACAGCATCTACGAACTCACGGGCGTCATGACGCAGGTAACACGGTATCGCAACGCGGCAGCCGGAGGCATGGTGGACTGGGAAGCCTCCTGGCTCCAGGATCTCTACCGGACGTTTGTGTGCGAAGCTCTCGTGGATGACCTGCCGGATGCGATCGAATGCAGCAGAGCAGCCGTTGTTACTGGCATTTTTCCTAACATAGTCTCCGATATTCCACGTCTGCTGCCTAGACATGTAGTTCAAAGCATCTTCGAGGTGAGGCGTCCTGCCGTACAGCATGAGCACTGAAGATGCAACGTTGTTTAAATCCGTAACCGCCCTGATAAAGAATGGCGAGATACAAAACGCCATTGATGTTTTATTCGCGCTCGTGAAGAAGGAGCCCACTCCACGAGCCTGGTCCCGATTAGTCGCGATCCTGCTCGAAGCCGGCGAGGATTCCGAAGCTCATGAGCAGGCACTCGCTTCTGTGGCACGTGCGCCCGGCTCGTGGATCGCACTTGAGTCCTTGGCGAGATCCCTAGTGGCAGCCCGCCAGTTTGACGGCGCCGCGGACAATTTCCTGGCTTGTGCACAGATACGGCGCAGCCAGCCGCTCGGCCAAGACAGGACTACTGTACCCGTGCATCATCTCCTTCACACAATAGAACAGTTCGAATATCTGTCCACAGGGGCTCACGATTGGTTGACCTCACAGGCTTCATTCGATGTGGCGCCGCTGCACGACCTGCGCGCTAAGCTGAGAGCAATGGCGGCAGAAAGCGGAAGTTCCCCAGCATATGTCGCAATCAGCGGTTCTGATGCCGATCACCTGCTTCGGCCACCATTCGTTGCTCCCGCGCATGCACCCGACCCTGCTCCCTTGCGTAATAACTTAGCTTGGGAATCGATCGACAGCAGAATAGCAGCGGACCCGAACGGTTATCTCGTGGTTGATAACCTGCTGACAGCTCCCGCTCTTCATGCATTGCGGGAGTATTGCCTAGGCGCTACTGTATGGCAGCGCCCTTATAAATTCGGCTATGTGGGAGCGTTTCCTGAAGATGGTTTCGCAGGCCGAATATTGTTTGATATCGCTGATGCCCTATTCCGTCTGCTACCGCAAACACTCGCTGGCATGCACCTGATGCAATGGTGGGCCTTCGCCTATGACTCCGGCCTTCCTGGAACCGATATTCATGGCGACGACTCAGATATTTCGGTAAATCTCTGGATAACACCGGATGCGGCGAACTTAGACCGGGAAAGAGGCGGGCTCGTGATTTGGAATGCTATGCCGCCCCAGGACTGGTCCTTCAACGACTACAACTCCAGCGGCTCCAAAACATTTTCCTATCTGACGGAGATAGGCGCGACGTGTGAAACGATTCCTCACGCGGAAAACCGCGCCCTCATTTTTCGGGGTAAGCTGATGCATCGGTCCGATTCGGCGCAATTCCTCCAAGGGTATGAGAACCGAAGGCGCAATGTCACGCTGCTTTTTCGGCGTCCCCGTTTCGCACCCAAAGATAACGCGCGACCGGAAGCAACTCCTGATTCTCAGAGCCATCGGTGAGCCCAACCAAATGAAAGCCATGCCTTTCATAAAATCGCACTGCACGTTCGTTGGCGGCGAAGCAGCTCAAGGCGAGCTCCTCAGCTTGACTTTTGGCGTGTTGTATCAGCTTCGAGCCAAATCCCATCCCTGAATACCCTCGCGCCGTGTGCAAAAGATGAATCTCACGACTCTCGCTTACCATGACGCCTACAGGATGTCCCCTGATCACGATAGCTATGGCAGACATTCTAACTGTGAGGAAACGGCGCAAGAACAACATATCCGTTCTATGGTCCGGAGGAGACGGAAGGAACGACATGGTGCTCCTGGAACTAGTGTAGATGGCGGCAATAACCTCAATCTCCGCCACCGGATCAATAACTTCGAGAGATACGCCTTCTTGATAAAAAGCTACCATCTGCTTAATGATATTAGGGGCCGTTCCAATCAATTGCGCCTCACAGTTCTTTGGCGAACAAATCGGCACGAGCCACGATCGTTGGACGACGACGCGGGAAGAGCCGGCCTGCATCCCAATTGAGTCCATCAAGATGCCAAGGCTTGCAACAGGATTTTCCTCTGAGCCGGAAATTTACAGGTAACGCAATGTTCCCACAAGCGATTCAGTTACTTGTCCTTCAATCGACTTCTTTCTGCAATATCGACTGCGAATACTGTTATCTGCCACACCGGACGGACCCACGCAGAATGCTCGTTCCTGTTTTACGCAGGGTGGCCACAGAGATCATTCAGAGCGAGTACTGGCGTCCTTCTTCCCTGGTCTTGTGGCACGCTGGCGAACCGATGTCCATCGGACACGATTGGTATCGTAATGCCCATAAAATCCTGGATGGCGGTACCGGGCGTGTACGGCGTATCCAGTTCCAATCGAACGCCACCCTTCTGGATGAGCCGTGGATCGAGCTATTGAGTGAGAGTAAGGCTGGCATTGGCGTATCTGTCGACGGTCCTGAATGGCTTCATAACCTCCACCGGAAAGACCGGAGCGGACGCGGTACCTTCGATGGCGCAATGCGCGGAGTCGAGCGGCTGAAGGCCGCGGGCATTCCCTTTACCGTTATCGCAACTGTCACCCGGAACTCCCTCGATGCGCCCGATGAGATCTTTGATTTCTTCCACGCGCTGCGGCCGCAAAAACTGGCTTTCAGCATTGAGGAGGCCGAAGGCGCTAATGTCCGCTCTTCTCTTTATGAAATCGAGACGATGAGCCGGGTTGAGGAATTTTTTCGGCAAATTGCCACACGCAACTTTGCTCACGCTGATCCGCTTCGAATCCGTGAAATCGAAGGGGTGATTGCCGGCCTTATCTCTCCGGTCGGACGTCTGGAGGGAAGCCAGGAGACTCAGCTGGGGAGAATTGTAGCTATCGGAGCGACGGGGAATGTGGCGTTGTTCTCGCCAGAACTTCTTACAACCGTCAGGGGCGATGGAAGTTACGAGACGGTAGGCAATATCTTGCAGCAAACCCTCTCTGAGATATTTGCAAGCGACGCCGTTCTCAAACAAAAGGAACTCATTGAGTTCGGCGTGCGCTTGTGCAGAAACACCTGCGGTTTCTTCGACCAATGCGGCGGCGGCTCGCCCGCTAACAAGCTTTTCGAAACCGGCCGCTATGATGTAAACGAGACTTGGTATTGCCGCATTGCCCGGCAGGCCACGGTGCGCGGTATAGAAGTGGCTATCCAACAGGCGATGCCTAAGTCCAGCACGCCGGAGATGGGCAATCTGGGAGTACTCAAGCGCAGAGTCGCACCTCAGTCGTCACACATTCCTCCGAACCCGCGTCACTCCAAGCAGCAACTGATCATTTTGCAGTAGGGAGTACTACTCGTTATTCTGGACCTGTTTGATTTATCCGAGAAAACTCTATCCGGCGCATCTCAATGCGACGAATTGGAATTATCGAGAGACTGCCTGGATATTTGCGAGTAGTTACGACTTTGCAGTTGCATCTTTCGCCAGTCTTTGCGTATCCTGTCCACCTTCTGGTCGCTCGGCAGGTACGAGTTATATTGGCCCTTTATATTGGCGAAACTATCAGAGATCTTACGCAGTTGTTTCAGTCTGTCCGGACGCGAGGACGATCCAAAAGTCAGCGCATCGATCTGCCCGATTAGCCCGAAAAGGCTAGTAATTTCTTGGTCGATATGTCTCGTATCCACCGAACTGAAATAGGTAACGGTGAGGAGGGATATCATCCCGGAAACAAATGACATACCTGAGTAGATATATCTCGCGGTAGAACCGAACGGCAACGTCGCGAGAGTCGCTCCCGCTACGCTCATGATGCCGGATAAAAAGAACAGGTGTCGCTCAGCTGCCCTGCGCTTGTACGAGAGCGTCCGTAGCACATGGGACTCTTCCTCGATAGAGGTCCGCAATTCATGGCGCTTTGTGTCGTCGATTTCAACGATCGAGTGGATATCGCTCATGCCGACCAGCCTCGGAAAAGAACATTTTACATACGAAAAATAACACTAACCGGGCCTGTAAGCCACTACTACACGGCATTGTTCACGTGCGATATGGAACTCTCTGAGAACTGTACTCAGGAAACAGCTCGCGACATTCGACAGCTCCAAATAGACCAGCTCAGAGGGACAAACAGTGACACCCGCGGCAATCGGGACGAAGCGTCAAGTGCGGCGGTGGCTCGGTTCCCTAACTGTTGCGCTACACTAACGATTTCACTGGTGTGAAACATCGGGCAGGGCAGGTCGCGCGTCCATGTGGCTGTTCATGCTCCTCAAATCCCCGACGAGTTTTAACGCGTTCCTGTCCCGCCGTGCTTCATCCCCTGCGTGACAAACCCGGTTGCGGCGAACTGGCGTCAACGATGGGTCAGCAGCAGACTCCGCCTTACTCCACCGACAACCGAAACACTGTCGTCTCGTGAAACGTCTGGCCAGGATGCAAGACCGTGCTCGGGAAATTAGGATGGTTCGGCGAATCCGGGAAGTGTTGCGTCTCAAGCGCCAGGGCCGAACGGTAATTGAACGCGCCGCCGATGCCCTGCGTCTTGCCGTTCAGAAAATTGCCTGAATAGAACTGAATGCCCGGTTGCGTAGTGAGCACTTCCAGTACGCGGCCGGAATCCGGTTCCTCTACTTTGGCCGCCAGCGCGAGTGATCTCCCGCCTTTGTTCACCACGAAGTTGTGGTCGTATCCCTTCGCGAGCTTCAGTTGTTCGTAGTTATCGTTAATGCGCGCTCCAATCGCCGTGGCCTTCCGGAAATCCAGTGGCGTGCCCGACACGCTGTCAATCGCGCCAGTAGGAATCAGCGTGCTGTCGATCGGCGTGAACTTGTCGGCCATCAGCGTGAGTTTGTGATTGAGGATATCGCCGTGCCCCGCGCCCGCCAGGTTCCAGTACGAGTGGTTTGTCAGATTCAGCACCGTGTCTTTGTCGGTCGTCGCCATGTAATCGATTCGCAGATTGTTCTTGTTGTCTAGCGAATACTTTACGGTCACGTTGAGATTGCCCGGAAATCCCTCTTCGCCATCCGGGCTCAAGTAGTGGAGCTCCAAGGCCGGGCCGCCAGAAGTAATTTCCTTCGCATCCCACACGCGGGCGTTGAATCCTCTATTCCCGCCGTGCAAGGTGTTGATGCCCCCTTCGTTCTTCGGAATGTGATACTGCTTCCCATCCAGCGTGAACTCGCCATGCGCCAGGCGGTTGGCGTAACGGCCGATGAGGGCGCCGAAGTATCCAGTATTGGTCTTGGACGTGTAGCCGTCCAGGCTGTCGAAGCCTAACACCACATCTTCAAACTTCTTGTTCCGGTCCGGCGCCTTGACGGTCGTGATCGTGCCGCCATAGTTCGTGATCGTTACCTCCACGCCCGAGGCGTTCCGCAGCGTATAGAGAAATACTTGCTTGCCGTCGAAAGTCCCCCACGCGTGTTTCTCAAGGTTCGGCGGCGCCTGAGCTTCAAAGACCGCTGCCATTGAAATCAGCACGGCGCCCGCGGCCAGGGTGTTGTTTAAGGTTTTCATACACCTGTCAGTGTATTGTGAACTGGTGATGGAAAATCGTGGTGCCGATCTCGGGATGGTCTCTCGTGCCCGTAATCTTGATCGGAACCAGGAACCCCGCCCCATCTTTCTCGAATAATGGATCCAGAGGTTTCAGCAGCCAATGCTTGATGCCGGATTGCGTATCGGCAAGAGTCGCCTGCATGCGAAACGTTCCATCCATGTCCATTGACCCCGAACGCAGGTTGTAGCTGCCCGCCAGATCGATTGCCGCCCCGGGCACCCTAAACCCCAAGCGGGAGAACGAGACCAAGCCGTTGTCCATCTTGAACCGGCCGTTGAGATTCGAGGCCACGGTTTGCTGCGGCTGCCCGGCTTCCTCGTCCTTTGAGATACCGCGCGCCCGCTCGCTCAAAGTAAATAGACGCCGCTGCACTTCCTGGCTGGTAAATTTGGCGGACACGATGCTGAATTGGCCATCGAGCTGCAACTTGTTTAGGACGTCTTCATTCCCCTGTGGAATCACGATCTTGGTTTTGAAATTGACGGCGCCCGTCAACAAAGGCCGACTATCACCCATCACCAGGTGCAAAATGTCTTCCATCCGCGCGCCTTTCGTAATGGCGTCGAGCGACACTGTCTTTCCCGGCGTGTCATCCACGTGCACCACGCCGCCTTGGCACACGAATTCGGTCTTTAGAAAGCGCGCGTCTACGGGATTGAGAATCGTGTCTCCATCGGTCCCGTTCACAATTGAGTGGAACGTAGTCATCAGGTGAACGGGCTGCCCGCCCCGCTTGAGCGCGAAGTCCGGCGTGTCGGTCGAGCCGTTGACCTCAATGTGCTGCAGAATGCCGCCGTACTTTCCAGTGGAAGCCAGCGTGCCACTGATGCCTTTGAACACGCCTAGGTTTGCGTTCTGGAAACTATAATTGCCGGATACCGGTGTCGCTCGCGGATCGTCGCGCTGCCATGGGCCGAATTGTCCGCTGCTGTCTATGATTCCGGGCGGCTTTGCGTTGGTCAGCTTCGCCGCAAATGTCATCGGCTGCCCTGGCGCAACAGACTGCAGCCTTAATTTCTCGATGTCGAAACGGAGCGCGCGCTTGCCCTGCACTTTGGGCTCGATCTCGAGCACGGCGCCATCGGCAATGATAGTTCCAATCGAAAATTTTAGGCGCGTGGTGTCGTGCCCGGGCTCCGAGTTGGCAACTTCATACCGATCTTCTTGAATGTCTTTTTCCGATGCCCGGCCACGTGGCGGAATATGAATCTCCAGTCCTTCCAACCGCACCAGCTCGACGTGATTGCTGCGGTCAATCAAGGTCATGAAATCCGTCCGGGCGCTGAAGCGGGCGATGTAAATCAAAGGACGCGAATCGGGCCATTGCTTGTGGCGGATGCTCAATCCTTCGCCGGTCACGTTCGGCTGCGGGAAAAGGGAGACTTGCAAGGATTTCAGATCGACGTCCGCATCGAAGCGCTGTTGCAATGCGTCCACAACGCGCTGCTTGGCGCGCGGTCCGAAGCCTCTGATATATCGATCGGCGGCGATACCGGCAGCGATGACAAGCAGGAATAACACCAGCAGCGTATAGCCAATCGCTTTTTGCGTTCTAGTCAGAGGCCCTCATTTCAGCTCCAAATGCCCATTGTGCCGCGAAGAAGATAGTGCGCTGCCAATCCTTAGGTTACTGCCAGGCACGCACATCTCCAACGCGCTAACTTGTACCTATGCTTCTTCCGCGAATCCTTCCTATAGCTCTTCTCCTGGGTAGTGCGGCCCGCGGCCAAGATGTATCCAAACCATTGCATGTGGTCAGGGCCTCCGGCGAAGCGACCGTCACGGCCAAGCCGGACCGCGCGCAGATCACGGTCGGTGTCGTGACCCAGGCCCCGACCGCGGAGGCCGCCTCCGCTCAGAACGCTGAGCAAACCACTCAAATGCTCGACGCCATCAAACCTGTGCTGGGAAGCGGCGGCGAGATCAAAACCAGCGGCTATTCGGTCAACCCTGCTTATCAAACCGGGAAAAGCGGCGTGCCGCCCAAGATCGTCGGCTACAACTCGAGTAACGCGGTTCTGGTCACGATCGACGACCTGCGCTTGGTGAGCAAAATCCTGGATGCCGCGGCCAAGGCGGGAGCAAATAACATAAATGGCGTTTCCTTTACCTTGCGAGACGATCAGGCGGCGCGTTCCGAAGCGCTGGCGCAGGCGGCCGTGAAAGCTCGCGAGAGTGCGGAAGCCATCGCCAAAGCGCTCAATCTTCAGGTGACCGGAGTGGTGCAGGCGGAAACTTCGGGTGGATCGAACGTGCTGCCGCTGTACCGTAGGGCGATGCCGCTGATGGCGCAGAGTGTCGAAGTCCCGACTCCAATCGAAACCGGCGACATTGAGGTTAACGCAACGGTGATCGTAACTCTCGCCGTTCAATAGTTTTTCAACGAATCTCACTCCGCGCGCAGGGCTTGTGCCGGGTCGATAGCCGTTGTTCGCAGCGCTGGAACAAGGCTACCGGCGAACGAGACGACCAGAATCCCGAAACCGACGGCTGCAAATACCGCCGGGTCGAACGGCTTTACTTCAAACAGCAGCGACTGCAGAAACCGCGCTGCGGCAATCGCAGCCAGTAAGCCCATCGCCATCCCGATCAAGGCCGGCGTGAGACCCTGCCGCAGGACGGATCGCATCAGGTCGCGGGGCTGCGCACCAAGAGCGAGACGCACGCCAAACTCGGACGTTCGCTGCGCCGTTGAATAGGAGATCACTCCGTAAAGCCCCACTGCCGCGAGCAACACTGCCAGACCGGCGAATGACATGAGCAGGACCAGAATGAAATGCTGGTTCGCGACGCGTTTTGCGATCAATTGATCCATGGTGCGAACGCCCGACGCGGCCAGATTCGGGTCTAAGCGAGCGATTTCCCGCTCGATTGGGACGGCAAGGGCGAGCGGGTCGCCCTTCGCCCTGACAACCAGGGCGGCAAAATTCAGCTCCCCGCTAGAGATAGGCACGTAAATCATGGGCTCCGGCGCTTCGTCCAGATTCTTGCGAGTGTCGCCCACGATCCCGATGATCTGCCATCGTCGATCCCAAAAGGAGACATATCTGCCGATCGGATCTTCGTTGGCGAAATACTTGCGAACCAGGCTTTGACTCACGATCGCCTTGTCGGCTTTCTCGAGGCGCTCCTGCGGCTCAAAAAGGCGGCCACGCTCCACCGGAATGCCCACTGCCTGAAAATAGCCGGGATCGGCGGTGCGCGGAATGACAAGATTCGTCTGGCCTCGTGGCGGCGCGGGCCTCCTATCGATTTTCAAATCCGTGTTCATATACTGCCCCGCCACCGGCAGCCAGGAAACAAGACCGGCGCTCTGAACCCCCGGAACCGCTCGAACGCGAACTAAAAGCTGCTCGAAGAAGACAACAGCCTTTGCGTCGGTCGGGTACTGCGCCAAAGGCAGAGTGATCCACATCGTGAGTAAGTTACGGGTATCGAAACCGACATCCACCGATTCGAGCACAACAAAGCTCTTAAGGAGCAGCCCGGCCCCGATCAGCAACAAAAAAGAGAGTGCAATTTCACCCGAGACCAGCCCGTTGCGATACCACATCTGGCGTACCGATCCGGACGTGGTCCGGCTAGTCTCGCGCATCGCTTGATTCAGATCCAGGCCTGAAGCCGATGCAGCCGGAAGGGCGCCGGCGGCGACTCCAGCCACGGCTGCGAGACCAGCCGCAAACAACAGCGTCGGCCAATTGAGATGAATGGCGGAGGCACGCGGCAGGGATGTGCCTATCTCCGCAAGGAATCGTGTAAGCCATTCGGCGATCAGAATTCCAGCTCCAGCCCCCAGCACGGAAAGGATGAGGCTTTCAATCAGAAAGAGCCGAACAATGCGGCTTCTGGTTGCGCCCAAAGCATTGCGAATAGCGATCTCCCGCCGCCGCGCCGTGCTGCGCGTCAACAACAGGTTCGCAACGTTTACACAAGCGATCAGCAGGACACAGCCCACAGCCATCCAGACCACATAAACAGACTTGCGCAGTTGATGGTCAACAGCTTGGCTCTCCAGCGTGTACACTTCCACAGACGTTCCCGTTTGTCCCGCAAATCCGTGCGCGATCTGGGCCTGAATGCCGCTGAGTTCGGCGGCGGCCCGCGCAATCGAAACTCCCGGCTTCAGGCGAGCAATGACCGACAATCGGTGATCCTCTCGCGTCTGAAGTTCAGCCGGCGGCAGCGTGATTTGCATCGGCGCCCAGAACTCAGTGGTTGCAGAAGGAAATTCGAAGCTGCGAGGCATAACGCCAATGATCGTGTAAAGCTGCGCGTCAAAGCGTAGCGTCCGCCCAACAATCCCCGGATCGCCGCCGAATCGACGCTTCCACAGGCCGTCGGTCAAGATGATCGTCCGGTTCGCCTTGGGCGTATCGTCACTCGCCAGAAATACTCGCCCCAGAGCGGCCGGGACGCCGAGCGTGCGAAACAGATTCCACGAGCAGAAGACGCCCTGGATGTACTCCGGCAATTGGCCGCCTACGCCTGCAAGATTGCCAGCCGTCCCTCCATAGGCGGCGATCTCCTGAAAGCTGCCTCCCTCTCGCTGCCAGTCGTAGAAATTAGCTGGCGCGGGTTCGTCGTGCACGTCGCCTTTGAATACGCCGGCTTCATAGAGCTCCATCAGCCGAGCCGGGTCGCGGTAGGGCGGGGGATCTAGCAGAACCGCTTTGACGGCGCTGAAGATGGTTGTGTTTGCGCCGATGCCAAGCGCGAGAACCACAAAACAGGTCGCGGCGAGGGCGGGGTTTTGAGCAAGTGATCGCGAACTGTACCGAAGATCCTGCCAGAGTGACATCCGGCCCCTTTCGCTTTTCGACGCACAATGTGCCGCCAGGTGTCTAACTTTAGGTAGTGTCCTAGGACCACTACCTAATTTTTCCATTCCCCAGAATCCTCGCTGCTCCGTTACAATTAATCTCGGACTGGTCCCTTCTGAATGGAAGACTTGGCCGGAACACCGGCGGCAGATCCCGAAATCCCGAACAAGTTGTACTTTCGCATCGGCGAGGTGGCGAAGCTGGCCGGCATCAAGCCGTACGTACTTCGCTTTTGGGAATCGGAGTTTTCCGGTCTCGGACCGAAGAAATCGGGCACCGGCCAGCGGCTATACCGGCGCAAGGACGTCGAGCTGGTCCTGGAGATCAAGCGGCTCTTATATGAGAAGCGCTTCACCATCGAAGGCGCCCGCAAGATGCTCGAAGCAAAGCCCAAACGCGAGGCGGCGAAGCGCGAGGCGCCGCGCCGGCAAGCGGACCTGTTCTCCAATACTTACGCCCTGTACCAGGAGGTCCGTCGCGAATTGACAGAAATCCTCGATCTCTTGAACCAGCCTCCCCGCGGCTAAATTTAGTAACACGGATCAGAGCATCGTGCTACCATCCGGTTACCCCCCTACAGCCCCGCCGCCTTAGGAACAATCTTTGGCGAGCTCATCACCAGCCGCCCATGCTGCACGCCCTTGGTGCCGATCAGCAGATCCGCCAGGCGCTGTACTTTCTTAGAAGGCCCTCGCACCACGATCACCTCCAGGCACGTACCGTGGTCCAGATGGGCGTGCGTCGTCGAGATAATCGACTCGTGATGCTGGTGCTGCAGTTCCGTCAATTTCTCTGTCAGGAGGCGCGCGTGGTGGTCATAAATCAGCGTCACTGTTCCGACCACCAGCGCCTCCGGATCTTGAACCACCTCCAAAACCAAGCGGTCTCGGATGAGGTCACGAAACGCCTCCGAGCGGTTGGTATATCCCTGCTTTCGGATAAAGCGGTCGAAGCGCGCCAGCAGATCGGCATCGATTGCTACGCCCGTTCGAGTCAACTCGCCCATATTTCAGAGGACAACGGCGTCCATAGAGTAGCACGCTCTTTCGCGCCGTGATACTCGCCATTGGCATGGGTGTCCCGTGCAAATTCTGAGTCGTACGTCTGACCACAGCTTGTAAGGGTAGGGGTTCGCCGATGGGGATTACGGCTTCGCCTTAGACCCTCAAGTTTCGGGCGGCAAGTCCCGATATATACAACAGAGCCCGCCCGGACAATGATCCACCTGACACGAATCAATCGCGTTCCCTTGGTCTTGAATTCGGACCTGATCGAGCATGTGGAGGCGACTCCTGACACAGTGATCTCTTTGACAACGGGCCAGAAGATCCGGGTGCTCGAATCGCCGGCTGAAATCGTAGATCGGGTAGTACAATTTCGGCGCTCTGTGGGGAGCGGCTTAAGTCCCGGCCGTACTGTTCATGGGGATCTGCGGAGGGTTCCCACGCCCGAAGTCGAATCGATCTCCGCGTCCCGCGACTAGGAATTATGGCGGCTAGCGGCGGAGGGCTTCGACCAGATCTGGCGACCGTGTGCGGCCTTGTTTTGGCCGTGGGCGGCATACTGGGCGGTTTGGTGCTTGAAAAGGGTAGCGTACGGGACGTTGCGCAGTTCACCGCCGCACTCATCGTGATTGGCGGAACAGTGGGCGCGGTCATGGTGAACACCCCGCTCGATAACCTGATGGCAGCCGTCGCGCAATTGAAAACAGTCTTGTTCGAGAAAAAACAACCGGCTGCCAATTTGATTGACGAACTCATCGTCTACGCGACGAAGGCGCGAAAACAGGGCATCGTCTCGCTCGAATCCGACGCTATCAATATTGGGGACCCTTTCTTGAAAAAGGCCATCAATCTGGCCGTCGATGGGACTGATCTGGACGACCTGAAGGCCATGATGGAGCTGGAGATCGATCTGGCCGACCACGCTGCCGAAGACGCGGCCAAGGTCTTCGATAGCGCCGGTGGTTATTCTCCCACCATCGGCATCATTGGCGCGGTATTGGGTCTGATTCAGGTGATGAAAAATCTCGCGAATCTGGAGGAAGTCGGACACGGTATCGCAGTGGCGTTTGTGGCCACCGTCTATGGTGTTGGACTGGCGAACGTGCTTCTGTTACCGGCCGGTGGCAAAATTAGAGCGCGCGCGGCCAAAGACCGGAACCTCCGTGAGCTGATCCTGACCGGAGTGATGGGTATTGTGGAAGGGTCCAATCCAAAGCTGATCCGAAGCAAGCTCAACGCCTACCTGCACGCCCCGGCCAGAGACCGCGCTGAGAGAGCAAGCACTCCGCGCGCCGCGTAGGCTCTTATGGCTCGATCCCGCCGGATAGCTCATGGCCATGTCAACCACGAGCGCTGGGTCATCTCGTATGCCGACTTCGTCACCCTCCTGTTTGCGTTCTTTGTCGTCATGTTTGCTACCGCCAATGCGGATAAAGGCAAAGCGCGCGCCGTTGCCGAGGCCGTCAAGGCTGCGCTGGACCCGAAAGCCAACCCCCACTCGAAGCAGATTATCCAGGAACTTCTAAGCAAGGACAAGAAAATCACCCCGGAGACCGCCAAGCAAACGGTCGCAGAACTAACTCCGTCGCTGAACCTGCTGCAAAAAAACCTCAAGGATGAGATTCAGCGAGGCGAGATAGAGCTTCACCTGGAGCCGCGCGGATTGACCGTCAGTTTCAAGCAGGCGGCGCTATTCGATTCCGGCGCCGCCGACATCAAGCCATCCGCCTCGTCGGCACTAGGAAAGGTTGCAGACGCCATTCTGAAATTGCCGAACCAGATTCGCCTGGAGGGCCATACCGACAATGTTCCTATCCATAACGAACAGTTCAAGAACAATTGGGAGCTCTCTTCGGCCCGCAGCATTGCCGTTCTACAATTCTTGACTGACAGATTCAGCGTGCCTGTGAAGCGCCTTGCTGTCAGCGGTTACGCAGATGTGGAGCCCGTTGCGTCAAACGACACCGATGACGGCCGCGCCCACAACCGCCGTGTTGACGTCGTGATTCTCAGCAGCCTGGCGTCTAAATTGGAACCCGACAAGAATTCGGCCGGCCGGTGACGCTGACAATCGCATAGTTGAATTTGCGAGCGTTATGTTACCTATGTCTCCGGTCCGAACACGTGAAAACTGGCGGAGGAAGAGGGATTCGAATCTGCCCTTTTCCGAAGCCCAATGTTTCCAACCACTAAACCTCGTCTGAGCCTTTGTTGACGCGAGTTTCAAGCACATTGGCTTGTTCACAATCATACCGGATCATGTGAGGGCCAAAAGTGTAACAAAGTGTAACAGGACTTCTGGCGGAGAGTACTGCCTCGGCCCACGCTTGGAAAAATGATCGGTGCGCTACGGTGCGTTCATCCATAGGCCGCCACGACTCTGTATGCGCCAAGTTTCACCGCCCGCAGTAATTTCATAGACTCCGTCTCTTGGTGGAGGTGCCGACGCCCATTCGATCGACGGATCCACCAGAGCCGAGTCGATGCCTTCAGGATGTGTCACTCTCGTCGCCCGGACGGTGCAACGCGCCTCGTATCCGTGACCGCGTATCATTCCGCCATACGTGACGGGCTCCCTGTTAGATGTCATTGGTCCTCGACCACCTACGCACTTACGAACTCATCTGCGTTAAGCCATCTCTCAACCAGTATGGCAAGCACGCAGTCAGTTGCCAGGAGATCTGGGTGTCTAAGCGCCTCACGGATTTCGCTCTCTGTCGGTTGCGTTGGCCGCGTACCTTCGAACGATAGCGGTGCGGAGCCCTTGTCTGTTGTTCGTCGCGGTATCGTGATGCTGTTGACCTGCACGCTTGTGAGATCGTCGGCCCACGGCTCGTGCTTGGCCTGTTGAACCAGTTTGCGAGCTTCGCCGGTCGAATGCGCGTCCAGCAGGTAGGCTTTGCCAGGTGTTGAGAATTTCAATCGAACAAAATTCGGCATATGTTTTCCTCACTTCTTCTTGGGGTGACGGCTGCCGAACGGAGCCGGAACGGAGTGTGCGGGGCGGCGCACCGCGCTCCCTGCCCGCATGGTAGCAGCAGGCGCTGCGATTACGAATCAGACGGTCTACTTCGTGCCGGGTGCGGCACGATCATAGGACGATACGCTTCTGCCGTCCGACCGCGTGTAACCGCTCACGTGAACACTCTTAGTCGAGCTGCCCATTTCAGCTTTCATCATCCCTAGCAGGATGCCCACAACTACGATCACAATCAATACCGCGATCTGCCCAGCATTCGGCCCCGTCTGTTTCGGTGCTTGGAACGGAGTACGTATGCGCTCGCGCCTAGGAGGAGCCATCACCGGCGCACTGAGCACGATGCCGTAGCGAATCGTCTCTGGTTTTGAGCGTGGGGATCTTTCGGCTGGTTTTGTCTCGAGGGAGATCACCGGAGCCGTCCATCTCGCGCGTTGAACAAAGCCGATTACAGTCGCCGTGTGCTCGTTGCCGATGATAGAAGCCGCGATCGTAGTTGGGACCTCGCCGATGTCGAGTCCGCCTTCCCGGAACGCCAACATCGGCATCTCTTGAACATCGTCATCCCTTCGCTTGTCTTGGCGCACCAGTCGAACGGTTGCGCCCATAGCAAGCCCGCTAAGTTCTCCTGTCGATCGAATTTGTTGCATCGGCAAAGGGTGATTTGGCGAACAGGCACGACGCTATTTATTGCAGCATATTCGAAGCCACCTGTTTGGGTATAATCGAACCTGTTCGAACCGTGCTGCCGGTGTTCCCTCGGTGCCCATCGCGATAGAAGGGGCGGAGTGGGTGGTGGGTAGGGGCCGGTGGGGCGTTACCTTTGCGGCTCGCGCGGGAGTCGTACCTCCGGCTGTACACGCGATCGACCGGGCATGCGGGCTCCCGTCCCCTTCTCTTGTTACGCCGGGCTCCTCTGCGTCAGGTTGGAGTGTGGCTGAGCAACGGTTTGCCCGAATATGACGCCGCACTACAAGGCATAGACCGTACCGGTACGGGTGGTTTGTGACCGGGCCGACGTCGATCCATACTGGTGTCGACTTTGGATAGGTTACTACCGTGATCAGAAAAACTTTGAAATTCATTCTTCTCTTAATCGGCATCTCATTCACTTTTCTTGTTTGCGCGGTAATTGCAGTGGCCATATTCGGCAACTCAACGCCCACCCACGCTGCTACGCTGAAGCAGAGTGAGCCAGTCAAGCCCGTTAAACTCGGACTTTCAGGCGCACTACTGGTTTTCGCATTGAGGACCTTCGGATCGGTAATACCGCGAGAAAGGCTCAACTGGAAAATACGAGATGAAAAAAGTGTACAGACGGTGAATAGTGTCTGTATTTTTTTGAAAAAAAAGCTGGCGGAGGAAGAGGGATTCGAACCCCCGAACGAGTTTCCCCGTTAACGGTTTTCAAGACCGCCGGTTTCAACCACTCACCCATTCCTCCAATCCAAAAGTACCTGATTCCCACCGCATTAGCAACGAAATCGGCCACCTATGGCAGGGCAGTCACTTATCACGCGCCGGGTACGCAATCTGCGTATACTCAGTAGGTGAGGCGCTCGCTGATCACCGTTGTTGAGACAGACCGGTTCCTCAGGGACGCAAGCCAGCTAATGCCGGAACAGTGAACGCATGCCTGTGTTCCTGTTGGCGGCATACGGCAAGAATGAAAAGGCAAATCTAACCAGGGCTGAGCGGAACGCGATAGCCAAACTCGTTCCAATCTTGATTGCAGGGCATTCGAGTAGATCTGGGAGGAAATGAATGAAAAGGAGCAACGCCAGCGGAGAGCGAATCAGAAAGCCAAAACGGAAACAAGCGCCGGTTGGTCAGCGGATCATCGAGGGCCTAGAGGAAGCGATCGCGTGGTCCCGCGGTGAAAGTGATCGGGTCCGCGCCACAGTAGTAACGGTTCCTGAAATCGACGTGCGCCAGGTGCGCCGGCGAATGGGATTGAGTCAAACTGAATTCGCGACGAAGTTCGGCTTCCCGCCCGCCACACTCCGCAACTGGGAGCAAGGGCGAGCTACCCCGGACGCGTCTACCCGCGTCTTGCTGGCCGTCATCGCCAAGCATCCTGAAGCTGTCGAAGATGTGCTAGACAAAGCGAGTTAACTCATACCGGTGCCAGTTGAGGGAACCTCCGCTGAAACTCTCCGCAAGCGACGTGTGGCATTGAACGTGGACAATGGGGATTCAAATCGGCACCCGCCTTCCCTCAGCCATGAGCTGGGACATTAATTTTTGCGCATCACTCCCACTTACCCCCTCACGGCCTGCATGCTCATCTAGGAACTCCGAAACTGCATTCAACACGAAATCCGCCTGATCAAGTTTGCTTCTGATACCTCTAAGCTCCTCAACCATTACGGCTCTACCAGATGCGTGATGAATCGCAAAGTTATGAGTGCGGAAGAAATGATGCGTAAGATAGTTGCGTTGTCTCAGACCCTCGTCGATGATTGCCAACAACGACTCGTCAAACGTTCCTAAGCACTTCACAGTTTTCAGCACTCTTCCAAGAGTCACCTGATTTATGTCGTCCAGCAGTCCACGAAAAAACTCGCGTTCTTCGCTGCTTATCTGATCTGAATCAACAAAAAGGGTGTAGAAGCTGAGAACGATGTTGCCCGCAGCGACCTCTAAGGCCTGCGCCTTTTCCGCGGTCATCCCAAATTCTGCGTAAAGTTCGTACTGATCGCTAGGAATGCTCACTTCAATCCCAGGTTTAGCATGCAGCAGGGTCTCGACCTAGTACGACAGCTCGCGGCCAACTCCTGCGCGAAGCGAAAGAAAGCTTAGCGGCACGGGCACAATTCCCGTTGCAGGAAAATTTTCTCTAGCTTAGTAAGTACGTTGAGCTTACGTGCAGCGATAGTGACAGTCAAGCTCGAACCGCCCAAAATAACCCGCCTGTCACTATAGATCCGTCAAATTGAGTGAAACCGAGGGGAATCAGGTGAAGTAAAAATCCGCGCAAGGTGCTGACTGGCAAGAGGACTTGCTGAATTTGCTTGCGCTTGCGAAATGGGCGATTTCGGTTTTCAAAACCGCCGGTTTCAACCACTCACCCATTCTTCCTTTACCAAAGTACCTGACCTGCCTCCCATCCATCAACCCGGCGCCCATTAGATGGCGCTATTTCCTTGGACCGTCGTTCACAATGCGATGCCGCCGGTTGCTTCACTCCTGCTGAGGTGCTAGCCTGCCCTCGGATGTCTCACCCCGCGTTCGATTTGGCCGCCAGCGCCCATGACGAGATGATTCATGAGGGCTTCGATCCCGACTTCTCGCCGGCCGCCCAACAACAGGCAACCGATCTCGCGCGCCGCCCCGCAGCAACCCCAGATGGAGCTCTTCGCGATCTCCGTGATCGATTATGGTCGTCCATTGACAATGACACCTCGCGCGACTTAGACCAGATCGAGGTGGCGCAACGGATGCCCGACGGCATCTTGCTCTCAATTGGAATTGCCGATGTGGATGGTGCCGTTCCAATCGGTTCCCCGATCGATCAGCACGCGGCATCGCAAACAACGACGGTCTACACTCCCGCACGCACATTCCCTATGCTGCCGGAAGTGTTATCAACCGATCTGACGTCCCTCTGCCCGGATCGCGATCGCGCGGCCACAGTGATCGAGATGCTGATCGCCCCCGACGGCTCCATCTCCTCGTCCAACATTTATCGCGCGATCGTTCGAAATCGCTTTCAACTGACCTATAACGGCGTAGGACCCTGGCTCGAAGGCACGGCACCCCCGCCCGCGAAGATCGCCGCGTCTGGGGAGCTGCAGAGTCAACTCAAGCTGCAGGATGAAGCTGCGGGCCATCTACGGGAGCGGCGGCATCGTCTCGGCGCCTTGACCTTCGACCGAATCGAAGCCGAGCCGGTCATCGCCGATGGCCAAGTGCGCGAGATCGTGGCTCGCCGGAAGAATCGCGCCAGCGACCTGATCGAAGATTTCATGGTGGCCGCCAACGAAGTGATGGCGCAAACGCTGAGCCGCACCGGAACCACGAGCATTCGCCGCGTAGTGAAAACGCCCGAGCGGTGGCCCCGCATTGTTGAACTCGCCGCGCAGCGTGGATTCAAGTTGCCTGCAGAACCAGATTCGGCCGCACTGGCGACGTTCTTGCAACAGCAGAAGCAAAATGATCCTGATCATTACCCGGACCTGTCGCTGTCGGTCATCAAATTGATGGGTCCGGGAGAATACGTGCTGGCTCGCGCTGGCGATCCCGCCCCGGGGCACTTCGGACTGGCTGCACACGATTACACGCACTCCACCGCGCCTAATCGCCGGTTCGCAGACCTGGTCACGCAACGGCTCATTAAGTCCACTCTGGCGAAACAGCCGGCGCCTTATTCGGAGAATGATCTTGCACAAATTGCGCAAAACTGCACCTCAAGAGAGGACGCCGCCCGCAAAGTCGAGCGCACCATGGGCAAGCGTGCGGCTGCCGTAGCCTTGCGCAACCGCATCGGTCAAAGTTTCGCCGGCATAGTGACAGGGGTCACTCCCAAGGGAGTTTTCGTCCGTGCCTTAAATCCTCCGGTCGAGGGCCGCTTGATGCGAGGCGAGCAAGGAGTCGATGTCGGAGACCGAATCCATGTCACCTTGCTTCATACAGACCCGCAGCGCGGTTGGATTGACTTTGGCAGATAATGAATAAGCCCAAACTCACTATGCGCCACCTGCCTTATGTATTCGCGACGATCTCCCTTCTCTTTGCTGCGAGCCCATCTGCGGTAGGGCAAACTAAGAGTCATTTCCTGTTTCGAAATCCTACCGTCAGCAAAACGCAAATCGTATTCGAATACGCAAACGACCTCTGGATAGTGCCGCGAGAGGGAGGAGAAGCGCGGCATCTCACGACCGGCGTTGGCCGTGAATTCAATCCGCATTTCTCGCCGGACGGAACCCAGATCGCATTCAGCGGCGAGTACGAAGGCAATGTTGACGTCTATGTCGTATCCAGTTCGGGCGGGGTGCCGCGCCGCCTCACTTATCACCCGGCTCCCGACCTCGTGAAAGGCTGGACGCCAGACGGCAAGCGCGTCCTCTTCGCTTCGCCTCGGGATAGTTTTGCGGACAGCGCCCAACTCTACACCTTGGCGGTAACTGGAGGCACATTGCCCGAAGCGCTCCCGCTTCCCATGGCCGAAGACGGCTCCTATTCGGGCGATGGATCCCACATTGCCTACCAGCCTGTTTTCCATTGGCAGGCCGCATGGAAGCAGTACCACGGAGGGCAAACGCTTAAGATCTGGCTCGCCGACCTCTCCGACTCGAGCATAGTTCCCATTCCACGCGAAAACTCGAACGACTTTAATCCCATGTGGGTGGGGAATAAAATCTACTTCTTGTCTGATCGCGCGGGCTCGGTATCTCTGTGGGCCTATGATGTTGCATCGCGCAAAGTCACGGAAGTCGTGAAGAATGACGGGCTCGATTTCAAGTCCGCCTCGGCTACCAACGATGCCATTGTCTACGAACAGTTCGGTTCCATTCATCTTCTCGATCTCAAGTCGGGCAAAACGCATCCGGTGATGATCAGCGCCGCAGCCGATCTGGCCGAAGTGCGGCCGCGCTTCGAGAAAATCACGAGCCACATGATCGAGAACTCTGCCCTCTCGCCCACGGGCAAGCGCGCCGTCTTTGAAGCGCATGGCGAGATTCTTACGGTTCCGGCCGAGAAAGGTGACATCCGCAATCTGACCAGCAGCCCCAATGTGGCCGACCGTGATCCAGCCTGGTCTCCAGACGGCAAATCCATTGCCTACTTTTCCGACGAATCTGGCGAATACGCCCTCCATGTTCGCAGCCAGGACGGACTCGGCCCCGTGAACAAAATTAATCTCGGAAGCCCGCCTTCCTTTTTCTATGCGCCTGTCTGGTCGCCGGATAACAAGAAAATTGCTTATACTGACAAACGCCTGAACCTCTGGTACGTGGATTTGGACAAGAAAACACCCGTTCATGTCGATACCGATCTGTACGACAGCCCGGGTTACGACATGAGGCCGCGCTGGTCGCCAGATAGTAAGTGGATCACTTATGCCAAACAACTACATAATCATTTGCATGGCGTGTTTGTCTGCTCAATCTCGGATGGCAAGATCCAACAACTTACTGATGGTTTGAGCGATGCTTCCGCCCCTGACTTCGACGCGAGCGGCAAGTATCTTTATTTCCTGGCCAGTACGAATGTGGGGTTAAGCAGCGGCTGGATTGACATGTCCAGCATCGGCCATCCGGTCACCAGTGCCGTTTACGTCGCGGTGTTACGCAAGGACCTGGATTCGCCTCTCGCTCCCCAAAGCGATGACGAGAACGCAGACAAGCAGACGGATGAGAAGGGCAAGGGAGATCAAGCGAAGAGCGGAGATGGCGCCAAGGGCGAGAGCAAGGACGAAAAGAAGGACCAGAAGAAGGATGAAAAAAAGGATAAGCCTGCTCCCGATGTTCGTATCGATTTCGATAACATCAGCCAGCGAATCTTAGCTGTGCCCCTGCCGCAAAAGAACTATTACGCGGTCACGCCTGGCAAAGAGGGCATCATTTATGTCCAGGAGCGGCCGATTGTAGAAATGAATCCCGGCCCTCCGCAGATTATCGTCAACAAATTCGATTTCAAGACGCGCAAAACGGATCTCATCATCGGCGGAGTGACTCTTTTCACCCTCGCAGCTAACGGCGAAAAGATGCTGTACCGCCAAGGCGAGCAGTGGTTCATTACCGGCGCTGAGGCGCCGCCCAAACCCGGTGACGGGCTCCTCAAGATGGCTGGCATGGAAGTCTACGTCAACCCGCTTGCCGAGTGGAGGCAGATGTACCACGAAGTGTGGCGTATTGAGCGAGACTTCTTCTATGATCCACATTTTCACGGGCTCGATTTGAAAGCGGCGGAAGCGTACTACGCGCCTTGGATGGATGGCATAAGCAGCCGTTCGGATCTGAACTATTTGTTTGAAGAGATGCTCGGTAACATCAATGTCGGGCATATGTTCGTGCGCGGCGGAAGCCACCCGGAACTTCCGCAAATTAAAGGCGGCTTATTGGGCGCGGACTACACCATTGAAAATGGCCGTTACCGTTTCACCAAGGTCTACAACGGGGAAAACTGGAATCCCGACCTTCAGGCGCCCCTAACTCAGCCCGGAGTGAACGTAGTGGCTGGTGAATACTTGCTGGCAGTGCGTGGTCGCGAGTTACACTCGACTGATAATCTCTACAGCTTTTTCGAAGAGACCGCTGGTAAGCAGATTGTGCTGAAGGTTGGACCCAATCCCGACGGCAGCGGATCACGCAATGTCACCGTTGTTCCAGTCGAGAGCGAAAAGAGGCTTCGACATCTCGCGTGGGTGGAAGGCAACCGGCGGAAAGTCGATCAGCTCAGTAACGGCAAGCTCGCCTATGTGCACCTGCCGGATACCGCGATGGGCGGCTTCACCAGCTTCAATCGCTACTTCTTTGCTCAAGTTGGAAAACAGGGGGCAATTCTCGACGAGCGATATAACCACGGAGGTGACGTCGCCGATTACATCATCGATTACTTGAGCCGCCGCCCGATGGGCCGCATTACTAGCCGTGAAGGCGAAGATGTCACTGATCCCTCTCAGGCGATCTACGGACCCAAGGTTATGATCATTAATCAATTCGCGGGCTCTGGCGGCGATGCCATGCCATGGTATTTCCGCAAGGCGGGCCTGGGGCCGCTGGTGGGAATGAAAACCTGGGGTGGCTTGGTGGGCATCGCCGGGTACCCGTCTCTAATAGACGGTGGCTCCGTGACCGCCCCACGTTGGGCTTTCTATGGCTTGACCGGAGAGTGGGAAGTCGAAAATCGGGGGATCGCGCCCGACGTTCAAGTCGATCAGGATCCAAAGCTGGTTCGCCAGGGTCACGAT
>Ga0335074_10001467_pt1 | contig 32002 bp, 27 predicted proteins | sample Lox_Sample_23_FD_206715 | JGI IMG/M metagenome (GOLD analysis project Ga0335074, IMG submission 206715) | Soil microbial communities from Loxahatchee National Wildlife Refuge, Florida, United States - Lox_Sample_2.3 | ecosystem: Environmental > Terrestrial > Soil > Wetlands | place: USA... | reverse complement strand
ACAACGGACCGTTTCTGGATCTGACGGTGCAGAATCTCAACCGGAATTCTGGCCCGGATCCCTGTTGGGGAGCAGGTCAAGCAACTCCAGCGGGACAGAATTATCATGCGCCAAGACAGGTTGGATTCGGCTATGTTACTGGCTTGGGGACGGCAAGTTATACAGCTGTCAGCCCTAATCCCACTCTCAGCGTGAACGGCGCAAATGATTCCATCACTTATGTTGGCGACAGCGAACCGGCTTACGCGTGGAACAATACTCCCGCAGCCACTGTTTCTGTTTCGGATTACAGTCCCACGGCTTGCTCGGGAGGCGATTCTTCGGTCAACTACATCGAATCGGGACGCGACTACTTCGCAAATACCGCGAAGCCCGGTTACACGCCCTATACCTATCCACATCCGTTGACGGGCATAACGAGCTCCGCGCCGAGTCCGCCGGTCAACGTGACCGCGACACCAAACCAACCAACGCAATAACCCTGCGCGACATTGGGAAACATAGGTCGAGAGCTGCGCCCGCATACCTCTTCCAGATTGAGGATTACGCGGCGCCTGCAGCATGATCCAGAAAAAGACGGCAAAAAAGCTCTAGTGTAAGCACTTTGTGGATCTCATTCGTGTAGTTTCGATCCCCTTTAATATGCCTTTGCACCACGCGTTCCAGTCCATCGCGGTTTACGTAAGGCCGCGACAGCGCCCGTTCATCCAGCAATATCTCCCGGATGTATCCGGCCAGCATATTTCGGTACCAGATCCGAAAGTGAAACGGCTTGTGCCTCCCGAGAAAAAGGCGCTCAAGGTGCAGGCCCGACAGCGCGTGATCCACCCGGGCCATCCATTGTGGCATCCCCATGTCATAGGCATATTCTGCCTTGAAGAAGAACTCAAGTAACCGGCGGCGCGTCATTGCCAAAACGTTTTCATCGCTTCCCGCAATGCCTCGGTCTGTCGGGAGTTTCAAAAGCTCTTGATTGCCATCCGACACAAGTCGCATTGAAACTTGATTGTTCCCCCGGGTGCATGCCGGCGACCGGAACACGGTCTTGACAAACTCGTTGTCGAGATACGGCGACCGCATGGTCAGCTGCGTTTGTTCAATAGATAAGACGCTATAAAGATGCCAGGGGCACTGCCGGAACGCGGCAAAAGATAAAGGGTGCCCGCGCCGGACTTCCGCATAAGTTTTGGCTGCGTCATTTATGAGTGAAACAAAATCAGGACAATACAAGCCGTCAACCGGGTCTGCTGGCTTGAAAGTTACGATACCACGGAGAATTTCCCCACCGTAGTTCCCGGTCATCCTGACCGGAGCGATGTCGCGTGCCTTTTCGTTAAGATAGAGATCCGGTGAGCGGCTAACGTCGGCGCAGCCGTCGCTCAGGTAGACTGTGCGTTCGGCATAGCGGGAAAACTGCGAAAGGAATTCCTCACCGGCGATGAGTACTTCGTGTCGCTGGTCGCATGCTTTAGCCACACGCCGCGCAATGCGCACATCTTCATTGTCGCGATACATGCTCCCAAACGTGTAGCAAGGCAGTGAACCGGGAAGCGGATGCTGGGTAGCCAGGATAATGCGGGTGTCCAATCCGCCCGTAAGAGACATTCCAATTCTTTGTGAGCCGCCGAAATACCGTCCCAGGTTCGCGCTAAACACATTCCGCAGCTCGCTGTAATAGGTTTCTGGATCAAGTGCTTCCTGCTCTTCCCACTCTTGTGGGTGAAAATAGCTGGCCTTCTTTTCCAGCGATCCATTGCGAAACACCCACGCGGAACCTTGCGGCAAAATGCGAATCTCTTCGAAGAGAGTCCGATTTTCAAGAACCGCTCCGCAAGAGACATATTCCCCGAAGCTCCGGTAGTTCAAACGTCTCAGTTCAGGACAAACTGCCAGAATCGCTTTGGCTTCCGCCGCAAAGTAGAACGTATCTCCCGACTCGTAGTAGTAGAGTCTGCGCATTCCGAAACGATCGTTAAATACCACGGTCTTTCCGCCGTCAGGATCAACGAATAGCCCGTGAAATCTTCCGTTCAATTGCGCTGGAAATGGGCCCTCCGCCTTGTATCTGCTGATGATGTACGAGGGACCACGTTCGTCCAGGAGTCGCGAATTCTCCTTGGCATTTTGTGCGGCGCCTGAATACTCTTCGCCTGAAAGAATGAGCACGGCGCCATCGTCTTCGCCCCGGTATCCACTTTGATTCGCGCACAGTTTCCGCGGCGCCGCCCAAGCCACGTAGACTCCCTGCGATTGCTCAGTCCAGACTTGAATCGCACTGTGCTCCTCATCGAGCAGAGTATTCACCATTTTCTTGACCTTCGCCGCCGCAGCCTCCTGGGGCAAAGTCGTCACACACCCACAGATCCCCGGCATCGCGTCTTAGTTAGCCCCGTCTGCGGATTGTGATTTACGGGAATACCAGCGATTCCGGATCTTCAGCAACCGTACGACTAACGGCTGAGGGAGCCTCTTCGCCAATCCCTGGTGCAATCCAAGAAATAGGACTGCCTTTCCCAATGTAGATAAAGGTACATAGTAACGTGGGACAAGTACCTTCTCGAAACCGTTCCTGCGCTTGAATTCAGTCAGGGAGCTCGTCGGGTCATTATAAACATAGTTGCAGTACACGAGCTGGGTTATCCCTTCTTCAGAGCACACTTCGACCGCTTTCGCCACCAGGGCATTCGCGGGCCTTTTATCGTAATGCTTCATCATCGACAGCAGTTGAATAATGTGCGCCACTTTATCCACCACTGTCATTCTCATGAATCCAACCAAATCCCCGTCGAGATATGCTCCAAGAAAAATATTGTTCTCCGCATAAGTCGAGTTTTCCTTCTTGACGTCCTCAAAGCTCTTTTGGAAATGCCAGAAAGGACGCCCCTGCCTGATCCGCGCTTCGTTATTGATCGAAACGATTCCGGCGACGAAATCGTCGTCAAACGGCGCTCGCTTCGTTACCAGTCCGCTCTTTGCCGCCTTTCTCACTGCACGCCGTACTCCTGGATCGACGCGCTTTTCCCACCACTCCTCGAACGAGGATATTGGAATCACCGCCAGATTATCCCATTCCATATGGTACGAAAAGCATGGCGTCGTCTTCGGCAACTTTTGCGAAAATGTAAAAAGATCCGCCTTCGGTCCACCTTCTTGCAAGCGCTTGATGAATGAGGCCGGTTCAGCTACGATCTCCCCCTCGGTTAATTCTTCGTCTTGCACAGATGCAATTTTGAGCCATTTTCCAGTTACGATAACCTTTCTGCCCTGCACTTCGGCCGATGGAACCCACGCCGCTTGGCCCTGCACACGAATTTCCGTAAGATCTTCACGCGGCGGCGGTGTCGCCGCAGTTCGAGTGTCCTTCGCTGAGACAGTTTCCTCTAGCATCTCTGCCATTTAGGCCTCCCTTTGCATCGAGCCAATTTCTACTGTCAATGATTCAGGGTTGAGCGCGCGCCTCGTCGTCCCGGTCGCTACACGATGCCTGATGCGCTCGGGCATTGAAATTGCCCCCATCAGGAATGTCAACCACAGCAGGCTATTGTTAAAGGCAGATTCAGACATGTTGTAAAAGACGAGTATGAGCCAGAGTGCAAGCCCGAGAATCGCGAAGTCGCGGGATAGCCTGATCCTTTTCCAGATATTTCTGTAGCTCGCCATTAAGAATATGCCTAAAAGTAGAATCCCGGCCAAACCGAGTTCAAGGTATAACTCCAGATAACCGTTATGCGCCTCATTAATGTGTCCAACACCGGCGTTCTCCCAAAACCACTGAAGACGCGGCCCCAGCCAGAAGCTTTGATAGCCAACGCCAATGAGGGGATTGGTGTGCATTCCCAGCAGCGTAGCCCATATCGTGGTTCTGTCCGTAAGCGTCGCATCTTTGCCAAGCGCCTGGGCAAGCGAACCGTTCATTCCTAAACCGAAGCTCAGGAACAGGTATAGACAGAAAAGGCCTGGGATCAGCCATTTCAAAAGCCAGGGCCTGTGCCGGATTACTTTGCTTCGGCCCCCTACGATGATCAAACATGCTAAAGCGAGACAGACATCCGAGGTCGTGCTCGCCGCCAGTCTCAGTACCCAAAGGATCATTGCTAAAAATGCTGCATCCACGAAAAGAATCCGCTTTGTCCGCCCGCCCTTCCGGTCCGGCCACCGGCGCACCAGGTCCCATACGAAATACATTCCGCCGACTAAGCAGAGCAGGCCCAGCATATTCTTGCTGGTCGTCGGGCCGACATACATCTTGGCTCCAGACCAGGTGTCGAATTGCTCGCCGATATCTGGAAAATACTTGATGAGCACAATGGCGAGCGGGATCGACAGGTAGCTCAGTCGCCTCAGGACAGTTGATACCGCAATGATCGGTTGCCTCTCTGAAAGCACAATCAGTATGACGAGGTATTGACCAAGATCCTTTATCCAGCGCTTCAGGGCTACAAATGGGAAGTCAGACCAGAACGTACTTATCAGGGCAAAGGAGAGGAACAGGATGAGCGTGGGGTTATGCGACACGAAAACGCCCCATTTGAACGAGCGTGACGTGAGAATACCGATCGCAATCAGGATGAGTAGTAATCCGATCGTACGGTCAAGGGGGTTTCCTTCTTCGTAGGCTTGCGCCTGCGACGCTACTTCCATGCTGATCCACTGTGAAGGAAGCCGCGTTGCCACAATAAAGAACCAGATCGTCGGTATCCACAGGGCCCACGAAGACTTCGTGTCTTTGGCCGGATCAAAGATCAACAACGCAACCAGACAGGCGAGCCAGATTATGAATGCGATAAAAGGAGGCATCGGTGAGGTCGCTTAAACACCGCTCATACTGGCAACGTTGACACTGCGACCGCTCGCAAGCTGATCGAAGATTGCATCCATAATGATCGAGGTACGAAGGATTTCTGCGTAAGGAATGGGAACCGGAAGATTGCGTTGAATTGACTGATAAAACATTTCCATGAGGCACTTCATACCGGAATCCATATGAAAGTCGCGATTCAGAAAGAGCCGCATGTTTCTTGTTGCAGATTTGAGATGCTGGAAGGCAAACTCCACGGGAGGGATGAACTTATCAGCATAACTTTTGTATTTCCTTCCGCGGAGCCGAAGCAGAATATCGTGATCCTGATCAAGCAGCAAGCCGTTCGCTGATCCATAGATCCGGAACTCATGAATTGACGGTTTCATCTGAGTTGAAAAGGTAAAGTACGCCGTAGTGCGCTCTTTGTCCGAGATGATTACTCTCAGCTCGTCCACTATATCGTCCTCTCCGATACTTCTGAGGACATGGCTGCTGAAACCCTGAACCGTGATTTCAAAATCGTCGCCAGTCAGAAACTCAGCGATTCTGGCGACACCGTGACTGATGATGTTGTGCAACAATTTGCCCGGGAGCCTGCGTACCCAATGTCGCTTATCTCCCAGCAGCGCCCGCGCATAGGCCGGATCACTCAAGTCGTAACAATAATGACTCTCCATATGCGTCACTTTGTCGCCGAGGTATCCGTTGGCGATGAGTTCTCTCATCTCACGGGCGACATGGCTGAACTGCTCGTTATGTCCTACCGTCAGCTTGCATCCCATGCTTTCGGCTAGATTGATCAACTTACCCGCTTCCAACACATCAAGAGTGAAAGGCTTCTCGACATATACGTGTCTTGACTGTTCGAGGCATAATCTTGCGACTTCGAAATGGCTGGCGGGCGGCGTCGTGATGTGAACTACATCGGGCTGGGAGACGCTGAGGAGCTCGCCGACCTCGGTAAAGTACCGAGCGACGGGAAATCGTTCGTAAAGTTGCCGCGCCATGAGCGGTTCACGATCACACACACCGACAATCTCACAGCCGCCGATCCGCTGAATCTGCCCGGCGTGAGCGTCGGCGATCTTTCCGCATCCCACAATCGCGACTTTAAGCGGCGCGTTCATCTCTTTTGATCGCCGCAAAATAACTTTGCAGCGCTTCTTGCGTAGGAATCAAAGGTTTCCATCCGAGCATCTTCTTGATCTTTTGATTGTTGTACCGAGTCTTTCTCCAAAGCGAATACCAGTGACCTCGTGAAAACGCCAGCGGGAGTTGGCCATGGGACCACCGAGAGTACTTCTCCCACAGCAGGCAAAGCGCGTAGCTGAGGCGATGCGGCACGTAAATTGATCTGAAGGAGCGAACCTCCCTTTTATATGCCCGCAGGAACTGGCGACTCGATGGCAAATCGTCATCGAGCACGTTAAATGCCTCGCCTTCTACCCCCGGTACCACGCCGGCTAGCGCGATCGCTTGCGCACAATTCTCAACGTTCGTAAACGGGATACGATTTCCGCCTCCAAGATGCAGGAAAACACCGAAGGTCCCGAGCCCCACCCGGCCGGTGATTTCCCGCCTCCCGACTCCGTAGACACTGCCTGGGCGCACGACAACATACCGCACGCCGAACTTCGCCGCATATTCCTGGATAATCTCTTCCTGCCTCACCTTCGCAAAGCAGTATGCATCTCGCTCTTCAGGATGATCCTCGATCGGACTTGACTCATCAAGCAAATTGCTTTTCTGGCGATTTGAATAGACGGCAAAGGAGCTGACTAAAACAAATCGCTGCAGGCGACCAAATCGAATACTTGCCTCGAGCAGATTGCGAGTCGTGACGACCGAATTCATAAATGCATCGGGAAATGACTTTTCACCCGTGCCGGCGGCTAGGTGCAGTATGACTGCGGCTTCACGACAACCGGCGTTACAGTCCTCCTGGACCAAAAGATTACCTCTGATGATTTCCATCTGGACCCCGGGTGCGGATTGTCTCTTTATCTCGTCAATTCGTTCAACTCTGCTGGATGGACGCACGAAGCACTTGAGATTTCGAAATCCGAGCGCGATGAGGCGCTCCAGGACACGAGAGCCGATAAATCCGGCTGCACCCGTAACCAGGATTGGATCATGAGGCGCGATGATATATGGTGGATTAATTGACTCCATAAGGCTTAGACCGCGGCGATCTTGATCGGCACGTCTCTTTGCGCGTTAGAACCCGCAATCACCCTCATCGAACAATCTATAGGCCGGTTGAAACTGAAGAGCCAGTGCGATATTTGCTTCTCGGAACTCTACGCAGCAGGCCGGCTTTGCCGAAACTGATAGAGGATCCCTTCCCGACGCATGCATCTGCGAATTCAGAAAGAATTCGGCGCACGGCCACTGACGATTTGAAAGCAACTGATTGCTCAACCATGCGCACATCGTCGAGATCTCGGTAGCAGACACGGAAGTGACGCTCGCTGTTGGCGCCAATCGTCGCCTCAAAGGAACAGGAGTTCAATCCAGGATGCCATTCAATCTCGCCTAGATCGCTCTGAACATGCGTCACGCTATCTGTGCTCGCCTCCCTCTTTTTGATCAAGGTGCTCACCTCTTGATGTTTTGGATTGGCGAACACTAACTCAGTTCCGTACATCTCAATCTCTACCCCTAGGGGAGCTTTCGTCCGCCACCTGCATGCCCTCCGAATCACTTCGCCAAGCGGACGCCATTTAATCGCGCAGTTTAGGCCTTGCAGCTTCTCCAGAAGTCCCATCATCGCAATGGATTCGTCTTTAAAGAACTGATGATGTGCGGCGATCAGACAGGGCTTACCCAACAGTATGTCAAAGGCAAGATTCTCGACTCCATGATCAGCGTATCTCCGCGTAAAAATCGCGAAGCTATCATACTTCATGATTGCGACATCCCAGACATCCCGTACCCGCGTACGGCCGTCACGCCCGTCGACAGGAGAAATCTGTGTATTGACCGCCGCTATCAAACCAGTCCGCTTGAGTATTCCAGGGCTCGCTGAAGAAAACACCCCCTGTGGAAATACCATAACCTGATCATGATGAATCCCCGTTCGATCCTCATGCATCTGCATCCTCGCTTGAGCAAGTCTTGCTCGATGCGACAGGACGCCTCGTGATGAATTCCCAAATTCAGCCTTCACGTGATCGCAGCCATGGATCGATACTGAGAATGCCCCGAGACCGTCGCCGAACAGTCCTGTTGCATCCGGCGAGGTCCGCCACCAGTTCCAGGGGATGAATGCAATGTTCGTGGTAAACTCATGCTGCTTCATCAAGTCTCGCAACTTCTCAAAGTCGCAGCAGCCGTATCGTTTCTTGAGCAGCGGATCATCTATGATGAGACATGCACCAATCTCCTGAGGTTGCCACATAACTTCTCTGAATACGTACCGAACAAAGCTGATAAGTGGAACGACGGAACAAAAGTGCGCCTTGACATCGTAATGACCAGCTCCAACTTCCTGGTCGAGGTCAATCATGTAATTACTTGCGCACAGGTAAATCGGCCCCTTTTTACCTTCAACTTTCAGATACACGGGCGCTCCGCCAGCGGAAATAACAGTCTCAACATTTGCTTGCTGGCCGTCAAGCCCGGCCACGACCGCGTCTTCCTTTCTCATGCGCGCTCGCGCCTCAATGCCCGCCATTGACCCAACCAGCTCGCCAAGTTGCGGCGATACACGGAGCTTCACAATTCCTTCTCGCGCTTCGCGAAGCGTGACACTTCCATCATTGAGGATCGACCTTATACCCCGTTCTGCGGCCGGCAGATCCTCGTCAGCGAAAGCATAAAAGGCCGCGTAACTTCCAATTTGATTGTTCCCTTCAGCTTGCCGATACGCTCTTCCAATCACGGAAGCCGATCCGAAGACGACTTGGTCACAAGCGTTTCCGTCGGACTCCGGAAATTCCGCTAGAGACCCCGTCCTCCACGGAATACCGAAGAATTCAAGCGTCTTCTCGAGAGTTGTCAGTTGCTTTGTCAACTCTCCATCGTGCAGGAGGATTGCTTGCTTAGCCACGGGTCATCCCTCGCTTAGAAGCCAAAGCCGAGTGCATTAGCATACTCCGGGTTCTGGGTTCGTGAAAAAGGCGCATGGTTATCATTGAAAGGCTGCAGTTCGGGGAAATCGTGTGGAAACACTTTGACGAGTCGACGGACGCATGCACTCGAGTCGCTCATCGACTTTTTCCGGAGGCCACTTGTAAAAGCGTGTCTTGACTAAAAGATACATCAATGAAGCTTTTACGCCTGGCTGGATCCTGGTAGTGAGTCGGGTTGTAAATCCGCAGCAGAAGCCCGGGCGTTTCATCGTGGTTGGAATGTGTCCCGCCGCTGACGGGTGTTTCTTGTTCGATGGTCGCCCTTTCAAATACTACTGAGCGCCGCTTGCGATACCATGCAACAACATCACTGGCAGTTGCGAACCAGACGCCGCGGTTTTTAAGATCATTGAGAAATCGTGTATAGCATGAATACCACAGTCGCTCAGGCGCGAGGCTCCGATCGTGCCAGTTGATTGTGAGACAGCCTCCAAAGCTCTCCACGTGATCCGCCAGGTTCTCTAGCACTCTCGTCGCCTCCGCGGAAGTAAGCCCCAGGTACCCGGGATAAAAAAGAGCCGTATCCATGGCATGCATCGGCAATTCGAGCAACCTTTCTGCCTGCAGTGGTTTATACACTCTGGCAGTACCTGCGCGAAAGCCGACAGTTTCCCGGTATCCGATTGTCGAATCGAAGGCGATCCCAGCTTGTTCCAGAATTCTCGGCGTGTCCTCTTTGGAGTAGAGCCAATGCATCCTGGCCCCCACCTCATTGTGGCCTGTGATTCGCCGAATGCACATCAACTCCTCTCTCGCGCTTGCGCTGTCGAACCAGGCATCGATTCCATGCAATCCGACTTCGCCGCCGGTGCTCAATACTTCCGCAATCGACCTGGCAATGTCATCGGCGCCATATCGGCTGGCACGATAAGCCGGCGGTGCTTCCCCATGCGGATTGCACCCCGGACGATCACGGAAAGGGATGATGAAATAGGTAGACGGAACATCCTTCTCCAGGCCGCGATATCTCGCAACAAAGTCCTCCCAGAAGTCCTTGGCGATCCCAAGGTAGACAAACGGCAATCGAAATACTGCCGCCCAATTCGTCCACACGTCACGGAACGGAATCGCACCGCGCAGAAAGTTGGCCACCGAGACGACGAGCGAACGGTATATGAACCCCGCCATCGTGTGGTCCCATTTGTGCTTCCGAATCGATGCATGATCAACATCGTGCGTGAGGCAGGCAATGAATCGGTAACCGGCAGGAACAGCGGGAATCTCCAGCAACGTAATCCCAGCAGAAACGATCAACTCACGCAGCAACGCAATATGCAAATCAAGAGTCGGTATGCCCGCATGTTCCGCGGGCTGTCCGACCGTCAATAAGCTGTGAATCTCATGAAACAAATCGTAGCCGATTCGTACGACCGTTCGATCCTCGAATGATTGCAGGCAGTGAGCCGTTGCCCGTGAAGTTTCGTCAAGCAGCAGTCTCGAGGAGTCACCGCCGCAAAATGTACGGCAGAAGCCGTAAATCGGAATTCTCATTCCACCGTAGGTGAGAACAGTCTTCTCGCGTCGGCCGGCACACTTTATTTGGTTTGCTCTATCGAAACTCAGCTCCTCACTGGAATACATAAGCACAAGCCGGGCGGCTCGGCAGTCGAATTCTCTGTCTACCGAGCAGAGAATGACTTCGTAGTTCCCATCCTTTCGATAGGGCTCCCAGGGCGTCTTAAAGAGCTCGAAGAATTCGGCGACAACGCTGTCCACCGGATTCGCGATAACTCCAATCATGTCACTTTCCTGCCAGGAGGGTAATCAATACCCCTCATCGTTGTGCTGCACTTAGTTCAGCTTAGGCGTGGCGAGTTCTGTCTCGACGCTCGATTTGCCTGCAATGAGGTCTCTCACCAAGCGCACGAGGGTTACGCGTTCTCCACTCCAAGTATGCTTTTTGTATATCCGCTGGCCCCTTCGAGCGATTTCAATCAATTCCAGCGGATGCGATGCCGCGAACTCCAGTTGCTTCGCCAAATCATCCGGCTCGCCCGCTTCAAAAAAGACCAGCGACTCCGCCGCGAAGTAGTCGCAGACACCCAACGTCGAGGGAGCGATCACAGGTTTTCCCAATGCCAAGTACTCGAAAATCCTGGTCGGAGTGTTGATCTCCGTAAACTCATTGCGCAGGTTCGGAACCACGCCGATGTCGCAACTCTCAATCTCCCCGGCAAGATCCTCAAGCTTTCGCGATCCCATATACCGGACTTTTCCTTCCAAACCAAGTGTACGCGCCCTCGCCATCTCCTGATCAAGAAACGCACTACGGCGCCCGTAGACGCGAAGTTCCGCCTCTGGGACCGTGGCCTGGAGCAGCTTCATCGCCGTGATCGCCAGGCCTAGCCCATTTCTCTCGACCAGCGAGCCATGATACATAATCACAAAGGGCTTTGTCGTTTCGCGAGCCCCATAGGACTCCGCTGCCCGATAAGGAAAAACCTCTTCGGACGGGGAATTCATTACCACTCCGACCTTGCTGGCATCACAGCTTCGTGAAGAAAAGATTCTCTTACATGCAACATTGACGGTGATCACAAGGTCCGCGAAGCCAATACTGAACTTTTCCAGCAATCGCAATAGCCGAACCGATATACTCTGCCGGTTCTTGCCGAAGATCGTCGTCATGAGTTCGGGCATGGGATCGTGTTGATCAAGAATCACCTTAGCCCCAAACAGCTTCGGTACGAGAGCGCTGAACACCAGGATATCCGGCATGTTGTGAACGTATATCAAGTCATATCTGTGACGCAACGTCCGCATTGCCAGCATGACGGCAGAGATAAAAATGAAGGTGGAGTATTGATAAGCATAAGAAATAACTCCCCCGCGAATATGCCGGATCGGAATACGAGTAACATTCAACTGTCCCGCAGCTTCACGTCTTTTCTGGTTTTCATCGGCCTCGCAGATAAGATCGATCTGCATCCCTTCCTGCAGCAGGGCTTCCACGGCGCGGCGTGGCCGAGGATCGTCGGGATAAGACGAAAATACGACCATTCCGACCCGCTTCCCTTGAAGTGGCAAAGATGAGGGAACGATCGAGTCTGCACCGAAAGGCTCGGGATCGGAAATTAAGCCGTCGCGCAAAGAAGTGCTATTCAAATTGAGATACCTTCGTTCTGCCTCGACTCGCCACTTACGCCGTTACCTTTTCCCCGGTCAACGCCGCCTCCGCAATCCGAGCATCCCGCTGAACCTTGCTTCGATTTGATGACTCGATGGCGTCAAGAATCTGCGATTCAATAAACCCATTGAGGATTCGTATATTTGGCATCACGCAATGTCCACCGATTACGCCGGGGAAATACTTGACCGGGGGGAAGAACTTGATCTCCTCGTAAAATGCAATGATCTCCTCGTAGTTGGCGCCGGACTTGTCGCAATACCGCTCCAGTTCCTGTGCCCAGGCAATCATGAGGCCGAAGTAGGTAGTCTCGGTAAGCTTCGCCAGTTCTGATGCCTCGGGGGTTGAAAGAACTTTTGTTTTCAGTCCGGCCGACTGAAAGTGCCGGGCCGCAGCTTCGCCGGCTGACGGATTCAGCGCCCCTATGAACTTGGTGTAATGGGAGAGCTCTTCCAGCATGCGCACATGCTTGCCACGAACGGGACTGTTGACTACCTGTGCGCCGGTTCTTTCGGCAATCGCTCGCGTGGTGCCAACACCAACGGTGCTGTTGATTATTGTCAACTGGGGCGAGAATAGCTCGATGTAACGGGCCGCCTCGCCGATAAAATCCTTGATCTCAAACGGAAAGCACACGTGTAGAACATCAACCTGCGAAGGCAACGAAGACGGGGGCGTTATATCCACTCCTACCGTGGAGTGGAATCTGGACATGAGCTGGAAGAGAGGTTTTCCCACCTCTCCGAGCCCGGCGATCACAATTGATTTTCCTGGTTCCATAATCGTTTAATCCTCCAGCTCTTTAGAACAACGGATGTAAAAGTCCAACACGCAGAATCGGAAACTGCTTTGAGGACGAGAGTGTCAAGACCCTGAGCATTGCATTCGATCGCTTCAACTTAGAAATAAGTTAAGAAACAGGCATAGGAACGCACGGCGGAATCCAATGGTCCCTGGAGACTGACAGAAGTTTGTGAGGTGATTTGCGGCGAGGATGCGCGTGAGTTCGAATTGTGCTATCTCACTAAGCCGGCTGTGCTGTGAGCGCCTTCGCTTTATCTCGGCTGGCGAGAGACTTGCCGGCTTCCTCGATCGAGAAGGTGAGAACTTCTTCGGCAACCCGGACTTGCTGTTCGGGTTTGAGATGCGGAAACATGGGAAGAGATACGATCTCATTGGCGACGTGAGTAGCAACCGGGAGGTCTTCACGCGTGTAGTTGAGGAAAGAGTACGCCTTCTGCAGATGCAAGGGAACTGGATAATGAATTCCGGTGCCGATCCCTTTGCTCTTGAGAAAGCTTATCAGGCCGTCGCGGTTTGCGGTGCGCACGACATAAAGATGATAGACGGCTCGAGACCAGGACGGTTCATGCGGGATGATAATCGCATCGTTGTTGGCAAGAAGTTTATTGTAGTTCGCAGCGTGATCGCGGCGGCGCCGATTCCAATCGGGAAGGTACGGCAGCTTTGTATGAAGGATCGCGCACTGAATTGCATCGAGGCGACCGTTATAACCTTCGACGTCATGGAAGTACTTCTTAACCTGGCCGTGGTCGCGAAGCATCTTAATGGCTCGTGCAACGCCCGAGTCGTTGGTGGTGACGGCTCCGCCTTCACCGCACGCGCCGAGATTCTTGCCCGGATAGAAACTGAACGCCGCCGCGCGCCCCATCGAGCCTGCCTTCATCCATCGATTCTGCTTCCTTGAGAAATACTCTGCGCCATGCGCCTGGCAAGCGTCTTCAATCACCTTGAGTCCATACTTTTCCGCCAGAGTTAGAATCCCGTCCATATCGGCCATCTGCCCGTAAAGATGGACAGGGACGACTGCCGTGACAGGTCGTCCGCTGCGAAGACTCGTCAGCTTCCCTGCATGGCTTCGCACGCACTGCTTTTCCAAATACCGCTCGAGCATATGCACCGACATGTTATATGTGTGCTCGTCCACATCGATGAATTCCGGAATTGCTCGAGCTTGAGAAATAGCTTCGGTGGTGGCAATGAAAGTGTTCGGTACAGTAAGTACGACGTCGCCCGCCTCGATCCCGCAAGCCATGATCGCAAAGCGCAGGGCATCGGTACCGCTATTGACAGCGATTGCGTGACTGGATTCAGTGAACCGCGCAAAGTCCTCTTCGAATCGCTCAACCACCGGTCCGCCGACGAAACCAGCCGTACTCAGTCCGTGGCGGAATGCGCTCACCAGTTCATGCTCTAGTTCCATGTGCGGCGTAACAAGATCGAGAAACGGAATATCGCTCTGTGCCTTCTCTTCTTTTGAGGTCGGCTCAAGAAAACGCAGAATCTTCGCCGGGTTTCCCGCCACCACAGCGTGAGCCGGCACGTCCCGCGTGACCACGCTGCCCGCGCCGACGATTGCGTTCTCGCCGATTTTCACTTTCGACAGAATCGTTGCATTGGATCCGATCGACGCGCCTTTGCCGATAAAAGTTGACTCGACTTTCCAATCAGCTTCTGTTTGCAGTTCGCCTCGTGAGGTTGTAGCGCGAGGGTATGAGTCATTAATGAACATGACCCCATGGCCAATGAAGACATTGTCCTCGATGACAACACCTTCGCAAATGAAGGTGTGACTCGAGATTTTGCAGCGTCTGCCTACACTGACATTCTTTTGAATTTCAACGAACGCGCCGATCTTGGTTTCGTCCCCGATCGCACATCCATAGAGATTGATGAACTTCGACAGGCGAACATTCTCTCCAAGCTTCACGTCTTCTGAAATCGCATTCCACTGATTCATAGGCGTACAAACGCTCCTTTCCTCTCCAAGGACTCACTGGCAGCTTCCAACATTCTCACGACTCTTAGCCCCGCGCACCCGTTGTTGAACGGCTCCTGGCCTGTATTAACGCACTCGACAAAGTAAGTGAGCTCCTGACGCAAGGCTTCAATTTGCTCTAATTGGGGCGACCACATATCTCCTGAACGGTAGCTCACCAGCAATTCATAGACGCCTTCCCGACTGGTGATTTGCACGCCCTTGTCGTACACCTTGACCTTTTCGTCCGCTTCAAGGTCGTTCCAAACGATCATTCGCTTTTCGCCGCCGATGAGAGTCGTTCTAACCTTTACCGGCGACAGCCAATTCACATTGATATGCGCAATGATTTTTTCAGGAAAATAGAGTGTCATGTACGCGACATCTTCGTGCCCATTGAGGTGGCCCTGTCCGGTTGCCGCAACTCCTTCAGGGCTTGCCTTGATGAGATGATCCATAATCGACAGATCATGCGGCGCGAGGTCCCACAACACGTTGATGTCGTGCTGGAACAGGCCTAGATTGACGCGCGTTGAGTCATAGTAGTAGAGATTGCCGAGCGCTCCTTCCTGAATCAACTGGCCGATCCGTCTCACTGCGCCCGTGAAAAGGAATGTATGATCAACCATGATTTTCAGGTGCTTTTGCTCCGCAAGGTTGATCAGTTCTTCGCCCTGCGCACTCGTACTTGTAAATGGTTTCTCCACAAAGACGTGCTTTCCATTCTCCAGTGCTGCCTTCGAAAGCTCGTAGTGAGTCCATACCGGCGACACGATTGCGACCGCATCAATTTCTGCCGACGTGAGGATTTCCATCGCGCTTGGCGTAACGTTGACCCCCGGATAGGCTTTGCGCGCGCGTGCCTGCGCTGCGGGATTGATCTCTGCGATCGCCCGCACTTCAGAACCATCGAGGCTCATCAGGTTGCGTACGATGTTTGGGCCCCAATACCCGTACCCAATCACACCGAAATTCATAATCTGCTTTCTCCTTAGTGATAACTATCTATTCGTCACGCCATCGCAACTCGTCGTGGCGTTGACCGCGCCCGCTGGATCGGTCATCCAATACCAGCAGCAAACCTGCCCAATGAATAAGCTGGAAACTCTCTACGTTAGAATGCGCCGTCGGATCCGAACGGTGACTCGCCCATGTGCATCGGCCGAGTATTGAATGGCTTTGTCTATTTACTTCTAATACGCGCCTGAACCTTTTATGACTGCCATCGGAGTCTGCAATAGAATTTTTATGTCGAGCCACGGAGTCCAGGTAGACGCGTAGCGCAGATCGAGCCGGACCATTTCGTCAAATTGAACGCTGCTCCGGCTCAACACCTGCCACAATCCTGTAATACCCGGCTTAACTCCAAGAAGTCGGCGCCGATGCCAGGTCTGATATGCCGCCAATTCATAGGGGATCGGAGGGCGTGGGCCAACTAGTGACATGTCGCCCCTGAGCACGTTGAGAAACTGAGGAAGTTCATCGAGACTCGTTCTTCGCAGGAGCCGTCCCACTCGGGTGATTCGTTTATCGTCGGTGAGCTTAAATACACCCGCAGGCGCTCCTTCCTCGGACTTCTGGTCGATTTCTCTTGCGATCAGTTTTCTTACGAATTCTCTGTGAACGCTCGAGTCATTGTTCACATACATCGAACGGAATTTGAGAAAGGTGAACGTCTTGCCGTAGCGTCCAACCCTTTGTTGGCGGAAAAACACCGGCCCTCTGGAAGTCGCTTTGATTGCTATAGCGATTATGAGTAGGATTGGAGCACACAAGAGAAGCATGGCGCTACTGCCGAGAATATCGATAATTCGCTTTGTCACCAGCAGCGATCGGCGCCCTTTATCATGACTCGCCAGATCCGGATAGAGAGCCGCATTGCTCGGTCTCCCCGGCTTGCCATGATCCCAGTCGTCAGGAAACAGGTGAAACGAGATACTGACCTTATCGAACTGCTGTGGCGTCAATTCATTGCGAAGTGAATTCGTAACCTTAGTTAGAAATGTGTCCAGAAGCGTCCGTTTATCCTGCAGAATCAGCCCTGTGAACATTGCGCCGATAATCAACTGATCTTTGTACCAGCCGATCAAGTCAGTGTCCCTGCTCGACGCAAGCAGCGCTGCGGCAATCCGGTCCAGCGTCTTGTGGTCGCTTTTGGAACTCCCATCACTCACAACTTCCAGGAGCATAAGAAGGAATGGTGCCTTCGAGCGCTCCGTTCGTTTGCGCTCTACTGCAATCATTCTCCTGAAGTTTTCTTCGCCCATCGGCGCACGTTCCGTGCTCGACAGACCTTCAAAGGGAGGTTCATTGGAATCTGAATTATTGTTAGGACGCGAAAGAGTCATTTGATATCCCTCTCTCATCTATCATTTTCATAGGAGAACACCCGATCCCCTCAAGCGGAAGATCAAAACGGTTCTTGGAAGTTCTTTCCTGGACGTACCCGTCGATTGACCCTTTTGCAAAAACGGCCTGCGCCTGCAGAACACTTATCAAGCGCGTCATGATCCGGCGCGGGCCAATTCCTAAGATCTTTGCGTCCACATTTGATGTCATTTAGTGGGAGTGTTTGGGCGACCGGTAATAGTAGCCGCTGTAAGCAGACTCTGCCGAACTATTAACAAGCGCCCCAAGCATCTTCGTAGAGTCTAGTGCTTCCAGTCCCTTTTCGAGTTGCCGTTTTTCAGTTGTGCCGATGCGGGTAACCAGGAGGATGCCGTCTACGATCCTCATCAGGATGCTTGCGTCGGCCAATGGTAATACGGGAGGCGAATCGATAATAATCCAGTCAAAATACTCAGCCAGCCGATCCATTAGAGCAGGCAATCTAGGAGATTGCAGGAGTCCGAGCGGATTGCTTGGAGTCTTTCCAGCCGGAAGAATCCACAAGCCTGCATCCTCAAGACGATAGAGATTCTTCAAGCTGCTTCCCTCTTCGCGCAAACAATCGCAGATTCCCGGGACTGCATCGATACCAAACATCCGCGCCAGCGACGGACGACGAAGATCTCCTTCAGCGAGTAAGACCCGTTCGTCGCTTGCATGGGAAAGAGCGCATGCAAGATTGCCGGCGATCGTGCTTTTTCCTTCTTGAGGAATGGTGCTTGTAATCAGGACTCGTTTTAATGGTTTCGTTCTGCGAATGTCGCGCAGGCGCACCGCCAGAAGCCGCATCGCTTCGGCAGTCGGACTTTCCTTGTCAGTCAGGCACACGAGTCGGCTCTGCTCTGCAAGCGTTATCGGGAGCGATTGAAGTTGGCCGAGCGCTTTGCGCGATTGCTCCGCCGACACAGCTTCAGCGGTGAACGACGGCGGGATCATGGTGGATGTGCCGGCTGAGACCTGCACGTTGGATATCAGATGAGGCCCGTTCACCCCGTTGGAAGGCGCCGTATTTGCGTCAGCTGCATTATTCCATTCTGATGCCGCCTGCCACTCGGCCCGCTCGAGCAAATCAGGTCCGCCAGGCAGGTCTGCCGAATCGGCTCCCGATCGTTCTCTTTCAGATCTTTGTAATGCGTCGAATATTCGGCTCATAACGATTCTCTTTTGCGGTGAATTAATTGCAGTTGCAAAAGCTCTGTAAAGCTGCGACGGACCCACAACACAAAATCGGTCCAGGAGCACCCGGAAGAACGTGATTTACGAGGAACGCGGCCGGCCGCGAAATTGGCACTAAAAATGCCCGTTAGCCGACAATACTGGCTCGAGACGAAACTCGCTCGCAACATCTTCAATAATGTTTGGCGTTACCGATCGCAACTGTTTGGCGTAAGCGCTTATGAGCGAGTTTTCACAGACAGTATTGATGAGTCGAGGAAACCCTCTCGAGTATGCATACACGGCAGCCGCAGCTTCTGCCGAGAAGATGGCGGTTCCGTTCGATTCTGCACCCGCAATGCGCAATCGCTGCTCGATATACTCTCGAGTCTGCTCTGCGGTTAAGGGCCGAAGCTGTGCGCGAAGCGCAATTCGCTGTTTGAACTGCCGCAACTCGTTCGAATCTAGTTTCTTGTCCAGCTCCGGCTGCCCTACCAGCACGATCTGCAGCAGTTTGTCATCGGTCGTTTCAAGGTTGGAGAGAAGCCGCAGTTCTTCCAATGTGTCGGCTGACAAATCGTGCGCTTCGTCGACGATCAGCACCGACGTCATGCGCTTGGAACTCCGCGCGATCAGGAATTTGCTCAAATCGATCAGCAGCTCGGATTTATTCTTGCCCGATGCCGGCAAACCAAAATCCGACAATACATAATGCAAGAACTCAGCAGGAGTGAGACGGCTGTTAAAGAGATATGCGTAGGCCACGTCTTTGCTGTTCTCAAGAAGGCGCAATAAACAGCGAAGAAGAAGAGTCTTTCCCGTGCCGACTTCACCCGTAACGACCACAAATCCCTTGTGGCGCCGAACCCCGTAATAGAGCGCCGCAAGCGCTTCATTGTGGCGCGGAGTCGGCACAAAACAATTCGGGTCCGGCGTGAGATCGAACGGATTTCTTGTCAGATGGAAGTGAGCTTTATACATCGCCTACCTAATTTTGGAAAAAGCTAAAAACGGATCCAGCTAGAATCGTCACAAAAACAATTGCTGTCGTTGCCCAACCGATTCTCTTGCTCCTTTTTGCTTTCTGTATATCAGCGTTGCTGACCACCTCAGGAATCTCCGAAAGGACTGCGATGGGAAGAAGAGACTTGATTTGCTTTTCGTTGTGCAAACGATCGTCGAAGAGCTCAAATCCGCCGGCGACGCACATACCCAGCATCGCTCCGGCAATAAGTCCATACGCGCAGAATTTGAGGCGCTTGGGAAAATCTGGCTTCGTCGGCAGACTAGGCGGATCCATTATAATGAATCGCTCGCCCTGCTGCATTTGCTCCATACTGGTGGCCATTTCCGATTCATTTTTCTTCTCGACCAGCGCGTCGTAGTCCTTTTTAGATTGATCATATCCGCGATTCAAGTCGTTTAACTGCTGCTCGGTTTGCGGTTCCGCATTCAGGCGGCTTTGGTACTCTCCGATTCTTGCCTTGAGTTCGTTGATCGCATTCTCGCGGTTTTTAATCTCCAGCTGATTGGCTTGTAGCGAGCTTTGCGTCTGCGTCACCGGACCGCTGAGGACCGGATCAATCTCGTTTTCATTGGGCTTGGGTTCCTTGCTCTTCGCTTTCTGCGCCGCGACGAGACTTGCCCGCAGCGACTCCATTTTGGCGATCTCACTCTTGAGCACCTGGATATCGGGGTATTTGTCGGTGTACCGGGAACTTAAATCAGTCAGTTGCGATCTTAGTTTGTCCAGTTGCTGGTCGACCGACGCCAAATCGGTTGGCACCAACACGCCTTGTCCCTCAGCGTTTGCAGGCCGGACTCTGGCCAGAGCTGCCCGCTGCTGATCCAACAGTGCTTGAAGATAGACTCGTTGCTGCTGGGCGGTATTCAAGGCATCTTGTTCATTTTGCAGTTGCGATTGCAATCCGGAAAGTATCGCCAGATTACTCTGCTCCTGAGTCGGCAGCGCGCCTTCGTGCAGCCCTTCAAACTGTCGAACTTTTGCCTCTTGTTCCGAAAGACTTTGACGGGCCTCGTCCAGCTGTTGCGAGATAAGACTTGTCGTTCCGTTTGACTCCTCCTGGACAACCCTGTTGTTTTCGCTGATGAAAAGGTCGGTAAGCTCGCCGGTCACCTCTTTGGCGACATATGGATTGTGCGCAGTATAGGAAACAGTGAATGCCGAAATGTCCATCCTCTGCGGATCCCGCACCAGCTCTACATCGATGTCCTCGCGCATCTGGTTAATCCGGGAATCCATGGTCGCCGTATTGCCGGCATCATTATACAAATGCAAATGGTTGATGATGGTCAGAAGGCGGGTTTGACTCAGTAACTGTGTCTTTATGCTCTGCAGACGCACCTGCAGGTCGTCGCTGATGTTTGGTACGACATAGTTCTGCGGGACGGTTGGCTGCTCCACCAAAATCGTCGTCGTCGATTTATAGCGAGCCGGCAAAACCCAGCTTGCCCCCCACACAAGAAGCCAGCCCGCAAAGAGGGGCAGCAAAAAATGCAGATGCCTGCGGCGAATGATCCCGGAAATCGTGCTGAGATCCAGCTGCTGTGATTCGGGATCGTCGAGAAGTTCCGGCATAATTATCTCCCGAGAGCCTTTTTGAAGTTATAGGTCAGGTTCACGAATGCCCGATCGCAATTTGGATCCGCCGCGACCGAAGCTATATGGTCGAATTCCTCGTACAGACGCTGATATCCAAACTCCATGGCAAACTTCTGGCCGATGTTATGCCGCACTGAAGTCTGGGCCATGAGGGAATTGCCGCCTTGGTAGATGATGAAATCCAGCGACGAGACAGGTTCGATGTTTTGATAGGTGAAGGACAAAATCGCATTCCACGTGTGAGAGAGTTTCCAGCCACCGCTGAGGTTTGCGCTAACGGAATTAAAGGCGCCAAGTAAGCCCGAACCCGAGACCGTATTTCGTATAAAACTCGACGAAACGCTGCCCCTAGTGCCTTGCCATCCCATGCTGAGAACCGCTGTGCCGCTCCAGGTCCCCTCAGTCGGCTGCTGAACCTGTCCGACTTCACTGTAAGTGGCCCCGCCCGCAGCCGATAAAGAAAACGCATGGCTGAAATAGACAGAGTAGAAGGAGAGCAGCGAATGTGTCTGGCTGAGCACCTGTATGCTTTGCCCTTGCGCATTCGGACCGTAGCTTGAGATCCAACCGTATTGGTAAGTCACACCCACATACTGGCGGTGCGAGAAGCGCCGCGTGTAAAACGCCGAGCCGCCATATGCGTTCGAATTGTAAAGACCCTCAGCCTCGGCCGGATTGGGCAGCCTGAATTCCGTAGCGGTGCCGCCGCCGCCGATCATCGCATTGCGCGAGAATTGATAGGAAATGGTTGCACCCGAGAGGTTGCTCATCTGCTCTGCAAATGGCGCGATCGCTGGCGGAATCGTTGATTCGGTCGAACCGCCAAGCGCACCAGAGGCGAATGGATAGGCCACGTCAAAAATGTTGGACGTTCTGATGAAGGTATCGTGCAGGTCGAGTGTCACATGCTGAGAGAGCCGGCCCTCGAAAGATCCTGTCGCGCCCTGATCCACAGCATCGAGTTCGCTTGTGGGCTCATAAAACGTGAAGCCGGGACTGTAGTTCAAACTCTCAACCTGGCGTGGCGTCGAACGCACATAGGAAAGATTCGGAAAAATCGAAACCGTGGTGTCGGATTGCGGAGTTGCCGTTTCGTTGGGGAGTACGTTATCGAGATACGCCGTATTAACATTTAATGCGCCTGTGAAAACGTTCTGCCGCACATCCGCTTCAGCGGCTGAGGCATACGGCATACCACTGACAAGCGCTGGAGTCATCATGCGCGAGTCATCATCCGAGCCGGAACCGCCCGAAGCACTCGGTTCCACCTGGGCGAAGGCTGGGATTGCGATGAGACCAGCGAGGAGAATATAAGCGCGCAGAATCATGATTGACTCTCAGGGAACAAAGACTGTGTCTCGCGGCTTAAGAGTAATGTTCTGCTTGGTATTCTTGCCTTTGACAAAGTCGTCGTAGTTGAAGGGATACCGGTACTCGCTTCCTCCCGCGATTTGCCGAAGAACGTAAATGCCTTTCTTCTTGGCGAAGTCCTTGAGCCCGCCTGCAATCGCAATGGCGTCGACGATGGTAGTGCCCGCGGTGAGCGGATACGATCCCGGCTTGCTGATTTGGCCGAGAATATTGAATTTGAGACTATGAACCTCCTGGACAATCACGGCAACTTGCGGATCGGTGATGTATCCCTTAAGACGTTCTGTAATGTCCATTTCAAGCTGGGGGGGCGTGCGCCCGGCAGCTTGAACGTCTCCAATCAAAGGCAGCGAAATCTTACCGTCGGAACGGACAGTTACGGTGTTGGTAAGATCCTTTTCTTTCCAAACATTGATCGCAAGCACGTCATCGTCGCCAATCACAAACGTATCGTCGAATCGCGAATTTCTTGTTGAGTTGTCGCCTTGGGCCGACGCAACGGATGTAACGCCTTCTGGCGCCGGGGCTTCAGGTTTGTTGCTTGCGTTCGATTGTCCGTTCACCGCCAGGCAAGAGAAAGCCGATAAAAGCACGCACGTCCTGAGCGCCTGAATGCATACCTTTGTTTTTGAAATGTCCAGCAATGACGCCTTTCTTCCTATGATCGGCAATGTGTCTTCTTCTCGCATCATAACTCGCTTACAGCCTCAGGTCGATTGTACGAAGAAAGCAGCCGTTGGGCTCGCTTCACTGAAACAAAATCAGAAGAACTCGTCAGTCGCAAAACGGTCAACGCGCCGCATGCTGCGCGGAGCCACTGTGCATCAGACGACTTGCCGCCCGAGACATTACCGGCGAGCGGTTCTCCCGGTCCGTACCGCGGCAAGGTTCAACATCATATGCGTTCACTTCCACGGCGACAGACTGCGCAAGCATCTCTACCGAGAGGATCAGACGGCAGATGTTCTTCTTGCGAAGCAGGACGCCCTCAACCCCTTCCAGCGCTCCCCGCACCACTCTGACCCGCATCCCGCATTTCAGGAATGGATGTGGCTCAACGCGATAAGATCCCTCAACCGCGCGCTGAATTGCGTCAATCTCCTGTGAAGGGATCGTGGCGACGCGGTCACCATGATAAAGGATCATGTGGATGCCGGGGGTCGTCACCACCTGCAGTTTGCGATCAAGTCCGCCCCGAATGAAGAGGTAGCACGGGAAAAGTGGAAGAGAGAGAACTTTCGTCCTGTCCTTCCAGCGCCGTGTGGATTCATACAGCGGTAGAAAGACCTCAAAGTTCTTCAGTGCCAACATTTCTGCTACGGTCTTCTCGTGTTGATGGCGCGTGTAGATCGCCCACCACGACGTAGGCTGCGCAGCGATTTCTTCGTCTTCGTGGCAGATTGATGGCATTTTGCCTTTCCACAGGGGACTTGTCACCGGAGAATCGTATGCGGACATAGCTTCGCCCTGTGAGTCACAATTGCACGCTGTGACCACGCATTTTGAACAAGTTTCCTCCTCCGCCTGCACATAAATTGGGAGGGGGAGGAAACTTCAGCAGCAAAGAGGGCTGCACGAACCTGCCCCCATCATCCTGAATCAAGCAAGCGGGTACAATTCCCCAATGGTGCTAGGTTTCCAGGTATAGTAACCGCTTCAAAACACTGCAAGTAAAACTCAGAAGCTTACTCGGAACGGCTCATTCTACTATCCGAGCCGGCCTGAGAAAATCAATGCGCAGAGGGAGGAAACCCTCGATGGATCCTGCGCCGTTGCGGAATTCCCGCTTCGCGCAACTTATACAGCAGCGAGCGGTAACTCATGTTGAGGTCTTCGGCAGTCTTCCGGCGGTTCCACCGATTGGCCTGAAGTACCTTTAGAATCAGAGTATTAGATGCTGCTGAAGTCGCCCGCCTTGAAGTCTCCTTCAAGGTTCCGCTGCGCGCCTTTCGCTCGCTCCAATAATTGGCCGAGTTCAGCCTCCGTTTCAATTCAATCGCCAATGCCTCGGCGTCTCCCAGAATGATGGCGCGAGCGACCCAGTTCTCCAGCTCTCTGAGGTTCCCTGGCCAATCCCAGCGGGAAAGTACCTGCAGCGTCGACGGGTCCAGCCGAAGCTCGCTTCGCCCAAACCGTCGAGCAAGCTTGTGAAGAAAGTAATCGCAGAGCTGCGGAATGTCGTCTTTCCGCTCCCTGAGAGTCAAAAGGTTCAGTGTTACCCCATCGACACGATAAAAGAGATCCTCACGGAAAACCCCTTTTTCCACCGCATCCCGCAGATCGATATTTGTCGCACAGATTACGCGTATGCCGGCTCGACGCTCCTCATCTCCGCCAACGCGCGTAAAGGACCCATCCTGAAGCAAATGAAGCAGTTTACCCTGAAGATCCCGGTGCAGCTCGCCGATTTCATCCAGAAAAAGCGTCCCGCCATCGGCAATTTCCACCAGCCCAGCACGGTCTTCCTTCGCACCCGTGAACGCCCCCTTCTGATAGCCGAATAATTCGCTTTCGAGCAGGCTCGGAGGAACGGCGGCGCAATTCAACTTCACAAATGGCGCTTTCGACCGGCTCGACCGGGTGTGAATATAGCGCGCAATCACCTCTTTGCCGGTTCCGCTCTCGCCCTGGATCAGAATCGGAAGGTCGGAGGAAAGGACACAACGAATCCGTTCGCGAACCTCGCCCATGGCAAGCGTGCTGCCGAAAATCACCGGCTCATCAGGCAGATCAGCCGGATCAATCCGAAAGCTCTGGTTAAAATCTGCGGCCATCAGAACCGATCCCACAAACGTCAATCGACCATCTTAGCTGCACTTTCGTGGCCAACCGAACCCAGATGTTGGCGGACAAATTCCGGCATAAATCTATTGTTTTGTGGTTGTTACAATCAGAGCAGACCCTCGCCCCGGACTCACGGGAAAACATGTGCAAGTTTTTGCATATCTTTTCCCAATTCCTTGCAGAATTGTTCCCACAACCCGAGTCGGCGGCTGCCGGCCGAGACGCATATCGACTCTCCAGTTTTCACTGTCCGGAAGGCAATGCGCCAGGCTCCCACCCCAACTCACTCGGATGTGCCAGTCGCAAAGAGTGACGAATCGAAGATTGCTGTTGAAAGAATCAGCCGTGTTGGCTTCCTTCGCAGGGACCCGTTCGAGATGATCTTCCGGTGCTCAACTCACGCGCACGCCGAAGACCCAATTGCGAACGCTGGCGGCAGCCGCAATGAATCGCGCTAACCGCGCGACCTTTCGGGGCCGACACGCTGCACGGACTTCTTGCGATTGAAGCCGCTATTTTGAAACAGCTGCAGCGGGTCTGGGCCCGATCGGGGGCTCAGATGATGCTGCTGAATCTTGTAGAGCAGAGCACGATAACTCATGCTGAGATACTGGGCGGCGCGGCGGCGATTCCATCCAAATGCGTCCAGGGCGCTCTGTATCATCTCCTTTTCGGTGCGGTCCTTCACATCGCGAACGATCGACCGAATCCCCGTGCACGGCAGCGCCGCGTCAACTGGCGCTTGATGAGTGCCCGCGCCGCCAAGTGCCGCGATCTTTTCCTCAAGTTCTCGCGCAGCAGCCTGCGAATCGCGCATGATGATCGCTCGCGTAACGAAATTACGGAGTTCCCTCACATTGCCACGCCAATCGTAGACCAGCGCCAAATCCATCAGTCGTGACGAAAAGTTCAATCCAAATCCATTCGTCATTTCCGCCGGCGTACGGCGAATAATCTGTTCGGTCAGATAGGGAATCTCTTCGCGGCGTTCCCTCAGCGGCGGAACTTTGATAGTAAACACCGCCAGCCGGTAATACAGGTCTTCCCGAAAAGATTTTTCGATCAGCGCGCTTTCAATCTCGACGTTTGTTGCCGCCAGAACTCGCACATCCACCTTGGTGGTCTCCTGGGCGCCTAGCCGCGCAAACTGACCATCCTGGAGAACATGCAGAAGCTTGGCCTGCATCTGGACATCGATTTCCCCAATCTCGTCCAGCAGCAGCGTGCCGCGGTTTGCCTGTTCGAATTTTCCCTGCCGGTCGTTGATCGCCCCCGTGAATGCGCCTTGCCGATGACCGAAGAGCTCGCTCTCCAGCAATTCAGCCGGCAACGCTGCGCAGTTCACCTTCAGAAACTTTTCTCTCGAACGCCGCGAGTTCTTATGGATCAGATGCGCGATGACCTCTTTCCCGGTCCCGCTCTCGCCGAGGATCAGGACATTGACATCTATATCCGCCAGCAATCTTACCTGGCGATGAATCTCGAGCATCTGAGGTGACGCCGCCAGAAAAAATTGATTCCCGCCCAGTTCCTCCAAATAGGGACCGTCCGGCACATCACGCGATTGGCGTGCATTCGGGCGTCGTGTCTCCTCGATGACCGGTGCGATTGCGGAGCTGATTTCACCAGCGTCGGCCGGCAGATTCAGCGCATCGACGAGCGATTCAAGATTTTCGCGCGTGACAGGCTTGTTGAGAAAATGCCTGACACCACGGCTTAAGGCCTCTTTGCGCAGCTCTGCGTCGTTCATTCCCAAAATAAGGCAGATTCGCCACGCAGGCAGGCATTGGAGCAACTGGCTGAGCCGGTCGGCGCCAGACGGGATCGCTGTGGACGGATCGTAAATCACAAGATCTGGATCCAATCCATTATTCAAAAGCGAGTACGCCTGCGGCTCTCCCGCCGCTTCGATGACCCGATGTCCCGATCCTTCGAGAACCATCTTCGCGGCCGAGCGAGACTTCGCATCTTGCACCAAGGTCAAAACTAAAAGCAGCGGTCGCACAATTCCTCTTTCCGGTTCAGCTCAGTTTCCGCATCTCGATTTCAACCCGGCACCGAGCACATTTGTCTTCCGTCAAAAAGAGATAAAACTCCCTCGAAATCCAGAAGAATGGACGGGTGCAGCCCAAAACTGCGAAGCGTTAAAACAGGCGCTAAAACTCGACGGTTGCTGGCCCGGCGACATGGAGGGAGTGAGTGCGGGGTTTAGCCTCTTGAGCGGCCATCAGCAATGACTGTTTGGGGGACGCACGAATTCGCTTTCCAACGATCCATTGCTATGTATGTCTGTTGCCTTCCGGCAACCTCCCTAGGCAGCAAAACGTTCAGAACAGCAAACGATCACTGGCGCGATAAACGTCGCTCACGATCGATCAATTGCAACTCGACAATAGGTGAGAACAACTTTGGTGTCAATGGCAAAATGGTCATGGCAGGTTGCTCCAGGTAACTCCCTAAGGTAATCCTGCTACGGTACTGATGCGCAAACCGGTGCTGCCCTTTAGCCGCATCGGCGCTTTCCCGCCGCATTTCGCGTTTCTGGCCGGGAACGATGCAGCCGTCCTCCATTTGCAGGCGGCCCGACAGAGCCGTATGATTCGGCTCGGAGACCCCATGCCTTTGACACTTGATATCTTTCGCGAGACGATTGCTTCCCATCTCGCCGTCGTCGAGGCTCTCCGTCAGGAGGGCCACGCTTTTGAGCGCATTGCTACCCGGATGAGCGAGGCGATCCTCAGCGGCAAGAAGATCCTCTGGTGCGGCAACGGCGGCAGCGCTGCCGATTCGCAACACCTTGCTGCCGAGTTGGTTGGCCGCTTCAACAAGGAGCGCCGCGCACTGCCTTCGCTTGCCCTGTCAACAAACACCTCTATTTTGACGGCAATTGGTAACGACTACAGTTACGACGTTGTATTCCGCCGCCAGGTTGAAGCCATGTGCCAGGCCGGCGACGTCGTCGTGGGGATTTCGACTTCAGGAAACAGCCGCAACGTGGTCATGGCCCTCGAGGCTGCGCGAGAACGCGGCGCGTTCACTGTGGCGTTTTCGGGCCAGAGCGGCGGAAAGATTGCAGAAATCGCCGACGCCAGCCTGCGCATTCCCTCCAACGAAACTCCGCGCATTCAGGAAGGGCATATTCTTTGCGGTCACATGCTTTGCGACTGCATCGAGAGAGCGGTGTATGAGGCTGAAAACGCGATGAAAAAGCCTCAGACGGCCTGAGACGTCATTCGAGTCGTCGCCCGGCGCGATCGCCCACCGCCCCATACGAGAGACCCATGAGGATTGTCGTCGAATCTCTGCATCGCAGCGGCAATTTACGGCGATCGACCGGCAGAAACTGACGAGCGAGAGTTCGTGGCACGACTCTCAAAGGATGTAAGGCACCAATGCAGCCACCCTTCGAGAGTAGGCTTCATACGACTCGCCAAATTGCTCGCGCATCCATCTCTCCTCCAGCCTGAGCTTCGTCCAGAACACGCTGATCGCAAGGGCCATCGCAAGCAGTCCGCGCCATTCGCCCACGGCCACCACGCAACCAAGCAAGGCCACCACAAGTCCTGCATAAAGAGGGTGACGAACCAGGGCATACGGTCCGCTCGTAATCAGTTCGTGCCCTTCCTTCACCGTCACGGCTACGCTCCAGTTTTGTCCGAGATGATGTCGCCCCCACAGCGAGAACAGCAGGCCAAACGCGGTTAGCACCGCACCGCTCCAGAAGGTCCAGGCGCCTGCGGGAATGAACCTCCTGCTTAACACTGCGACCGGAAAGTGCGGGAGGCCGATCAGCGCCGCCACGCAAGCGAGCGATATAGCCCTCACAATGCGCGGCCTCACGCCTTCGCGCCGCTTCACTGCCCTTACGTTCCTCAGCGTCGCCCACGAATAAACAAAATAAACAAGCCACATTCCAGGGAACACGAGCCGCTTCGCGGCCAACTCGACCGTCATATGCGCGATATCTGCCATGGGAAGGCTCCTCTCTTCCGGCTGACCTCGCATAGTTTTCAGGAAGCGGATCAATTGTATCTTGAGGCTCGCGAGTTTTCTGTGCTCGTTCGGGTCCGGCAATCAATTCGTTGAAGCGGATTTATCCCGGGCCGGTGATCCCGGTCGGGATCGAACCGACGACCTTCCCGGCGAGCCGGGACGCGCATTTCAGCTTTTCACCCTTGAGGATTCAATCAACTCCTGAATCGAACGATGTGATTTCCAGCTCTTGAGCTGACGTTCGCGCCGACGCGCCTCAATCAAGTCCCCAAATGACTCCTGATACACCAATTTCCACGGGCCCCGACCGCGCGTCGAGAGCGTCTGCCCACGATTGTGTTCCGTGAGCCGGGACGCCACTCCTTGTGTGCTGCCAATGTAGAACCGGCCTGTAGTCTCGCTTTGAAGAATATAGGTGAACGGCATCAGCTAAAAAAAGTTTGCTGGACCTGGTCGGGATCGAACCGACGACCTTCCCGGCGAGCCGGGACGCGCATCAGCTAAAAAAAGTTTGGTGGACCTGGTCGGGATCGAACCGACGACCTCTTCCATGCCATGGAAGCGCGCTCCCAGCTGCGCCACAGGCCCCCACATGAACACAACTCTTTTATTCTCCCCGGTCACATTCGATTCGTCAATCACCAGCGCCGTAGTTTCAGGCGCGGCAACCCGCTTCCAGCGTCGGCACATCCTGGTGCTTGTACATCAGGAAGAACTCGCGATGGCCGAGTTGCTCGGGCTTGCTCAGCTGGCCTCCCGCTACATCGGCGATTAAATCAAGCAGTTCATCGGCCGCCTGGTCCATTGAGATTTCCCCGCTCAGAACGCGGCCGGCATTGAAATCCATGTCTTCAGTCATGTTGCTATAGGTACGCGGATTCCCCGTGATTTTGATCAGCGGCGCAATGGGGCTGCCGATCACGCTGCCGCGGCCGGTGATGAACAGAACGATCTGCGACCCGGCAGCGATCAGATCCATGATGCCTTCGGTGTCATTCGGATTGGTGTACCCGAATTGCATGAAGTGGTCGTCGGGGACCGAATCGAGAATCCAGAGGCCCGCGCGCGGCGGGCGCTCGGAAACGCGAATGACGCCCTCAATCGGCTTGCTGCCGCCCTTGGCAAATGCGCCCATGCTCTTTTCTTCAATGGTGGTGAGTCCGCCCGCAAAGTTGCCGGGGGCGACGGAACACTGGCGCACGGCTTTCGAGTAGTTGAACGCCTTGTCATAAGTCGAGGCGAGTTGCGCGGCTGCGTCGGGTGAGGCGGCGCGCGAGATCATGATGTCGCGCAGGCCGATCATCTCCACCGTCTCCTCAAAAATCGCCGTGCCGCCCCGTTCGACGAGGCGATCGTAGGCGCGGCCAACGACGGGATTGCCGGCCAGACCCGATGTCCCGTCCGATCCGCCGCACTCGGCGCCGATCATCAGGTCAGCCCAGGTCATCGGCACTTTGACGGCATCCGCAGCAGCGTGGGCGCGCAGCGAGGCAATCTTCTCTTTCCCCAGAGCGATGCTCGAGCGCGTGCCGCCATTTTCCTGAATGAAAAACGACTCGGCGGGGCGCCCGGAGGCTCGCACCGCTTCGGCGATGCGATGCGGCTGGGTGTATTCGCAGCCCAGGCCCACGCAGAGCACGCCGCCGATGTTGGGATGCGTGGCCAGCGCCAGCATCAGGCGGATCGCATAGTCGTTGTCGTAGCAGCCGGGAAAGCCGATCACGTGGACGTCCGGCTCGCCTTTGCCGATCTCCTGCGCCACAAAGCTCGCGCACTCCACGGTGTAGACGACGAGGATGTGATTGCGAATTCCTTTGCGGCCGTCGGCGCGTCGGTAGCCTTGCCAGGATCGGTCGTGACAGGTTTGCTCTGGACTGGATCGGTCAGGCATAGACCGATTTATTATCGGGCATTCAATGGCGTCCGGGAGCATTCGGCTGCAGGCCCGCGATCCCGTCGATGCCCCCGCCCGGAGGAGCAACTGTTCACAAACCAACTCCGGCAGCGCCTGCGAATCTGTTCATTCCGTTTTTCGATGTCAAGGCCCCGGCCCCCTCAAATCGCCCCTATCCTGCTCATTTCAGGAGAAATATAAATTTCTCAAACTGTTCCGGTTATTTCTCGCAAATTGCTACACTTGATCCAAGCAGCAAAAAACCAAAGCGAAGCCAGACGCGCAGCGATCGGGCGCCGTCAGGCCAGCATTCGGTGCATCGCACCACATCCTGAGACGGTTTGCAACAAATACGGTGCAAATTTACCGATATCGGCCCGTAAGCTGCCTGTTTTGACGACTTTAGGATATGTGATCTTAAAGCATTTGTAATCAATATTTTGCAGGAAAGTGCCCTTTTCTTTTTTTTGAGCCTCATAAGCCGCGGCCCGTCAGACGCGCTTCTGCGATGGCGCGACAGGCGGAGCGCCGGTTTGAAGATCGAACGAGCCCGACCGCTCGTCGACCCGGCTGCGGCAGTTATGCAGGTGGACCCACTCGCCCGGTCCGATGGGCCGCATGGCGATGCCGATGACGACCCCGAACTTGGTGATGGGTTGGCCCTCGGCGATGGAGGCGAGAGCGATTTTATGGCCCAGGGCGATTTTTTCGCGGGCGGCGACCTCAGAGTTTGCCCCGGAGCCGACGATGACGATCGTGGCGCCTTCGGCGGCGTCGCCCAGCAGGGTGGCGACGTTGTCGGAGGGGTCGACCCGGAATGCCGTGGGTGTGGTGATCATTGTTTCGTCGCGTGCTTTGCGCCGAATTGGCTGAGTTTTTCGAGGGTGGCCGCGGCCTGGCCGGAGTCAATCGCCTCGGCGCCCAGGGCAACGCCTTCTTTCAAATCGCCGGCCA
>Ga0335074_10001466_pt1 | contig 32005 bp, 21 predicted proteins | sample Lox_Sample_23_FD_206715 | JGI IMG/M metagenome (GOLD analysis project Ga0335074, IMG submission 206715) | Soil microbial communities from Loxahatchee National Wildlife Refuge, Florida, United States - Lox_Sample_2.3 | ecosystem: Environmental > Terrestrial > Soil > Wetlands | place: USA... | reverse complement strand
GGAAAAGACGCGGACTGCGTCCGCTTGGAAAACGCCCTGGGCGTTTCCCACTTTCCCACAGCTGCGGCGACTGCTAGGGTAGTTTGAATTTGTATTATCACGCGTGCGGATTCTGGGGGCAGGTCAACGGAGCAATGAGATGCGGCCGGGAGAGCCCACTGCCGCAGCGGACGTAGTGGGTTTGTGCTGAGGTCCATAGCTTGGAACATAGGTCCAGCTTAGGATCTCCTGCGTCGCGGTCAAAGTTCCGCTGCTACCTGTAAACCCTACATAGGCCGTGGATGCGCCGATAGTGCCCGGGATATCGATCGGCCAGCTTGTGGCGAAAGTCTGCTGGGTGACGGCGTCTGTAATCCGCATGCTCAATGTGCTGCCATCGTAGGTCATGTGGACATTGAATACATCACCACTGTGCAAGTTGACTCCGCTGCTCGTCATGTCGACGGCAGGAACCTCCGGTATCGCCCCATCGGTATAGAGCCCGGTGGAGTCGTTACCCTCGCCGGCATTGTTGTAGAGATCAAACTTGACAGCTACACTCGGACTCATGTGAGCGTAAGCCAGCCATCCACCACCACCACCTAGGGCTGCCGACCCGGCGCTTTGGATGGTGAACGTGATCCCGTCAGCCTGAGGATTGCTCAACTGGAAACTGAAATCCTGGGTGAACGTCTGAATAGCGACTTGCGCGGTATACCAGGCGCTGGCGGCCTCCCGCGGGTTGCCATCGGTCAACCGCAGACGCGAGTTGTTAATGCCGGCGTTACCGTTCAATACCATGCCACCAGAACTGAAGCCGTTGGGATAATTAACACCGGTGAGCGGCATGAAGCTCCAGCTCAAGATCTCCTGAGTGGCAGTATCTCCCCCGGTGCCACCGGTAAAACCGGCATAGGCTGTGCTGCTCCCGATCGTTTGCGGTATGTTGATCGGCCAGTTGGCTGCGAAGCTCTGCTGCGTTACCGCATCGGTAATTTGCATGCTCAGCGTACTACCGTCGTACACCATATGCACGTTGAAGACATCGCCACTATGCAAGTTCACTCCGCTGCTGGTCATATCCAGCGCTGGTACATAGGGTGTGGCCCCGTTGACATAGAGGCCCGTTGAATCGATACCTTCACCGTCATTGTTGTACAAATCGAACTTCACGGCAATGCTGGAAGCTATCGGAGCATAGCCTAACCATCCCCCGGCACCGCCCAGTGCCGTCAGTCCGGCATTTTGCATGGTAAAGGTGATTCCGTCAGCGTTGGGATTCGTCAACTGAAAGCTGAAATCTGTGACGTATGCCTGGGTCGGCATCTGTGCGGAATACCATGCTGTAGCTGCTTCGCTTGGGCCGCCATCGGTCAATCGCAGGCGCGTATTGTTGGGGGCTGCGTTGCCGTTCAAGACCATGCCATCGAACCCAAAGCCGTTGCTGTAATTGATGCCCGCCACCGACGAAAAATTCCAATTGAAGATTTCTTGCGTCGCGGTGTAGCCACCAGTACTACCGGTAAAGCCGACATAAGCGGTCGAGCCTCCGACTAAATCGGGGATGTCAATGGCCCAGCTGGTAACAAACGTCCGTTGCGTGCTGGCATCGGTAATCTGCATAGTCAGCGTGCTTCCGTCGTACACCATATGTACGTTGAAAACATCTCCACTGTGAAGATCAATTCCGGTGCCTCTCATATCGACCGCCGGCACATACGGCAAAGCACCGTCAATGTAGAGACCAGTAGAGTCCGGACCCTCGCCGGCGTTGTTATATAGGTCAAACTTCACCGCCACGCTGGAGGGTATAGGAGCATAACCTAGCCATCCGCCGGCGCCTCCTAAGGCAGCGGGCCCGGAGTTCTGGATGGTGAAGGTGATTCCGTCGGACTCAGGGTTGGTTAACTGGAAGCTAAAATCCTGAGTAAAAGTCTGGATATTCACCTGGGTCGCATACCAGGCGCTGGCCGCTTCGCTCGGGCCGCCGTCGGTTAATCGCAGATGCGACCCGTCAAGAGCGGCGGTGCCATTAAAAGCCATTCCGGTAGAGGTGAAACCACCTTGATAGCTGATGTCGGCCTGGGGAACAAAGCTCCAACTTAGAATTTCCTGAATCGCTGTGTATTGACCTGAGCTGCCAGTAAATCCGGCCCAGGCGGTGGTAGATCCCAGCGTACCGGGTATATCGATTGCCCAGCTAGTGGAGAAGCTTTGCTGAGTCTGAGTGTCGGTAATCGGTTGGTTCCGTCGTAGACGATGTGTACATGAAAGATATGTGAACTATGCAGATCGATTCCGCTCGGGGTCAGATCTTCGGCTGGCACCTCGGGCAGCGCGCCATCGGTATATAGCCCGGTGGAGTTTATGCCTTCGCCCGCATTGTTAGCCAAATCGAATTTCACAGCTATGCTGGGAGTAATTGGAGCATAGCCTAGCCAGCCGCCGCCGCCGCCAATCGCAGTCGTGCCCGCATTCTGGATCGTGAAGGTGATTCCGTCGGCATAGGGATTGGACAACTGAAAACTGAAGTCTTGGGTAAAGGCTTGAATATTGACCTTGGTCGTATACCAGGCGGCGGCGATCTCTCCCGATCCGCCGTCCGTGAGCCGCAAGCGCGAGCCGTTCATGGTTGCCGTGCCATTTAGAGCAAGACCTTGCGAACTGAGGCCGCTGCCGTAGTTGATCGCACCTCCGCCTCCGCTCATGATCGTGTAAACGCCCGAACCGACGGCGCTCTCGGCTGCCCCGGTGGAGGTAGCGATGGCGTTAAGCGTCGTCGTGCTGCTGACAATGAGAGGCGAAGTGTAAACAGGAGAGGAGGTCGTCGGCTGCGAGCCATCAGTGGTGTAGTAAATGGTAGCGCCGGATGTGGAATCGGATAGGGTCACCGTCTGCGTCGAGATGTAGGTTCCGTTGGCTGGAGATAAGGTCGGAGTTGCGGTGACTGCAGAAAGAATCCCGTAGACGCTTACTTGTTCTTTCGTTCCAACGTATACTTTGCCATTGGCAATTGTGGGTACGGCAAACTTCACCGGAAGACCAGCGCTGTCGCGCTCACCATCTTGGGCACTATTGTATAGTTCCGTACCTACGTTGGTGGCGTCATAAGCATGTAAGACGGTCTCCTCACTTTGATTATTTTCCACTGCCCAGAGAATTGTGTTCGTATTGCCATCGGCTGAAATGGCCATGCCGGCGCCCGGCCAATTAAAGCTGGTTGGCGACATCGAGGTTGGGGATGATGACAACAAGCCATTGCTGACGCTGTAGGCCTGTATGGGTTGGCCGGGCCATGCGAAATATACATTTTCATTCCAATAGATCGGTGCCGCCCAGGATCCCCCCTGAGAAATGGGAATATTCTGAATAATCTGGGAATTGCCGGCGGAATTGTAGTGTCCCATGTCATCCCGATTAACCACATAGACCGTGGGGTATTTTCCGCCCCCGATGGCTTCGTGAGGATAAGGCCCGGGCTGATCGGGTAGAAGCAACACTCCTCCCGAAGCGACATCTTTGTCGTTTAGGTCCATGTAGCTCTGGTTGTATGGCGTGAAGTAGTCGGAGACCGTGAAAGTCGATTCGCTTAGGGTCAGCTTTACGATACTGTCTCCAAAGTCGACCGGATTTTCAGATGTGTCGAAGGTGCCATTGCCGGTGGAAAATATGAGGTTGCCCAAAGCATCGGCACCCAAGCCTTGACCGCTCATCCAGATGCCGCCATCTTCACCATTCGGCGTGCTCACCCATACAGCATTTTGCTGCAAGGTGGATGCGTCATATGCCATAACCCAGCCGTGGAAAGGAGGATTATCGCAATAGGACGCAAAGGCGACATAGACATTGCCATTGTTCAGCAGCAAGCCGCTACGAGCCAGCTGATAAAGCGGATTGAAAGTGAGTATGCCTCCCGAGCTGCCCGATCCCGTTCCCGGATAGGTGGCCGCGATGACAACAGGACCGCCAAACTTCTCAGCCCCGCTGGTAATATCCAGGGCGTGAAGCCGATTGACAATGTTGCCATTTTCATTGGTGGCAACAATTACATAAATGGTATTGCTACTGAGGTCGATGACAGGGGTGCTGGTAATACCGAATTCCGGAGAAACAACGGTCGTACAATTCACCTCACTCGGAGTAATCGTGTTGATTCCATCGGCGGGATTGATGAAGCTGGTTTGCCACAATGGCGAGCCGTTACTGTCGGCATCAAACGCATAGACGCTGTCGTGCTCCGTGGCCACATAGAACACATTATGTGTGCCTTGGCCGGGGATGGACACGTTAGGCACATATAAGGGCTGCGCGTACACCTGTCCATCAACGATCGAGCTCCACAATTTGCCAAAAACCTGAACATTTACATTAGACGGAGTAAGCACCGTCTCCTGCAGGTTTTGTCCAGTGCGACCTATGTCATTGTGCTGGGTGGTAACACTTATCTGAGCGTCGAGGTTTAGCGGCAGAAAGAAGATCGATGCGATTGCAGCCGCGATGGTGCTCCACAGCCACCACTTGCTGCGCGTACCTTTTGCGCGCAGCTTGCCGCACAAATGGCAAGCACGACGCGAGCCCATAGATTGCCAACTTGTAATGAGGTTGTAATTGCGAATTGCGCGGAAAGTGTAGCAGAATCTATGATCGGTTACAACGATTTAAACTTAGCGGCCGGTAACTTTTCTCATGGTCAAACATCAATAGTAGAGCCGCTATTCCGTTGGGCACACCAATCCGTGGGTCGCCCTAATTGGAAGCGGCGCACGATTCTCGGGACAGTCTTCCGAGAACCTAGTTAATAATACGGATGTTAAGAGTAGCCTGTGCGGGCGTGATTCCTCCTGATGTGGTATTACATAGGTAAATCGTCACTTTTCCACTGGACACTGAGGGCATCACATAGAGACCCCTCTGCCAACTTTCAGGTGGGGTCCCGGCAAACGCCCAGGTGACTGTGGAGGCTTCGCTTGCGCCCTTCACCGGCATTGGCGTTTGCTCCTGACAACTCTCGGGTTCTATTTTCCGTCCAGAAGTTGTCAGTGAGCCTCCCAAGCCCGTCTCGAGCGTGCCAAAGCCACTGGGAGTGCTGTCGGACATGTGAGATAGGTTCCTAACCCCGACGCCGCTAAACAATCCGCCTTCCGCAACAATAATGCCGTTGGTGGGGACGGTCCCCTCACCGTAGATGGAGTAGTTGTTCAAGTTCCAACGGGCGCGCGGCTCGATCTTGATCCATGCCGCAATCTCATGGGTGGCATTGCCCTGTATTTTTATATTCGAGTGATAAAGATAGCTTCCGCTGTCGGTCTGAACTCCGGTTTGTCCAGCTTTGACGTCGAGGAAGAGTTGGACGTCACCATAGCCATGTGACGGGTCCGCTCCCGGTTGAATGGAAATCCGCCAATTATACAAATTGTTGTACAGTCTCACCGCTGTATAACAATAGCGTTCTGTCCATTTGACATAATTGTCCTGCCATAATCCACTCCCGGCGGTGAATCCAAAGATCGTCACATCATCGATCTTCGGTCCGACTATATCGCCGAGATGGATTCCGCTCGCTCCCGCATTCGTTCCGTTGATGGTCATGCCGGAAATGGTTCCGGCCATTTCGATGGTAAAGGGATTGATTTGCCACCGAATGAAATCGCCATGACCCTTGTAATTGATCACGGTAAGAGCGGATCCAGCGCCAATGATCGAAATACCCGGAGTCGTAATATTCACTGTAGTCGTAGCCTCGTAGGTTCCGACTCGAATCAGGATTTGGCAGTGGCCACGGCTTTGCGCAATAACATTATTGATTTTCGCTCCCAGGTCAGCACCCTGTGCATCATTGGCATACATGCTGCAGCTACTCGCATTCTGCGCAACGGACAACAGAGAAGCCATTGTCATTCCTGCTAGAAGTAACACAGCCACAATGAGAGATCTTCTGAGCATAGGCACCTCAAAAGCAATTCAGCGGAAGTAGATCCCAACGCACCGGGCCCACGGCCCGAGTTGCAGTTTCCCGTCGCTGAAAGAAAAACAACAATCATACAGCACGGTTGAATATCTTTATCGTTATCATTTTCTACACAGCAGCGAACTCTGATATGAAGGGAGTACTACTTCTACGTTCGGAAACCCGATCGACTTAGCCAGGTCAAGGATGAACTGCTTCTGGTAGGCCACAGCGGCCTCCGGAAAAGCCAGGTTCTCAACGTAAGCGCTCCCCATGGTGTGGCGAAATGTCCAGCGGTTCCCCGGCAGTCCCAGAGCTCTCACGTCCTCAAGACAGAAAAAGGTCATGCACATGGAGCCGCCCGTCTTCAGAACTCGGAATGACTCGCGAATGTAGTTGGTAAGCTCCTGCTCGAGCAGGTGCGAGAAAAGGGACTGTGAGAAAACAAAATCAATCGTCGCATCTCCACATCCTGCAAGGCTACTGGTTTGCCCGGATTTTCCCGAAGACGGATAGAGATTGCTCGTGCCATCAACCAGGGAAAAAGTGAAGCGGTCTGCAGGAAAATGAGTTCTGCACCAATCCACTAAAGCGGGATCGATATCGAATCCGTAGTAGTGACCGGAAAAGCGAGCGTCGCCATAGCTGAAATCGCGCAGAACTGCCGCCGACTTCCCACAACCGCAACCGATATCGACAATGTGAGAATCAAGTTTAGCGAGCCCCTGGGAAAAAAAGTATTCCCAAATCCGATGACCGGCGGTTGCATAGTACAGCTGCGGAAAGAGGATGTTATTTCCGACCCCCGTCCGAACAATGTAGCGCAGAGGCGGCATCCTCACCCCGGTACGCCATTCAGCATATCGGCCGTAGGTAACATCCACCACGTAACTGGCCAAGGTGAACAATGGATTTCGCGACACTAAGACGGTTGAGGGAATCAATCTTCGTATCAGGGCATCGACCGCCATAGTCTACCTTTAGTTGGGAGCTTGCCTTGTTCAAGCCCCCTGATATTTCAGCTCTACTACTACACCCTAAGTCAGTGTTGTAACACGAAAACCTACAATTGTGACACGAAATCAAGATATTTCAGCCTGCGTAGTTCTACGCTGGAGACCCGACCGAAACGCCTGATAAAGCGTTGGCCGAAAACTCATGGCAGCTACCGGGGCGGTAATGTCTACTGTACACGGCACCGCGAGCCGCGAATAAACAAGCCCGATAAGAGTCCATGCTATCGCCATGATTTCAGGATAAAGAATGACCGTGGTGAAAAAGCTGCTTACCAGAAGACCTACCATTCCCGCCATAAGGCCACGGCCCAGAGGTCCGTCATCGGACATAGGAAATCGCCTGGAAAGCCTGCGCATGGCGAAAAAGGCCTTACCATAAATACGGAGATAAAGCACGAGGCCCACCGCACCGGTAAGCGTAAGTATCAAAAGCAGGTCGCCAGGAAAGCCAAATGCCATTCCCCCTTCACGTTCCAATCCATACATAGGGGAAATAAAACCAAAGGTATTAAAGCCGATTCCCATCACTGGATTGTCGTGAACTATATTGATGGCAACCAGCCAGTCTTCAATGCGCATCATGGCGGAATGATCGCTGATGCTGAAGCGCTCCATTTCGACCAACTGCGGAGCCAGAATCTGGTACAAAGCGGCCGCCAACACAACAAGCACAACAACGGCGATGATGGTAGCGCGCCTGGCCTTCGCTCCCCCGGTAAATATCATGAGCGCGGCCCCAGCCATCAGGAAGCCAAGGGCACCGCCGCGCGATAGAGTGAGCACCAAAGCAACAAACAGCGTAAGAAACGGGAGCAGCCATCGCTTGCGTCCGTTCATATAAAACGATAGTGCAAGGATCGCAAAAAAAAGAATATATGCGGCAGTAATGTTGGGATCCATGAAGGTGGAAACCAGTCTGTGGCCCTGCGGATCGTAGTCGATATAGGGTCTTGCTTCGGGATTCAACAGTAAGGCGAAATCAGGCAGTACGACGGATTGGATGATTCCGAATATCGAAAATGCTAGCGCTCCTCCAAACAGAAACTTGAGGAGCTTCGAGGCCTCAGCCGGGTCAGCGGCCAAGATTTCGACGGTCGCGTAGTAAAACGCAATATATTGAATCCACCGTAGGAGATAGAGTGAACCAAACAAAGCGTCCTTGAATTGAAGATGGAAATAAATGGCATCCAACAGAAGCGTAATAGCCGACCATAGTATAAAGACGGTTACAGGGCTTGCGATGGATGGCCGGCGTGAAGGCGCGTGACGCTGCTTCCAGTAGTGAACCGCGCACGCGATGGCAAGGCAGAAGCTCAATACATCAAAAGGAAATAGGCTGATGAACTTCCCGTTAGATTCCAGCAGCGGTATGCGAAGCGCCTTGCCGAAGGGCAATACAAGCAAGGTCAAGTAAAACAGTTTTTTCACGCGACCTCGACCTCCGTTCGGGACTGCCACTTCGCATGAAGCAGACAAAACGAAATGAAGACGATTACTTCGCGAAGGACCACGGCGACGGCCACTCCCGTAGCACCGAAGACCAGCGCTAAGCAGGAATCAAGAATTATGGTAAGAGCAGCGGCTCGTAAATAAGTGCCCAGATGAGCGCGGGCGGACTGGATAGCAAACGTACGGTGAAGGTGGAGCGAATTCAAGACGATAAACGGAACGGCCGGAAGCATCAGCGCAAGGAGTGTCCCGCTTGGCGCGAATTTTGGTCCAAAGATAGAGCGAACCAGAGGCGGACCTAGAAAGATGCCGATGATTGTTAGCGGAACGAGGGTAGAGCTGATGATAAGGATCCAGCGTTGCATGAAGTGTTTCAGGTCGGATTGCGATTCGTTCAGACGAGTCATGTCAGCCAGCAGCACGCTGCCCAGCAACCAACCGACGACGTAGACGATTACGATGACGCTCTGCGCGGCGGCAAAAACACCGGCGGCGGCAGCCCCGGCGATCAAGGAAAGGATGATTACATCGAGGCGCAGAATGGCATTGGCGACAGCCAGAGTAATGCCGACGCTGGTTGATCCTCGCAGCAGTCGCCAACAATCCTCAAATCGGACGTTAACGGGCCGGAGCCCGAGGGACCACAACCAAGCTGCCTCCAGAAGCATTTCGAGAGTTTGACCTATGACCAGCGCCCATAGCAGGAAATAGATGCTGCGACCGGAAGCGTAACAGTGCCATAGCAGGAGAAGCAGTACCAGCGAGTGCGTCCCCTGAATAAAGCCGATGGCTCGCATGGAATCGACGGCTTTTAGGATGGCGACTTGCAGCTGGCAATACGACTGCAGAATCGCGCGCGCAGCGATAATCGCTGCGATCGACCACTGGAGAGCAGAAAGGTGAGCGACTCGACCGATGACCGCCAGGATCATCAGCATGGGCAAGAACAGCAGCGTCTTGGAAATGTAGAGTCTCGAAGCAATAGGGCTAATCGCGTCGGGAGTCGAACTGATCTCGCGCACTGCGGCGATTTGAAGACCATTATCGGCGAGCATAGTCGCGATGGTGACGTAGGCCAGGGAAGCCGCATAGGTTCCAAAAACCCAGGTTCCGCCAACCCGCGCAAGGAATACGGCGGCAACGAAGTTGGCCACGCGCAAGGCAGCTTCGCCGCCGATGACGTTAGCGAGATTGCCAACGGTACGCCTCAATCCTGGCTGGACCTGTGTCGCCGGGGGTCGAATTGTTAAGGTTGAGCTCAAATCCGGAAGTCTAGCCGCGAATCGTAGTTTCTAAGTTGGAAAATTGAGGCCGCTGGACCAGTTGCGTGAAGCGGCCGGAGTGCCGAAGCAGCGGACCGAACAGTCGCATCAGTAGTAAGCGACGCGGGTCATGAGGATCGAGCCCATCCACTACAAGCTCCAGATAAATGCAAGCAACACCCGCCAGCACGAATAACAAGGTGCCTATGACGACGATGAGGGTTCTGGGCGGCCAGGCCTTATGCTCCGGCACCACCGGTTCGTCCAATACCTTTATGCTGGGGATTTCTTTGGCTTCTTCGACCTTTGCCAGCTCATACTGTTTCGTGAGAGCTTCGTACACCGCTTCGTCAATCTTGGTTTGCCGGGCCAGGGCGTAGTAGGTATTGCTGAGCAAGGGCAGCTGCTCGAGAGAAGGATAAAGTTCCTTATTACCCAGCCGCGCGGATGAATCCGCCTCACTGTTGTGAGAACCACTCATGTTGTGCAGCTTGTTGCGCAGTTCACTGACCCTGGCGGATGCAGCGCGGATGCGGGAGTTGTCGGGTCCGTAGATTTGCTGTAGTCCACTCAATTCAGTCTCGGCTGCGATCAGCTGACCCTGCAGGGTAGACGCGGCTTCCAGCATGGCCTTTCCCTGGATCGAGGGATCGAGAGTCCGATTTTGGCTGGAAAACTGGCTAAGCAGCAGTGAAGAATTGTCCAGCTCGTGTTTGATGTTCTGCAGGCGCTGCTCGAGGAATACACGTTCACGATGAGCGGCCGAGGTGGTCAAGTGAGAGACGCGAGAATTTAACTCATCTACGTAGGCTCGCGCCAAGGCGGCCGCCCGTTCCGGACTGGAGTCCTGAACGCGGATGGTAATAATGCCGCTCTTCCGGTCTTCCGAGATGTCGGAACGGTGGGCCAGGATCTTTCGCGTCGAGTCATAGCGCTCTCTCCAGTACACCTTGCGCAGATCGAACTTGTTGATGAGATCGTCCTGAACCGTGCGGCTGGTGAGCACGCCCACCAACGTCGCGCCAGTCGTATGCATCCCCAGGACGTCGGTCGCGATGGCCCCAAGATTGTCTCCCGCCTTGGCGGTCAATGCGCCCAGCATTGCCGCGCCCATGCTGCTGGATTGGTCGGGCGGCATGAGTTGGGCCACAGCTTCATAGCGACGTGGTATAAGCACTGCGACAGCAATCGATAGCACTAACCCAACGGCGGCAAAGCGCAACAAGCGCCGGCGCTCCTGCGTCAGGAGATCAAGCAGGCCGAGGATGATGGCAGACGCACTCCCTGACCGCAGCTCATTCAACGTGGGAGCGAGCGCTGCAGAATTGTCGAACTCTAATGCGGACGATTCTTTCACGGCTGGACCCTCTGATTGCGAGACAGAATGCAATTGAGAAGAAGCTCCGACTTCTCCTGGCGCCGCTCGCATGACGAGGCGGATTGCTGATTGCCCCGACTAATGCCTCGCTTCACCACAGAAACTCCCTATGTCCCAGCGCTGCCGGGCTATGAATCAACCGAGGCCGCTGCACATGTCCTACTATCTATCAAGCGAGAATCGCTGGCACGTGGAAACTCGAGAAGTTAAAGACGAAGATATCCGCTTGCCGGCGATCAGACAAATAAAGCTTCGCCTTCCTCGCTTAGGCGAGGGAACTCATTTGAACCAACGCATCGGGTCAGGTAATTACCCAGAGAGCGCGTCTGGGGTTGAACCCGGGACGCCAAGCACAGGCGTACCAATCCTCACTCGTCAGGCCACGGATCATCTAGGTCATTCGGGTGCCTTACAGTATCGTGAATTTTGCCTTGGGGTCAAGCGAAAAGTAGGTTGTTTTGGCGTGCTGCGGACCATTCTTGCCGAAGCATAGGTCCCGATAAAGTAAGCGCTTACGACACATGTCAAAGAGTTTTCGCCGGAGCGCAAGAGTCTCTCTCCACTGGGGCTCGCAAATTGTCGCTAGCGAATCGAGATTCCTAAGACTGTGTATGGTGGTGCCGTAACCGAGGCGGTGTAGCTGTCGTTGGTTTCGCTGAGTGGGAGTGCTTGCGACGAAATTGTAGGATACTGAGCGTTCAATTCGAACAGCGTCGCATTAGCCGCCGATAGGCTCGTATTCGCGATTGAGATGGTCGTGGCTATGGGGGATGCGCCGGCATTGATAATCACAACCGAATCACTTCTTTGCGTGTAAAACGCAGTAGCCACAAGCGAAGGGGTGTTACTGGAGACGGCGGCAAGAAAACCTCCATTATTCATGTCGAGATAATCGGGGCTGCCGATCAGGTTGAAGGTATACAGTGGGGGTAAGATCCGGAACGGGCCGTTGTCATAAGCGCAGCTGGTATCGGAAGTCGCCAGAAGGCAATAGCCATCGGGAGTGTTGGCGCTGTAATAGTTGATATGCGCGGGAACTTCCCCGACGGTATAAGCTGCGTTCAGCAGGGTTGCAACGAAAACGGAATTGAAAAGCGGGGAGAACTGCGGGCTGATTCGACAGCAGCCGTCCATGATGTTGTATTCCGTGATCAGGATCGGCGTTTGCTGAGCGTTAGGTTGAAGGCCGTGTTGGACAATAGCGGCGATGGCAGCATAATTGGCGCCTACGCCCTGGCCGGCATCGGTGGTTGCGTTCAACAGGTTTTGACCCTGGCCATCCCAAGTAGCTCCCGAGATGTAATCGTGATAGCTAACGAAGTCAATGTACGGCGCCAGAACTGGATTGTTAACGAACTGCGGCAGAAAAAGTATGGCATCGGCAGGCGTGGCGACAACGGGACCGCCGATGCGCACGGTTACGCCATCAGCATTGGCTTGTGCGCGAAGGATGGGAGCTACCACTCCATACAATTGAAAATATGCATTCATCCTTGATGATGTGGTATTGGAACTGGTATTGCAATTGAAGTAAGGGCTGTCGGGTTCGTTCCAGATCTCGTAGCCGTAGACCAATCCAGGGAAGTTCACGTCGATGTGGTGGACGATCGAGGCTGCAACCGTTCCCCAGATCGTAAAATTCGCAGGAAAAGCGCCGAAAGCGGGCGCCTCGCGGCTGGCACACAGGTTCAGCGGCGACTGTAACCACTTCGGCGTGTAATCCAGGATGACAAGAGCAGCCAGATTGACAGCCTGGATGTGACTGAGGGCAGCATCGAGCTTAGTCCAATTCGCCGTTGGCGTCTCATAGATGGATGACAGAGTCGCATCAAGCCTCACCATCGCCACTCCATTGCGGTGGATGATCTGCAGCGCCTGTAGCTCATGGGTGCCGAATACGCCACGGTTCACTGACAAGATACTGGCCGGCAGACGAATCTGACCCTGCGCGCGATTACCGAAATCAACTTGGACGGAGGCATTGCTTGCTGTCGAACTGGCCGCTGTAGGCGATCCCGTGGACGGCGTGCCAGCTCCGCTATTGGTGTCGCCTGCAGACGTCGATCCCGAGTTGTTACTTTCCGCGCCGCCGCAAGCCATGCTTGCGCATAAGAGAACTACCACTAGCAAGTAGCAACCTGCCAGGCGATGAGTTGCGGTGATTCTAGAAAAGCGATTGTGATGGCCGTACTGGTAGGGCGGGCAGACACTTGTCGTAAAGACAGCTCTGATAATTGCCAGAAAGATACGGCCGGCAAGCATGTGCGGTCTGCTCTCCTGTACTGACCGCATCAGCTGTCGCTGGGGAAACTACGCGGTGCTGATCAAAAGATGGCGAGCGAAAAGGCCGGGTTGGCTTGTTTTCATGCGTCGCCGGCTGGCGCAATATGGCAGTTCACATCAGGGATTGTTAGAGAAGGTATTGGCGACTGGCTTGCGCGGCTGATGAGTTGGCCAGAAAGTGATCTGCAGCGCCGCGGTGATATTGGTCTTCGGCGTGGGGCTGATGAGGGGAAAGTCCCAACGTTCATACTGCACCATCGGCTGAACCTGAATTTCTTTCTTGAACAGCCAATTGACGGTAGCGGAATAATCATTCAATCCGCCACCCTCCAGGAAGACGGGATCGTTGTACTGCCGCCGGTAGCCGAGCTGAAGTTTCTTCTCAGCGGAGAGCCAATACGTCGCCCACGCCTGAATGGCGTCGCCCTGGCGGCCGATCCAGCTGCCAATAATCACACCGTCATTACGATAACCATCCGCATAGTGTTCGTTGTAATAGTAACGTCCAACACCGGGATAGCCGGGAATATTGGTGTAGAGACCTTCGACCCGCAGGTCGAGATTGTGCAACTTGGGGATCTGCGGAAAATACAGTCCGGGATTCCACGCCGACTCGTGAGCATAGGCAATGGGATTGGGTTCATCGTTGGCCATACCATCGGCATAGAGCGTCACCCAGTTGCGCAGCCCGGGCAGCCGATATGAAAAGTTGATGCCATTGAAACGCTTGCCGGGATCGACCGGCTGATCGTTACCCTGACTTGACCAGGTGTGAAACCAGGTGGACAACGTAGCCGGCCGTGTATAGCCCGCCCACATCACGGTGATGGTGACCCCCATTTCGAAGTTGGGTGACATCTTGAGAGCCAGCTTGTCGCCCCACATGTAAGGCTGAGGATTGAGCAGCGTGACACCATTGCCGATCAGCGGGAATTCAGGATAGGGTCCGCGGATGTAGGTTTGACCGTCAACGCGTCCCACAAAAAACGAGTTGCGCAGCATCCCCAGCCAGGCGAGCGGGCCGGGAAGCTGGAACGGTGAGACCCGCTCCACACGCAGCATAGTCATGGGTTGCGCATTGTCGGAGAGCATGAGTGAACCACCATAGTCCGGTCCCCACTCCAGAGCTTGCTGGCCGAACGACATCTCCCAGTTATTCATGTTGAGTGCCGCATAGGCTTCAATCGTTTTGAACTGATTCTCGCCGGGAAATGTCGGCACCGAGTTGAGCGGCAGCTGATCGACGTTCGCGATGGCCTGCGCAGCAGCCGGACTATAGGGAGCAATCGAAGAGGAGTGTTGATACTCTCCGCGAATATAGAAGGCAATCGGTCCAGCCTCGGCGCGAGTGGAAGCGCCAACAATGCTGTTGAAGCCTTGTCCATAGGGCCGTCCGTAGTTGTTGTAGAGCGTCTGCGCAAAGTGGTAGCTATCGTCCAGGGGCATGCCGGCGATTTCCGTGACGCCCACATAAGCCGATTCCAGTTGGGCGCCAATATTCGGAGCGCCTTCCAAATTCGCCAGTTCGATTGCGAACTCGCGGCGCAACTCTCCCACAACCCGGGTGTCTTCGTTGTGCACGTCGGGATAGCCGGTATTTTCCTGGGCCTGCAACGTAAGCCTGGCGACTTCCAACCGCGCCAGCGGACGAATCTCCTGGACGTATTGCGGCAAATATCCGAGCGCGGCAAGGCGGTCCAAGGCAGGGTAGACCCAGCTATCCAGGGGTACATAGGTTGTGCCCATGAAGTTGGGATCGGGGATGTTGTCGTCTGGCGACTTCACGAACGTCCCCCAATTGCGCGGATCGATGTCGTTGGCCGCGCGCGCGCGGAATACCTGGCGTCCCATGTACCAGCCGAGCGCGCTGCCGAGAATCGCGTCGGACGTCCAGTGCTTCTGACCGACGACGCGGGCGGCACTGACCGCGCCCGCTGTGCCGTAAGCCATCAGCTGCGTCATCCAGCCGGGATATTCGTGAGCGATTACGCTGGCCGCTGCCCAACTAATGGCCGAGGTATCGGAAGGGAAGGAATCGCCGCCCGAAAAGAAATCGCCGCGATCATTGCCGGTGTCGGGGCGCTCACGGCCGGCGATGTACTTGAAGGCAGTAACGTCGAGATAGGAATCCATCGCGGCTTCCGCAGCGAGGATGCCGGTCTCGCGCTCGCGATCATCGTCATGTATGTGGCCGAGGAGAAAAAGTCCTCCGCCCGTGCCCAGCAGCGCCGCAGCTCCTGCGTCGGAGAACGTCGCTGCGCGATTAATCGTGCTGGTGCCCTTGGGAAGCTTGCCTTCTACCCACGTATCACCGCCCACCAGAAAAGCGCTGGCAAAAGTAGCGGGAACGATGAAGAACAGGTTCTCCGACTTCATGCGAGCCGGAGTGGTAAAGAAGGCCTCCTGATCCTGCAGGATGTTCTTCGGCAGCGAGCCGAGGGTGACCGTCGACTTCTCATCGTCGTTGACCGCGGGCGCAACGGCGGAATTGGCGGACGGGGGAGTCGGCGCAGGCGGATCAGGCAGCGCAGACTGCGCTCGTGCCAGAGTCGCGAGCACGCAGCACAACAGCGCCCTGGCCAACTTCGATGGGAACCGAAACGCCATTTAGAAATGCACGGCAACAGCGGCAGCAACAGCCAGGTTGGCGACCAACTGGGCAGTCTCCAGAGTGCTCTTCCATGCGGTCGAGCCACCGAGCGCCTTTTCCGGAACCACCAGTACATCGCCGGGACGCATCTTGGTGCTCAGGACATTGCCTTTGAACCAGCCGCTGCCCTGCGATGAAACCACCGATCCATTGGCGCGGATCACGTAGATCGCCTTCTTCAGCGCCAGCTCGGTTGGACCTCCTGCCTGCGCCAAGTAGTACTCAGCCGTTTTGCCGGGAACGTACGTGATGGCGGTCGGGTTGTAGACCTGGCCGTAGGCAAGTACGAAGTTGGGCTTGCGCGGAATGGTGACAACATCACCGGCGCGCAGGTAGACATCCACCGGCGTACCCTCCCACTCCTTAATGTCGCCAGAGATGTTGATGACGAGCCTTCCGGCAGCCGGCTCGGAGCGAAGGCGGTTGAGAGTTTGGGTTTGCTGCTGCTGCAGGGCCTGCAGGATCGCCGCCTGATCCTGCCCGGTACTGGCTGGTGAAAAGTGCACCGACGAGGTCGAAGCTTCGATGCGGCGAATCAGCTCCTGGCGGCCTTTTTCTTCCATCTGTCGGACTTCAACGCGCTCCAGCACCGCTCCCGCCGGATATGCCGTGGTACGGAAACCCCCGGCGCGCTTGAGGAGCGAACTTAGGCGCTCGCCTTCGTTGATGCCGTAGCTGCCGGGAAACTGGACTTCACCTTTCACGGTTGCCGCGCGCCCGATGTCACTCCATCCCGGGATCTGCAGAATAGTGAGGACGTCGCCGGGCTTCAGGGCAATATCCTCGGCGATATCGCCGGATACGGCAGCGCCGATCTTGATGGTTTTCTGGTTGGTAACGACTTGGTCACCCCCTTCGATCTTGTAGCTGGCGAGATCCGCAGACTGCAAATAGGCGCTTCTGCGAAAACCACCTGCCATTCGGACCAGGTCGCCTGCGGTCATGCCTGCGCCCATGGGATATTCGCCGGGACGAAGCACGTCGCCATAAATCCTGACCTTGGGAGGATCGATCTCATATCGGCCAAAGACCCATACCGTATCGAACTGCTGCAGGGTGACGCTATCGTCGCCCGCCAGAGCACCGGCCAAGTCGACTTCAATCGTCTGCGGACGGAAATCGGGTGGGGCGAGGCGAATAATCTCCACGTGATTCGAAGGTTCGGGCAACACTTCCTGATAGGAGCGAATCAGGTCGGTGACCTTCATGCCCTCCTTGTAGGCATAGCGGCCTGGGCGATAGACGTGGCCCTGCAGGTACACCGCGCTGTCGCTATAGGGAAGGATGGGCGCGATGGTGACGCGATCGCCATCCTGCACCGCGAAAGGCTGCAGCGAGGCCACTTGAGACAATGTCATCTGCGACGCCTGTGCGCTGGTTGGGCCCAGCTTGGTATCCAGGACAATGCGCTTCTCGTGCGCTTCGATGCGCTCGACCTTGATTTCGCCAAGTTGCGCTGCGACCGAGACGCCACCGGCCATGGCGATGACGTCCGAAAGCTGGGTATCGCCTTTCAGCTCGTAAACCGCAGGGCGGCGCACCATGCCGGTAACTGCGACCAGCGGGCCGACCGGGGGCACAAGGATGGTGTCGCCGGGCTCCAGATGCTCGATGGCTTTGCGAACGCCGTGCAGCAGGAGGTCATAAAGATCCATTTCGCTGATGAGCTGTTCGCCGCGGTAATGCTTCACCACGCGCAGCGAGCCGGTGGAAGTCGGACCGCCGGCAGCGTAGAGCGCGTTCAGCGGCGTCGAAAGGGAACTGATGTCATACGCTCCGGGGCGCTGAACATCGCCGACAACGTAAACGCGCACCGTATGCAGTCGGGTAACAGAGATATCGACGTGCGCATCGTGATACTGCGGTGCGAGGACGGTTTGGACGACCCGCTGTGCCTGCACCAGGGTCAAACCGGAAACCGCTACCGGACCGGCGTCCGGAAGCGCGACACGGCCTTCGCGATCAACTGGCCGAGTCAGCCGTTGCGTCACGCCTCCCCAGGTATTGATGGTGACGCTGTCACCAGGCCCCAGCACATAATCGGGACCGGCGGGCATGTCCATCGGAAAGTTGCGCATGCCCACCATGTCCGCACGAAAGATGTCAGAGCCGAAGCGCTTCAGCGTCTTCTGTTGCTCAGGGAATTGAGTATAAAGATCCCGCACCGATGGAAGTCCGGGATAAGGACTCTTTTGGGGCAGGGTTTTGGGATTTAGCGAAGAATCGTCGTAGCGCGGTTCGCGGGGTTGCAAAGTCGAAAGACCGGTCGTGGTTCTTCCGCCCATACCGGTTCCGGTTCGTCCCGATACGCCGCCAGCGGCAGTTTCTTCATTGCCGGATGAGACGCCTTCATTGGCATTCTCAGGATTTACATTGGGATACAGGTTGGAATTGATGTTTGGGTTGAGGTTCTCGCGCGGCTCATATTCCTGTGCGTAGCTGGGGTTGTTTTGGTTGCCGAGCAAGGCCTTGGCGTCATCTTCGGAGATGTACCCCTGATCAATCAGGGAGTGAATTGCATTAGCACGGAACTCCAGGTCGGACTGCATGCGCTCGTAAACCATCTGATCGGTGACCGTCTGGTCGTCGACCAGACTGCCCTCGTCGCGCATGCGCTGAATCAACAGCAGCTTTAACTGGTCCATCACTTCGGGCCGGTTCTGCAGGAAGTTCCGCAGCACCACGCTATAGCGTTCAGCATTGGATTGCCCGGGGACATTTGTCACCTGGGTTGCGGAAATCGAACCTTGCTGGCCCGGCGCAGGGGGATTCGGCTCCATGATGTTGGGCGCGCTCACCTGGCCCTGGGAGCTCTGATCGGAGCTTTGGCCATAGGCTGTCGCGGCCCAAAGGCAGAGAAGGACCGCAAGAACAACGGCGGAATACGAACGAACGACCGGCTGTCTCATTCAGGTACTTCCTCGCACATTCCCTCTCGTACTCCTGCTCCGCAATAAACCACGGTGACCGGGTCGGCGCAGTAGCAGCGGGGAACCGATAATCGATCAATTGTGGGAGTGAATTGTGCCCCAAAGATTATGAGAGCAGCCGGGAAAGGTCAAGAAAAACCTTCGCGGCGGAGTTAAAGCCGCCTCGTCTTCCACACGTTCTTCGGAACGCCTTTCCTTCAAACGCGAGACCAGGCTGTCTGCTGACCAAAGCTAACGCCACACCTTGATCGGCTCAAAACTGCCGGTTTGACTCGCTCGAACCTTGTGGCGTCACCCCCAACCCGGTGGTTGATGTCCCGAAGAAAGGTGGCCCGGATACCCGTCCATTGGCTGGACGATAACCTGGGCCGATCGATGGTTGTGCAACTCAATGGCTACCTACGGCTTACCGCCTTTGGCCACGATAGCCTGATCAACGTATTTATGCGCCAGATTGATGTGCCCAATAACGCGCTGCTGCAATTGGGCGGCGGCCGGATTGTTCTCCGGCATCTTCACATCGTCGCGCGCCTTCTCCAGCAGCTGCCGGGCGGTATGTAACCGGCCATTTTTCTGCAGGTGAGCGTCAATGGGCGGATGATCATGAATATCTTTACCGTCATCGATCGACGCCTGCTTCATAAGATTAATTGCAAGATCGATTTCGTGGATGGCAGCTGATGAATCGCTGTCGACGGTGTCATTCGCACTAACTTTATCCAGGTAGCCACGCGCCGCGCGCAGATCTGAGAGTGCGTGCAGGAACGCAGGATGCTGTGCCGGCGGGACTTGCTGGGCCGACATGGCGCAGGGCAGGCACAGCGCGCCCAATACCACAGCTGCAACCAGATACCGAACTGCTAGCTTCATCGTAGTAGCCCTCCTCATTGTCGTTAGCTGCACACCAGCGCGAACGCTCGTCAGCGCTCGCACTGCGAATGTGTTTGTCACAACTTGGGTGGTGGCGCGCCTGAGCGCGATAGGTTCAAGGTCACACAGGACAGCGGGAGATGGCAAGGAAAATCTGAGCCGTTCTTCTATTTGGCTAAGCCCGCGGGGCAAGGCTAATCATCTCGTATTCGCAAGGCCTCATTTCAGTTTTTCGTGAAGCCAGGCGGCGATTTTCTCCGTGGCCGGCGCGCAAGAAGAAGCTCCCTTCTCGGAGAACCAATGATCAGGTTTGGTGGGCAGTGCAGGACTCGAACCTGCGACCTCCTGCTTGTAAGGCAGGCGCTCTAACCAGCTGAGCTAACCGCCCTTCTGCGCAGTCCGGATATCGAAGAGCGAGCGCGACTCTTCGAGTGTACATCGCGTGTGCGACGGCGGTAAACGCGAGCAAGCCGAGCGAATGAATGTCCGTCAAGCCTTGGCTGTGAATTCCACCAGTAACTGCAGCCTTTGGCGCGCGTGTCCGCTGTCGATGGAGTAGGCCGCCAGCGGTACGGCATCGCCGATGTGATCGGCATGGCCTGCGGCTACCAAGGCACCGGCGGCATTCAGCAGGACGACGTCGCGGCGCGCAGAGCGCTCGCCTTCGAGAACGGCGCGAATGATGGCCGCGTTCTGCCCGGCATCACCGCCGGCGATATCTTCCAGCGAAGCGCGTTGCAGTCCAAAATCTTCCGGTGCAACCTCGTAAACGCGTACCTGTCCATTACGCACCTCGGCGATTTTGCTGGGACCGGTAACGGTGATCTCGTCGAGGCCATCGCGTCCATGAACCACGAGCGCGCGGCGCACGCCCAGTTCGCTGAGCGCTTCAGCCAGCTTCTCCACCAGATCGGCGGAATAGACGCCCACCACCTGCGCCGATGCTTTGGCCGGATTGGTGAGCGGCCCCAATAGATTGAAAACCGTGCGCAGCCGGAGATCGCGTCGCGCGGGCTGCACGTACTTCATCGCCGCATGCATTGCCGGCGCATAGAGAAACGCGATACCGGTGTGTTGAAGACAGGCCACGATGCGGGCCGGCGGCAAGCCGATGTTGACGCCGAGCGCCTCCATAACGTCAGCCGAACCGCATTTGGAGCTGATGCTGCGATTGCCGTGCTTGGCCACGCGAACCCCGGCGCCGGCGATGGTCAGCGCCGTCGCGGTCGAGATGTTGAAGGTGCCGCTGGTATCGCCGCCGGTGCCGCAGGTGTCAACCAGCGCATCACGCTCGGTGCCGCTCAGATCCAACGACTCGCCGTCCTCGGTCTTGAGCACCGTGGCTTCGTCGCGAATCGCCTGCGCGAAGCCGACGATCTCCTCCACGGTCTCGCCCTTCATGTGCAGCGCGACCAACAGCGCGCCGATTTGCGCATCGCTACACTCCCCGCGGAGGATTTGCGCCATCACATCGCGCGCCTCTTCGCGGGTGAGGGAAGAGCAGTGATTGGCAACCTTGTGCAGCGCGTCGAGAATCATGGGTATAGCTAGAGTAGCACTCGAGAAACAGCAACCAGCAATTGGCCGTTAGCAGCGACTCGCGCGCGATAGGCTGACGTTCAGTTCGATGAGCGCATCCGGGTCGCAGTCCCAGAACATGCGATAGTAGTGAGGTGAAGCTTGTTGCCCGGCAAATCAGAATTGTCGTCATGCTGCTTTTGCTGGCCGCATGCGCGAATGCTCAGCAGATCTACCTTGGTATGGATCGCAATGATTATCCGGGCGATGCGGCGATGGCAGCCCTGCACCAGACCTTCGCGTTTACGGGATATTGGCTGAACAACCCTCCGGGAGCAAATCGCAACAGCTGGCAAGGCAGACGCGGCAGGATCGAAGCGATGGGCTACGGGTTTCTGCTGCTCTTCAACGGACGCGAATATGCGCAGCTAAAAGCTTCCGGCAACGCGGCGCGAGTTGGCACCAACGACGCGGCTGCGGCGGTGCGAGCGGCACAACGCGAAGGGTTTCCGAAGGACTCGATCCTCTTTCTCGATCAGGAGCAGGGCGGACACATGCTGCCCGAGCAGCGCGCCTACATTCACGCGTGGATTGACGGCGTAGGGCGCGCAGGATATCGCGGCGGCGTCTATTGCTCGGGAATTCCGTTTCGCGAGGCGGCGGGAGTTTCCGTGATAACGGCCAACGACATTCGCGATCACGCCGGTTCGCGTGAGATTCATTTCTTCATCAGCAACGATCAGTGTCCGCCGGCGCCAGGCTGCGTGTTTCCCAAGACGGCGCCGAAGCCTGCCGATAGCGGGGTAGAGTCCGCCGATGCCTGGCAGTTCGCGCAGAGTCCGCGGCGTCCGGAGATGACCGCGGCCTGCCGGCAGACGTATGCACCGGATGGCAACTGCTATCCGCCGGGCAGCGCGCCGGCCACCGGATTGTACGTGGATGTGGATAGCGCCAAGTTGGCCGATCCATCGCAGGCGAGGAGCCAGTAGACGTGGAGAAGCTGCATTCTCCAGCGCGCGCCGAAATCGAATATGCCGCATCGCTGCTGCGCGCGGGTCGGCTGGTCGCATTTCCCACCGAAACCGTCTACGGCTTAGGCGCCAATGCGCTGGACGAACTTGCTGTACGCCGGGTCTTCGAAGCCAAGGGCCGCCCGAGCACCAGTCCCATCATCGTGCATGTCAGCAGCGTGGAAATGGTGCGCAGTGTTGTCGCCGAATGGCCGGCGACGGCGCAGCTTCTGGCGCAGAAGTTCTGGCCCGGACCGCTGACTGTGGTGCTGAAGAAGCAGGTTGCCATCTCTTCGATGGTTACAGCCGGATTGGACACCGTCGGCGTGCGTATGCCGTCGCACCCGGTTGCGCTGGCGCTGATCGAGGCAGCGCAGCTTCCCATTGCCGCGCCCAGTGCGAATCGCTTCACGCAGCTTTCGCCGACCACCGCTGCGCATGTGCGCCAAGGACTTGGCAACCGGGTGGACTACATCCTCGATGGCGGCCCATGCACCGTAGGCATCGAGTCGACCGTGTTGTCGCTGGCTGAAGACGCGCCCGTCGTACTGCGGCCAGGAGGGATTTCGCGTGCGCAACTCGAAGAGGTGATCGGGCCAGTTGCCCTGCGTTCGGGAGTTGACGGCGACGCTCATCCCGCGCCGGGTATGCATCCGCGACACTACAGCCCGCGTACCAGGCTGTTGCTCGTACGCCGTGGAGATGTGCCACGCGAAGGCGCTGGAGCGTATCTGCAATTGCGAACCCCTCCAAAAAGAGAAGTACAAAAAGTTGTGCAGATGCCGAACGACGCTGCAAGCTACGCTGCTGATCTCTATCGCGTGCTGCACCGCCTGGATGCCCGAGGTTACGACTGGATTGCGGCGGAAGCTCCGCAAGGCAAGCCAGAGTGGGAGGCGGTGTGGGATCGGCTGCGGCGCGCCGCCGGCGGAAGCTAGCGGCATCCGTGACAAGGTTAAGAGGTCGAAGGACAGCGAGCTGCATTTCGATTTTCATCACCAGCGCCGCGATGTTGGGCCCGAGGAGCCTGCTTTTGATACGACCGAGAAGAGATCCCTCATCGGCCTGAAGGCCTCCTCGTGATGACAACTGATGGTGGTAATCGCTGTCTCCAGCGGTTGCACTGGGATCGAAAGATCCGCCCCATGCTACAGTCGAGAACTTGGTTTCGCGACTGCCTTGATTGCTTCGCCCGCCAACTCGAACCAACAGGAATCCTCACCGCACCTGCTCCGTCAGGTTGGGCTCTTCGACGCCACGATGATCGTCATGGGCGGCATCATCGGCGCCGGCATCTTCATCAATCCTTACGTCGTCGCCCAGCAGCTCCACACGCCGGCGCTGATTCTTGGCGTTTGGATCGCTGGCGGGGTGGTGGCCATGCTGGGCGCGTCCGTTTACGCAGAACTGGCGGCAAGACGTCCGGCCGTCGGCGGGCAGTACGCTTACCTGCGCGAGGCGTTTCATCCTGCCGTCGGTTTTCTATACGGATGGGTACTTCTTCTGGTGATTCAAACCGGTGGCATGGCCGCCGTGACCGTAACGTTCACACGGTATTTCCTGGAGCTGACTACGTGGCGCATCTCCGAACGGCTCCTCGTTGTCCTCACGCTGGTTGTGCTTACCGTGGTCAATTGCCTGGGCGTGAAGCTGGGCAGCCGCATGCAGAGCGTGCTGATGGTGCTGAAGATCGGGGCCATACTGGGATTGATCGGCGCGGGGCTGTTCGCGGTCCGATCGCCGCATCCCTGGCTGCATCCGCTGCTGGATCGCCCGCCATCGTTCGATCTGCTGACCGCGATCGGCGCGGCGATGGTACCAGTGCTGTTTGCCTTCGGCGGATGGCAGACTTCGAACTTTATTGCCGAAGAAATCAAGGATCCGCGCCGGAATCTCTCACGCGCTCTGGTGCTGGGTGTGGCGGGCGTGATCGTGCTCTATGTAGGCGTGAACTTTGTTTGTGTGCGAACGCTGGGCCCGCAGGCTCTAGCGGCAACGCACGTACCGGCGACCGCCGTCATGCGGGTTGCGATGGGCGATGCCGGAGCTCGGCTGATCGCGCTCGGAATAACAATTTCGACGCTGGGATTTCTCAGCCAGTCGGTACTGACCGCGCCGCGTGTTTACTTCGCGATGGCGCGCGACGGGCTGTTCTTCCAAGGCGTCGCCAAAGTGACCCGGCGCACGCATGTTCCCGCGGTCGCTATCGTGCTGCAAAGCGTGTGGACGATAGTGGTCGCGCTCTCCGGCGGCTACGAGCAGATTCTGAACTATGTCGTCTCGATGGACTTCCTGTTCTTCGGATTGACGGGCGCGAGTCTGTTTGTCTTTCGCCGCAAGGAAGGCAAAGCTGAAGATGGGTACCGCGTGCCCGGACATCCGTTGACCACGGGGGTCTTTGTGCTGGTATGTTGGGTGGTGGTGATCAACACGATTTACAAGTATCCAAAGAACAGCCTGCTGGGTATGGCGATTCTGCTGCTGGGCTTGCCGGTTTATGCGTTCTGGGCGACGAAGCGGCGGAGTGGAGAACAACGCGCATGATCCATGCATGGCTGAAACATTCCGCGCCGGAGCCGGCTCAAACTGATTCAATGCCATCTCGCACCCACGCCGCGTCGCCCTACATGCAATATGCCAAGTTGCGCTCCGCGGCCCGGTACAATCTGGCCGCCAGCGGAGTTATGAGTTTTCCACTGGCTGAGTTGCCGATCAGGATCGAGGACTTGGAAGTCTGCGGCCCCACCCTGTATGGATACCAGCCGTTGATGGAGCGCCTGGCCAAACTGAACGGCGTCACTCCCGATTGCGTGGTGACTGCGCAGGGAACGTCGCTGGCGAACCACCTGGCTTTCGCCGCGACGCTGGAGCCGGGCGAGGAAGCTCTGGTGGAGTGGCCGACGTATGAGCTGCTGACCACCACGCTGGAGTATCTCGGCGCGCGGCTACGATTCTTCGATCGTGGTCTGGAGCGCGGCTTTCGCGTCGATCCGGAAGAAGTTGCGCGGAGGATTACGCCGCACACTCGGCTGGTCGTTTTGACCAACTTGCACAATCCCAGCGGCGCGCTGATTGACCATGCCACCCTGCGCGCCGTCGGCGAGCTCGCGCTAAAGAATAATGCGCGAGTGCTGGTCGACGAGGTCTATCTGGAATCGCTATTCGACCAGCGGCCGCGTCCGGCAATTCACCTGGGCGATCACTTTGTGGTGACCAGCAGCTTGACGAAGGCCTATGGGCTGAGCGGCGTGCGTTGTGGATGGGTTCTGGCGAATCCGGAGCTGGCGCAGCGCATGCGGCTCATCCATGATTTGTATGGCGTGAACGCAGCGTTTCCGGCGGATCTGATCAGCGTGATTGCGCTGGATCATCTGGATCGCGTGATGGCGCGGGCGAAGAGATTGCTTGATACGAACCGGCCGGTGCTGGATGCGTTTCTGCGATCGCGGGACGACCTCGCGTACGTTCGGCCGGAGTTCGGCACGGTGGCATTCCCGAAGTTGCTGAACGGGAGCGTCGAGCAGCTGGATGGGTTGCTGCGCGAAAAGTACGAGACCGGGATCGTTCCCGGCAAGTACTTCGGTGAGGAGCAGTACTTCCGGCTCGGCATCGGCGGCGATCCGGAGATGACGCGCATCGGCTTCGAGCGGCTGGGTAAGGCGCTGGACCAGATGGCGCGGTGAAAGGCGGATTATCGCCGCGGCGGGTACCGTCGGGCGGAGTAGTCGCGATACTCCCGTCGGCGGGGCGCGCCGGCGTCCCAGCTGAAAGCTGCCTTGCGCAAGGTGAATTGCGGCTCGGCGCCGTTCTCTGACGGAACAACGCTGAGAATGTCGAAGCGGCAGGCAGGTCGCTCACCGGGCCAGCGCCGCAGATAGCGCTTAGCCACCGCAAGGACATTTCGCTGTTTCTTAATCGTTACTGCGGTTGAAGGCGGCGCGAAGCTGTCATCCATTCGCGTCTTGACTTCGATGAAACACAACACGCCGTCATCCCAGCCGATCAGGTCGATCTCGCCGCGATTGTGCGGCACACGGAAGTTGCTGGCGACGAAGCGATAGCCGAGGCGCTTGAGATGGAAATAAGCCTCGGTCTCGCCGCGCCTGCCCAGTCGCAGGTGAGCCGCTTCATGCGAGCGCGGAGCAATTCTCTGCAGAGTACGAACCAGGAAGTGAGTGAACCATGCCATCGAGAAAGCGAGAATCTGATCGCCTCCGCGAATCTACCCGTTTCTGAGCTGGGAGGGTGTGACCGCCATCACCCTCAAATGAGTTAACGTTTTTGCATGGCGAAAACTCCTTCTGGTTTCGGGCACGGATACTACCACTGGTTTTTTTGGGGGGCAGCAAGAAAATCTTGTCGTAGTCTCGCGTAATCTTCATGCCCACTGACTGCCGGGCCATTACATAGAATGGGTGCGTGAGGCATCTCGAAAAAAAAGAAAAGGACATTCTGAAGCTATTGCCTCCGCCGACGCGGCCGCCCAAGCGGACCGCCCGGCGGATCGGAATTCACACGTCGACCGCGGGCGGCGTTGAGTATGCGGCGGAGCGCGCCTATCGCCTGGGTTGCAATACCTTCCAGATCTTTTCCTCTAGTCCACGGCAATGGAAACCGTATGAGCTGGCGGGAGCGCAGTGCGTCGAGATGAATCGGCTGCGGGAGCGTTATGACCTGAAGCCGCTGGTGATTCACGCCAACTATCTGGTCAATGTTGCCGGCGGCAACGCGGAGTTTCATGCCAAGTCGATCGTCGCGTTTCGCGGCGAGGTGGAGAGAGCGTTAGCACTTTGCGCCGAGTTCCTGGTGCTGCATCCGGGCTCGTTTCGCGGCAGCAGCCGCGAAGAAGGATTGCAGCGTGCAGCTCTGGCGATTGAGCAGGCGGTCGAGGGACTTGGTCTGTGGAATCGAGGCTTGCGAATTCTCATCGAGAACACTGCCGGCTCGGAGTTCTCATTGGGCGGCAACTTCCAACAAGTTGCCGAGTTGCTCTACTTGCTGGGTAAGGTCGTGCCGTCGGGAGCTTGCATCGATACTTGCCACACGCATGTGTCCGGCTACGACATCGTCAGCGAGGAAGGCTTTGCCGACACACTCGACCAGCTTGATCGCACTGTAGGGCTGAAGAATGTCTACGTCTGGCACTGCAATGATGCCAAGGCCGCGCGCGGGTCGAAGCTGGATCGCCATCAGCATATCGGGAAGGGAGGCATCGGGCTCAAGGCGTTTCGGCGCCTGTTGAACGATCCGCGGTTGGCGCAAGCGGCGTTCATTGCAGAGACGCCGATCGACGAGCCGCTGGACGACCTGACGAATGTGAACGCTTTGAAGCGGCTGGTGAGCAACCCGGCGAAATGAGACGCTCCGGCATTACGCAGAGCGAATCGGGGCAGGCGGAACTACGACCTCAACCTGTCCGATCGCCACGTCGTACACAAGGCCGGAGAGCAGCCACGCGCCCGGCAATTGCGGAATCGTCCGCAGCACAGCAACGTCGGCGGCAACGGCAGCGCGAGGATCGGTGACCGCTTTCGTCTTGAGATTAGCCTCCGGTATCTGAAAATACTGGGCCAGCATGGCCGGATCGTGCGCCAGACGAGTGATGCCGCAATCGGTGTGCTGGAGCACGATCAGGTCAAACTCTCCGTCGCCTCCCGGAATCGCGCCGGCAACTTCACCGATTCGCCCAAGTAACGCCAATTGCTGCAGCAATCCGGGCGTGATGCGACCGCCGATGTTCCGCATCACCACGGCCTCTCCGGGATTGATTCCGAGCACATGGGCCGGATCCACGCGCATATCCGCGCAGCCGATGATGATTGCCTTTACATTTGGTAGCGCGCTCGGAAGTGAAGGCATCAATGTGCCCGCAGCAGATTGCTGAGCTGCGAATTCCTTATTCCGTTCTAACCAGCTGTCAAGATGATTCACGTTTCGCTCTCCTGGACCAAGTTGCGCGACTTTGCATTAGGTGCTTTGTCAGCCTGAATGCGATGGGCGATTGGCTGCTTGAGATAGACGATTTTCGTAGGCGTTCTGATTCGTGGGAATTTAAGCGCGGCGGCTCGTAGCCCATTTTCGCGAGCACAGCATTGTAAAATCAATGTTATTCAGCCCCACGTATCGAAAACTATGGCCGATTACAAAACAAAGTCTGATTCGGGACGACAAACCAAGGTTGCTCCCCCCGCCGACCGCTACGATCCCCAGGCAATCGAAGAGAAGTGGTCGGAGCGCTGGGCGCAGAATCCCGATCTGTACCGCTCCGACCCTCCGCAAGAAGTTGTCGCGGGAGTTCTGAAAGACTCCAAAACCGCGCGCAAGAAGTATTACGTGCTGGAGATGCTGCCTTACCCGTCGGGCGCGCTGCACATGGGGCACGTGCGCAACTACGCCATCGGCGACGCGCTGGCGCGCTACATGTGGATGCAGGGTTACAACGTGTTGCATCCCATGGGTTGGGACTCGTTCGGCTTGCCGGCGGAGAACGCCGCTATCGCCAATCAAACGCCGCCCCGCGAGTGGACGCTGCGCAACATCGCCGCCATGAAGCGGCAGATGAACCGTATGGGCTTCTCCTATGACTGGTCGAAGGAAGTGACGACCTGTCTGCCCGAATACTACCGCTGGAACCAATGGTTTTTCGTGAAGCTGTACGAGCGCGGCCTGGCGTATCGCAAGAAGAGCAAGGTTAACTGGTGTCCGAAGTGCGCGACTGTGCTGGCGAACGAGCAGGTGTTGCCCAACGGCTGCTGCTGGCGTCATGAGGACACCCTGGTAGAACAGCGCGAGCTGGAACAGTGGTTCCTGCGCATCACCGATTACGCCGACGAACTGCTGCGCGATCTGGACAATCTGCCCGGCTGGCCGGACAAAGTTCGCACTATGCAGCGCAACTGGATCGGGCGCAGCGAAGGCGCGCTGGTGGATTTCAAGCTGGACGGCGCAGCCGGACCAGCCGGCGACAAGATCACCGTGTTCACCACGCGCATCGACACGATCTACGGCGCGACCTCGCTGCAGCTGGCGCCTGAGCACCCGATCGTCACGGATTTGATTGCTAACGATCCGTCGCTGCTGGCCAAGGTTGAAGATCTGATCGCCGAGCAGCGCAAAGCAAAGGAAAGCGGCGACATCGGTGCGATCGAGAAACACGGCGTTTCGACGGATCGGTTCGCTCTGAATCCATTCAACGGCGAGCGTGTGCCGATCTGGGTGGCGAATTACGTGCTGATGGATTACGGCACAGGCGGCATCATGTCGGTACCGGCGCACGACGAGCGCGATTACGAGTTCGCCAAGAAATATGGGCTCGACATCAAGGTCGTGATTTATCCGCGGCGCGAGGCCGATGCGCCCGATGGTGAGCCCAACGAGCCGGTTCTGCCCTTCGTCGAAAAAAATAGCCTGCTGATCAATTCAGGCGAATACAACGGCCTGCCATCGGATGAAGCGATTGAGAAGATGTCGAAGCATGCCGAGGAGAAAGGCTTCGGCAAGGCAACGGTGACGTATCGCTTAAAGGATTGGGGCATCAGCCGGCAGCGCTATTGGGGAACGCCGATCCCGATCATCTACTGCGAGGCCTGTGGCATCGTGCCGGTACCGGAGAAAGATCTGCCGGTACTGCTGCCGGAGAATGTCGAGATCACGCTGGCCGGCGGATCGCCGCTGGGCAAGGTGCCGGAGTTCGTCAACACTGCTTGTCCGAAGTGTGGCGGGGCGGGGCGTCGCGAGACCGATACCATGGACACCTTTGTCGATTCGTCCTGGTACTTCTACCGCTATACAGATCCCACATTGTCGGATAAGCCCCTGGACTCTGACACTGTGGGATATTGGTTCATGATTGATCAGTATATCGGCGGAGTGGAACACGCCATCCTGCACTTGATCTATTCGCGCTTCTGGACGAAGGTGATGCGCGACATGGGGATCGTAAAGAACTCCGAGCCGGTGGAGCGGCTGTTCACCCAGGGCATGGTGATCAAGGGCGGGGCCAAGATGTCGAAGAGCCTGGGCAACGTGGTTTCGCCCGACGACATGGTGGCGCGCTACGGCGCCGACGCCACGCGCATGTATACGTTGTTTGCGGCGCCGCCCGACAAAGATCTGGATTGGCAGGATGACGGCATACGCGGCGTGAGCGGGCGGCTGCTGTCTCGCGCCTACCGCTTCGTGTCGCGCAACGCTAAGCCCGACGATCCGGCGTGGAATGGGAATCATGATGGCCCGCTTTCGCCGGGGGCGCGCAAGATGCAGCGCGTCGTGCACCAGACCATCAAGCACATTACCGACGACTTTGCAGGGCGGTGGCACTTCAATACCTCAGTTTCGTTCCTGATGAGCCTGGTGAATGAACTTTACGCCTATGAGGATGCAGTTCAACGAGGTGAAACGCCGGCGCCGATGTGGTTGTTGGCCGATGCGCAGCGGAAACTGACGCTGATGCTGGCGCCGTTTGCACCGTATCTGGCGCACGAGCTGTGGGAGATGCTGGGCGAAACCTCCGATCTGCTACGCGCGCCTTGGCCGACGTACGATCCCGCACTGGCGAAGGAAGAAGAAGTCGAGTACGCGATACAGGTCAACGGCAAGATTCGCAGCCGCATCGTTGTAGCCGCCGATGCCAGCGAGGAACAGGTGCGCGAGCAGGCGCTGGCTGACGGGAAAGTCAAAGCCGCAATCGAAGGCAAGGAGATTGTGAAGCTGCTGGTGGTGAAGGGCAGGCTGGTGAATATTGCGGTGAAGGAAAGAAGCAATTAGCGACTAGTCGCTATCCGGCGTCGGATTCGACAGCCTCACCCGATACCCAGGTCTTCGGGCACTTCGAGCGGAGTGCCGCACACGCGACAGATCACGGCCGAGCAGTCGCCGCAGGTGAGCGGGTCGTTGACCTCGCGCGCGCAGGTGGGGCAATAGAGCATCGAATGATTCTCGCCGTTGGTTGGCCGCTGCGGAGTTTGAGGCATAGGACACGGCGACTGTACCATGAAACTTGGAGTTCACGCAGGCTGACAGCCAAACACGAGGAGCGCATGACCGAAAACAAGTCCGCCACTGTCGACGAGCAGATGCGGCGTGAGTTCAACCAGTGGGCCGAGGCCGGACGCGGCGAGGAGATGGAGCATCACCACATCAGTATCACCCAGCAGACGCTGGCGCTGATGGGACTGAAGCCGGGCCAGCGCGTGCTCGACCTCGGCTGCGGTGCAGGATGGGCGAGCCGGCTGCTGGCGCAGGTTGTCGGCGGCGGCGAGCGGCGTCCGGGGTCCCCAGCGCGCCCGGGGTTGGCGGGATGGGGTGGAGGCCAGGTTGTCGGGCTCGACGTATCGGACGAGATGATTCGCATCGCGCGCGCCAATTCCACCGAGTACGATAATCTACTGTTCGTGGTCGGCTCGGCGCAGCAGATTCCGTGGGAAGAGAATTTCTTCGACAAGGTGCTGTCGGTGGAATCGTTTTATTACTACGGCAACCAGGAGGGCGCACTGAGCGAGCTGTTTCGCGTGCTCGCGCCTAAGGGCGAGATCTACATCCTGATCAATCTTTACCGCGACAATCACTACTCGCTACGCTGGGTTGATGAGCTGAAGGTTCCGGTGCAGGTGCGGTCGGAGCAGGAATACGTCGAGCTGCTGAAAGAGAGCGGGTTTGAAGGTGTGCGCGCGATGCGCATTGCAGATCTGACGCCGACGCCCGAGGAGTATAGC
>Ga0335074_10001465_pt1 | contig 32008 bp, 33 predicted proteins | sample Lox_Sample_23_FD_206715 | JGI IMG/M metagenome (GOLD analysis project Ga0335074, IMG submission 206715) | Soil microbial communities from Loxahatchee National Wildlife Refuge, Florida, United States - Lox_Sample_2.3 | ecosystem: Environmental > Terrestrial > Soil > Wetlands | place: USA... | reverse complement strand
GCGGCGAGCGTGCGCCGGTGCAGGATCCGGACGGCGGCGACAGCACCCATCACGCCCATCTCAGCCCCGGGCCAGGCAAACACCCGGGTGGCGCCGAGCGAGCGCGAGTTCATCGCGATGTATGCGCCTCCGTAGGCCTTCCTGGTCACAAGCGTCACCCGCGGTACGGCGGCCTCGGCGAACGCGTGCAGCAGCTTGGCGCCACGGCGGACGACGCCGCCCCATTCCTGGCCCACTCCGGGCAGGTATCCGGGCGTGTCGACGAGCACGATGAGCGGCACACCGAAGGCGTCGCACATCCGCACGAACCTGGCTCCCTTATCGGCCGACGTGGCATCGAGGCAGCCGCCAAGCCGCAGCGGGTTATTGGCGATCACGCCCACGGTACGGCCCTCGAGACGGCCAAGGGTGGTGACGATGTTCGGTGCCCACCGCGCGTGCAGCTCGACCCCGGGCTCATCCAGCAGCTCGCTGATCAGCGGCCGGACGTCGTACGCGCGCCGCATGGACTCGGGCAAAAGCGCCGCCAGGTCGGCCTGCACGTCGTCGGCGGGGGTGGCTGACTGGCACTGCTGCCTGCCCAGCAGGAGCGCCAGGCGGCGCGCCTCGGCGATCGACTCGGCGTCGGTGGCCGTGACCAGGTGGGCCACGCCAGAGCGGCGGCCGTGCGCGTCATGCCCGCCCAGCCGCTCGGCATCGACATCCTCGCCAGTCACACTCCGCACCACGTCGGGCCCGGTGACGAAGATCCGGCCCTGCTCGGAGAGGATCACCAGGTCGGTGAGCGCCGGGCCGTAGGCGGCGCCACCCGCTGCCGGGCCGAGCACCACCGAGATCTGCGGGATCCTTCCCGACGCCCGGGTCATCACGGCGAACACGGTGCCGAGCGCGTGCAGGCTCTCCACGCCATCGCGCAGCTGCGCGCCGCCCGAGTGCCACAACCCGATGACAGGTACGCCTGCTTCGATGGCGTGATCGTAGGCGTCGGTGATCGCCTCGCAGCCCGCGCTGCTCAGCGCCCCGCCCTGGACCCGGGCGTCGCTGGCGAACGCCACTGCCGGCATGCCATCGACTGTGCCGGTGGCGGCGACCGCACCGGCGGAGTCCGGCGGGCTCAGCAGGGATATCGAGCCGGGGTCGAGCAGCGCCTGGAGGCGGGCGTGCGGATCGCGGCTCGCGTCGATCGGGCGGTGCTGCGCTGCGGTCTGCGGTGCCGCTGTTTGCCGCTCCGCGGCTGCGGGCGAAGCCACGGGCTGAAGTGCTGGCAGCTGCTGCATAGCTGAGCGCTGCGATAGCTGGCTTTCCAGAAGCGTCACGTCGGTCTCCTTCGCAGGGGGGCGGCGGGTCCGGCCGGCTCAGGCCGCGGTGAAGGCGAGCGCCACGTTATGGCCGCCGAAGCCGAACGAGTTGTTCAGCACGGCCATCGGGCCACTGCCATGCGATTGCAGCTTGGTTGGCTCGGTCGCTATGTGGATTCCGGCGTCATCGTCGGGGTCATCCAGGTTGATAGTCGGTGGCGCTACCTGCTCGCGCAGCGCCATGATCGTTGCCACCGACTCGACGGCGCCCGCGCCGCCGAGCAGGTGACCTGTCATTGATTTGGTGGCGGACACGACCACCCCGGAAGCGGCTTGTCCCAGGGCCTCGGCGATGGCGTAGCACTCGACCACGTCACCTGCTGGGGTGGACGTGGCGTGCGCGTTCACGTGGGCGACCTGCTCGGGGCTCAGCCCCGCGTCAGCAAGCACCCGCCGTATCGCCAGCGTCACGCCGCTGGCATCCGGATCGGGCTGAGCAATGTGGTGCGCGTCGCCTGAATACCCGACGCCGGCCGCGACGGCGTAGACAGTCGCACCGCGCTGCGCCGCGTGCTCAGCAGATTCCAGAACGATTATGCCCGCGCCCTCACCGAGCACGAAGCCATCCCGGCCCCTGTCGAAAGGCCGCGAAGCTCGCTCAGGCTCGTCATTGCGCGTGGACAGCGCGCGCATAGCTGAGAACGCGGCGACATTCAGCGGGATGATCGCCGCCTCGGTGCCGCCGGCGATTACCACGTCGGCGCGCCCTGACCTGATCATGTCCATGGCGTAGCCGATGGCCTCAGCGCCGGACGCGCACGCGCTCACCGTGGTGTGGACTCCGGCCCTCGCGCCGAACTCGATGCTGATCCACCCGGCCGACCCGTTCGGCATCAGCATCGGGACGGTGAACGGCGACAGACGCTGCCAGCCCTTCTCGCGCAGGGTGTCGTAGGCGTCCAGGGTGGAGCCGACGCCGCCGATGCCGGTGGAGACGACCACGCCGAGCCGCTCTGGGTCGACCTTGGGCGCTCCGGCATCCGTCCAGGCCTGGCGGGCGGCAGCCATGGCGAACTGCTCGCACCGGTCCATGCGGCGCGCCTGCACCCGGTCGATCAGAGTGGCCGGGTCAACCGCGGCCCAGGCCGCGATCCTGGCGGGGAGGTCGGCAGCCCACTCGTTGGTGAGCTTCGACACCCCGCTGCGCCCGGCCAGCAGTGAGTCCCAGGTCGAGGCGACGTCGGCGCCCACGGGTGTGATAGCGCCGAGCCCCGTGACGACCACGGTCCTGGTGCCTGCGCTCACAGTCATTACGCTCCCTCAGCTTGAGCCAGGCGGCGCAAACGGGCCTGCACTGCCCGCGAAGCCGCGTTCGGCGTTCCGGTCAAGCCGATACCGCCGACCGGCGGACGTAGTCGATCACGTCCTGGACCGTCTTGAGGTCCTTGAGCTGGTCGTCGGGGATCTCCACGCCGAACTTGTCCTGCGCCGCCACGGCGATCTCCACCATCGACAGTGAGTCGATGTCAAGGTCGTCGACGAACGTCTTGTCCGGGGTGACCTGGTCAGCTGGAACGCCGGCTACCTCGTCGATGATCTCGCCGAGGCCGGTCAGGATCTCCTGGTCGGTCATGGCCATGAGCGGTGCCTCTCCTTCTTGTTCGGTATGTGCAACTGCTCGGTATTGAAACTGCGGGGTCACGGTGCGGTGATCACCTGGCCGCCGTAGACGATGCCGCCGCCGAAGCCCAGCAGCAGGACCGGCGCGCCCGAGGCGATCTCGCCGCGTTCCAGCATCTTGGACAGGGCCAGCGGGATAGACGCCGACGACGTGTTGCCAGAGGTCACTATGTCCTTGGCCACCAGCGCCTGCGGCGCCCCGATCTTGCGGGCGATGCCCTCGATGATCCGCAGGTTGGCCTGGTGCGGGATGAACGCAGCCAGGTCGGTAGGGTCGATGCCGGCCCGCTCACAGGCCAGCTTGGCCACGGGATACAGCGCGGTGGTAGCCCACCGGAAGACCGTCTGGCCCTCCTGGAATATGAACGAGTTCCGGTCCTTGATGTAGATCTTGTCAGCCATGTCGCCTGCGCTGCCCCACACCACTGGCCCGATCCCGGGCCCGGCCGCGGGATCGGTCACCGGGCCGACAACCGCGGCGCCCGCGCCGTCGGCGAAGATGATGCAGGTCGAGCGGTCGGTCCAGTCGATCCACTGAGACAGCTTCTCGGCCCCTACGACCAGCACGCTGCGTGCTGTCCCGGCCCTCACCGCGTCGCTGGCGCTGGCCAGGGCGTAGCAGAATCCGGCGCAGGCCGCGTTCAGGTCGTAAGCGCCGGGAGCGCTGATCCCGAGCCTGTTGGCGACCTGGGCTGCTGTGTTCGGGATCGATGCCTCGACGGTGCAGGTAGCCACGATCACCAGGTCAATGTCGGCCGCGGACAGGCCGCTGGCCGCTAGGGCCTTGCCCCCCGCTGCCACCGCCATGTCGGCGACGGTCTCGTCCGGGGCCGCGATCCGCCGGCTTTCGATGCCGACCCGGCTGCGGATCCACTCGTCGCTCGTCTCTACCTTCGTGGCAATCTCGTCGTTGGTTACCACCCTGGTCGGCTGATAGCCGCCGAGCGCGATGATCCGGGCACCTGGTGTGCCCTCGGTCAGATTCAGCATCGGAGTCCCCCTTCAGTGCCGTCCGCCTACGGCGTCCGCGGTCACAGCTGGCTCCAGCCGGACGAGCGGCTGCCCCGGGGTGACCGGGTCGCCGTCCTCGACCAGCCACTCGATGATCGTGGCCGGGAAGCCTGGGGAGATCGCATGACTGGTTCCGCGCATCTCCACGTGCCCGAGTTCGGTCCCGACGCCGACCGCAGCGCCAGGCCCGGGCTCCTGAGAGGTACGGAACGTCCCGGCCAGCGGCGCGACGAGCAGTCGCCACTCGGGCGCGTGCACGTCGGGGTGAATGTCCTCGGCCACAAGCAGTTCCCGGGCCTGGTCCAGGTCCTCGGGACCTTTAAGCGCAAGGGTCTGCACGCCCGGCAGGGCCCGGCGGGCGAGGCCGGTCAGCGTGCCCGCTGGCGGGAGCTCGATCATCACGGTGACACCCAGGCTGTCCATGACACCCATGCAGCTGTCCCACCGGACAGGCGCCGCAACCTGGGCAACGATCCGCTGCAGCCAGTCCGGGCCGCCGCGGACGACGGTGCCGTCCAGGTCGGACAGCAGCGCCAGTGCCGGGCTGGCCGCCGTTATGTCGGCAGCCGCCGCACGCAGGGCATCCACGGCCGGGGCCATATGCCTGGTGTGAAACGCGCCGGCCACCGCGAGCGGGCGCAGCCTGGCCTTAGGCGGCGGGTCGGCAGCGAAGGCCGCGAGCTGCTCTGTCGTACCGCCCGCGACGATCTGACCTGCTCCGTTGATGTTGGCCGGGGTGAGCCCGCAGGCCTCGATCCTGGCGAGGACCTCGGCCTCGTCACCGCCGAGGACGGCCGTCATGCCAGTGGCCTGCTCCGCGGCCGCTCGCGCCATGGCCTGGCCGCGCACACGCACAAGCCGCAGCGCGTCCTGTGGTGTGACGACCCCGGCGATCGCCCCGGCAGCCAGCTCACCCACACTGTGCCCGGCGGCGGCGCCCACGCCGCTGGCGACAGCGGCACTCGCCAGCCGGTCCGGCTCACCAGGCCAGTCCAGCAGCTCGGCGGCTGCGGCGAGCGCAGCAGCGACCAGCAGCGGCTGCGCCACCGCTGTGTCGGTGATCTCGTCAGCCTCCGCGGTGGTCCCGCACCTGGTCAGGTCACATCCGGCAAGCTCAGACCAGGCGCCGACCCGCTCGGCGAAGCCTGGCAGCTCGAGCCATTCCCGGAGGAACCCGGGCGACTGAGCACCCTGGCCGGGCGCAGCAAGCAGAAGCATTCCTTTACCCTGCACTGTAGGAGTTCACCATACTCATGACGAGCCGTACGAAGTTCTACCCTCCGACGCTGGAGGATATCTACAACTGCCCCACCTCGTATGGGTGCCGGCCCGCCCGCGGGCGGCTGGCGGCCAGTCGGCCCAGGGCCACGGCGATCCACAGCGTGAACCCCCCACGGCCATCTCCCGGGACGAGGCCAGTCAGTTCAGCTACCCGGCGCAGCCGGTATCGAACCGTATTTGGGTGCACAAAAAGCAGTTTGGCTGTCGCCTCGAGCGAGTTGCCCTGCTCCAGGTAGGTCATCACGGTGTCGAGCAGGGCGGAGCCGCCACGCATCAGCGGCTCGTACACATCTGCCAGGAGCTGGGCCTTAGCCTGCTCATCGCCGTCGAGCGCGCGCTCCGCCAGCAGTTCGGTGGCGTTGACCGGCCGCGGCGCATCGGGCCAGGCCACTGCGGCGCGAAGGCCAGCCAACGCCTCGCTGGCCGACATCGAGGCCGACTGCAGGTCGTCCGCTGCCGGGCCGACGACTACTGGCCCGGTTCCGAAGCGGGCGGCGAACTGGCCCGCCGCCGCGACCGGGTCGCGGGCACCGCCGAGCACGATGACCAGCCGGTGACCGTGCACGCCGGCGAGCAGGTCCAGCCGGGCGCGGCGGGCGACCATCCGCAGCTCGTCGATGAGGACTTCAGGCTCGCCGCCGTCGGCGTTGCCAGCGATCACCACCACCGGTCCGGGTGGCCAGTTCAGCGCGGACGCCCACGACTGGAGGCCTTCCTCCACCTCGCCTCGCACCAGTGAGTCCACCACGAGCGCTTCCAGCCGGGCGTCCCACGCACCCCGCGCCTCGGCTGAGCGGGCGTAGACCTGGGCCGTGCCAAAGGCGATCTCCCGCGTGTAGCGGAGAACTGCCTCCCGCAGCTCGGCCTCGCCGCCCGGCGCCGCCAGCTCGTCCACTTGCGCCTCGACCACGTCAGTGATCACGCGGGCCATATCGACCGCCTGCTGCATGCTGACCGCGCGGGCCAGCTCACGCGGGGCGGTGCCAAACACCTGGCCGGCAACCGCCGGCCGGCCGCGCTCCGGATGCTTGACCCAGTCGACGAACGTGGCCAGTGCCGCCTGGGCGACCAGCCCAAGCCAGGACCTGTTCTCCGCCGACATCGCGCGGAACCACGGCAGCCGCTTGTCCATGGATGACAGAGCGGCCGCGCTCAGCGCATCCATCGACCGGTCCAGCCGCCGCACCGTCTCATCACGGACGCGGGCAACCGCACCGGCCGCGGCCTCTTTGTCCCCGGAAGATCTGTCCTCGGAAGATCTGTCCTCAGCCGACCTGTCCTCAGCCGACCTGCCGTCTGTCTCAGCTGGCGTCCGATGGGTCGCGTTCACCCCGCCAGAGTAAGCCGGACCGGCGGCGCAGCGATGCGCGGCGTCAGCGTCAGATGATTCCGGGCCCGACCGCGGGAGAAGGGGAGGACGAAGGAGCTTGCTGGTCACTCGGGGCGTGAGTCGCAGTGGTTGACGAGGTCCCCGCGGAGGCAGCCGGCCCGGCAACGGTACCGGTCTGCGCGCCGGCCGCGGTCCCGGCGGAGCCCGCGAGCGGCGGGACCTTGAGCTTCATCCCGGCATAAATGAGCATGTACGACAGCAGCTTCTGCTGCGTCGTGGTATCGAGTTCGTTCGCTTTGCCCAGAATCCCCTGAATTTTCGCCTGGGTGTCGTGGAGCTTTGTCAGCTGTGCCGCTGTCCACGTCCCGGCGACCTGGTAATCGACAGTTCCGTCCGGGTAAACCACCATCCCGGTAGCGCCCTCGACGGCGGCCTTCATCTGGCTCGCGTAGCCGCTCATCGTGGAGTTGAAAAAAGCCAGCGTTGAGTGGATCCCGGCAAGCTCCTGCGCTGAGGTGATGAGCCCCCCGTGGTGTCGACCTTGTTGCCAGCCAGTTCGGCGGCCGTTCCCGACCAGGCCTGCCCGATCGGCTGTTTCACCTTGCTCTGCAGGAAGTCCGCGTTCTGCTCGACCCCGGCCAGGAATTTCGCCCAGGAGTCCTGCTGATCCAGCTGCAGCGGCCCGAACTCCATCAGGTCGTCGACGGTGATCCCGGCCGTCACTCAGAGCACCTCGCTGATGGAGCCGGCACCCTGTGCCGCCGAACTGTCGGCGCCCTTGGTGATGTCCACGCTCGCCTCGATGCCAGCGGCGGTGCTGCGGATCACCTCGATATGACCGTTGACTGTCGCCGTGTGGGCGGCGTGCAGGTCGAGGATGGCCTGCGACGTCGCCTATCCGGGAGTCGCCCTGGCCGCCGCAGTGCAGCCAGGCGCGGTCTGGTCCACGGTCAGAGCCAGGCTGGCGCCGGCCTCGCCCGCCGCCTGGCCAGCGGCGCTGACGCTGCCATAGTCCACGATCAGCTGTCCGGAATCAGGCATCGCGGATCAGGCTCCTTGTCCCGGCTGAGGATCAACCGCAAGCTGCGCTGGGTTATTGGACATGGAGGGGACCACGAGCTGCATGCCGACAGGGATGACGTTCGGATCGGTAATGCCGTGAGCTGCGAACGTAGCCGCGTTGGCCTGCCAGATCGTGGTCCACATGTTCCCGTTGCCGTACTCGGTCTGGGCGATCTGCCACAGCGACCCGTAGGCGCTGACGGTCGTCCACTGATCTGTCGTTACCGCTTGCTGTGAAAACTCCGCCTTGGGAAAGTACTGCGCCAGCTGAGTCGCTGTATTGGAGTCTTCCGTGTCCGCCTGGTTTACGATGTCCTGGATCTGAGTCTGGAGTTGCGTGAGAAGGCTGGGATCCTGGGCGCCGTGGTAACCCGCGCTATAGGACACCTGGCCGTCCTGGCTCACAACGAAGGTGTTGGCTGGAATGTCGATCCCATCCCACGTGCCGCCATTCTCGATATCGCCAACGAGAAGCTTCAGGGTCCGCTGACTCGTTAGCATCGCCGCATCAAAGTCGGCCAGCACCTGCTGAATAGATTTCCAGCTTGACGCATTCGCGATGAGACCGCCCTGAGCCTGCACGAACCGGTCCGAGGCCAGCTGGGCGGCGGTTCCTGTCCAGACGTCGCCTGCCGGCGCGACCGCGTTTGCCTGGAGGTACGAGGCGCTCTCCTCCACGCCGGCCAGCAGCCTGGCCCACCCCGTGGCCGACGTCTCCATCTCGCCGCCGTAATTCCAGATGTCGGCGTAGTCCACTCCGGTCATGGGTCAGATCCCGTGGTTCAGGATGCTGGCGAGCTTCCCCCGGACCGTGTCTTCGATCTCGCTGTAATGGGTTTTGGCCATTCCGATGCTGACTGCGTGGCCAGCGAGGTCGCTGGTATGGCGGAGCACGACCGTCATGTGCTGGGTGAACAGGGTGCTGATCATCGATGAGGTCCGCCATCTCGGCTGAGCGTCGGATGCGGCAGTTATAAGGTGTTCGGCTTGCGTGACGGTCTCGGTCAAGTTCGCGTGCGTCTCTGCCAGTGCCTGCCGCACAGCCTCGAGCCCGGCATGACTCAAGCTGTGACCGCTCACGTCTTACTGCCCCCTGCCTGCGGAACCAGGCGCGGCCAGGGCCGGTCCTCCGCCGAAACAGTTCCTGCCTCGGCGCGGGCACTGCATGTTGTGCTCACAGCGCAAGCGTAGGCCGGGGTCAGGGATATTGGCACCTGCCGGGAGAACTTTGTTCACTCACCTACCGCCTGGCTGTTGCCTCCCGGCTGCTGACGGCGGCCGGGGGTTTTGGTTAAGCCGGATTGGCAGAGCTTATGCCCCCAGCCGCATTCGTTTTAGGCGCGTCGGCAAAGTGCCCGGCTGTACTTCGGGCGGAGATGGGTTTCAGCTGGCGTTGCTCTCCGCTTGCGTGGCGTCCGGAGGAAGGTACAGGCCCTGGGAATTGGGCGCGATGGGGGCACCCGACGTCGTCGACGGCAGCGAGGCGCCGCCCTGTGAGCTGCGGTAAGAGTCGTTGTCGGGGTTGCCCTCGTATGTGACCCCGGCAGAATGGGTCCCGGTGGTGCCGCCGGGCTGAGATGGGCTCACGCCATTGGCGATCGCTATCTCGTACCTCTCCTGCGGCGTCAGGTGGACGGACGGGGTACCAGGCGTGCCCGGGGTGCCGGTACCGGAGGCCTGGGCCAGCAGCGCGGCCTCCGCCGGTGTCAGGCTCGCCGTCGTCTCCGGGCGCCCGGCAGCGGCCGGGATGACGAGTCTCATGCTGGTGGTGATCACGTCTGGGTTCTTGATCGTGTTCTTGTTTGCTTCGTAAATGAGCGGCCACATGCTGGCGTTGCCGTAGTACGCCAGTGCGATCTGGGACAGCGAGCTGTACTTGCTCTCCCACCGCGTCGGGTTCTGCAGGGCGACGCCTTTGGCCGGAAGCTGGTTGCGCAGGACGGCTGCCGTCTCGTCGTCGTAGTTGTTCGAGGTCTTCAGGATTGCCTGTATGTCGCCCTGCAGCTTGGTCGCCTCAACCTGCTCCGTCGCCATCGCGCTGGCTGACGAAGGGTCGTGGTCGGCGATGATCTGCGCGCCCCGGGACAGCGGCGGGATGCTGACCGTGCCGTCCTCGCCGACGTCAAAACCGTCTGACCGGGCCTGGCTGACCAGCGGCCCGATCTGCTGCTGCCAGCCGCTGAGGTTGTCGTTGAAGTCCTCGATCAGTCCCTGGATCGTGCTGACCTTGCTCGCTGTATCGATCAGCCCGCCTTTGGCCGTGCTGACCTGGCCTGCTGCGAGCTCGGCGGCCGTGCCCTGCCATGCAGCCGACAGTGGATGCGACACGTTGGTGTCAAGGTACGACGCGTTGTTCTGTATCCCCAGCAGGAAATCGGCCCAGGAAGTCGCCGAGGTCGTCCAGAGCTGATTGGCGTTCATGATGTCACTGACGGTGATCCCGGCCATGGGGCTTACATCCCTTCGGACCGGCCGATGCCCGCGGCGTCCCTGGCTGAGCTGTTGTCAGCGGCCGCGGTGATGTCCACGCTGGCCTGGATGCCGTTGCCGGTCCTGCGGATGTATTCGACGTGGCCGTTCACGTGCTCTGTCCACACGCCATCGAGGTAGATGACCGCCTGCGAGGTTGCTCCGGGGAACGACCGCGGCCCGGCTGTGCGGCCGGAACCCGTCCGGTCAAGAACGACAGCCAGGTTGGTGCCAATGTCGACGGCCGCCTGCCCGGCGGCGTTGACCTTGCCATAGTCCATGATCAGTTCTTGTGAATCGCCCATTTGCATTCCCCGTTCTTCATTGGGCAACGGCTCTTCGGCGAGAGCGGAAAGACAGGACAAAAGGTAGCAGGCGGGGTGGCCCTTCGCACGAGGTCCTGACCTGCGGCAATGAAGACATAGACAATGATTCGTGACGCCGGGGTGAACTGCCGGTGCCGGAGCCAGCGGGCGGCCCCCGTTACCGGAGAGCGTCGGCCAGGAACTGCTGCACGCGGGAGATCGTCTCCCGGAAGTTTGGCTCGGTTGTGAGCTGCAGCGCGTCGGCCGCCAGCAGCCACCGCAGCGGCGCGTCCGGGCTCTCAGCCCGGGCCGCGTCCGGTTCCTGCGTGGCCAGGACGAACCGCACGTCAGCATGGTGGTGTGCTGGCTCCCGGCTGCTCGCCGGGACCGGGACAATAACCACATGCCACAGCCTGGCGTCCGGCCACGGCTTCAGGTCGGGCAGCCCGGTCTCCTCGCCGCCCTCGCGCAGCGCTATCCCAAGGGGGTCGCTCTCACCGGGATCGCCGTGCCCGCCGACCTGCAGCCACGCCTGCTGCCGCTGATGCCAGCGCAGCAGGATCCTGCCGCTGGCTGGATGCACGACCAGCGCTGACCCGGTGACATGCAGCGGAAGCGACCGCAGCCACGGATCTCCGGCCGCGCTGACGAGCTCACGTACCCGCTCGACGTCGGCGGCCTCGGTGTCGCCTTGCGGCTCGTAGTCACTCAGCAGTGCCAGGAGTGCAGCGCCAGGCGAGGGTTCAGAACGCATAGCCGCGCCAGTCTAATGTGAGCACATGCCCAACACGCTCGCAGAACCAACGGCAGAGGCCGTGCTCACCAGGCTCTTCGCTGCTGCCGCCCGCGACGGGGAGGTGGCGTCGGCGCTGCCGGAGGACCGGCCCATGAGCTCGGACACGTCCCGGTCGGCAGCGGAGCGCTCCGCCGCCGCCCAGGACATCTACATGCCAGTCTCAGCCGAAGGCGGGAGGCTGCTGTACTCGCTGGTCCGGGCGGCCCGTCCGGAGACCGTGGTGGAGTTCGGCACGTCGTTCGGTATCTCGACGATCTTCCTGGCCGCGGCGGTGACCGATAACGGCACAGGACGGGTGGTGACGACCGAGCTGAGCAGCCGGAAAGCGGAAGCTGCCCGGTCGAACCTGGAGCAGGCAGGAGTCCGTGAGGCGGTCACGCTGCTGGAGGGAGACGCGCTGCAGACCCTCGCCGGCATCCCCGGTCCGGTTGGGTTCGTGCTGCTGGACGGCTGGAAAGACCTGTATCTCCCGGTGCTGCACCTGCTCGAGCCAAGGCTGGCGCCCGGCGCCCTTGTGGTCGCCGACGACAGCAGCTTCCCTTCGGTGGGGGAGTACCTGGCCTACGTTCGGGATCCTGATAGTGGGTTTGTGACGGTGGACTTCCCGGTCGAGGACGGGATGGCGATCAGCTCCTGGACCGGACAGTGAAGCGGGCTTCGCCGGGCTGACCAGCGGGCAGGATGATGACGAGATGACGGTCCAGAGAACGCATGTCGCCCATCAGACGCGGTATGAGCTGCGAGACCACAGGGGCCTGCGCAGCGTGCTCGCGTTCGATGCCGGGGAGACAGGCATGGGCCCCGGGATGTGGAAGATCCTGCTTCCAGGGCCGGGCGGGACCGAAGACCTCTACGGCACCAAGCATTCAGTTGGTTTGGGCTCGTCGGACTTGACCAACTGGCTGACGCGGATCGTGGGCCGGGACGCCGCCGGCGAACTGGCAGCGGCGGTCGGCGAGGATCCGCCGCCCGAAGCCGGCTAGTCAGCCCTTCCGGGCCCGGCTCGGCGCTACCCGCGGCGGCTCGTCGGGCTGCTTGGGGTATACCGGCGGCCAGGGTGCGTCTAGCAGGCCGCTGGCCCGGTCCTTGGCGTTCATCTCCAGCAGCGGCTCCAGCGACTGCGGATCATCGATCATGTCAGCCCAGGGATTGCCGGCCGACTCAAGACGGTCACCCATGATCGGGATTGTGAACTGGTCCGGGTGGGCGTCGTCGAGTTCCTCCCAGGTGATGGGCGCCGACACCTGCGCACCCGGCCGCGCCCGGACCGACCACGCGCCGAACACGGTTTTGTGCGGCGCGTTCTGGTTGTAGTCGACGAACACCCGCTGGCCCCGTTCCTCCTTCCACCACGCCGCCGTGATCAGGTCAGGCCTGCGCCGCTCCAGCTCCCGCCCGGCCGCCACAGCGGCGGCGCGCACCTGATAGGAGTCCCAGCGCGGCTGCAGCCGGACATACACGTGCAGGCCGCGGTTGCCGGTTGTCTTGGGATAGCCGGTGATGCCGAGCTCGGTCAGCAGCGCCTGCAACTCGCGGGCGGCCTGACGGATGTGGGTGAAGTCGACCTGCGGGGTGGGGTCCAGGTCGATCCGGAGTTCGTCGGCGTGGTCCGGATCGCTGGCCAGGTTGGGCCAGACGTGAAAGCCGAGGCAGCCGAGGTTCACCGCCCACAGCACGTGGTCGAGGTCAGCAGCGACCAGCGCCCGGGACGTGGTGCCGTTGGGCGTGGACACGGTGGTGGTCTGCAGCCAGTCCGGGGCGCTCTCCGGGATCCGCTTCTGGAAGAACGACGGGCCGCCCGCGCCCGCAGGGAACCGCTGGAGCAGCACCGGGCGGCCGCCCATGGCCTGCATCAGGGGCTCGGCGACCCGCAGGTAATAGTCGGCGAGGTCGCCCTTTGTCTCACCCCGCTGCGGGAACAGCACCTTGTCCGCGTGGGTGATCAGGCCGTCGCGCATCAGGAATGCTCCGCCTGGCTCGGTGCCGGGGACCTGCGCTGATTCTCCATGGCCTGACTCTACGACCGGCCCGCTGCGACCAGCGCACGGCTCCGCTTGCCGGCCTCGCTGGGCGGCTCCGCTGGCCGGCTCGGCTGGCCGGCCGGCTGACCCGGCAGGCGATGCCGGGCAATTGAACCTTGTCGGGCCATCAGCCGTATCCCCACGGGGACGTGTGCATGTCGGTCCGTCGCGGGTGAAAAGGGTGGAGGCCAGGCAAGCATGGAAGCCGTGCGAGGCCAGCCGGCGCGCACCACCTCACCGGTTACGTGGCTCAGGGGAAGCGCCGCTAGTTCCAGGCGGCTCTACCTGCCGACCATCGTCGTCGCCGGGCTGGCCGGATGGCTGTCCTGGCTCGGCTGGCAGCAACTCGCCCAGTACGGTCCTGTGCGGTCCATCACCGCTGGCCAGTTCCAGCTGGCGGGTCCCGCTGTCACCAGCTTCGTGCTGGTGGTGTTCCTGATCGAGCAGGTCCGCCCGGCCCAGCGGCGGCCACTGCTGGCCCGTGGTCATCTCCTCGACATCTGCTACATGCTGGCTCACGCCCTGGTCGTGGTGCCGCTCATCGTGCTGATCGGCGCCGGCTTCTCCGGCGAGCTGGCCCGCCTCGCCCCCTGGCTGACGCTTCCGCGCGTCGGCGGCGTCCCCACCTGGTGCTTCATAGCGCTGGAAGTTCTGGCGATCGACGCCGTCGACTGGCTCGTGCACCTCGGCAACCACCGGATCAATTCGCTGTGGCGGCTGCACGCGGTGCATCACTCGCAGGAGGAGCTGAGCATTCTCACCACGTTCCGCGCCCACCCGCTGGTCCAGGTCAGCTTCCTGCTCTCGGCGGTGCCGATCCTGCTGGTCGCGCACAACGCGGCGACGCCGGCTGCCGTGCTGACCACCTACGCGTGCCTGGGCGCACTGCCGCACGCGAACGTGCGCTGGACCTACGGCAAGGCGGGCGCAATCCTGATCAGCCCCGCCTACCACCGCATCCACCACCGGGCGACCGGCCGGCTGGACATCAACATGGGCACGGTCTTCACGATCTGGGATGTGCTCTCCCGCCGCGCGGTGTTCCCCGCGGCCGGGCGGGAGGTCATCCCGACTGGCCTGTCCGGCCGCCCGGTGCCGGTCGAGCAATCTGGCGACCGGCCGCGGTTTGTCCGCACGTTCCTGACCCAGTGGATGGAACCATTTACCACCACGGTGCCAATGACCACGGGGCCAGTAACCACGGGGCCAGTAACCACGGGGCCAGTAACCACCGGGGCCCTACGCGACGAATGAGGTAACCGAGCCATGACGACGACCAGCGAACGGCATTCCACCAGTCAGCGGCGGCAGCGCCCGGCCTGGCTCTGGGTGCTCTTCATCTGCGATGCAGGCCTCCTGATCGCCTCCGGCCTCATCCACTTGCACTTGTGGGACATCGCTTACCGGCACGTGAAAACCCTCGACCAGCTCTTCCTCGTGCAGGTGATCGCGGCCATCCTGCTCGCGGTCGTGCTGCTGGTCACCCGGCACCTGCTGGCGGTCGTGGCCAGCCTGCTGCTGATGGCCGGCACTGTCGTGGGTTTCATCCTGGCGGATACGGTTGGCATCTTCGGCTTCAAGCTCCCGTACGTCACGCACCTGGCGGACACGGTGCTCGTCATCGAGATCGTGGCCATCGTGACCCTGGCCGCGACTGGCTGGGTGCTGCGGCGCCTCAGGTAGCGGCCTGACCCGGGCCTCTACGGCGACCCACCCGGCCGCAGCGGAAACCATCGTCTCGATTGGCACCCAGCACACGCAGCCGGCCACGACTCCGACTGAGATCGCGCCGAGGATGAACACGGTGCTCAGCCACACCATCGTCGTCACCGGCAGCAAAAACGCACCAGCCAGCCGGGCGATGCAGTCGGCGAGCAGCGCCAGCCCCCACGTGAGGCTGTAGAGGTACTCGATCCGCCGGAACCGGGCGGAGCCCGCTGACAGGCGGTCCCAGACTGCTGAGCGCCAGCGACAGCCAGACGCTGGCCCCCAGCGCGGCATGCAGCAGGTAATAGCTGCCGAGCGGGATGCCCACGTCGATCACCAGCGGGCCGAGTGCGGTCGCAACGTTGCCAGAGCGTTGGGCGACCTCGTATTCGACCGGGCGGAGTCCATCATCCGCGACCTGGCGGACGCGGTCACCGCCCGCCGTCCGGGCGAGAGCCTGATTGGCGCGATCCGCCGCGACTACGCGGAGAAACTGGCACGGCAGGACCCGACCCTGGGGCTGTCGAGTCCCGCGTTCGCGGGCATGGTCAGGCGCAGCCCCGTGCTGACCGGCCGTGGCCTGGAGATGCTCTACCTGCGCGAGCGGGCGCTCGGGGACGCGATAGCCGCTGAGGCTGGGCGTGACGGGCCGGAGTGCAGGACCGTGGCTGCCGTGCTCGCGTCGGTGCACCGGGTGCTTTACGCCGAGGCTGAGGAGCGCAGCCTGGCCGGCCAGCCGCGCGATGAGATCTGCGCGGCACTCGAAGCGGCCGCTGCCCGTTCCTTTGACGTGCTGGAGCCTTCGCTCGGCGGTTACGGCGTACGCCGCCAGCCGGACCACCGGTGACCGTGGTTACGCTGGCGGCATGGGCGTGCTGAGAATCCGGGGGAGGGCACTGCCGGACGGCGAGCCTGTGGACCTGTACGCGGACGGCGACCGCTGGACAACTGACCCGGTCGCCGGGGCCGAGCTGGTAGCCGAGGGCTGGTTACTGCCTGGGCTCGTGGACGCGCACACCCATCCCGGTGCTGAAATGTTCGGGGACCCGCTTGACGAGCAACTGCTCCGCGACGACCTGCACAAGCACGTCGCTTCGGGTGTGACGATGATCCGCTCGCCTGGGCTGGCTGGTGACCCGCCCGCCTGGTTCGGCCGCGACGACGATGTTCCGCGGGCCGTGCACGCCGGGAAGTGGATCGCGCAGGCCGGGGAGTTCTTCGACGACTGGGGACGGCGCGCCAGCCACGCCGAGCTGCCAGCGGTCGCCGCGGCGCAGGCGGCAGCCACCGGCTGGGCCAAGCTCATCGGCGACTGGGGCCACGACGGCGAGCCGATCCCCGTCAGTGTGCTTACCGAGGTCGTGGCGGCTGTGCACGCGGCTGGCGGCCAGGTCGCGGTGCACTCCCAGCAACCGGCGGGCGGCGCGGCGGCGGTCGCAGCGGGTGTCGACTCGCTCGAACACGGCATGGGCCTTGACCCCGGGCTGCTGGCGCAGATGGCCGCGCAGGGCACGGCGCTCACGCCAACGCTGACCGTCATCACGAGTTCCCTGCACAAGGTCGCGGCCAGGCCTGACGGACCGCACAAGGACTGGTACGTCAAGGGCGCGAGCGCGCACCCGGACCTGTGTGCCGCCGCGGCCGAAGCTGGCGTCACGATCCTCGCCGGGACCGACTCACGGCCACACGGGAGGGTCGCTGACGAGATCCGCGCACTCGCCGCTGCCGGTGTCCGCGCCCACGATGCTCTGGCCGCGGGCTCCTGGACCGCGCGGGCCTACCTCGGGCTGCCGGGCCTGGCCGAGGGCGCACCCGCTGACGCTGTCGTCTACGACAGCGACCCGCGCGCCGACCTTGACCAGCTAGACCACCCGCGGGCGGTCATCCTGCGCGGCCAGCTCCGCCCGCCCGCCTAGCCCCCCAGCCCGGCCGAGCCCCGCCCAGCCCGGCCGCCCGCCTTGCCCGGCCGATGAAAGTGAGCTTGGTCGGGTAATAACCCGGACTTTTCTTTCAACTACACCGGTAGGCCGTCTGCCGGCGGCCCGGTTTGTGCCGTTACGGGAGAGTTTGGGGTACCCGTTAACCGAAGGGGCCGGGCTTGACCAGTTTGAGGGCTGTGGCCTCGTCGGTGGGGCCCTCGCCGAACGACGGGCACAGCCGCGCGATCCCGCACGCTCCGCAAGCAGGCCGGCGGGCGTGACAGACACGGCGGCCGTGCCAGATCACCCGGTTCGAAGCTGGCGTCCACTCCTCGCGCGGCAGCAGCGCGGCCACATCGCGCTCGATCTTGTCCGCGTCAGTCTGCTCCGTCCAGCCCAGCCGCTTGGCCAGCCGGGCGAAGTGCGTGTCCACCACGATGCCCGGCTGGCCGAACGCACCCCCCAGCACCATGTTGGCGGTCTTCCGGCCGATGCCGGGGAGGGTGACCATGTCGTCGAGCGTGTCGGGCACCTCCCCGCCGAACCTGTCGCACAGCGCCTGCCCAAGCTTGATCAGCGTGGCGGCCTTGGCCCGGAAGTAGCCGGTCGACTGGATCTGCTTCTCCAGCTCCTCCTGGCTGGCGGCGGCGAAGTCGGCTGCGGTGGGGTAGCGAGCGAAAAGCTCGGGTGTCACCGCGTTCGTGGTCCGCTCCGTGCTCTGTGCCGACAGGATCGCCGCAACCAGCAGTTGCAGTGGCGAGCTGAAGTTCAGCTCAATCCGCGCGTCCGGGTACAGCTGCGCCAGCTCCCGGTTGACCTGGCGCGCCCGGCGAACAAGAGCGGTGGGCGGCTTCGCTGCCTGCTTCGTGGCCTGAGGCATCCGCTCAGGGTAGCCCTGTCGTTAGCTGCCTGACAGCGCGGTCGCCACGTCCACGTCAAGCCGGTACTTGGTGATCGCCTGGCCGACGACCTCGGGCTTGACCTCGCCGGTGCGGGCGAGGTGGCTCAGCACCGCCACGGTGATCGACTCGGCGTCGACGTGGAAGAACCGGCGTGCTGCGGGCCGGGTGTCGGAGAATCCCCAGCCGTCGGTGCCGAGCGAGCTGAACGGTGACGGGACCCAGCGCGCGATCTGGTCCGGTACCGCCTTGATCCAGTCGCTGACCGCGACGGCCGGCCCCGGGTGCCCGTTCAGGATCCTCGTTACATAGGGGACCCTCGGCTCGGTGTCGGGGTTGAGCATGTTCCACTCGTCGCAGTCCATCGCCTCGCGGCGGAGCTCGGTCCAGGACGTTGCCGACCACGCCTCCGCGGCGACGCCCCAGTCCTCGGCCAGCAGTTTCTGCGCTGCGAGCGCCGAGCGCAGCGCCACGCCCGAGGCCAGGATCTGAGCGCGCGGCCTCGTGTCGGGCGCCGGTGCCGTCTCCGGCTCAGCGGCCTGCGGCAGGGGCGCGTCGGCGTAGTGGTACAGGCCGCTCAGGATTCCCTGCTCAAGGGCTCCGGTGCCGCCCGGGTAGTCGGCGGGCTCGGCCGGCTGCAGATAGGGCTCGTTGTAGACGGTGAGGTAGTAGAAGATGTCCTCGCCTTCCGGGTGCTCGGGCGAGTACCCGTACATCCGCCGCAGCGCGTCCTTCATGATGTAGGACAGCTCGTACGCCCACGCCGCGTCGTAGGCCACGCAGGCCGGGTTGACCGAGGCGAGCAGCACCGAGTGCCCGTCGTTGTGCTGCAGGCCCTCACCGGTGAGCGTGGTCCGGCCGGCGGTCGCCCCGAGCAGGAAGCCCCGGCCCATCTGGTCGCCCAGCGCCCACATCTGGTCGCCGGTCCGCTGGAAGCCGAACATCGAGTAGAAGATGTAGACCGGGATCATGTGGGTGCCGTGCGTGGCGTAGGCCGTGCCCGCGGCAATCGTGCTGCCCATCGCCCCGGCCTCGCTGATGCCCTCGTGCAGGATCTGGCCGGTGACCGCCTCCTTGTAGGACAGCAGCAGGCTGCGGTCCACGGCCTCATAGGTCTGGCCGTGCGGGTCGTAGATCTTCGCCGTCGGGAACAGCGAGTCCATGCCGAACGTCCGCGCCTCGTCCGGGATCACCGGCACGAACCTGGCGCCGATTCCCGGGTCCTTCAGCAGGTCCTTGAGCAGCCGTACGAACGCCATCGTGGTGGCGACCGGCTGCCGGCCTGAGCCCTTCCGCAGCTCGCCGTAGACCGCGTCGTTCGGCATCTCCAGCGGGCGGGCACGTACTACCCGGCGGGGCAGGTACCCGCCGAGGGCGGCCCGGCGCTCCTTCATGTACTGGATCTCGTCGGAGTCCTCGCCCGGGTGGTAGTACGGCGGGAGTTCGGCCTCCAGGGCCGAGTCCGGGATGTCCAGGTAGAGCCGGTCGCGGAACTCCTTCAGCTCGGCAACGGTGAGCTTCTTCATCTGGTGCGTGGCGTTGCGGGCCTCGAAGTCGGGGCCGAGCGTCCAGCCCTTGATCGTGTGGGCCAGGATCACGGTGGGCTGGCCGACGTGCTCGGTGGCCGACTTGAACGCCGCGTAGACCTTCCGGTAGTCGTGGCCGCCGCGGGACAGGTTGCGGATCTCGTCGTCAGACAGATGCTCGACCATGGCCCGCAGCCGCGGGTCGCCGCCGAAGAAGTTCTCCCTGGTGTAGGCGCCCGACTCGACCGCGTACGTCTGGAACTGGCCGTCCGGGGTCGTGTTCATCTTGTTGACCAGGACCCCGTCGGTGTCCTTGGCCAGCAGCGGGTCCCAGTCGCGGCCCCAGATCACCTTGATCACGTTCCAGCCCGCGCCGCGGAACGACGCTTCGAGCTCCTGGATGATCTTCCCGTTGCCGCGGACCGGCCCGTCGAGGCGCTGCAGGTTTGCGTTGATCACGAAGGTCAGGTTGTCCAGCTCTTCGCGCGCGGCCACCTGGATGGCGCCGCGGGCCTCAGGCTCGTCCATCTCGCCGTCGCCGAGGAACGCCCATACGTGCGACCTGCTGGTGTCCTTGAGCTGCCGCGCCAGCAGGTACCTGTTGAACCGGGCCTGGTAGATGGCGTTGATCGCGCCCAGGCCCATAGACACTGTCGGGAACTCCCAGAAGTCCGGCATCAGCCGCGGGTGCGGGTAGGACGGCAGCCCGCCGCCGGGGTGGGAGAGCTCCTGGCGGAACCCGTTGAGCTGCTGCTCGGTCAGCCGGCCCTCCAGGAAGGCCCGGGCGTAGATGCCCGGGGCCGCGTGGCCCTGGAAAAACACCTGGTCGCCTGACTCCCCATGGTCCTTGCCGCGGAAGAAGTGGTTGAACCCGACCTCGTACAGACTCGCCGCTGAGGCATACGTGGCGATGTGGCCGCCGACACCCATCCCGGGCCGGTTGGCCCGGGACACCATCACCGCCGCGTTCCACCGGATGTAGGCACGGATGCGCCGCTCGACGTACTCGTCACCGGGGAACCACGGCTCGCGCTCGGGCGGGATCGTGTTGATGTAGTCGGTGCTGCGCAGCCCGGGGACACCGACCTGCTGCTCCCGCGCCCGCTCCAGCAGCCGGAGCATCACGTACCTGGCCCGGGTCCGGCCGCGGGTCCTGACGACATCGTCGAACGAGTCGAGCCACTCCTTGGTCTCGTCCGGGTCGATGTCCGGCAGCTGGGTGGGCAGGCCGTCGCTGATGATGGAGAAGCGCTGGCTTCCGGATGCCACGGGGTGTTCCTCGTCTTCTCGCGGTGGCCTGTCCGGCCCCGCGCTACTAGGTGTTCCTACTACTTATCCTCGTACGGGTGCGCCCATAGCGCATCTCTACCCGCCGGTAATCGGCTGGGCCGGCACCCTAGTCCCTGCGGAAGGGATCATAAGAGTCTGCGTGCCGCTTGCCCGCGTTAGGGGCACTACCACCTTGGTACCGCATGCGGGTGCGTGCTCGCGCAGGAGCGTGGCTGTTTGCCGATGCCACGCTGGGTACAAGGACTGTAAGCCACGCTGCGGCACCGTGCCCGCTGCGCGGGCACCTGCGGACAGGCTAAAGGAGGTGGGGGCATGCATGCTGTGGTCGGCGATCGGCTGCACGTGCACGGTAACGTCGTGGGCCACCCGGACCGGACGGGGGAGATAGTCGAGGTACGTGACGCAGGCGGCGAACCGCCGTACATGGTCCGGTTTGACGATGGCCGCACGTGTCTGGTCTTCCCGGGTCCCGATGCCGTGATCGAGCATCCCAGGACCAGGAAGCCTGCGAGGAGAACGGCCAGCAAGGCAAGGCGCTAGGCTGAAAAGTGCAGGCGGCCCAGGTCGCACACGGCGGCGGTGGCACCCGGCATAACGTTCTGAATGAAGACTCAGGTATTTCCGGTGCACACGGGCCGGCGCGACACCGTGCACGACATCACAGCGCAGTGCGCGGATTTCGCCGGCGCGGCGTCCTCGGGCGGCGACGGGCTGCTGCATGTGTTCGTGCCGCATGCGACGGCGGGCGTCGCGCTGCTGGAACTGGGTTCGGGCAGCGACAAGGACCTGCTCAACGTGCTGAACGACCTGCTGCCAGCCGACGACCACTGGCAGCACGCGCACGGGTCACGCGGGCACGGGCGGTCACACGTCCTGCCCGCGTTCGTGGCGCCGTTCACGCTGCTGCCAGTGGTAGCCGGTAGGCTCGCGCTCGGGACCTGGCAGTCCGTGGCACTTGTCGACCTTAATGTTGATAATCCGGACAGGCAGGTGCGCCTGTCGTTCCTCGGATAGCGTCCGGGCACCGGGGGAAGTCAAGTCATCGCTCGCGATTTGGCTCTGTGTACGAATTGTGACTTGCGCACCGGGCGCGGCCAGTGTGGACTGTCCGATCAAGAGGTCACGGCGCAGCCGGCGCCGGGCCACATTTCAGCCGCCGCTCGCGGCCGTGCCTAGGCACACGCCAGGCAGCGGCGGGCTGCGGGGAAGGATTCAGGAGGACCTCTGTGAGCGCGACCGCGGGCCAGGCGCAAGACCAGCGCGACCTGGCCGAGCGACTTGGCATCAAGCCTGGCCAGGTGGTCCAGGAGCTCGGATACGACGACGACTGCGATGAGCAGCTGCGCGAGTCGATCGCCGCGGTGAAGGATGTGGAACTTGTCGATGAGGACTACGACGACGTCGTCGACGCAGTCCTGCTTTGGTGGCGAGACGGGGACGGCGATCTGGTGGACGCGCTGATGGACGCGCTTTCTCCGCTCGCCGACGGGGGTTACATCTGGCTGCTCACGCCCAAGGCCGGGCGTGATAGCCATGTGGAGCCTAGCGAGATCGGCGAGGCTGCACCCACCGCTGGACTAGCGCAGACGTCGACGCTGAGCGCCGGGCGTGACTGGTCGGGCACTCGGCTCGTCGCACCGAAGGCGCGCCGGTAAGCACGGCACCGAAGGCGCGCCGGTAAGCACGGGGCGAACGGCGGCAAGCGCAGGCCGGGCGGCAGCGATGCTGCGGGCCTGACCGGGCTGCCGCACGGGCACGCGACGCTGGTGGCAGACTGTGTTCGTCTTGGTTCATCGCGCCTGCGGGCACAGTCTGTGGCCCGCTCCACCACCCATGAAGACTCGACCACCCACGAAGGAGTAGCGATGGCTGTCGAGGTCGGCGACCAGGCCCCCGATTTCGAGCTCAAGGACCAGCACGGCGAGACGGTGAAGCTGTCCGGCTTCCGCGGCCAGAAGAGCGTCGTGCTCGTCTTCTACCCGCTGGCGTTCAGCGGCGTCTGCTCGGGGGAGATGTGCGCGATGCGCGATAACTTCCCCGAGGTGACCCGGGATGACGTCGAGCTACTCACCGTGTCTGTGGACTCCACGTTCACGCATCGTGCCTGGTCAGACGCTGAGCAATTCAACTTCGAGCTGCTGTCGGACTTCTGGCCACATGGCGAGGTGGCGAAGGCTTACGGCGTGTTCGATGAAAAAATGGGGATTGCCACACGCGGGACCTTCATCATCGATAAGAATGGCGCGGTGCGGTGGAAGGTAGTGAACCCCGTACCGCAGGCACGTGATATCGCTGAGTACCAGAAGGCGCTTGCGGAGCTCGACTAGGCAGGCTGGGGCGCGTTCTGGGGGAAATGGCAGAATCGGAATACTCGTCTATGCCCTGTTACAACTGTGGTATGCGTCAGGTCGACCCGGACCGGGGGGAGTCCCCGTGGAAGCGCGGCGTCCGCGCCGGCCACCAGGTTCTGATCTGCCCGGCCTGCCAGGCCGCCGTCAACTGGATGTCCGAACTCGACCGCTGCCCAGCCTGCGAGAGCGCGCACATGGTGCGCCGGCTGGGTGAGGTCGAGTGCCGGGACTGCGGGTACGTACGCGAGCCCGCCGACACTGAGGCAGCGGACCTAGTGCCCGACGGCAAAAACGGCGATTTTATCGGAACGGATGCTGATCCCGACGTGGCCGGTACGCCGACCCTGGCCGAGGAGGTAGAACTCGCGCTGGCGCGAGTCCTCGGCCGGGCCGGCCGACCCGCGCGTATCGGCTAGCGGCACTCCCGGGACAGCCGTACTAGCTGAACCGCCGGCCTATCACGCTCCTTTGCCGCAAAGGTTATCCACGCTGGTTTGTCACTGCGGTGATGGCGCCGTGTGAGAACGGAAGCTATGGCCGAGTTCGGTGCCGAGCCCGTAATAGTGGCGGAAGTTGTAGATCAGCGGGCTCCACCGAGCCGGATCGATGTGCTGGGATCCAGGCACGACTATGCGCGGATCCGCGTGGACCTTGAGAACCTGGGCCTGGACGATGACGAACTCCCCGGCGACGCCGGGCCGCACGTCGGCGGCGCGGGCCTCCATCTGAAGGGGACATTCGGCGACGCGGGGCGGCCGGACCATGTCAGCGGGTTCAGGCCGCAGATCCGCGGCGGCGAACTTGCGCGGCTCGAAACGGAAGGTGCCGCGCTTGTGCGTGGGTACCGGGCTGCGCCCGGTCAGCGGTGCGAGCCGTTCGACTGCCCGCCACTGCGCCGGAGCGGGGACGTTGATCACCAGGTCGTGGCGGCTGAGCAGATTCTGGGCGGTCTGACCTTCGGCACCGAGGCCCAGGACGATGACCTGGCCCAGCGCCCACGCCGATGACATGGGCGCGAGGTTGAACGAGCCGTTCTCGTTCTCTGTCGACACGAGCACGACTGGTGTCCCGTAGTACAGGATGCTGGGCGTGATGGTCACGTGGTCTGCCGCCGGGGCCGGCGGCGTGAGGGTGGTCGGTTCGGCGTTCATGCCGCAGAACGTAGGGCGGAGACCGTTCGGTGCTGGCCGAACCGTCCGCAGGCGATGATGACCTGTGATGGGTACTCACCGTGTCCGCGCCGGAACTCGGGACCTGGCCGGCCTGGCCAGGCTGCTCGCCGACGAAACCCGCGCTAGCTTCTGCCAGGCGTTGCTGGATGGCCGGGCGTGGACCGCGGCCGAATTGGCGCGGCATGCCGGAGTGGCTGCCTCGACCGCGACCGGTCACCTGAACCTGCTGGTGGCTGGGGGCCTGCTGGCCGAGGAGCGCCAGGGGCGCCATCGTTATGTCTGCTTGGCTAATGCCGAGACCGCAGAACTGATTGAGAACCTGGCCGCGATGGCCCCGCCGCGAACGACACAGCCTGTCTCGCTAGCGGCCGCCAGTCGCCGCGAGGCGCTGGCCCGGGCGCGCACATGCTACGACCACCTCGCGGGCGCTCTTGGCGTCATGATCACCGAGGCCATGACCCGCCGGGGTCTGCTTGACTGGGAGCAGGGCCTGGCGCTCACTACCGACGGCGTCCGCTGGTTCGCGGCACTCGGCGTCACATTGCCTCCGGCCACGCGGCGCCCGCGGGTCCGCTCATGCCTCGACTGGACCGAACGCCGTGCTCACCTCGCAGGCGCCGTCGGCGCCGCCCTGTGCACCCACGCCTTCGATTCCCGCTGGATCACCCGGATAGGCACCGGCCGGGCTGTGGCCCTCACCAGCGCCGGGCGGAACGCACTCCAGGAGCACCTGGGCCTGGTAACCGGGTAGCATCCAGACCGGTACTATCGGCGTGGCCGGACCCGGTACCGTGTCAGGGTTTCGTCCAGGCATCAGCGCGACGTCAGCGGCCCCGGGTGCATAGCTCAGTGGTAGAGCACTCGCCTTACAAGCGAGGGGTTCGTAGGTTCAAATCCTACTGCACCCACTTTTTTCGAATATTTGTCGGCGTGTCCCGGCTGGAAGCCCAGAAGCCGAACAAATGGGCGATATACCCTTGTCTGTGTGGGGCAAGGACTGTGCGGTACGTGGATGCCGCGAGCGAAAACCACCTGTGCCCGCACCCCGGGCCACGGCGGGGACTGCATGACACCGACGAACATGGCGAATCGCAGGGAGTACAACCGGCTGCACGGACATCGCGAGTCAGCGGAGTCCCGCAAGAAGTCCAACCGAAAGTACCGAATAGCCAGCTATGGGCTGACACAGGAGGACTTCGATCTGCTGGTCTTTCAGACCACTAGCGGGAATTGGTCCGGCTACGCGGACGCAACAAGCATCCAGCCGAATTACGCGCAGATGTTCTGGACGGTGCCTCAGCTTGGCAGCGCCGAAGCGCTAGGCGATACGGACTATTCCGTGATCTGGCCCGGCATCGGCAGCGGCGTCGGCGGGGAACTCATCCAGGACGGTACCGAACAATACGTGTCGTGCGGGGTGGTCCTTGGTGATTGCGCGAATTCTGGCCAGACCAACTTTTTCTGGCTGGAGGCTGTCCCGGCCGACCCGTTCGAGGAGGAAGTCACGAACCTGACGCCGAACACGGGCGACTCGGTCGCGGCCGCCATCTACTGGAGTTCGTCCACCGGGGCCGAATTCACCCTGTGCGACTTCACGCAGAACGAGTGCGTGACCGGCAGCCAGTCGGTGGCCGGACCCGACAACTGGGCGGAATGGATCATTGAGCGCCCGACACTGTGTATCACAGGGCAACCGGTCCTGCCTTCGCTGGCTCCGTACGGCAATCTCACGGTCACCGGCGCCGGGTACGACGAGACGCCGCTGGGACCTCGAATACAGCATTTTCCCCGGCGATGCGATATTCACTAACCAGATCGACATGTACGACGCCGACAACAACCTGCTAGCAGCCGCGAGCAGCCTTGGCGATGGCAACTCATCGTTCATCTCGGCCTGGCTGAACTACGGGGCCGCGACCGTCGAGAACGGTACTTGCTAGCAACCGGCACATTGCCTGCTGCGTGCAGCCCGGCCACGTGATCGGTGGCCGGGCTGTGATGTACCCGTAGGATCGTTCGTGACTGGGGGGTGGAACGGTTGACGGGAAGCGGCGGTTCTGGCGATGGCGCCATCTGGCGGGTGTTCGTTTCTCATACGTCTGAGCTGCGGGACTTCCCGGCTGGGCAGTCACCGGCTGTGCAGTCATATGTAGACGCGGTGAAGCGAGCGGTTTCTGCCTGCGAGCACGTGATCGTGGATATGGCGGATTTCCCCGCCGTCGATCAGGTTCCGGCGGAGTTGTGCCGAGAGAAGGTGCAGGCTTGCGATGTTTATATAGGGGTGCTGGGCACCAGGTACGGCTCTCCGGTCCGGGATAAGCCGGAGGTGTCGTATACCGAGCTGGAGTTCGGCGCCGCTACCGAGGCCGGCCTGCCGCGACTGGTGTTCTTGCTGGATACCGACGCCGTGGATGTAGGTATCCCGCCGAAGCAGTTGATTGATCATAAATTCGGCGCCCGGCAGGAGGCGTTCCGCCAGCGGGTGCAAGACAGCGGGCTGGTCACGCAGCAGTTCGCGAACCCGCCCACGCTGGGTCAGCTGGTCGAACGGTCGCTGCGGGATTTGGCTGAGCAACGGCGCCGCGGTGACGGCCGGGATGTCCCGCGCGTTGTGGTGGCCGGGGAAATCCCGCAAGAGCCACTGGGGTTCCAGCCGCGCGCTGACCTGCTGGCGGCCCTGGATGCGCCGCGCTCTGAGTCGCCGGTGCAGGTGGTGCACGCGCTGACTGGGATGCTGGGGGTTGGCAAGACGCACCTGGTCGCGGCCTATGCCCGGGCCAAGCTGACCGAAGGCTGGCGGCTGGTCGGGTGGGTCAACGCCGAGGATGCGGGCGGAGTACTTGCGGGCGTGGCCGAGGTCGCCGCGGCGCTGGGCCTGGCCATCGGCGCCGATGCGCAAGCCGCGGGCCGGGCGTTACGGCACCGGCTGGAGGCCGACGGCCAGCGGTGCCTGCTGGTTTTCGATAACGCCACCGACCCGGAACTACTGCGGCCGTTTCTCCCTTCGGCTGGCGCTGCCCGGGTGATCATCACCAGCAACCAGCAGTCGATGGCGAATCTGGGCGCGGGCGTGCCGGTGGATGTGTTCTCTCAGCCGGAGGCACTGGCCTTCCTGGCGACACGGACGGGGCAGGCCGATGCCGCCTGGGCTCAGACGCTGGCCGGGGAACTGGGCTTCTTGCCGCTGGCTTTGGCGCAGGCCGCCGCCGTGATAGCCGACCAGCGCCTTGCCTATGACATCTACCTGAAGCGACTGCGCAGCATCCCCGTGGACACGTTGCTGAGGCCGGTGTCGGCGGGTGACTATCCGCGCGGCGTGGCCGCCGCCGTGCTGTTGTCGCTTGAGAGCGTCCGGGCCTGCGATGACACGGGAGTATGTACCGCGGTGATGGAGTTGCTGGCCGTGCTGTCAGCCGCCGGAGTCCGCCGGGAGCTGGTGCATGAAGCAGCCCACCAGGGTGTCCTTGAGGGGGCCGGGGCGGGTGAGCTGCCTGCTGAAGTGGCGGACCGGGCGCTGGCCAGGCTCGCCGGGGCGTCGCTGCTGACCTTCAGCGTTGACGGCTCCAGCGTGAGCGCGCACCGCCTGGTGACCCGGGTGATCCGGGAACAGCAGGCGCGCGCGAATTCCCTCGGTGCCGTCTGCGTGATGGCCACGCAACTGCTTGAGCGGCTCGCACAACAACTTGACCCGGTACGGCGTGACAACCGGGGCGACGTCAGGGACCTGGCAGAGCAGATCGTGGCCCTCTACGAGTCGTCGGATGACTGCCCGGCTGACACCTCCCTGGTCCGCCGGATAATCCAGCTCAGGTCGTGGGCGGTCTGGTCGCTGAACCAGCTAGGTGACAGCGCTGCACAATCCATCCTGCTCGCAGAACCTTTGCTGGCCGACCAGGAGCGGGTGCTTGGCCCGGACCACCCCGACACCCTGACCACGCGTCACAGGCTCGCTGAGGCCTACAACTGGGCGGGCCGCACGGCCGAGGCGATCACGCTGCTCGAGCAGACGGTCGCTGACCAGGCGCGGGTGCTCGGTGCCGACGACCCGGAGACCTTGACCTCGCGCAGCCACCTCGGCAACGCCTACCGCGTGGCCGACCGCACGGCCGAGGCGATCGCGCTGCTTGAGCAGACGGTCGCTGACCAGGCATGGGTGCGAGGCGCCGATCACCGCGAAACGTTGTTCTCGCGCAACAACCTGGCCAAGGCCTACCTGGCGGGGGACCGCACGCCTGAGGCGATCACCTTGCATGAGCAGACGCTCGCCGATCGGGAGCGGGTGCTGGGTGCCGACCACCCCGAAACCTTGGCCTCGCGCAGCCACCTCGCGAAGGCCTACCGCGTGGCCGACCGCACGGCCGAGGCGATCACGCTGCTCGAGCAGACGGTTGCCGACCGGGAGCGGGTACTGGGTGCCGACCATCCAGCCACCTTGGCCTCGCGCAAACACCTCGCGCTCGCCTACCAGGCCGCGGGCCGCACGGCCGAGGCGATCACGCTGCTCGAGCAGACGGTTGCCGACCGGGAGCGGGTACTGGGCACCGACCACCCCGAAACCTTGGCCTCACGCGATCAGCTCGCCGCCGTCCGCCAGGCCGCGACCCGTTTGAGAGAAGTACCTTTGTGAGGCGGATGGGGCCGGTAATGGGTGGAGGCGTCTCAGTGCGAGGAATCCGAGGGCGCCGGCTGCGATCAGGATCACGCTGGCTGCTATCAGCGCCACCTCGAATCCGTGCGAGTAGGAGGCGACCGCGGCGTTGTGCGCATGCTGGCCCAGCGCGTTGGTGACTGCTTTGATCTGGCCGCCTGCGACGTCGGCGGCTAGCCCGCTGGCGTGGGGCCGTTCGGCCGGAGCGAAGGAGCCAACCTGCCTGTGCCAGTCAGCGACGATGACGCTGGTCGCGATCGAACCGAGGATCGCCAGCCCCATCGCGGTTCCGGTCTGGCGGCAGGCGTTGAACAGCCCGGAGCCAATGCCGGACGAATCCGGTGGCACCTCAGCCATTGCGGCAGCCGAGCCGGCCGGGACCATGAGCCCGAAGCCGACGCCTACCAGGACATAGCAAACCGCGGGCAAGGCGAAGGGCGTAGTGGTCGTCAGCTGGCTCATGCCGGCCGTGCCCGCGGCCGCGATCACGCATCCCCAGCCGATCGCAGTGGCTTCCGGCAGCCAGCGCGCGAGCTGGTGCCTGCGCTGGGCTACCGCGAAGTACGGGATGCAGAACAGCAGCCACGACAGCCCGGTGTGCAGCGCCGACCATCGCTGCACGTTCTGGAAGTACAAGGTCACGTAGTAGATGAAGCCCGAGAAAGCGAGGTAGGCGAGCAGGTAGACGCCGCACGCGGCAGCGAAGCTCCGGGTCCGCAGCAACGCTGGCGGCGCCATCGGTGACGCGGTCTTTCGCTCCAGGGCGGCGAAGGTCACCAGGACAACCGCGCCGGCCGCGATGCAGCCCGCCACGACCGGCGAGTTCCAGCTGGCATCGGCCGAATAGACCAGCGCGAGGGTTATCAGCCCCAAGCCGAGTGTGCTGAGCGCCACGCCCGGCAGATCGAGTGGGCGCGGCGCGCTCTCCCTGGACTCGGTGACGCCGACTAGGGAGATGCCGATGGCAAGCGCCCCGACCGGGACGTTCACCCAGAAGATCGACGACCAGGAGAAGACAGCGAGCAGCAGCCCGCCCAGGACGCTCCCGCCAGCGACGGCCAGGCCGCTGACCGCGGCCCACAACCCGATCGGGCCGCTTCTGGCCTCCGGGGGATAGGCATGGGAAATCAGCGCGAGGGTCAGCGACGACATGACTGCGCCGCCGATCCCCTGGACCACCCGGAACGCGACCAGCATCTCGCCGGAGGTCGAAAGGGCACATCCGGCCGAGGCGAGCGTGAATAGTGCCATCCCCGCCACGAAGATGCGCTTGCGCCCGAAATGATCACCAAACGCGCCGCTCGACGGAATCAGCGCCGCGAGAACCAGTGCGTACGAACTGACGACCCACTCCAGGCCGCTCGGTGACAGCCGCAGTTCCCGCTGCATCGCCGGCAGTGCGACGCTGACGATCAGGACATCCAGGACCATCATGCCCTGGGCCAGGCATGCCGCGGCGAGGGTCATCCGCTGGACAGCCCGAGCGGTCAAGGTCGTCATTGCTTCTGTCCTGCCCGTCAGTAGCGGGCAGCAGTCCGTTGCGAGGATGACCCAACCCGGCCGGGGCTGCCTGGAAACGTTCTGTGAAAAAGAAGGGGCAGCTGGAAATAATTCGTTAAAAAGGCCATTATTTGATCTCGCTGTTATTGACGTCGCGTTGACGCAAACCGACGCTGACGGCATGCCTCGCGTGAAAGTCCGCCTGGCGGCCGCCGCTGTGCTCGCCGCGGCCGTGCCCGTCGCTCTCGGGCCGCGCCCAGCCTTCGCCCTTGGGCCTTCCGCCGCCCCGGCCGCCCGCGCCCCGGCCGCCCGTGCTCAGGCCGCCGGCGGCGGCGCTGGGAACGGCGATGTGATCGTGCAGATGTTTGACTGGCCCTGGACCGATATCGCCAGCGAGTGCACGAACGTCCTCGGCCCCGACGGTTACGGCGCCGTCCAGATATCGCCCCCGCAGGAGGCGGTCGTGCTGGCCGCTGACGATTACCCCTGGTGGCAGGCGTACCAGCCGGTCGCTTACGACCTTAATTCCCGGTTCGGCACCGAGGCCCAGCTGGCCGGGATGATCCAGACGTGCCACGCGGCCGGGATCAAGGTCTACGCCGACGTGGTCTTACACCACATGACCGCCGAAGCTGACGGCGGAGTTGGCGACAACGGAACCACGTTCCCGGACATGTACGACTACCCCGCCGTCCCGTACACGTCGTCGGACTTCTCTGCGTGCGAGACCTCCATCACCGACTGGGATGACGAGTACCAGGTCTGGAACTGCCAGCTTGACGGGCTCGCGACGCTGAACACCAGCCTGGCATATGTGCAGGACACCGAAGCCGCGTACCTGAACAGCCTGATCGCTCTGGGCGTCGACGGGTTCCGCTGGGACTCGGCCAAGGAGATGAACCCGCAGTACATCGCCGATATCGAGGCGCTGCTGACCAAGTCCGTGTTCGTCTACCAGGACGTCGAGTGGGGCGAGGGCCAGCCGGTCACCCCCGACCTGTACGAGGGGACGGGCAGCTTGCTCGAATACCGCTACGGCTGGGACCTCTACGACGCGTTCACCGACGGCACGCTGGCCAGCCTGAGCGACTTCGGCCCGGACTACAACTCCGACGGCATGGTGCCGAGTGGTGACGCCGTCTCGTTCGTCGACGACCAGGACACCGAACGCGACGGTGGCGCGCTCTACTACGCCAACGGCGCGCAGTACCTTCTGGCCAACATCTTCATGCTGGCGTGGGACTACGGCACGCCGATGGTGCTGTCCGACTATGCGTTCAGCAGCTACAACCAGGGGCCGCCGAGCGCGGGCGGTAACGCGATCGCGCCCGTCACCTGCGGCGAAGGCACCTGGGAATGCGAGGACCGGTGGCCGCAGATCGTTGGAATGGTCGGCTGGCACAACGCCGCTGGCAGCACCCCGGTGGCGAACTGGTGGAGCGATGGCGACAACGCGATCGCGTTCAGCCGCGGCAGCGACGCCTGGGTCGCGGTCAACGACGAGTCGAGTCCGGTCACCGAGACGTTCAGCACCGGTCTGCCCGAGGGCACCTACTGCGACGTGATCAGCGGTGCCGCCGTCGACGGCGCCTGCACTGGAACCGCGGTCGCGGTCAGCGCGTCCGGCCAGGCCACAGTCACCGTCCCAGCAGATGACGCCGTGGCCATCGACGTGAACTCCACCGCGACGGCCGCCGTCGAGACCGTTAACGTGACGGTCCCGGTGAACACGGCCGCCTCCGG
>Ga0335074_10001464_pt1 | contig 32009 bp, 30 predicted proteins | sample Lox_Sample_23_FD_206715 | JGI IMG/M metagenome (GOLD analysis project Ga0335074, IMG submission 206715) | Soil microbial communities from Loxahatchee National Wildlife Refuge, Florida, United States - Lox_Sample_2.3 | ecosystem: Environmental > Terrestrial > Soil > Wetlands | place: USA... | reverse complement strand
ACCGTCGCCAGGTCCCGGGACAACCCGATCAGCCGATCCGCCGCATACACGCTGCTGGTGGTCGCGACCGCAACCTCGTGGGCGGCGAACGACTGCTCATCCACCTCCGCTTGCGTCGTTGGCAGCGGGCCGGCGATCACCGCGGTCAGCTCCGCCCGTGCCGCCTCGACGAACCCGCCCAGCGCGGTCAGCTCCCGCAACGCCACACTGCGCGCGGTCTCGGAAAGCACCTCGGCCGGGACCGCGGTCAACCATGCCAACGAGGCCGGACCCGGACCCGCCGCCACCGCCCGATCCACCAGCCGGTCACACGAGTCCACCCACTCCGCACTCACCCCGTCCGGCAACCCCTCCGCGGACGGCGGACCCAGCTCGGCCCAGACCTCGGCCGGGATCGGTTCCCAATCCGCCGGCGGCCCCGCCAACCCGAGTTCGAACACATGTTCGACTATAGCTCAGCCCAGAGACAGCCCTTCGCCGTTTCCACAGGGAGCCGGTGCGGTAGCCCGGTCCATTACCCGACCATGGCCTCCGTGCACTCGCTGAACTCGGGTCGAGGTCGGCGTTCTGGCGGATGCGTGAACGGTGTCGTCCGCTTCGTCTCGCCGATCACTCGATGCGACGCCGCGCACCTCAGTCGTAGACGCCTTCCAGCGTCCAGACCGGACGATCGGTACGGCGCATCTCGCCGGCGACGAGGTAGGCGCGGCCGCGAACGTCGACCAGCTGTAACCGGGCCACCCGGCTGGACTGCTCGGGGTCCCACCACCGCTCGTCGACCGGCCACGGACCGGCCCAGGACGTCACGGCCACTGCGGGCTGGCCGCCGAGACCGATCCGCGCCGGCGGGCGGACCAGCCCGCCGCGCTCGGTGACCACCACCGGCTGCCCCACCTCGTCGAGTACGGCGACCGACGCCGGTGGGTCGATCAGCACCGACGGTGCGGGAGCCGGCAGCCGTCCCGGCCACGGCCGGTCCGGCTCGCGGTCGGGCGGGCGGTCCTCGCCCCACGGCACCAGCCGGGTCCGGTCGATCGGGCCACGCCCACCCTCGACCGAGGGCACCACCACCGAGCCGAGCCCCAGCATGGTCTGCACCCGGGCGAGCGCCCGGTGCGCACGCTCGCCGGCCTCGCCCGGACCGCCCCACAGCGCCTGCTGATGGGCGCCGGTCGGCACGGTCTCGACCGGGACGAACCGCAGCCGGGTGATCCCCGCGGTCGGGCACTGCCCACCGGCGCCGGTCCCACCGTGCAGCCAGCCCTCGAGCTGCCAGCGGATCCGGTCGACGACGTCGGGCGCGGTGAGCACGCCGGGATGCCGCCATCGCCGCGCCATCGTCTCGCCGTTGTCGGTGAACGCCTCGAGCTCGAAGCACGCACATGACAGGCCACGGGCGCCGAGATCGGCGATGAACCGCTCGGCCGCACTGCGGGCGCTGAACGCGACCACGTCGACCCGGTCCACCGGGGTGTCGAGCTCCACCGTCACGGTGCACTCGGCCGGCGGCTCCCGCACGACGATCGGCCGGTCGTCCCGCCCGCCGGCCTGCCGGTGCGCCCACGCGCCGGCCGGCCCGAACCGCATCAGGACATCCCGCGCCGGCAGGGTGGCGAACTCACCGAGGGTGTGAATCCCCAGCCGTTGCAACAGATCCACCAGCTCGGCGTTGCCGAACGCGCTCAGTGTGGCGATCGGGAAATCGGCCAGGAACTCCGCCGACCCACCGGCCGGCACGATGACCCCGCGCCGGGCGGCCTGCTCGGCCGCGAACGCTCCGTCCGCGATGCCGATCCGGGCATCGTCCTCGGCCAGCCAGCCCACTGCCTGCCACAGCGAGTCGACCAGCTCCGGCTCGCCCGCGAAGCGCCGGATCGGCCCACGGACTCCGACCGAGACCAGGCCCGGCCGCATCACCTCGACCGCCGGCACCACCGCCTCCACCGCGGCGATCACCGGCTCGAAGCAGCGCGCCTCGGCCGGCTCGTCGCGCGCGACCACTACCAGCTCGGGGCAGCGGGCTTGGGCCTCACGCCGGCGCATCCCCCGTCGTACGCCGGATCCACGGGCGACCGCCGAGCAGGCGAGGACCTGGTTGGCCGTGACCACCGCGACCGCCGCGTCGCCGGGAACGTCGCCGGTCATCCGGGCCGTGGTCACCGGCCAGTCCGGGCACCACAGGGTGGCCAGGCGCGGCGGCGTACCGGTCATGGTGTCGCCACTTCAGCGAACCGCCACGAGCCGCGACCCGCGTTCGACCGGCGGCTCGGCCACGACGATCGGCGGGCCGGCGAACGGCACCGGCTCGACAACCGGCTCGACAACCGCAGCGACGACCGGCTCGGTCCCGCCGGTTGCGGCCGGCAACCACAGGCCGGTCGAGCGCGGACGACCTCGACCGTCCGCGCACACCGTCACCCGGCGCCGCCGCAGCCGGCCGTACCCGGTCCCGATCCCGTCCCAGTCCGCAGCCTCGGCCCGTAGTGACAGTTCGGCGTGCGGCCACACCGGTGCTCCGGCCGGACGCGCCGCTGCCCGGTAGGGAACGAAGACCGCGCCCTTGGCCCGGACCCGGGCGGCCAGTCGCCGGATGTCACCGTCGGTCAGCCGGTCCGGCACCCGCGCGACCACCACGTCGACCGCGTCGAGCAGCGCGCCCACCACCGCGACCCAGTCCGGACCGGGGCTCGGCACCATCGGCAGCCGGGCCAGCTCGATGCCGAAGCCACGGGCGGCCTCGGCACTGATCGTCGGCATGGCCACCAGCGCGCACCACGCCCCGTCGGCGGAAGCCGCTCCCACGGTGGCCAGCAGCAGTGACACCGAGCCACTGACCGCGATCGTGCTCCCTCGCCGCAACCCGTCCGGCAGCACCGGAGCCAGGGCCGGGCTGACCCGAAGTGCCGGGACCCGCGAACGGTCTGCCCCGACGATTTCGGTGAGTGGGGTCAGGGCGTCGATCACACCCCGAGTCTCGAACATACGTTCGATCCGGTCAAGCCCGCGTGTCGCGACTGCGCCCGCCGGGATCCTCGCCGCGCTCACCCTACGATCGCGCGATGGCGCTCGAGCTCCCCTGCCCCAACTGCGGTGAACAGATGTACGCCGAGCAGGCCCACAACCGCTGCCCGGCCTGCCTGTACTACGAGCCGTGCTGCGACGGCGCGCCGCAACCGATCTGCCTCAGCCGTGCCGATCCGGAGCCGGCGGCCTGCGAGCGCTGAGCCTCAGGGCACCCGCCTACGGCAGGCGGAACCACACGTCCTTGCCCGGGCTGCCGATCCGCGGCTTGACCCCCCACTCGCCGGCGAGGGACTCGACCAACCGCATGCCGCGACCGCCCAGCGCCATCAGCCGCTCGGGCTGAAGCAGCGGCTGGGTGGGCTCGTCGTCGCTCACCGTGACCGACAACTCCTCGTCGTCGCAAATGATCGACACCGTGATCGTCCCGGCACCGTGCGTGATCGCGTTCGTCACGAGCTCGGAGACCAGCAGCTCAGCGGTGTCGGTCACGTCCTCCGACACCAGCGGCAGCAGCATCTGGCGCACGACCCGGCGAGCCTCGCCCGGCGCGGTGCCGGTCGGCTCCAGATCGATCTGCTGATAGGACGGACTCATCGAAGTAGCTAGCTCCTGCAACAGCCGCCCCCCGAGTCGAGCGGCAGGTCCTTCGATCGTCCCGCGGCCGCCCGCCGTACGAACCGTCCCTGCAGCGCATTCGCCCGCCGGCCGGCGTTCGGCCATTCGGGCTATCGGCGACCGCCAGCGGGCTAACCCGGGCGCCTGCTCACCGGGTCAGACGTTGACCGTGGCCAGCCGGGTCCCGCCGTTGCCCAGCAGGATCAGCTGAGCGAGCTCGGAACGCGGCAACCGGGTCGAGCCGGTCTCCTGCGCCCAGCCCGAGTACGTCGCGTCCCAGCGACCCGCGACGTCACGGGTGCCGTCCTTCCCGACCGCGATCAGCTGGCAGTGCTCGTCACGGGGCAGCCCCGACACGGTGACGTTCAGCCCGGTCCCGGACGCCTGCGAGGCCAAGGTCACCCGCATCGTGACCCCGCTCTGGGTGGCCGTGAAGCTCGACCGCGGGTGCTGGTCGTGATGGGCGAGAGCGACCGCGCCCACGCTCGCACCGGCCACCAGTACGGCGGCGGCCGCGACCGCGGTGAGCCGGCGGTACGTCGTGCTCAGCAGGCCACGGCGGGTCCGCTGCTCGTCCTCTTCGCGCGCACGCGCGGCGACCCGGTCGAACAGGTCGGCGGGTGCCGCCATCAACTCGAGCGGGAAGTCCTCGATCGAGAGCCGGTCCAGCAACTCCGGCAACCCGGCGAGCGATGCCAGCTCGGCCCGGCAGGCCGCGCACTGCTCGAGGTGCGCGTCGACTTCTGCCCGCTCGGCCGGGTCGAGCGCTCCGACCACATAGACGCCGAGCGACACGACGGTCTCCTCGCAGGTCATGTCGTCACCCCCCGTTCGGCCAGCGCAAGCTTCAGCGCCCGCAGGGCGTAGAAGGTCCGCGACTTCACCGTGCCCGGCGGGACGCCGAGCGCGGTTGCCGCCGCGGCGACCGACTGCCCGCGGTAGTAAGTCTCGACGAGCACCGCCTGGTGCTCGGGTGAAAGCGCGGCCATGGCGTCGGCGATCAGCAGCCGGTCCAGGCGGACGTCGATCTCATCCGCGGCCGGCACGGTCGCGAGGACCGCGTCGCCGACCTCGTTCGGCCGGGCGGATCGGGCGCGGTGCGCGTCGATCGCGACGTGGTGCGCGACGGTGAACAGCCACGGCCGCACCGGGCCACGACTCTCGTCGAGCGACTCGCGATGCCGCCAGGCGCGCAGCATCGTCTCCTGTACGACGTCCTCGGCCCGGCCCCGGTCGCCGTTCGTGAGCCGCAGCGAGTACGCGAGCAGCGCGCCGGCATGCGCGTCGTACAGCTCGCGTAGCGCGGCTTCGTCGTCGGCGTCCACAGCGGTGATCACCTTTCACCCACGGATGAGCAGCCGGATCGGTTCACCCGGCGTTAACGGCGTCGCGGCGGGGCCCTGGCGTTATGGTGACGCCGGAGGCCGGTCTTGACCAGCGCCGGACAGGGTGCCCGTGAAGGATTCGGTGCTCGTCGCCGCGCTCGCCGTTGTCGTGATCGCGCTGATCCTGGCCGCCCAGTACTTCATCCGCGGCAGCAAGAAGCTCGGCACCTCGGCCCAGCGCACCACGTACGCGACCTTGCACACCGCGAGTACGGCGGCCGGCGGCCTGCGAGCCGGCCTGACCGCGGAGAGCGCGACGAAGTCGGCGCCGCCGCTGCGCAAGCTGCTAGGGACGCCGGCGCTGGTGATCGGCGACGCCGCCGGCGTACTCGCCAGCGACGGAGCCGATGAGACCCATGTCGGGCTCGTCGCACCGCTGCTCGCCCAGGTAGTCGCGGACGCGCGCGCCCGGTTGATCCAGTCGAGCGAGCTGGTCTGTGGCGCGGCCTACTGCCCACTGGCCTCGGGAGTCGTCGTCCCGCTGCAGGTGTCGGACCGGGTGGTCGGGGCCATTGCGGTGCTCGACGAGCGGGCCCGGCCGGACCTGCTTCGAGCCGCCGGCGAGGTTGCCGCCTTCGCCTCGTCGCAGCTCGAGCTCGCCGAGCTCGACCTGTCGAAGACCCGCGCGATGCAGGCCGAGCTGAAGTTTTTGCGCGCCCAGATCTCGCCGCACTTCGTCTACAACGCGCTCACGGCGATCGAGTCCTACATCCGCTCCGACCCGGAACGGGCGCGCGAGCTGCTGATCGGTTTCGCGGACTTCATCCGCTACACGTTCAGAACCCACGGCCCGTACGCGACCCTCGCCGAGGAGCTGCGCCTGGTCGAGACCTATCTCGAGCTCGAGCGGGCACGCTTCGGCGATCGACTCGACGTGACGCTGCGGGTGGCGCCCGAGGTGCTTCCGGTCGCCATGCCGTGCCTGACCCTTCAACCCCTGGTCGAGAACGCCGTACGGCATGGCATCGAGGCGGCGGGTGGTGACGGTCACATCTCGCTGATCGTGCAGGACGGTGACACGGAGGCCGTGATCGCGGTGGAGGACGATGGCGTGGGCATGGACCCGGGACGGCTGCGCGAGCAGCTGGCCGGCCGCACGGGTGATGGCGTCGGCCTGCGCAACGTCGACGAGCGGCTGCGCCGGGTCTTCGGCCCGGGGTTCGGGCTCAGGGTCGAGACCGAGGTCGGGCTCGGGACGAGAGTGGTGATGCGGGTGCCGAAGTTCAAGGTCGGGGTGCGCGCGACATGACCGCGGCCACGCAGCTATCCGTCCTCGCCGTCGACGACGAGGCGCCGGCGCTCGACGAGCTGGTCTTCCTGCTCCAGGCCGATGACCGCGTCGGCTCGGTCGACGTCGCGAGCGATGCGACCGCAGCGCTGCGCAAGCTGCGCGACCACGACTATGACGTGCTCATGCTCGACGTACGGATGCCCAGACTCGATGGCCTCGAGCTGGCTCGCTTGCTGCTGCGCTTTTCGGACCCGCCCTCGGTCGTCTTCGTCACGGCGTACGACGAGCACGCGCTCGAGGCCTTCGAGGTACGCGCCAGCGACTACCTTCTCAAGCCACCGTCCGCGGACCGCCTCGCGGAGACCCTTGACCGGATCTGCGAGTCGAAGGCCGCCAACCGCTCCGTGCCCGACGACCTGAGCATGATCCCGGTGGACACCGGCGGCACGACCCGGCTGATCGACCGCTCCGACATCGCCTGGGTAGAGGCACAAGGCGACTACGTCCGGCTGCACACGGTGAGCGGCGCCAACTACCTCGTCCGCCTGACGATCTCACTGCTCGCCGACCGCTGGGATGACCACGGCTTCGCCCGCATTCACCGCGGCTACCTCGTGTCGATCCGGCACATCACCGAGATCAGCACCGAAGCGGGCACGTCCACCGTGCGGATCGGCCGGACCGAGCTGCCGGTCGCTCGCCGGCACACCCGCGAGCTGCGGGACCGCTTGGTCCGGGCGGCGAGGCGCGGCGGCCTGCGGTGACCGCTCGGTGACCCTCGACCCGATCCGGCCGGGCCGCCAGGTCGTCCAGGCACCGTCGGTAGGCGCGGCCGGCGCGCGACCCCTGCCCGACGTCTCGGACCTGAGCACGGACAACCCGTACGGCGTTGTGCTCATCACAGGGCTGATCCGGGCCCAGCTCGGGCTGACGATCGGATTCGCCGCGTTGACGATCGCCGTGATCGGTTCGCTGCCAATCATTGCGGCGCTGTTCCCGAGCGTGGTGCATGCCACCGTGCACGGGCTTCCGGTGCCGCTTCTCGTGCTCGGCGGCGGCATCTACCCGGTGCTGGTCGTGTTGGGCTGGGGGTACGTGCACCTTGCCGAGCGGCTCGAGCGCCGCTTCGCCGAGCTGCTGAGCCGGCCGACGTGAACGGGTCCGGGATCGCGGCGGTCGTCGCGATCACCCTGATCACGGTCGCTCTCGGTGCCCGCGGGATGCGGGTGGCGCGAACGCCCGCCGACTTCCTGGTCGCTGCTCGCGCCGTGCCGTCACTGGTCAACGCCTCAGCGATCTCCGGCGAGTACCTGTCCGCGGCGTCGTTCCTCGGCGTCGCCGGGCTGGTCTACGTCAACGGAGTCGGCGCGCTCTGGTACCCGGTCGGTTATGCGACCGGGTACCTCGTGCTGCTGTTGTTCGTCGCGGCACCGCTGCGGCGCTTCGGTGCGTACACGATCCCCGACTTCGCCGAGGGCAGGCTCGAGTCGCCGTTGCTCCGGAAGGTCGGCACCGTCTTCGTGCTGGTCATCGGTTGGTTCTACCTGCTCCCCCAGCTCAAAGGCGCCGGCATCACGTTGCAGGTCGTGGTGGGTTCGCCGTACTGGGTAGGGGTCGTTGCCCTCGGTGCCATCGTCACCGCCAACATCGCGGCCGGTGGCATGAAGGGGATCACTGTCGTCCAGGCCTTCCAGTTCTGGTTGAAGATCGTCGCGATCGCCGTGCCCGCGATCGTGCTGCTGTCGCTGACGCACGCCCGCGCGGATGCGCTCGACCGGCCGGTGGGTGCGACCTTCCCCGTCGCGACGACGGTCTCGGTCACGGAACCGATCGACTTCACGGTGCGCAAGCCGGTGGTCGTGACTGCGTCCGGCACGTTGGACGGGCGCACGGTCGACGGCGCGGTCAGGTTGACCTCCGGGCGGCACAGCGCCGGGCGTGGTGCGAAGCTGCGCTTCCCGGCCGGCGCCGCCGCGCCCAGCGCGGTCGGCCTCGACGAGCTGACCGGACGGCAGTGGTCGATGCCGTTCGCGAGAGCGGGCTCCGGTGAACAACATCCGCTGGCGGCGACGTACGGCTTGATCCTCGCCACCTTCCTCGGCACGGTCGGCCTGCCGCACATCCTGGTTCGCTTCTACACCAACCGCGACGGCCGATCGGCGCGGCGCACGACCGCCATCGTCCTGCTGCTGGTCAGCTGCTTCTACCTGTTCCCGGTGGTATTCGGCGTGCTCGGGCGACTCGAGGCGCCCGGTCTCTACCTGACCGCCAACACCGACTCGGTGGTCCTGGTCCTGCCGAAGCTCGCGGTCGCGGGACCGGGTGGCGTCACCCTCGCGGCGCTGGTCGCGGCGGGAGCGTTTGCCGCCTTCCTGTCCACCTCGTCGGGCCTGCTGATCAGCGTCGCCGGGGCGCTCTCCCACGACCTGCTGGACGGGAGCGTGCGCACCTTCCGCTGGTGTTCCGTGGTCGCCGGCGCGCTGGCGATCGGCGCCGGGCTGCGGGTCGGTGGGTTCTCGCTCAACCTGCTGGTCGGCTGGGCGTTCGCGATCGCCGCGTCGACGTTCTGCCCGCTGCTGCTGCTCGGCATCTGGTGGCGGCGGCTCAGCCGGACCGGCTGCCTCGCAGGTCTGGTCGTGGGCGGGCTGACCTCCGCGACGGCGATCGCGATCACCATGCTCGGCGGCGGCCAGACGGGCTGGCCCGCGGTCCTGCTCGGCCTGCCCGCGATCTGGACAGTGCCGACGAGCTTCCTCGTCATGATCGTCGTCTCGCTGCTCACTCCGGGGTCGTTGCCGGAGGACGTCGCCGGCAAGATGCTCGTGCTCCATCTGCCCGAGGGACTGCGCGGCCCGATGCCACGGACCTGGCCGACCGCACCCCCTACTGCGGTAGCCCGGGAGACCGGCTGGGCATAGTGGCAGTGGCCACTACCTGTCCTGATGCCCGGGACACCGAATGCCGTTCGTCGCGGCCCACGTGCCGCTCGGCGCAGGCTTCGTGACGTTCGGCGTCTCGTGCCCGGCAGGTCGTTGCTACCTGCACGGGTGTCGTCAAAACTCCACACCGTTACCGAAGGGACGAACACATGACGCAGCGTCCGACCTCCGACCCGCTGCCCGACCTCGACGCACTGCATCACGAGTCCCGACGCTTCGACCCGCCAGAAGAACTCGCCAAGAACGCCAACGCGCAGCCCTCGATCTACGACGAGGCGGCCGCCGACCGGCTGGCCTTCTGGGAGGAGGCGGCGAAGTTCCTCACCTGGGACACCGGGTGGAGCGAGACGTTGGAGTGGAACCCTCCGTTCAGCAAGTGGTTCATCGGCGGAAAGCTCAACGCCGCCGTCAATGCGGTGGATCGCCACGTCGACGCCGGCTACGGCGACAAGGTTGCCTACCACTGGGTCAGCGACGGTGACACCGAGCGGCGGGACATCACGTACGCCGATCTCCAGCGCGGCGTGTCGAAGGCCGCGAACGCGCTGACCGAGCTGGGCCTCAAAGCCGGTGACCGGGTCACGATCTACATGCCGATGATTCCTGAGACGGTCATGGCGATCCTCGCCTGCGCGCGGATCGGCGCCCCGCACAACGTGGTGTTCTGCGGCTTCTCCGCCGACGCGCTGCGTGGGCGCATCCTCGACTCCGACTCCCGCGCGGTCATCACCACCGACGGGCAGTTCCGCCGCGGCGCACCGACTCCGGTCAAGCCAGCCGTCGACGAGGCCCTGGAGGAGTGCCCGGACGTCGCGAAGGTCCTCGTCGTACGCCGTACCGGTGGCGACGTCGAGTGGCACGACGGCCGCGATGTCTGGTGGCACGACGTCGTGGATTCGGCGAGCGACCAGCACGAAGCGCAGGCCTTCGACGCCGAGCACCCGCTGTTCATGATGTACACGTCCGGCACGACGGCGAAGCCGAAGGGCATCCTGCACACGACGGGTGGCTACCTCACCCAGGTGTCCTTCACCCACCGGATGGTCTTCGACCTCAAGCCCGACACCGACGTCTACTGGTGCGCCGCCGACATCGGCTGGATCACCGGGCACAGCTACATCGTGTACGGACCCCTGATCAACCGGGCGACATCGGTGATGTATGAAGGCACCCCGCACCCGGGCGACAAGGACCGCTGGTGGAAGCTGATCGAGTCGCTCAAGGTCTCGATCCTCTACACCGCACCCACCACCATCCGGACCCTGATGAAGTGGGGCGCCCAGGAGGTCGAACCCTACGACCTCACCTCGTTGCGGCTGCTGGGTTCGGTCGGTGAGCCGATCAACCCGGAAGCGTGGATCTGGTACCGCGACACCGTTGGCGGCGGTCGTACCCCCGTGGTCGACACCTGGTGGCAGACCGAGACCGGGGCGATCATGATCAGCCCGCTACCCGGCATCACGTCGACGAAGCCTGGTGCCGCGATGCGCGCGCTGCCCGGGATCAGTGCCGATGTCTTCGACAACGCCGGCCACCCCGTCGGCAACGGCGGCGGCGGACTGCTCGTTCTCACCGAGCCGTGGCCGTCGATGCTGCGCGGCATCTGGGGTGATGACGAGCGCTACAAGCAGACCTACTGGTCGCGGTTCGACGACGTCTACTTCGCCGGTGACGGCGCGAAGAAGGACGAGGACGGCGACCTGTGGCTGCTCGGCCGGGTCGACGACGTGATGAACGTTTCAGGCCACCGGATCTCGACCACCGAGGTCGAGCACGCCCTGGTGAGTCACCCGTCCGTCGCCGAGGCCGCGGTCGTCGGCGCCTCTGACCCGACAACCGGTCAGGCGATCGTCGCGTTCGTCACCCCGCGTGGAAGCGTCGCCGAGGACGAGACGTCCGGTGACGCGTTCGTCCAGTCGCTTCGCGACCACGTCGCGAAGGTCATCGGTCCGATCGCCAAACCCCGCCAGGTTTTGGTGACACCGGAACTTCCCAAGACTCGCAGCGGAAAGATCATGCGTCGGCTGCTGCGGGACATCGCAGAGAACCGAGAGTTGGGAGACGTCACCACGTTGCTCGACCCGACGGTCACCGACGCGATCCGCAAGAACATGGCAGGGGACGCCGACAAGGAGGAGTAACGCATGGCCGAAACGACTGCCGTTCAACCTGCGGCTCAACCCGTGGCCTTACCCACGGTGGCGGATCCCGCTCCGCTCGGGCTCGCGGGCTTCGCGATGACCACTCTCATCCTCAGCTTGCACAACACCAACACTTGGGCGGCCGGCGCGTTCTCCGCGATCTCGCTGGCACTCGCCTATGGCGGTGGTGCGCAGCTGCTCGCCGGGATGTGGGAGTTCAAGCGCAACAACACGTTCGGTGCGACCGCGTTCTCGTCGTACGGTGCGTTCTGGATCGCCTTCTGGTATCTGAACGTGCACGGTGGGTTCACGGCGGCCGATGGACCGGTTGTCGTCGGCACCTTCCTGCTCGGCTGGTGCATCTTCACCTTCTACATGACGATCGCCTCCCTTCGGACCAACGGCGCCGTTTTCGTGGTCTTCGCACTGCTGACAATCACGTTCGTGCTGCTGACCATCGGGGCGTTCCACTCCAGCCCAACCGCCACGGTGCCGGACGGGATGACGAAGGCGGGTGGCTGGTTCGGTGTCGCTACGGCGGCGGCGGCCTGGTACGCGTCGTTCGCCGGGGTAACGAACACCACCTTCGGCCGGCCACTCATTCCGGTCTGGCCGCTCACGCGGCCCTAGACCGCGGCCGTGCGGAACGGGTCCCCGGGCCCGGACCGCCACGTTTCGGCCGGGGCGCCTTCGGACGCAGGTGCCCCGGCCGAACCATGTCCGGAGTGGCCCGGCGCGAACGCGGGTCAGCGCAACGGTGGGAAGTCGGGTGCGCGCTTCTCGAGAAAGCTGACGACACCTTCCGCGAGGTCCGGCCTGGAGAACGAGGCCAGCATCAGGCCGGCCGAGCGGTCGAGTGCCTCGCGGAAGGTTGCCTCGGCATCCGCCCATAGCTGCTGCTTGATGTCACGCAGCGCCGCCGGTGAGCAGCACCGGACGATCTCCCGCGCGTAGTCCAGCGCCGCGCCGAGGGCGTCGTCGGCGATCCGGTCGACCAGTCCGATCGCCAGCGCCTCGTCGGAGCCGACTGACCGACCTGACATCAGCAGATCCACCGCCCGCGACCACCCGACGAGGCGCGGCAGCATCCAGGACATCCCGTGCTCGGCGACCAGCCCGCGTCTGGCGAAGGCAGTCGACAGCTCGGTGCCGGCAGCGAGGAACCGCAGGTCGCAGTACATCGCCCGGGTCAGGCCTAGACCGACGCACGGCCCGTTGATCGCGGCGATCACCGGCTTGGGAACGGTGGGCTCGACCTGGTCCTCGGGCCGCAGACCGTCCTGCGGCGGCGCGGCGCCGGCCACCAGCTCGGTCAACAGCGACAGGTCTGCGCCCGCACAGAAGCCGCGCCCTGCCCCGGTCACGACGACGACGCGCACGTCCGGGTCGGTCGCGGCCTGCTCCATGCGGGCCAAGTAGTCGCGACCCATGTCGAGGGTCCACGCATTGAGCTTGTCGGGACGGTTCAGAGTGAGAAGCGCGACCCCGCCGTCGACGTCGTACAGAACCAGATCGCTCATCAGCGCATCCTCATCAACGCGGCGCAAGGTCGGCCGCGGCCTGCGTGGGCGAGACACCGACGGGAAGCAGGGCAATCACCGGGGTCGTGATGCCGGCCTCGACGTAGGCCTGGATCCGCTCGCGGCACGCCGCGGGCTCGCCGTGCACGACGAGGGTGTCGACCAGCTCGTCCGGGATTGCGGTCAGCGCGCCCTTGCGGTCCCCCGCCGCCCACGCGTCCTGCATGCCCGCCATCAGCTCGGTGCGGCCGAGCCACTCGTGGAAGGCCCGATAGACCGGCACGGTGAGGTACGCCGCGATGGCGAACCGTGCGATCGTCCGAGCGGGTTCGACGTCGGCGGTCGGCGCGACGAAGATCCGCGCGGCGATCTCCTTGTCGGGGTTGTCCTCCCGAACGTACGGCGCGACGGTGCTGACGTCCTCCGGCGAGAGCCAGTTGACGATCGCTCCATCGGCCTCCCGCCCGGCCAGCCGTAACATCCCGCTGCGCAACGCGGCGATCAAGATCCTGGGCGGCACCTCGGGAGGCGTGTTGAGCCGGAACCCCTTCACCGAGAACGTCTCGTAGTTCTCGGTGACCTTCTCCCCCGAGAGCGCGGCACGTAGGAAACGCAACATGTCGCGCACCTTCTGGTACGGCGACTCGAACGGAACGTCGTTCCACTGCTCGACGATCACATTCGAGGACGAACCGATCCCCAGCACGAATCGACCCGGAGCCGCGGCTGCCATGGTCGCCGCCGACATCGCCAACGTCGCGGGCCCGCGGGTGTAGACGGGGATGATCGCCGTACCCAGCCGCAGTCGTGGCGCCCAGACGCTTGCCAGCGCCAGTGGGGTGAAGCCGTCGGTCGCGTGCGACTCGGCCGACCACAGGTCGGTGTAGCCGAGATCGGGCAGCCGCTCGACCAGGTCCCGCTGCTCGATCAGCGGAACGCCCTCGAACGGGAAGGTGATCCCGTAGCCGGTCATAGCCCGAGAGAGCGACCGATGATCTCCTTCATGATCTCGGTCGTCCCGCCGTAAATGGTCTGCACCCTGCTGTCGAGATAAGCCTTCGCGATCGGGAACTCGGTCATGTAGCCGTAGCCGCCGTGTAGCTGCAGGCAGCCGTCGATGACGCGCTTCTGCAGCTCCGTCGTCCACCACTTCGCCATCGCGGCGTCGGTGACACTCAGCCGGCCCGCGTTGAGCTCGAGGATCGCCTTGTCGAGATAGACCCGCGCGATCTCCACCTCGGTCGCCAGCTCGGCGAGGACGAACCGAGAGTTCTGGAAGGAGCCGATCGGCCGGCCGAAGGCGGTGCGGGTCTTGCAGTACTCGACGGTTGCGGCAAGCACGTTCTCGGACGCAGCGACCGCACCGACCGCGATCGACAACCGCTCCTGCGGCAGGTTGTCCATCAGGTGGACGAAGCCGCGGTTCTCCTCACCGAGCAGGTTGGTCACCGGCACGCGGACGTCGCTGAAGAAGAGTTCGGCGGTGTCCTGCGCCTTCAGCCCGATCTTGTCGAGATTGCGGCCGCGCTCGAACCCCGGCATGCCGCGCTCGACCATCAGCAGCGAGATGCCATGCGCGCCCTTGTCCGCGTCGGTCTTGACCACGACGACCACCAGGTCGGAGTTGATGCCGTTGGTGATGAACGTCTTCGATCCGTTCACGACCCACGAGTCGCCGTCGCGGACTGCTGTGGTCTGGATGCCCTGCAGGTCCGAGCCGGCAGCCGGCTCGCTCATCGCGATCGCTGTGATCAGCTCACCGGAACAGAACCCGGGAAGCCAGCGTGCCTTCTGCTCGTCGGTCGCCAGCTTGATCAGGTACGGCGCAACGACGTCGTTGTGCAGGCCGAAGCCGATACCGGAGGCGTGCGCGCGAGTGACTTCCTCGACGAGGACCGCGTTGTAGCGGAAGTCCGAGACGCCGCCACCGCCGTACTCCTCCGGCACGTCGAAACCGAGCAGGCCGTGCTTGCCGGCTTCGAGCCAGACGCCGCGATCGACGATGCCCGCCTGCTCCCACTCGGCGTGGTGCGGCACGACATACCGCTCGAGGAACCCGCGGACAGTGGCTCGGAACGCCTCGTGGTCAGCCTCGTAGAGATCCCTGCGCACGCGAACAGAATACGGTTCGGAGTCAGGACGTCGCGCGCCGCACGCCGCGGTAGCCGAGAGTTGCGATCCCGGCCAGCACCGCGAGCACGAGGACCACCAGCAGCAGCGGCCCGAGTGCGCCGACGATCGCATCGAAACCGCGGGCGAACCGGCTCACCGAGTCGTGCCAGGCCTTGCCGATCCCGCCCTTGTGGTGAACCTGGTGACGGGGCGCAATCAGGGTGGGTTGGTCGACCGAGACGGTCAACGTCCCGTCGGCGCTCTGGTTGCGGAGCACGTTCAGCTCGCCCTGGAGCTCGTCGATCTGCGACTGCACGTCCTCGACCCGCTGCTGCACCTCAAGCGTCGCGCCGATGGTTCGGGCCCGGCCGAGGATCGTCAGGTAGGTCGCACGGGTCTGCCGCAACGCAGTGATGCGCGCACCGAGATCGACGACCTTGCCGGTGACATCGTGCGCGTTGGTCGTCAACGACTCGACATGACCGAGCTTTTCTGCAGCGATGACGGCGTTGTCGAAGCTGGCAACCGGGATCCGCAAGGTCAGCTGTCCGGCGGGTTCACCGGCGATCGTCTCGGTGCTGCTCTGCGACACGTATCCACCAAGCGACGTGGTCAGGCTCACCAGCTTCGTGACGGTCGACTGGACCTGCCCGCGGGACACGCGCAGGTCGAGCCGTCCGGTCTTCACGACCCGGGTGGCGGTGACCGCATCGGCCGCCGTCTGCACCGTCAGGCCTTCCTGCGTCGACCCCTGGACACCCGTCGCACCCGAAGGGGCCGCCGTCGCCGCCGGAACCGGCACCGCGGGAGCGCCCGCACCCACGCCGAACGTGGACGTCCGGCTCGGTGCGTTGTGCGATCCGGCAGTGGAGGTCGACCCAGCACCCCCGGCCGACTCGTTGCTCCCGTGGTTGCCGCCCAACGCGAGGGCGCTCACGATCACTGCCAGTACGGCGGCAAATATGCCGTACCCGATGATGCGGGCCCTGCGGTGCTCTGCCATGTCGCGCCTCCCGGAGTGATCTCGCGGGTTGGACGCACCGGGGAACCGAGGCGTTCCCGGCCTCAGGCGGCCGGTTCGCCGCCGGTGTCGACGACGGCCAGAATCGCGCCCGCGTCGACCTGGTGGCCCGCCGTGACGCGCATCTCCACGACGGTGCCATCGGCCGGGCTCGCCACCGTGTGCTCCATCTTCATGGCGTCGAGCACGACCAGCGGCTGATCGCGAGCCACCTTCGCGCCGGGCTCGACGAGCACTCGTACGACGGTGCCCGGCATGGGCGCGACCAGCGAACCCGCAGTCGGTGCGGCAACGGTCGCCCCGAACCGCGGGACGACGGCGAACTCTGAGCTGCCCACGTCGGAGTCGACGTCGATCGTTGCCTCATCGGCCGGTACGACGACGTGATAGCGGCGACGGACGCCCGCGACCGTTGCGTCGATCACGTGGTAGGCGGCCGAGTGCAGCTCGACGTCGACCGGTTGCCCGTCGACGGTCACCTCCAGCCCGCCGGTGCGGTCGAAGCGGTAGTCGACGGCGACCTCGGCCCCTGCCTCGGTCAACACGACGGGTAGGGATCCGGACGGGTTGTTGCGCCACCCGCTGGGAATCCCGCGAAGCACCGAGGCTCGGCCCCGGCGCACCACCTGCAGCGCGAGGACCGCCGCGATCGCGTTGGCCGGCGAGGGTCCTTGCGTCGGTGCCAGGTCGGCCGGATCGTGGCGGTCGAGGTATCCGGTGTCGACCGCGCCGGCAAGGAAGTCCGGCTCGGCCAGGATCCCCGCCAGCAGGTCGCGGTTGGTCGTGACGCCGTGAATCCTGGCCCGCCGCAACGCGCGGCAGAGGACTGCCGCCGCTTCCGCGCGGGTGGGTGCGTGCGCGACGACCTTCGCAAGCAGGGAGTCGTAGTGAGGCGACACCGCGTCGCCCCGCTCGAACCCGCTGTCGACGCGGACATCACCGGGAAAGTCGAACTCCCGAAGCACGCCGGTGACCGGTAGGTAACCCTTCTTCGGGTCCTCGGCGCACACCCGGACCTCGATCGCGTGGCCGTCGATGGTCGGCTCGAGTGCCTTCGCCGGCAACGGCTCGCCGTCCGCGATCAGCAGCTGGAGGCGGACCAGGTCCAGCCCGGTGATCGCCTCGGTGACCGGGTGCTCGACCTGCAGTCGGGTGTTCATCTCGAGGAAGAAGTACGAGCCATCGGGTGCAAGGACGAACTCAACAGTGCCGGCGCCGACGTAGCCGACCGCCTTCGCGGCGGTGACCGCGGCGGCACCGAGCTCGCGCCGCAGCGCGGCGTCGACGGCCGGGGACGGTGCCTCCTCGACGATCTTCTGGTGCCGCCGTTGGATCGAGCACTCGCGTTCGAACAGCGCCACGACATTGCCGGACCGGTCGGCCAGGACCTGCACCTCGATGTGGCGCGAGGCCTCCAGATAGCGCTCGAGAAAGACCGTGCCGTCGCCGAACGCGGTTTCGGCCTCGCGACGTGCCGACTCGATCGCCTCGGCCAGCGACTCGGACGAACGGACCACCCTCATGCCGCGCCCGCCGCCGCCGGCGGATGCCTTCACGAGCAAGGGGAATCCGATGCCATCCCCCGCCGCGGGATCCGTGGTCCAGGGCAGAGTCGGCACGCCGGCCGCCTCCATCAGCCGCTTCGCCTCGGTCTTCTCGCCCATCGCCGCGATCGCCTCGGGCGGCGGCCCGACCCACGTCAGGCCGGCCGCCACGACTGCAGTCGCGAAATCTGCGTTCTCGGCGAGGAAGCCGTAGCCGGGATGGACGGCATCCGCCGCCGCGACGCGAGCCGCTTCGACCAGGAGATCGCCGCGCAGGTAGGTGTCGGATGCGCGCTCGCCCGGCAGCCGCAGCGCGACATCCGCCTCGCGAGCGAAAGGAGCATCCGAGTCCCCGTCGCTGAACACGGCAACGGTCTCGATCCCCATCGACCGCGCGGTCCGGAAGATCCGGCGCGCGATCTCGCCGCGGTTGGCGACCAAGAGCCGTCTCATGGCCGCGCGCCTACATCCTGAAGACGCCGTAGCCGCGGCGTCCCTGAACCGGCTGGTTGTGCACCACGGACAGCGCGATCCCGAGAACGGTCCGCGTGTCACGCGGGTCGATGATCCCGTCGTCGTAGAGCCGGGCGGTGAGGAACAGCGCCTTCGACTCCGCTTCGATCTGGGTTTCGACCAGCTCGCGCATCGCACGATCGGCGTCCTCGTCGAACGGCTCGCCTTTCGCGTCCGCCGACGCACGGGCCACGATCGAGAGCACACCGGCCAGCTGAGCCGGACCCATCACCGCCGACTTCGCGTTGGGCCAGGTGAACAGGAACCGCGGGTCATAGGCCCGTCCGCACATGCCGTAGTTCCCGGCGCCGTACGACGCACCCATCGTGATCGTGAGGTGAGGCACGTCGCTGTTGGACACCGCGTTGATCATCTGAGCGCCGGCTTTGATGATGCCGCGTTGCTCGTAGTCCTTGCCGACCATGTAGCCGGTCGTGTTCTGCAGGAACAGCAGCGGAGTGTCGACCTGGTTGGCAAGCTGGATGAACTGCGCGGCCTTCTCGCTCTCCTCGGCGAAGAGCACGCCGCGGGCATTGGCCAGGACTCCGATCGGATAGCCGTGCAGCTGGCCGAAGCCGGTCACGAGCGACGAGCCGTAGAGCGGCTTGAACTCGTCGAACTCACTGCCGTCGAGGACGCGGGCGAGGACATCTCGCGGGTCGAACGGCTCGCGCAGGTCGGTCGGCACCATGCCGAGCAGGTCCTCCGCGTCGTACAACGGCTCGGCGTAGAGCGCGGCCGGGGACGGCCCGAGCTTGCGCCGGTTGAGCCGGCGCACGATCTGGCGGCCGAGCCGGATCGCATCCCGCTCGTCGACGGCGAGGTAGTCGGCCAGCCCGCTGATCCTCGCGTGCATCGCCGCGCCGCCGAGCTCCTCGTCGTCGGACACCTCGCCGGTGGCCATCTTCACCAACGGCGGCCCGCCGAGGAAGACCTTCGCGCGGTCCTCGACCATGACGACGTAGTCACTCATCCCGGGGACGTACGCGCCGCCGGCGGTTGAGTTGCCGAACACCAGGGCGACCGTCGGGATCGCCGCGGCGGACTTGCGGGTCAGGTCACGGAAGCCGGCACCGCCGGGGATGAAGATCTCGCTCTGGGTGGGGAGATCTGCCCCGCCGGACTCGACCAGGTTGATCAGGGGAAGCCGGTTCTCATCGGCGATCTGCATCGCCCGGCGCTGGCGGCGAGCGGTGAACGGGTTGACGGCGCCGCCACGGACGGTCGGGTCGTTGGCCACCACCATGACCTCGGTGCCTTCGACGACGCCGATACCGGTCACGATGCTGGCCCCGACGGCGTACGGCGTCCCCCATCCCGCGAGCGGCGAGAGCTCCAGGAACGGCGAGTCGGGATCGACGAGGAGCTCGATCCGCTCCCGGGCGAGCAGCTTGCCGCGGGCCCGGTGCCGCTCGACGTACTTCTCGCCGCCGCCGAGGTTCGCGATCGCGAGCTGCTGGTCGTGCTCCGCGAGCAGCTCGAGCAGCGAGTGGCGGCGAGCCGCGAAGTCTGGCGCTTCGCGGTCCACACGATCGGGCAGCACCGGCACGCCTCGGAGCGTAACGGCCGGAGCGGCTCACATTGCGGCGGTGAGCTCGGTGCCCTCCTCGTCGGTGAGCTCGATCCGAGCGGCCGCGCAGTTCTCCTCGAGGTGCGCGACCGACGACGTACCCGGAATCGGGAGCATCGCCGGCGAGCGGTGGAGCAGCCACGCGAGCGCGAGCTGCGACGGCGTCGCGTCGTGCCGGCCGGCCGCAGCGGCCAACGGGCCGCCCTGCTCCGCCAGCCGCCCGGTCGCGAGCGGGAACCACGGGATGAAGCCCAGGTTCTCCCGCTCGCAGTAGTCCAGGACCGTCTCATCGGACCGGTTGGCCAGGTTGAACAGGTTCTGCACGCTCACGACGCCGGCCACCTTGCGGACAGCCTCGATCGTCGGGACGTCCACCTGAGAGAGACCGATATGGCGGATCTTGCCCTCGTCCTGCATCGCGACCAGCTCGCCGAGGGAGTCCTCGAGCGGCGTCTCCGGATCGACCCGATGTAGCTGGTAGAGGTCGATGCGTTCGAGCCGGAGCCGGCGCAGGGACATCTCCACGCACTGCCGCAGGTACGCCGGGCGGCCGACCGCGTGCCAGTCCCCCGGGCCGGTCCGCACGAACCCGCCCTTGGTCGCTATCACCAGGCCATCCGGATAAGGGTGCAGCGCCGTACGGATCAGGTCCTCGGACACATACGGGCCGTAGGCGTCCGCCGTGTCGATCAGGTCGACCCCGAGCTCGACCGCACGGCGGAGCACGTGCACGCACTCCTCGGGGTCGGCCGGGTCGCCCCACACACCCGGCCCGGTCAGCTGCATCGCGCCGAAACCGAGCCGGTGCACCGTGAGGTCGCCGCCGAGTGTGAACGTTCCGGCGGACTCGATCGGGCGTTGGAGATCAGGCCTGGTCATGTCCTCGTTCTACCCCGCTTCGGTCGCCGAACGACCAGAACGCGACCGCGGCGGCCGCGGCGACGTTCAGCGAGTCGATCCCGGCCGCCATCGGGATCCGGACGCGTTCGTCCGCGAGCGCGGTCGCCGGTGCCGACAACCCTTCGCCCTCCGTGCCGAGCAGGACCGCGATCCGCTCGTCGCGGTGGACGGCCAGCCGGTCGAGTCCGACCGCATCGGCCGCAGGAGTCAGCGCAAGCACGCGAAAGCCACGCCCGCGCAGCCGCTCGATCGCGCCGGGCCACTCGGGCGCCCGGGCATACGGGACCGCGAAGACCGCCCCCATGGACACGCGAACCGAACGCCGGTACAACGGGTCGGCGGATCGCGGCGACAGGACGACGCCGTCCATGCCGAGCGCGGCCGCGGCGCGGAAGATCGCGCCGAGGTTGGTGTGGCTGACGATGTCCTCGACCACCACGAGCCGCCGTACCCGGTCGGCGACCCGGTCGAAGTCGAGCACCGGCCGCCGATGCACCGAGGCCAGCGCGCCACGGTGGACGTGGAAGCCGGTCACCGAGTACAGCAGATCGTCGGATCCCAGATAGACCGGTGCGTCCGAGCCCGCGAGCACCGCAGCGGTGCGGTCCAGCCATTGCGGGGTCATGAGCGCCGAGCGCAGCCGGTAGCCGGCGGCGAGGGCGCGTTCGATCACGAGCGCGCCCTCGGCGATGAACAGCCCACCGGCCGGCTCGCTGCGCCTGCGCAGCGCCACATCGGTCAAGGACCGGTAGTCCTCGAGCCGAGGGTCCCCGACGTCGTCGACCTCGACGACCGGACCCACGACCTGCTCGGAGGCGACGCTCAGTCGAACAGGTCGGGCTGCTCGCGGGTGATCTTCGCCCACAGCGGCTGGAAGGAGAACCATCCGGCGAACTCGCTACCGACGTAGTCGTGGGTCTGCTTCGCCTGCTCGGGATCGATGTGAACGACCTCGCCGGCCGCCTTGGCGAGCAGCTGGGCCTGGCAGCACCGCTCCATCGACGCGAACCAGAACACCGCCGAGTCAACGGTCTCGCCGACCGTCAGCAGGCCGTGGTTACGGAGGATGACCGCCTTGTTGTCCCCCAGCGCGACGGCGATCCGCTTCCCTTCCTCGATGTCGGTGACCACCCCTGTGTAGTCGTCGAACAGCGAGTGGTCGTCGTAGAACGCGCACACGTCCTGGGTGATCGGTTCGAGCAACGTGCCGAGCGCCGAGAGCGCGCGGCCGTGGATGGAGTGGCTGTGCGCGGCCGCCATCACGTCCGGGCGAGCCTGATGCACCTGCGAGTGGATGCAGAACGCGGCCTCGTTGACGTGGTAGTTGCCCTCGACCACCTCGCCGGAGTGGTTGACCCGGATCAGCGAGCTGACCGAGACGTGCGCGAACGGTACGCCGAAGGGGTTGACCCAGAAGGTGTCCGGCTCGATCGGGTCACGCACGGTGATGTGGCCCGCGACACCCTCCTCGAAGCCGAACTTCGCGAACAAGCGGAAGCCGGCGGCCAGCCGCTCCTTGCGGTAGCGCTGCTCCTCCTCGAGCGAGTCGAACTGCGGGAGCGGAGGGAACCACTTCTCAACGGCCATGGGTCGAGTATGCGCCCTGCCCTGCAGCGCCGCCAGCCGCCGCCCGGCGCCGCGCTAGCTCTGGCCGGCGCGCTCCTGCCACTCGTTCATACGACCTTCGGGGCCGAGTTCGTACAACCGCTTGCACTCCGGGCAGACCGGATAGCGGGATGGGTCGCGGGTCGGCACCCAGACCTTCCCGCAGAGCGCGACGATCGGCGTACCGGTAACCATCGCCTCGGTGATCTTGTCCCGGTCCGCGTAGTGCGCGAACCGGTCGTGGTCACCCTCGTCGGACAGCCGCGGGTCGACCCGTTCCTCGACGGTCGTGCCGGTCTCGGTGTCGGTCGACGTCACGGCGTCGAGGATAGGCGCCCGATCGGCCGACTCGGATTCGGCACGGAATGCCCTATTCCTCCGGACCAAGGACCCCTGCAGATCCGGGTCTACCGGTTCGATCCAGACCTCGGACGGGGACGGAGTACCCCGCAAGACCGGCATCGGAGACCTGCTCGTGGACCTGACCGAGACCCTGCTCACCCAGGCGTACGACGACGGAGACGTCACCGAGGTGATCCGACCTGCGGCGATCATCCCGGAACAGAGCGCCCGCCACGTCCTCGTCGAGCTGGCCCTGCACGACGTACGCACCGGCGGACTGTGGTGGTCGGAGCCGACCATGTGGCGCCGCTACGACAAGCCGTGGGACTCCTTCGACGGCGGCCCCGGCAGCGCGGTTCTGCTCGGCACCATGCAGATCGCCTACGGGGTGCCCACCCGCTTCGACATCACACTGTTCCGCGCGACCATCACCAGGGTCGGCCAGGAGAACGGGCTGACCGTCGAGATGCTCTGCGACGAGGCGCTCACGTTCGGCGGGCTCTCGCTCGCGAGCTGCCCGCGGGCGGACCTCAAGCCGCCGCCGCGGCCGTTCCGGATGCGGTAGTCGACCCGCACGGCCGACCGTCCGCGGCCGATAGGGTCGCTGGATGCGCGCCATCCAGATCACCGAGTTCGGTGGTCCCGAGGTCCTTGAGCTGGTCGACCTCCCCGACCCTGAACCGGCCGAGGGGTTCCATCTCGTCGACGTGACCGCCGCCGGCGTCAACTACGCGGACACCCACCAGGTCGAGAACACCTACCTGTCCGAGTCCCAGCTCCCGATGGTGCCCGGCAGCGAGGTGGTCGGCACGACCCAGGAGGGTCGCCGGATCGCCTCCCTGGTCGGCACCGGCGGGTACGCCGAAAAGGCGCTCGCCTTCCCCGATCTGAGCTTCGACCTGCCCGAGGGCGTGAGCGACGCGCAGGCGCTGGCCCTCATGGTGCAAGGGCTGTCCGCGTGGCACCTGCTGCGGACGTCCTCGCACCTGGCGCCCGGCGAGACCGTCGTCGTCCACGCCGCCGCCGGCGGCGTCGGGACGCTCGCGATCCAGCTCGCGAAGGTGTGGGGCGCGGGACGCATCATCGGCGTCGCGTCGTCACCGGACAAGCGCGAGCTCGCCGCATCGCTCGGCGCCGACGCGACCGTCGATGCCGGCGCCGAGGACCTCAAGTCGGCAATGCTCGAGGCAAACGGTGGTGCGCCGGTCGACATCGTGCTCGAAATGGTGGGCGGCCCGACGTTCGACGCGAGCCTCGGCGCGCTCGCACCGTTCGGCCGGCTGGTCACCTTCGGCATGGCCGGCCGAACACCGCCGTCGCCGATCGACGCCGGCTCGTTGCTCCAGCGCAGTCGTGGCGTGATCGGCTTTTGGCTGGTGCACTGCCTGGGCAAGCCGGCCATGGTGAAGGAGCCGATGGCCGAGATGCTCTCGATGGTCGCCGCCGGCACCCTCACCCCGATCGTCGGTGCGACCTACCCGCTCGCCGATGCCCGCAAGGCCCACGAGGACCTTCGGTCGCGGCGCAGCACCGGCAAGCTCGTCCTCGACCCCAGGAGCTGACCGACGCATGGTCCACGAGATCGACCCGGAGTTCACCGCACTTCCCCTGCGGGAGATCGCGGCCGCCGCGCTCGAGCGGGCGCAGGACCTCGGCGTCGAACACGCCGATGTGCGGATCGAGCGCATCCGCACCGCCAACCTCGCGCTGCACGACGCGCGGCTCGAGACCAGCCACGACGACGACGAGCGAGGGCTCGCGGTCCGCGTCGTACACGAGGGCACCTGGGGCTTCGCCGGCGGGCTGGTCGTGGACGCCGCAACGGCGCGGGCGCTCGTCGACCAGGCGGTCGAGGTCGCGACCGTCTCGAAGCCGGTGACCGGGGAGCGGATCGAGCTGGCGGCCGAGCCGAGTCACGGCGACCAGACCTGGGTCTCGGCGTACGACGTCGACCCGTTCACCGTCAGTGAGGCGGACCGGATCGAGCTGCTCGCGGACTGGTCCAACCGGTTGCTGTCCGCCGAGATCGTCCGGCACGTCGACGCGCACATCAAGCAGGTGCGCGAGGCCAAGTTCTTCGCTGACCTGGCTGGCACCACCACGACCCAGCAGCGGGTCCGGTTGCAGTGCCAGCTGACCGCGTTGTGGGTCGACGAGAGCACCGGCCGGTTCGAGACCATGCGGACGATCGCGCCGCCCGTGGGGCGTGGCTGGGAGTTCCTGACCGAGACCTACGACTGGGGCCACGACCTCTCCACGCTCCCCGAGTACCTCGCCGAGAAGGCGAAGTCGCCGACCGTCGAGCCGGGCCGCTACGACCTCGTCGTCGACCCGTCCAACCTCTGGCTCACGATCCACGAGTCGATCGGTCACGCGACCGAGCTCGACCGGGCACTCGGGTACGAGGCGAACTACGCCGGCACGTCGTTCGCCACCCCGGACAAGCTCGGGACGCTCCGCTACGGCAGCGAGCTCATGAACATCACCGGCGACCGTCAGGTCGAGCACGGCCTGTCCACGATCGGGTACGACGACGAAGGCGTCGAAGGGCAGACCTGGGACCTGATCCGCGACGGCATCCTCGTCGGCTACCAGCTCGACCGGCGGACGGCGGCGTTGAGCGGGATCGCGCGATCCAACGGCTGCGCGTTCGCTGACTCGCCGCTGCACGTGCCGATCCAGCGCATGGCGAACGTCTCCCTGAAGGCAGCACCCGACGGGCCGACGACCGAGGAGCTGATCGCGGGCGTCGAGGACGGCTTGTACGTCGTCGGCGACAAGTCATGGTCGATCGACATGCAGCGCTACAACTTCCAGTTCACCGGCCAGCGGTTCTTCCGGATCAGGAACGGCGAGATCGTCGGCCAGGTCCGAGACGCGGCGTACCAGGCAACCACCACCGACTTCTGGGGGTCGATGTCGGCGGTCGGCGGCCCAGGGACCTACGTGCTGGGTGGCGCGTTCAACTGCGGCAAGGGCCAGCCGGGACAGGTGGCGGCGGTGAGCCACGGCTGCCCGGTCGCGCGGTTCGACGGCGTACGAATCCTCAACGCGACCCAGGAGGCCGCACAGTGAGCACGAGCATCAGCCCGCAGGAACTGGTCGAACGCGCGCTCGCGGCTTCGACCGCCGACGGCTGTGTGGTGATCGCGGAGCACGACGCCGCGGCGAACCTGCGCTGGGCCAACAACACGCTGACGACCAACGGCGTCACCCAAACGGTCGGGCTGACCGTGGTCGCCAACGTCGAGACCGCCGACGGCACGCAGTCGGCCTCCGTGAGCCGCAATGTCATCGACGCGGACGGTGCGGCGAAACTCGTCGAGGCGGCCGAGGCCGCGGCCCGCTCGTCGTCGGTCGCCGACGATGCGGCCCCGCTGGTCGCGGGTGGCACGGACGGCGATTGGGACCAGCCCGGCATCGAGGCGCCGGTCGGCGAGCTGGCCGGGCTGGCGGCGTGGTTGGGCGAGATCTTCGGCGCTGCCCGCGATGCCGGCCAGGGCCGGTACGGGTACGCCGAGCACTCGGTCTCGACGACGTACCTGGGATCGTCAACCGGGCTGAGGCGCCGGCACGTGCAGCCGAAGGTGCGGGTCGAGCTGACCGGCCGCTCGTCGGACGGCTCGCGGTCGGCGTGGAGCGGGCAGGGCGCCAGCGAGATCGGGACGATCGATCTCGCCGGCCTGGAGGCCGACGTCGCGAAACGGCTCGCGTGGGGCGAGCGCCGGCAGGCTCTTGATGCCGGGCGCTACGACACCGTCCTTCCCCCGAGCGCCATTGCCGACCTGCTGATCTACGCCTACTGGAGCTCGGGCGCACTCGACGCGCACGAAGGGCAGTCGGTGTACTCGAAACCCGGCGGAGGCACCCGGGTCGGTGAGCGACTCACGGATCGGCCGATCACGCTGCGTTCCGACCCCGCGATGCCCGGACAGGAGGCGGCGCCGTTTGTCGTCTGCCCGGCATCGAGCCGGATGTCATCGACCTTCGACAACGGCGCACCGGTCGAACCCACCGACTGGATCCGCGACGGCGAGCTCAGCGCGCTGATCCAGACCCGGCACTCGGCGGAGGTGACCGGGCTCGCCTTCACACCGTTCGGTGACAATCTCGAGCTGGTCAGCCCGGAGGGGAGCGGCTCGATCGACGACCTCGTCGCGCGCACCGAGCGCGGCCTGCTGCTGACCTGCCTGTGGTACATCCGCGAGGTCGACCCGCAGACCTTGCTGCTCACCGGGCTGACCCGCGACGGCGTGTTCCTGATCGAGGGCGGCGAGGTGACCGGCGCCGTGAACAACTTCCGCTTCAACGAGAGCCCGATCGGGATGCTGAAACGGATCTCCGAGGTCGCACGGACGACGGACACGTTGGCGCGTGAGTTCGGCGACTACTTCACCCGGACCCGCATGCCGGCCCTGAAGATCGCCGACTTCAACATGAGCTCGGTCAGCCAGGCCTCGTAAGGCGCCTAACCGAGCAGATCCGAGGCGGAGTCGAGGCCGGTAATGGTGCAGAGGCGGACGACGTCAGGATCGCTGCAGGCGATGACGAGGTTTCCGCCGTTCCTGCGGAGCTCCCGAGACGTGCGCAGCAGTACCCTGAAGGCCGCGCCGTCGACGAAGTCCACGTCGTCCAGATCCACCGTGATCGGACCGGTGCTGTCGTCCTCGAGCATCGCCATCAGGACGAGACGGAGCGCACGGATTGACGCCGTATCAAGTCGCCCGGAGACCGTGACCCGCGTGTCGCGGACGTCCACGCTAAGCACAGCTGGCCGGCTTGCGGGGGTCACGGGTCAACCGGATCCGCGGGAGATGAAGGTCCAACACGGCGCACCCACTTCGTGCCCTTGGCGGGAGTGGAGTGCTCGCTGCTGAACACGGAACGCTCGATGCTGAACGTTCAACAGATAGTGCGCACACTACAGCCGACGAACGAGGCGCGTCCGGGCTTTGCCGGAACCGTCCGTGGTTACTCGATGCGGAAGCCGACCTTCATCTGGACCTGGAAGTGGGCGACGGCACCGTCGGTGAGCTGGCCGCGGATCGACGTGACCTCGAACCAGTCGAGGTTGCGTACCGTCCGGGACGCTTTCGCGATCCCGTTGCGGATCGCGCGATCCACGCCGTCCGGGCTGGTGCCAACAACCTCACTGATGCCGTAGGTCTGATCCGCCATGCCGGCTCCCTCTCCTGACGCTCGTGGTCGTGCTTCGGACACTAACGCCCGGAGCGGTGAGGATCGGACCGGCCTCGTGAAGCCACGGTCTGGACGGCCCGTGACCGACCTGTCAGGCTGCGTTCAGCGCTGAGCGGATCGAGGATCGGAACCGGGGACCCGCCGCCCGACGCTCCCGGACGCGGTGCCGGGCGGCTGCCCCCGTGGTCGCTCGGCACCGCCCCGTGTAGCGTCGCCGCCGGCAGAGCGGAGCAGGACATGGCATCGACGCGCCCAGTCGCGCTGGTCACCGGAGCATCGAGCGGCATCGGCCGGGAGCTCGCCCGGGTGCTCGCCCGCGAGGGCCACGATCTGGTTCTCGTCGCCCGCCGGGAACCCGAGCTTCGTGCGCTCGCCGACGAGCTGTCGAAGCGCTACGGCGCGGACTCGACCGTCATCACGGCCGACCTGTCGGATCCCGGCGGCGCTCAGCGCGTGTACGACGAAGTACACAAGGCAGGCCTGGCCATCGACGTACTCGTCAACAACGCCGGGTTCGGCGGTCAGGGCCGGTTCACCGAGACCGATGCCGCCGAAGAGCAGCGGATGCTCGCGGTCAACGTCGTCGCACTCACCGACCTCACCAAGCTCTTCGTGCCGGAGATGACCAAGCGAGGACACGGTCGCCTGCTCAACGTCGCGTCGACGGCAGCCTTCCAGCCCGGCCCGTTCATGGCGATCTACTACGCCAGCAAGGCGTACGTGCTGTCCTTCACCGAAGCGCTCGCGGAGGAGCTGGCCGGCACCGGTGTGACCGCAACGGCGCTCTGCCCCGGCGTCGTGCCCTCCGGCTTCCAGGACACGGCACATCTCAGCAAGGACTCGCCGATGCTTCGATCGCCCGGAACCAAGTCCGCCGACTACGTCGCCGAGGCTGCGATCGACGGGATGATGCGCGGCAAGCGGATCGTCATCCCGGGCGCGCTGAACAAGATCGGCGTGCAGGCACTGCGGGTCTCCCCACGGCGGGCGGTCGTCGCGACGGTCCGGCGGCTGCACCCACCGCACTGAGCCGCTCAGCGGCGCGACCGGACCACCTCGCCCACGACGACGATCGCGGGCGGCACGACCTGGCCGCGTTCGGCGGTCGCGCCGAGCTCCGCCAGCGTGCTGAGCAGGACGCGCTGGCTCGCCAACGAAGCGTTCTCGACGATCGCCACCGGAGTCGACGGCTTGCGACCGCCGGCGACCAGCGCTTCGGCGATCGCCGCGAGGTTCGCCACCGCCATCATGAGCACGATCGTTCCGTCGCCGCGTGCGAGCTGGTCCCAGTCGACGGTCGAGCCCGGGTCACCCGGTGGCAGATGGCCGCTCACCACCGTGAAGTGCTGGGTGATGCCACGTTCGGTGAGCGGCACCCCGGCCAGGGTCGGACCTGCGACCGCACTGGTCAGACCCGGCACGACGTCGACGTCGACGCCGGCCGCGAGACACGCCTCGACTTCTTCGCCACCCCGCCCGAGCACGAAGGGGTCGCCGCCCTTGAGCCGGACGACGATCTCGCCGGCCTTCGCTCGGGTGACGATCAGCTCGTTGATCTGTTCCTGTGTCGCCGCGGCGTGGCCGGGCGCCTTGCCGACGTCCACCACCTCGACGCCGGCCGGCAGCAGGTCGAGCAGCCGGGTCGGAGCCAGCCGATCCGTGACCACGACATCGGCGTCCAGCAGCGCGCGGAAGCCGCGCAGTGTCAGCAGGTCGGGCTCACCCGGTCCGCCGCCGACCAGCACGACCCGGCCGCCGGTCAGCCGGCGTGACGGCGGCCGGCTGCGCCGGGCGCCGAGCGAGCCGGTCCGTAGCTGCGCCTCGACCTCGTTGCGCACGGCGACGGCCCGGGCGGGATCGGCGTTGGCGCTCACCGCGACGGTCAGGTCACCGACCGAGGTCGATGCCGGTCGCCACGCCGGCGAGGCGGCTGCGTCGTCCGCGCGGACGCACCAGACGCCGCGTTCCTCGGCCGCCGCGGCGACCGTGGCATTGACGTCGTGGTCATCGGTGCACGCCAGCACCAGCCGGCAGCTGTCGAGATCGGCGGGCGCGAACCTCCGCCGTACGATTCCGACGCCGAGCGCCTCGAGCGCAGGGTCGATCTCCGGCGCGACGACGGTGACGTCGGCACCCGCATCGAGCAGGTCGCGCACCCGCCGGCTCGCCACGCGCCCGCCGCCGACGACGACGACGCGCCGCCGGGCGAGGTCGAGGAAGATCGGATACCGCACCGGACCAGTGTGGAACACTCGCGACCGGTGCCGATCCGGTTCGGTCGGGGCGGACAACCGCCGGCGCTCTTCGCGCGTCCATGCGGAGGAACATCCACGCTGGTCACCGCACCATCAGAAAGGCACCTCATGTCCGTCTCTCGGCTTGCCGCCGGCGTCGTGCTCTGCACCACGGTCGGCATGTCCATCGCTCCAGCGGCCGCCGCCACGACCGGCGCTCGGCCGGCGGGAGCGGTTCACACCCAGGTGTACTCGTCCTGCCAGAAGCCGACCTACCGGCCGCACTCCTACATCCTGACCTGCGCCGACGCCTACACGCAGATCCACAATGCTCGGTATTCGGCCTGGGGCAGGCAGCGTGCCACAGGACACGGCCGGTACGTCTACAACACCTGCGAGCCGAGCTGCGCAGCGGGCACGATGAAGCACCATCCGGTGACCTTCACGCTCTACCGGGCCCGCGCGATCAAGGGCGTCCGGCTGTTCACGCGAATGGCCGTAAGCTACGCCGGCCTCACGGAGACCTTCACCCTGCCGACCTCGCAGGACTGAACGACCGTTCGACAACACACCGGTCGACCGGTGAAGATGCCATCGGTCGACCGGTGACGGCGGGTTGCCGGCGAGGCAGGGATTGCGAGGACTCGTGACCGAGAGCCCGAAGCCGGCCGGGTTGCCCGACCGCGCCCAGGTCGTCGTCATCGGCGGGGGCGTGATCGGCTGCAGCGTCGCCTACCACCTGGCGCACCTCGGCTGGACGGACGTCGTTCTGATCGAGCGGGACGCCTTGACCGCGGGTACGACGTGGCACGCCGCCGGTCTGATCACCTGCGCGGGCATGACCGACGAGACGGCGCTGTTCATGTCGCGCTACTCCCGCGATCTTTATGCACGGCTGGAGCAGGAGACCGGTCACTCGACCGGGTTCCGCCCGGTCGGGCACGTGAGCATTGCCACCAACCCGCGCCGGCTCGAGGCGCTGCGGCGCGAGTCCGAGTTCGTCCGCGGGTTCGGCGTACCCGACGAGGAGATCTCCCCCACCGAGCTGGCACAGATGTGGCCGCTGCTCGACGTCTCGGACGTGCTCGCCGGCTTCCTCGTGCCGGACGAAGGGCGCGCGGACCCGGTCGGCGTCGCGACGTCGCTGTCCAAGGGCGCGTCGGCGCTCGGTGTACGCATCGTCACCGGCGTCAGCGTCGAGCGGGTCGAGACCAAGGGGACCCGGGTGACGGGCGTACTCACCAGCCAGGGCCGGATCGAGACGGAGACGGTCGTCAACGCGGCGGGGATGTGGGCCCGCCAGCTCGGCGCGCGCAACGGCGTGACGATTCCGCTGCAAGCCGCGGAGCACTACTACCTGATCACCGACGCAGTGCCCGGCATGGACAGGGACCTCGCGGTCATCGAGGACCCCGACCGGTACGGCTACTACCGGCCCGAGGGCGACGGGATGCTGGTCGGGCTGTTCGAGCCGATCGCCGCCCCCTGGTCGCTCGACGGTGTTCCCGGCGACGCGTCCTTCACGACACTGCCGCCGGACTGGGACCGGGTCGGCCCGTTCCTCGGCCCCGCGCTCGACCGCATCCCGTCGCTCGCCGATATCGGCGTGCGCACCTTCTTCTGCGGCCCCGAGTCGTTCACACCCGACGTCCACCCGATGCTCGGGCCGGCGCCGGAGCTCGACGGCTACTTCGTCGCAGCCGGTCTGAACTCACTCGGCATCCTGCTCGGCGGCGGGGTCGGCAACGTGGTCGCGCAGTGGATCGTCGACGGAGTGCCGCCGGTCGACATCACCGGGTATGCCGTGGACCGCGCGAACCTGCACGAGACCTCGCGTCGGTTCCGCGCCGAGCGGACGGTCGAGCAGCTCGGCGTACTGTTCGGCGACGCCGTCTACCCGACCTGGAAACCGTCGAGCGCCCGCGACGTCCGCCGCTCCGTCCTGCACGAGCGGCTGCTCGACCGGGGCGGGCACTTCAACCAGTCAATGGGCTGGGAGTTCGCCGAGTGGTACGACGTCGACGGCCGGCACCCCGAGACCCGCCACGACTACTCCCGGCAGGATTCGTTCGGCATCGTCGCCGACGAGCATCGCGCGGTGCGGGAGGCCGTCG
>Ga0335074_10001463_pt1 | contig 32023 bp, 25 predicted proteins | sample Lox_Sample_23_FD_206715 | JGI IMG/M metagenome (GOLD analysis project Ga0335074, IMG submission 206715) | Soil microbial communities from Loxahatchee National Wildlife Refuge, Florida, United States - Lox_Sample_2.3 | ecosystem: Environmental > Terrestrial > Soil > Wetlands | place: USA... | reverse complement strand
GGGACGGTGGTTGCGGCATCATGATGGACCGCCGATAGCGGCCGGTTCGGAACACCGCTGGCAAGCGGATCGACCAGGCGTCCGGTGGGCCCGGTACGCAGCATCCGGTAGATGTAGTAAATGCCAAACGCGAAGATGAAGCTGTAGACGGCGCAGAACACGACCAGCGAGACCGCCGCTTCGCGCGCCGTAAGAAACGGCGTCATCGCGTCCGCGGTACGCAGCACGCCATACACCGTCCAGGGCTGCCGCCCGACCTCGGCGGTGAACCATCCGGTCAGGATCGCAATCCACGGCAACGGAAAGCCGAGGAAGATCGCCCACAGCATCCAGCGTTTCTCGTCGATGCGTTCCTTGGCGCTCAGATACGAGCCATACCAGGCAAGGAACAGCATCAACAGGCCACAGCCAACCATGATCCGGAACGTGAAGAATGGGATGACAACCGGCGGACGATCCTTTGCCGGAAAGTCGGTCAGGCCGACCTCCTTGGAGGTAAAGCTCATGCTGCCAATCAGGCTGCCGAGGATTGGGATGCTGATCGCGTAATGGTTCGTTTCCGCCGCCGCGTCGGGCAATGCGATCAACACTTCGCTCGCCGGCTGCTCATCGTGCCAACGTGCCTCGATGGTAGCGAACTTCACCGGCTGATAGTCATGCACATAGTCACCAACCAGGTGCCCAAACAAGAGCTGCACCGGCACAAGTACCGCAGCCAAAAAGAGCCCCATGCGCAGCATGACGCGTGCTTCGGCGCGAAACTCGTCGCGCAGCATGTACCACGCGCCGGTTGCCGCAACGCAGGACGCGCCGGTGAGGTACGAAGCCAACAGCATATGCGGGAAGCGTACCCAGACGACCGGACTGAAAAGGATCGCCGCCCAGTCGATCGGCGCGAAATGCCCATTCACGGTCGCGTATCCGACTGGCACCTGCATCCAGCTATTGTTGACCATGATCCAGAACGCCGAGAGCGTCGTTCCCAGCGCCACCATTGCGGTAGAGAACAGATAGAACCAGGGCGGTACGCGCGATCGGCCGAACAAGAGGATTCCGAAGAAGCTGGCTTCAAGGAAGAACGCGGTGAAGGTCTCGTAGGACAGCAGGACGCCCTGGATCGGGCCGGCCTTTCCGGCGAACGCGCTCCAGTTGGTGCCGAACTCGAACGCCATCACCACGCCCGACACCACACCCAGGCCAAACGCAACGCCGAAGATCTTGAGCCAGAACTCGAAGACGACGCGATAGGCGGGACGTCCGGTTACGAGACTCAACGCCTCCAGCACCGTCAGCCACGCCGCCAGCCCGATCGTGAACGACGGGAAGATGATATGGAACGATACGGTGAACGCGAATTGGAGGCGCGACAGCAGAAGTGCGGTGAGGTCCATCGGAATTCCCCGCTAAGATGCCAATTTGAGGTCAGCGCAGGCGGGGGCGGTGACGATCCGCCCGCCACGATGCGCCAAGGGCCGATGCGGCGGTCATCGCTCAGGCCGCTTCCGGCGCTGCCTGCCGGCGAACCAGCACCGGGATCGATTTCGCTGCCGGTGTGCCGCTTTTCTCGTCGTGATGAGCAAGTGGCAGCAGCGGATTGGTTTCCGGGTAATAGGCGCCGACCGAACCCAATGAGATCGGATGAGGCTTGACCCAGAACCCGCCGACGATGCGCCGCGTGTCGTCCGCCAGCGACTCGATCTCGACCGCGTCGCCATCGGCAATGCCTCGCGTGCGCATATCGGCTTCGTTCATGAACACCACCATGCGGCCGCCGAAGACGCCGCGATAGCGGTCGTCGAGCGAATAGACCGTCGTGTTGTACTGATCGTGGCTGCGCAGTGTCGTCAACCGGAGCATTTCCGGATCGGCGACCGTTTCGTCCTCGTCAAGCTTGGGGCAGATCAGGAAGTTTGCCCGCCCCGTCGCGGTCTTCCACACCCGCTCGCGCGGCGGGGTGGTCAGGTGAAACCCGCCCGGGTGGCGAATGCGCTGGTTGAAATCGGCAAAAAGCTGCGGGAAGACCGCCTCGATCTTGTCGCGGATGCGGTCGTAGTCGGCGGCGTACCAATCCCAGTCGATGCCGCAATCGGGCAGCGTTGCCTTGGCGACACCGCAGACGATCGCGACCTCCGACCTGAGCTGATCGCTCGTTGGCTCGATGAGACCCGACGAGGCGTGGACCATCGACATGCTGTCCTCGACGGTGATCGCCTGGTGCCCGCCCGCCTGCACATCGACGTCGCTGCGGGCAAGGCACGGCAGGATCAATGCCTGTTGGCCATGGACCAGGTGGCCGCGATTCAGCTTGGTGCTGACCGCCACGGTCAGCCGCAGCCGCCGCATCGCCGCTTCGGCGGCGGGCCAGTCCGGCACCGCCCGGACAAAATTGCCACCGAGCGCGAAAAACACCTTGGCGCGGCCATCGATCATCGCCTGCACCGCGGCGACGACATTGTGCCCGTGTGCGCGCGGCGGGTCGAACCCGAATACTGTCTTGATCTGATCGAGAAGCGCCGTGCTGGGCTTTTCGTCGATCCCCATCGTGCGGTCACCTTGCACGTTGGAGTGCCCGCGCACCGGGCAGATGCCGGCACCAGGCTTGCCGAAATGGCCGCGCAACAGCAGCAGGTTCACCATCTGCTGCACATTCTGGGTGCCGCGCCGGTGCTGGGTGACACCCATGCCGTAAGCGAGGATGACAGTGCGCGCCCGCATAAAGACCGTCGCCGCACGTTCCAATTGCTCGCGCGCCAGGCCGCTGACGGCGAGGATGTCGTCCCATCGCGTCGCTCTCAACTCTTCTGCGAAGCTCTCGAAGCCGTGCGTGTGCCGGTCGATGAAATCGAGGTCCAGGACCGGCGGTTCGCCCTTGGCGATTGCCGCCTCGTGGGCTTCCAGCACCAGCTTCATGACGCCTTTGATCGCGGCAACGTCTCCCCCAACGCGAAGCTGGCAATACTCGCTGGCGATCCGCGTCTCGCCAAAGGTCGCCATCTCGACCGGGTTTTGCGGCGCGGCGAAACGCTCCAGCGCACGCTCGCGCAGCGGGTTGAAGACGACGATCGGCACACCGCGGCGCGATGCCCGATGCAGTTCGGTCATCATGCGCGGACTGTTGGTGCCCGGATTCTGCCCGATTATGAAGATCGCCTCCGCAGAGGTAAAATCGTCGAGCAATACGGTGCCCTTGCCGATGCCGATGCTTTCGGGCAGCCCAACGCTGGTCGGTTCGTGGCACATGTTGGAGCAATCGGGAAAATTGTTGGTCCCGAAGCGGCGCACGAAGATCTGGTACATGAATGCCGCTTCGTTGGAGGTACGACCCGATGTGTAGAACTCCGCCTCGTTCGGATCTTGCAGCGCGTGAAGCTCGCGGGCGATCAGCGCGAACGCGTCGTCCCAGCCGATCGGCACATAGCGGTCGGTCGCCGCGTCGTAGCGCATCGGCTCGGTGAGCCGGCCTTGTTCCTCCAGCCAGTAATCGCTCTCCTGCATCAACGCGCTGACCGTGTGCTCGGCGAAGAACTCGCGCGTGACGCGGCGCCTGGTCAGCTCAAACGCGACCGCCTTGGCACCGTTCTCGCAGAACTCGAACGAGCTGGTGTGCTTCGGGTCAGGCCAGGCGCAACCCGGGCAATCGAAGCCATCGGGCTGGTTCATCGACAGCAGCGTCCTGGAACCTTTGAGCAAGATGCTTTGCTCGCGCAGCGCCTTGGCGGTGGCATGGAGCGCACCCCAGCCACCAGCCGGCGCGTCATAGGGCGCAAAGACCGGCTTTTCCGCTGCGTCGATCTCGTGCGGCAGGATCGGAATGGGGAGCGCCAGCTCAGAGGATGTGCTCATCTTTGCTCCACGTGATAAGAGTACGGCTGGTGTCACGAGGTTTGGCTCGCGCCACAACGACGCGGCTTCCCTATCGAGGGTGGGGCGGCCAGGGCCGAAGGCGATGACGTAGAGGGAACCACCGGTTATCGTCGGGTTCTTGTAGAATTGGATTATATTGTCCTCTTCGCCGTGCGGAGATGTACGCCAAAGGCCGTGACGCCGCAGACAAGCGCGAGCAGAGTGACGACCAGCGGCTGCGGAAACCGACGAGCAGCGCGAGGCCCGCAAGCACATGGATCAGTGACGGGACCCAGACCGCGACAGCGGGCGACGGCACGGAACGGGCCCGGAATGTTCACGCTTCTTTGATGACGGGCACCGGCACCCACTATCAGAGAAGCCTCAATCACACGCCCAATGTCGTTGCGAGCTGCGAAGCAGCGAAGCAATCTCCCGCGGGAAGCCGCATGGGCGGTTCGTGCGCCTGCAGGATCGAAATTGCCTGGCCGCTCTGCTGCTCGGAATCGCAGCGGCCGGCTGTTTTGCGCTTGTCTGACAGCGGAGACGCGCGGCCCGATGACGCATCCATCACCAGGACCAGATCGTATGAACACGTCCCCCTCTATGGCCAGCGGTTCCCTCCCTCTGAGGTTTTTCCAGCACCTCGTCGCCGATAACCCCGAGGCCGTGATCTATGCGGACGCCGCGGGCATTATCCGCTACTGGAATGCGGCTGCCACGCGCATCTTCGGCTTTGCCGAAGCCGAGGCCATCGGCGCGAGGCTGGACCTGATCATCCCCGAGCGCCTGCGCGGCCGGCATTGGGAAGGCTACGAGAAGGTCATCGGCGGCACCCCAAGCCGCTATGGCAGTGGCGGCCTGCTGGCGGTGCCGGCCCGTCACAAGGACGGCCGACAGATCTCGATCGAGTTCACGATTCTCCCGCTGCGTGGCGATGCCGGGAGTCTTCTCGGCATCGCCGCGTTCCTGCGCGACGTGACCACGCGGTTCGAGGAAATGCGCGCGTTGCGCCGCGAGCTGGCAGCGGCAAAGCCGAGCCACTGACGAGTCGGACACAAACCCGTCGCCGACACCTTCGTCCAATAGGTTCGCTATCTGCCCCGGCGTATCTCGATCACCGGCGATCTGGAATCCAGGCAGCGTCACCATTCACGCGGAGGTCATCTCTCATGAACACAGACCGAAAAGTTTCCGTCATCACCGGCGCATCGGGGGGCATCGGCGCCGCACTCGTCGCAGCCTATCGCGCGCGCGGCTACGCCGTCGTGGCAAACTCATTGTCGATCGCGCCGTCGTCGGATCCCGACTTGCTCTCTGTCAGGGGCGATATCTCCCGCCCGGAAACCGCACGTGAGATTGTCGCTGCAGCGACCGATCGGTTCGGGCGCATCGATGCTCTGATCAACAACGCCGGCCTCTTCATGAGCAAGCCGTTCACCGAATATACGGTGGCAGACTATGCATTGATGGTCGGTGTCAACCTCACGGGCTTCTTCCACATCGCACAGCTTGCCGTCGCCGAGATGGAAAAGCGCGGCGCCGGCCATATCGTGCAGATCACGACAACCCTGGTCGATCACGCGAGCAGCGCCGTCCCTTCGGTGCTCGCGTCGTTGACCAAGGGTGGGCTTAACGCCGCGACCAAGTCACTCGCAATCGAATACGCCAGGCGTGGGATTCGGGTGAACGCGGTCTCACCTGGCGTTATCAAGACACCGATGCATTCCCCCGAGACTTATGAGGCGCTCGGGGGGCTTCACCCGATGGGACACATGGGTGAGATCTCCGACATCGTCGGCGCGGTCATGTACCTGGAACAAGCACCCTTCGTGACCGGTGAGATCCTGCACGTCGATGGCGGGCAGAGCGCCGGCCGTTGAGCCCCACTCATGCGCGCGCCCGTCAACTACCCACCCGAGGAGGCACCATGCCCATCGTGACCATACGAGTCACCCGCGAGGGTACGAAGCCGGATGCGAATTCAGTCACGGCCGAGGAAAAGGCAGCGCTCATCAAGGGCGCCAGCCAGCTTCTGCTCGATGTCCTCAACAAACCCCTCGATGCCACCTACGTCATCATCGAGGAGGTCGATACCGACAATTGGGGCTGGGGCGGCCTGCCTGCGCTTGAGTACCGGCGGCGACGCCGCGCGGCGGCATAGATCACCGGCGGCTGCGCGGAATCGGGTCGCATCGGCCAGTATCCAAGATCGGAGAAGCGTGAGTCACGCGCAATCCCGGAAGCGTGAGTCACGCGCAATCCCGGAAGCGTGAGTCACGCGCCCCATGTCATTGCGAGGAGTGAAGAGACGAAGCAATCCCCTGCGGCAGAGCCCAAGGATTATTCGTGCGCCTGCCCGAGCAGGATCGCTTCGCCATGCCATGGCGCGGGCGGAGCTGTTTCCCCGACCCAGCGAACTAGTCCGTCATACTACCGGAAAGGTTTTCAAACTTCCGATCGAGGCCGGCCGTCAGCGCCGGCACGCCGCCGCTTTCCAATAGTTGACGGAAATCGGATCGCTGCACTGCCACACGGCTGATCGTTCCATCCGTCAGCACATCTACCACCTGCCACCCAGCACCATTGCTCCGCATGACATAGTCGAGATTGACGGGCGACTTGCCGGTTCGGATAATCTGTGTCTGCACCACCACCTCTCCCGGGCCGATGGCACGCGTCTGCGGCAAGACCACGAAACTCTGGCCGGCATAGCTGTTGAAATTGTCGACGTAGCTCGCCACGGTATAGCGGCGGAACGCAGCCGTCAGCTCGGCCTTTTGCGAGGCTGGGATGGTGGGCCACGCCAGGCCGACCGATGCCGACAGCACGTCATCAAGGTTGAAGACACGCTCGATCACCGGCGCCAGTGCCTGATAGCGCGCGACGAAGGATGAGCTGTCAGCGGACCTCATGGCCACGATCAGGGCATCATTCAGTGCCTGCACGGGCGCGACCAAGGCCCCATCAGGTGCGGGATCGGCATAGGAGGTTGGCCCGGCCACCGCCAGAGCGACTGCTGACGCGACCGCCAGCCAACCGCCGCGGGGCCCGGCAGCGCGTGTCATTGACACGCGTCCGCAGACACCGCCATGGCAGGCAACATTGACGCCGGCACGCAGTTCCTCGCGCGGAAATTGCCTGCCGACATGCTCGCCGTCATTGCCTTCCGCAGCTTCGACAACGCGCGCAATTCAAGCTGCCGGATGCGTTCCCGCGAGACATTGTAGTGTTGTGCCAGGACATCAAGCTTGACCGCGTCTTCCTTCAGCCTTCGCTCGATCAGGATGTGCCGCTCGCGCCCGTTCAGCACCTTGAAGGCGTCAGACAACAGCGCCTTGCGCATTATCAACTCCTCATGCTCGGCAAGCGAAATCTCCTGGCTGTCCGCCTGGTCCGCGAGCCGATCCTCCCACTGACCTGCGTCGTCCTGGTACATCGGCGCGTTCAGGCTATGATCCGAAGCCGAAAGCCGGCCGTTCATGCTGATGACATCCTGCTCCGGCACGTTCAGCATATTGGCGATCAGCGATACCTGATCCGGCCTCAGGTCGCCGTCATCGATCGCGCGGATCTCACCCTTCAGCCGCCGCAGATTAAAGAACAGTTTCTTCTGTGCGGCTGTCGTGCCGATCTTCACCAGGGACCAGGAGTGAAGGATGTACTCCTGAATCGATGCCCTGATCCACCACATGGCGTAGGTCGCCAGCCGGAAGCCGCGGTCGGGATCGAAACCCCGGACCGCGCGCATCATGCCGATATTGCCCTCGCTCACCAGGTCGCTCAGCGGCAGGCCATAACCGCGATAGCCCATGGCGATCCTTGCAACCAGGCGCAGATGCGACGTGACAAGCTTTTGTGCCGCGGCCTGGTCCTGATTATCTCGCCAGGCCCGCGACAGAGCCAGCTCTTCATCGCTTGAAAGGATCGGGTAGGTGTGAACTGTCCGCAGATACTTCGCGATATTTTCGGAGTCGGGGATGTGGGCCAACGAGCTCATGCGGATCTCCTTCAATGCAGGCCAGAGCAACGGCAACCCTCGTTTTGACGGTATCGGCACGCGCCCTCGAACGGGCGCGGCCGCGCGGTAATCCAACGACTGGCCAATTGCGAACCTGACACGTACGAAGCGCCAGATATTTGCAGTTCAAACTGCGTATTGTCGGTAAAGCGCATCGTCCGCACAGGCCTCGCTCTGTCATTACTGCAGTCCGGCCTGGAATCTGCGCTACAAGCCCAGGGCGGCCACCTGCGAGCGGCGACAATCGAACAATCCGTTGCCGAGATGGAGATCGCCGGGCAGCCACGGCCGGTGCGCACGCCCCGCTTCCCCGGTCAGGTGAATCTCACGACGATCTGCTCGGTGATATCGCTTTCCCTGGGGCCAATCCGAATCGACCATTCCCGGAAATCCCAATCCGATTCAGCAAAGTGCGACACGAATTCAAAAGAGGCCCTTCGGCCTGCCGAGTATCGTCCGGTGCAACGCTCTGAACGTCAGGTGCAATTTCGGCCACATCCGCCACAGCAGCCGATAGCCGCGGAGAATATCCCGCCACGGCAGGGATCCAACGCCTGACCCGCCATGCCGGTTACCGTTTTATGACCAATCAAAGGAGCGCACGTCATGAAAGTGCTGATGGTTCTCACCTCTCACGATCAACTTGGCAACACGGGACGCAAGACCGGCTTCTGGCTGGAGGAAATGGCCGCGCCGTACTACGTCTTCAAAGAAGCCGGCGCCCAGATCACCCTCGCATCGCCCAAGGGCGGACGTCCGCCGCTGGACCCCAAGAGCAACGAGCCCGACTTCCAGACCGATATCACCCGCCGGTTTGAGAAGGATGCCGACGCCGAAAGCCAGCTCGATCGGACGCTGCGCCTCGATAGCGTCAGGCAGGAAGATTTCGATACCGTGTTCTACCCGGGTGGTCATGGCCCGATGTGGGACATCGCCGAAGACCAGAACTCGATCAGGCTATTGGAATCCTTCCTCGCCGCCGGCAAGACCATCGCGTTGGTGTGCCACTCGTCCGGCGCGCTGCGCCACGTCAAAACCCCGGACGGCAGGCCCCTCGTCGAGGGCAAGACCGTGACCGGCTTCACCGATGGCGAAGAAGAAGCCGTCGGTTTGACGAAGGTGGTGCCCTTCCTGGTAGAGGATGAACTCATGAACCTCGGTGCCACGTTTTCCAAGGTCAAGAACTGGGGTGTGCACACGGTGGTCGATGGCCGGTTGATCACCGGCCAGAACCCGGCCTCGTCTGGCCCGACGGCCAAAGTACTGATCGACAGACTCAACGCGAAATGACATAGTCAGGCACACTGAACTCGGGAAGACGCTGACCGCCTTTCGCCGCCAACCGCAACAGGTGCCCCGACATGAACGAGCAAAGCAGCAACGCGGGCTCGGTCGATGCGGAACCGGCAGCGAATGGCGACGCTGCGGTTGCCCGCGGCGGGGGATCTGCCCATCCCCCGCCGGAATCCCCTCCAGTCCCGCAACAGGACCGGAAAGCGACGCGGAAACGAAAGCTCCTCCTCGGAGTGCTCGGCGTTGCCGTCCTCGTGGCTCTCGTCCTGGTCGGCGTCCCGTGGGTCGAGGTGATGCTCCACACCGTCTCGACCGACGACGCCTACGTCAACGGGCACGTAACGTTCGTGGCCCCTCGCGTGCCCGGCCAGATCGCCCGCGTTCTGGTTGACGACAACAACCGCGTGCGCAAAGGCGATCTCCTCGCCGAGTTGGACAAGGAACCGTACCGGATCGCGGTCTCCCAGAAGCAGGCCGCCGTGGACACCGCGAACGCAGACCTGCAAACCGCCATCGCGGCATCTCGCGCAACCGAGGCGCAGGCCATGAGCCAGCGCTGGAACCTGCAACGCGCCGTGGAGGGCGTCGACAGCCAGATCGCGCTCCTGCACGCGCGCGTCGCCGATGTCGAAAAGAGCCGGGCCGCGCTGGTGCTGGCACAGCTGCAATTCGATCGGGCAAAGGTGCTCGTCGTCCGGAACGACGTGCCGCGCGAGGAATACGACCGCCGGCAAGCGGAGCTGACGACCGCCGGTGCCGAACTCACCCAGAGCCTCGCCGACGTCTATCAGATTCGCGTATCGCTCGGACTGCCGGCGCAACCCGAGGGCGGCGGCGATCTCGGCCAGGTGCCGCCCGATCTCGACGAAACCTTTTCCACCGTCCTCGAGGCACAGGCGCAGCTGATCCACAGCGCCGCGCAACTCGGCATCGTGCACTCGTTCGACCAGAATCCGAAAGCGATGCTCGACCAGTTCTATAAACTGGGCGACGTCAACACCACGTTCGATCGCTACGCAGCCAATGCCCCCGCCGTCAGGCAGGCCGAGGCAAAACTCGAAACCGCCAAACGCGACCTGGCGCAGGCTGACCTGAACCTTCGCTACTGCGACATCATCGCCGACATCGACGGAGTTGTGACGCGCCGCAACGTCAACCCCGGCAACTTTGTCCAGGTCGGCCAGAACCTGATGGCGATTCGCTCGCTCAACGAAATCTGGGTCGACGCCAATTTCAAGGAAACCCAGTTGCGCGACCTGCGCATCGGCCAGCCGGTTGATCTCCACGTGGACATGTACGGCGGCCATCACGTGTTCAAGGGCCGGATCTCCGGCTTTACCGAGGGAACCGGATCGACCCTCGCGCTGCTGCCGCCGGAGAATGCCACCGGCAATTTCGTGAAGGTGGTCCAGCGTCTCCCCGTCCGCATCGATCTCGTCGATTACAACCCGGATCAGGCGCCTCTGTTCATTGGCACCTCGGTCGTTCCCTACGTTTATATCAACAAGCCGCCCACCGGACCCAACGCAGGAAAATTCCTCCAGGCCTACACGCCGCTGCCTTCCCTCCCGGCCCCGCCCGCCAGCGCGCCGGGCACCGGGCAATGAGCAATACGGCACTGTCATCCACACGACCGGCCTCCCGATCCCCCGCGGCGATAAACCCCTGGATCGTCGCGGCTGTCGTCGTCGTGCCAACCTTCATGGAGGTGCTGGACACCACGATCGCCGTCGTGGCGCTGCGCTATATCGCCGGCGGCCTGTCGGCAACGGTCGATGACGGCGAATGGGTCATCACCAGCTACCTCGCCGCCAACGCCATCATCCTGCCCATCACCGGCTGGCTGATCGCGCATCTCGGCCGCCGCAATTACTTCCTGCTCTCGATCGCCGTCTTCACCCTGGCCTCCGGACTGTGCGGGACGGCAACGAGCCTCGGGCAACTGATCTTGTTCCGCGTTGTCCAGGGCCTCGCCGGCGGCGGTCTGCAGCCGTCCAGCCAGGGCGTATTGCTCGATGCTTTCCCGGTCGAGCGCCAAGGCATGGCCATGACATTGTTCGGCCTCGCCGCGCTGATCGCCCCCGTCGTCGGCCCGACGCTCGGCGGCTGGATCACCGACGACTACTCCTGGCGCTGGGTGTTCTGGATCAACGTCCCGGTCGGCCTGCTTGCCCTCGGTGCATGTGCCATCACGCTCCGCGACCCCGAATACCTGACGGCGCAGCGCCTGGCATTGCGCCAACAACCCTTCACCTTCGATGGCGTCGGCCTGTCCCTGCTGGTCATCGTCATCGTCTGTTGGGAAGTGACGCTCAGCAAAGGCCAGGAATGGGACTGGCTGGGCGATCCGTTCTGGCGAGTGCAGACGCTGGTGATCTTGTTCGCTGTAGGCCTGGTCGCGCTGATCGTCTGGGAACTGCGCCACCCCAACCCGGTGGTGAATTTCCGCCCGTTACGAGAAAGAAACTTCGCCGCCTGCTGCATCATCATCTTCTGCGCCTTCGCGGTGCTGTACGCCGCCAGCACCTCGCTGCCCGCCTTGCTCCAATCGCTGTTCGGCTACGATGCGTTGAGCGCCGGACTGGTGATGTCGCCCGCCGGATTCTTTGCCGTCGTCACCATGCCGTTCGTGGGGCGCGCGCTCGGGCGCGGGCTCGACGCAAGGTGGGTGATCGCCGCCGGCCTGCTGACCATGGCCGCCGGGAATTACTGGATGTCGCAGATGAATCTCGACATCAGCCCGGGCCAGGTCGTCTGGCCACGCGTGGTGCTGATCATCGGCCTGGCGATGTGCTTCGCCCCCGCAAACGTCGCGGCGTATCTCTATACGCCGGTTGCGCTGCGCGGTGCCGCCGTCGGCCTGTTAAGTCTCCTGCGCAACGAAGGCGGCAGTGTCGGCACCTCGCTGGCGCAGACCATCCAGGAACGCCGCGACCAGTTCCACAGCCTCCGCCTCGGCGAGTGGCTCGATCCCTTGAACCCGGCCGCGCGTTCCTTCCTCGACCAGGCGTCGGCGCCGTTCCTGCAACAGACCGGCGATCCGGTCGCCGCACACCAAATGGCCTTGCAGACGCTGGCAAACCTGCGCGAGCAACAGGCATCGTCGCTCGCCTATTTCGATGTGTTCTGGCTGCTGGCCGTGGTCACAGCCGCGCTGGTGTTTGCTGTACTGATCATGAAGCGCTCCGTCGCGGAGAAGGGCGCCCACATCGGATCAGAGTAAGCCAGATAACGCGCCGGCGCCCTCGCATCATGCCAAAGCCCTCAATCTTGCGTGCCAGCACGATGCACCTGCCGACACGGGCCTGGTCGGGACGCCATCAACGCAACGGCCACTCCTCCCTACCGCAAAAGATTGGCCCCACTTGATTTAGATCAAAGCGCCCGACACGGCATCGCAATACGAGTTAAATCAACCCACCCGAGATATGCTCTGTGCCAAACTCGTCCACCGCACCGACGCTCAGCGTACAGGAACTGATCGCGCTTGCCCTCGATCATCGCGCGCAGGCGGAGCGTTCAACCTCTCCCATGGAACAACGCGAGCTGCATCGCGTCGCAGACATATACACAGTGCTGGCCACGATAGACGTTCCAATCGCACTGCTTGAGCAATTGGCATTGTGACACCGATATGGAACGAAGAACGATCGCCCCGCAGGGCGGCAGTTCGGCAGTCAAGCGGCCCATCTACGGCCTTCACTCACCCGGCGCCAAAGCCATGTTCCGGCGGCGCCACGCGTTCGGGCTCGAGCCCACCACATCGCGAAACACCCGGCAATAATGCGCCTGATCGGTGAATCCGCAGGCAAGCGCTATTTGCACCAGCGGCTGATCCGACATCAGCATAAGCTGCTGAGCCCGTTCGACGCGCCGGCGCCGGATGTAATGGCACACCGTCGTGCCGAAGGTCGCCTTGAAGGCGTGCGAGAAATAGCTGGTACTCAACCGGGCCCTGCTGGCACAATCCCGCAGCCGGATCGTGGAACCCAGCGACGCGTCAATGAATTCCTTCACCTTGCGTGTCTGCCACGGCGCGAGGCATCGCGTATCGGACGATGCCGCCGTGTCCTTCGCGCCGGCCGGTGAGTCGTCGGTGTATTCGCGCAGCATCGCAGCCGCGATCCTGATCTGCGATTTCGCCTGGATGCGATCCTCGTCCCACATCCGCAAAGCAGTATCAAGGAACCCCGTCACCACGGCGAGCGACGACGGTTCTGATGCAGTGTCATAGCTGGCTTGATGGCAAGCATGGATCTGCCCAAACCCGTGGATCATTTGTGTGACGCCCATGGCACTCCCCTTCCGTTGGGTTACGATACGAACTGCACCAGGGTGCGTTGCTTGCGGCCACGCACGTTCAGTGTCGGCATAACGGTCGCGGGCCTGTCGTTGGCCACGTCCGTCTGCATAAAGGCCGAGGCACGCAGGATGCTTTGCTTGATCGCAGCCTGCACCCACCAGGTCGCGTACGTGGCGAATCTTGTGCCACACGCAGGATCATACCGGCATGCAGCGCGCATCAGGCCGACATAGCCTTCGCCGATCAGCTCCGGTTGCGGCACCCCACAGCCACGATGCGTCATGGCAATCGCGGCAACCAACGGCAGATGGCTATCGATCAGCCGTCCCGCCGCGGCAATATCATGGTGCTCGTGCCAGCGACGGCACAGCGCCGCTTCCTCACCCGCGCTCATCAGTGGCGGGATGTTTCCTGGCCGATCGTGGTGGCCGATGGCGATTGTTTTCATGGTCCGGACCCCTCGCATCTGGAAACCGCCAGTCGATTGTTCGATCTTGGAAATCCTCGAACGATTCCCCCGTGTGTGCGCTGCCTGGGATTAGCCGCAGGAATCGACGGCAAGCCGCGCGAATTGGGACCGCAAGCGCGGTACAACGAAATCCACAAACGCGCGCACCTTCGGAACCGTGATGCGCCCCTCCGGCATGATCAGGTGCACCGGCAAAGGCGCATGCTCATGCGGCTTCAGTACGATCTCCAGACGGCCGTCCCGCACGAGATCTGCCACCTGGTAAGAGTACAGCCGTGTCACGCCACGTCCTTCCAAGGCCGAGGCGATCGCCGCGCGCGCGCTGTTGACGACAAAGCGCGGCGTAATCGGCGCGCTGCGCCGGACCGTCGAGCCGTCAAGTGGCGGAAATTTCCACGACTCCAATCCGGCATCCAGGAACGTGACGATCCGGTGCCTCGCCAGGTCGCCGGGTGTCTCGATCGCTGGGTGCTCGCGCAAATAGGATGGCGAGGCGACGATACTCTGGCGGACTTCGCCCACGCGTATCGCCACCATCGATGAATCGGGCAGATGGCCGATGCGAAGCGCGACATCGACGCCCTCGTCGATCAGGTTCACCGGCCGATCGAGCAGGAACAGCTTCGCCGACACCGTTGGAAACACGTCGAGAAAGTCGTCCAGGATCGGACGCAACACGTCTTCGCCGGTCAATACCGGTGCGGTCACCGCCAGCGTGCCGCTCGGCGCCGACCGCGCGCTTGCCATCAGCGTATCCGCCTCGTCGAGCGCAGTCAGCAACCGCCGGCAAATGTCGGCATACCGCGCGCCGACATCGCTCAGCTTGCTTGTGCGGGTCGAACGATGCAGTAGCGGAACACCAACGCGTCCCTCAAGATACGCCATGGCGCGGCTCACCGCGGCCGGGGAGCGTCCAAGCTTGCGGCCCGCGGCGGCAAGGCTGCCTTCGTCGAGAGCCGTAACGAACACCTTCATGGCGTCGATGCGATCCATCTATTCCTCCTCCAGGATGCCGGTTTTCAGAAGCGCCGCCGCCGGGGGGCCCCGGCTGCGCGTTCCAATTCGTCACTCCTGCTGTCGGATTTGCCAGATCGACCGGGCGATCGACCGAGGCCGGTGTGGTGCACCAGGGTTCGCCGGCGACGCGCGATTGAACCGCACGAGCGTCGCCGCGTTTGCATCGGCACGGCACGCCGCACTGGCGCCGCAACCGGTATTATCGGGGCATCAAGGTGGGTCATGGCCTACCTCCAGGGCGATGCAACTAATCCAGGGGCCTGGGTACCGTCCTTGTGGCAAATGTGAATTCTCGTGAATATCCCAGCGGCGTTAAGCGGATCTGAAGGCGTGTGATCGCACCTCCGTTCATCGCCCCGAATGAAGTCGCTGCAAAAAATCGGCCCCGCGTTCTGTATCAAGGCATGATGGCCGCACGTAATCAGCTCTGGCTGCGACATCCCGCAAAACCAGCCAGCCGGATCGCCACGCCAAGGCCTTGGTTTCTGGCCGGTTAATCCGGTCTGCGCGGTGCTGAAAAAAGCTGAAGACAGGTGGCCGCCATGCTTGCGGCGGGAGCGCGACAGCTGGACGTGTCAAACGAGTACGAAATCGACTTCTCCCGGCGCGGACTCCGAATCGTCAGTGCCGCCGCGCCTGCCGGCAGACACGCGTTTGAAATACTCGAAATTCCGGCGCAGTCCGCCGGCGGACTCGTTGCCAACGACGAATCAATCGATCGCACTTGGTCAAGCGCGGTGGTCCTGGAAAACCCGCCTCCGGGTCACATTGCCGCGATCGGCAAAGCGCTCGGCGAGCATCGGGAATTCCCCCCAGCGTCCTATTCTATCGCGGGAGATTGCTTCGGCCTCTTCGGGCCTCGCATGACGGTGCAGTCAACGCAGCGCCGCCCGAACAACCTGGTGAAGCCCGCCACCAGCGCGTTGACCCGTGCATCAGTTCAAACCGCCGGGTCTGGGCGCGATCCCAGCGTCCCAACGCCTGCCATGGACTTCTTGAACCTGATGGGCCTCGAATCCGCGATTGCCCTTGGATCGAACTCGGAATCCAGCATCACCCCCCAGATCTTGCGCATCTGCATGCCAATGTTTCCTGCATCGTAGAGCGGGACTACCGCAGCCTCACGCAAGAACTTTTCCATCGGGTGCGACCGGTCGAGTGAATTGACCCCCATCGCCTGCATCGCCCGAAACACCGCATGGAACAAGGTCTCGCCGCAGAACACCTTGGCCATTGCGCCCACGGCATGGCCTTCGGAGTCGTGTTGGTCCAGGTAGTGCGCCGCCTTCCAGGAAAAGGCCCGGCACGCCTCGATCTTCATCGCGACCTCGGCAAGCAGGTAGCCAACCGCCTGATGATGCAGGACCGGCAGGCTGCCCCCGGCCGTATAGGTCTTTGCCCATGTCAGCGCGTATTCGTAGGCCGAGCGGGCCACGCCCACCGCCGCAATGGCAGCCACCGGGCCAGACCAGGTGAACGCCTTGGAGATCACCAGGTCGCCATCGCCAATCGCGAATGCGTTCTCCTCCGGCACGCGACAGTGTTCAAAGACGATCTCGTTGTTCTGGCACAGCCGATGGCCGAGCTTGGAGATCGGTTGCTCATACCGGACCCCCTTCGTGCCGCGAGGCACGATGATCGCGCTCAATCCCGTCTTGCCGCCCTGCTGCGGCTCGGTGCGCGCGATGCAGACATTCACGTTCGCGCCCTTCAGGTCCCAGCCCCCGGCATTGCACGGCCAGTATTTGCGGCCATTCAGGACGTATTCGCCGCTCCCCCAGTCGAGGATGGCGGTCAGGCCAATCCCCGCTGGATGCGCACCGGGGTGGTCGAAATTGGCGGTACCCCCAGGTGGACAAATCCGAATCGCCCGCGCGCTGGCGGCTGCTCAAAACGACCCGTGCCTATGCCCTGGAGAAGCTGGCATAGCACGGCAGGATCAGGCGCGCCGCGCAGCACCATGCCGCGCATTGCCGCGATCGTGTGACACCCCGCGCCGAGTTCCGCGAGCGTCTGACACAGCGCCTCGGCCACAAGACCCGGCAATCCCGCGCGCCGCCCCACGGCCGGCTATGGAAGCCGCCGACCCGGCCGATTAACGCAACACCCGCGCCATACCTGATCCCCTCCCCCACACGTGATCACGGCGGTCCCCTTGTCGCCGCCCTCTTTCTGAAGAATCCTGAAGAAACGTGAATCATGGCGTGCGGGATGGGTGGGGGCAGCAATCAGCCGATCTTCGCCGATGGCGAGTGCGAGATCGATCTCGCACGGCGCGAACTCCGGATTCGCGGCGCGCCAGTGCCCCTTGGCGGACGGGCCTTCGAAATCGTCGAGGTTCTGGCGCAATCGTCGGGCCGGCTCGTCACCAAGGATGAATTGATCAGTCGCATCTGGCCTGGTGCAGCCGTCCTGGAGAACACGCTCCAGGTTCACGCCACCGCCATCCGCAAGGCCCTCGGCCCCTACCGTGCGTTGCTCAAGACCGAAGCCGGCCGCGGTTACCGCCTGCTCGGCGACTGGGCCGTCCACCGTCACGATTTCGCGCGACCACCGGCTGGCCTTCGGCCCGTGCGCATGCCCGTCACCACGCTGGAAAGCAACTTTCCCACGAGTGTCCAGCTTGTCGGGCGAGTGGCCGCGATACAGCAACTCCGCGACCTGGTATCCGCCTATCGCGTCGTGACCCTCACCGGCCCAGGCGGGATCGGCAAAACCGCGCTTGCCCTCGAAGTGGCGCGATCCGTGCTGGACGAGTTCGAAGACGGCGGCAAGTTGGTCGAGCTAGCATCATTGCTCGAACCCGCCCGCGTGCCGTCGGCGGTCGCCCGTGCGCTGGAACTGAAACTGCCTGGGGAAGAGATTTCCGAGGAATCGGTCGCGCAGGCGGTCGGCACCCGGAAGCTGCTGTTGCTGCTGGACAATTGCGAACATGTCGTCGATGCGGCAGCGACCATGGCCGAAACGCTCGTGCGCCTGTGCCCGCACGTGACCACGCTCGCGACAAGCCGCGAAATCCTGCGGGTCGAGGGTGAGTGTGTCTATCGCGTGCCGCCGCTCGAAGTGCCGGCCGACAAAAAGCACGAACCGGACCATATCCTTGGCCACAGCGCAGTCGAACTCTTCATTGCCAGGGCCGAAGCCCAGGGATCCGAGAACGTGTCCCGCAGCGAGACCCTGCCGACAATCGCCGCGATTTGCCGTCATCTCGATGGCATTCCTCTTGCCATCGAATTTGCCGCCGCCCGCGCGGCAGTGCTGGGCGTCGAGGAGGTGGCGGCAAGCTTGCGCGACCGGTTCGCCGCGCTGACCAGCCACCGGCGCACCGCGGTTCCCCGGCACCGCACTCTGCGCGCCACGCTGGACTGGAGCTACGACCTGCTGCCCGCCGACGAGCAATCGCTGCTGCGTCGCCTGGCGACGTTCCCCGCCGGTTTCACAATCGAGGCGGCTGCCGCCGTCATAAGCAGAAATGGCTTCGACACGGCCGCCGTTGTGAATGGCATCGCCAATCTGGTGGCGAAGTCGTTGATCGTAATGGACAAAGGTGATGCGCCGCAGCGGTGGCGCCTGCTGGAAACGATCCGCGCCTATGCGCTGGAGAAGCTTGCCCTGCATGGCGAGGCCGCGGACGCCGCGAAGCTCCACGCCGCCTACTTCCGCGACTTCGCCGCCCCGGACGCAGATTGCTCGCCGTGGCGTGTGTCGCGCCACCAGATCTCCGCAAGAATTCGCGAAATCGATAACGTTCGCGCCGCGCTGGACTGGGCATTTTCCCCAGGGGGCGACACCGGAATTGGGGTGGACCTCGCAGCCTTTTACGCTCCCATCTGGCTGCACACGTCGCTGGTCGCGGAATGCCGGGAACGCTGCGAGCGAGCCCTCTCCGAGCCTCCTGGTGATGGTGCGACCGGCACGCCCCGCCGCGTCTTGTTGCAGGCTGCTCTCGGCTCGGCGTTGGTCGATGCCATAGGTCCCGAGGAGCAAACGAAAGCGGCGTTGGCCGAAGCCATCCAGACCGCCAGCCAGTTGAACGAGCTGGACACGCAGGCGGTCGCTTTGTTCCGGCTGACGCCAATCCTGGAATTCCGCGGCGAGTACGGAGAAGCCTGGGCGGCCGCGGAACAACTTGCGCGGATCGCAGAGCAAAGCAACGATCCGGACATACGCGGCGCCGCCGATCGGACGATGGGCATGATGCTGCTTGGCTCCGGCCGGTTGCGCGAGGCGCGGACCTGCTTCGAGCGCATCCTGCAAACGCCGGCTCCGCCGCAGAGCCAGCGGCGCTTTTATTGGTACTATCTGGGGAATCGCGCGGTGACACGGGCCATGCTCGCCCGCACGCTGTGCCTGCGTGGCCTGGTGGAAGATGCGCAACACGAAGCGGACACCAGCCTGGTGGAACTGCGTGATACCAACAGCCAGCTCTCGGTCTGCCGCGTCATTGCGTTCGGTGTCAGCCGGGTCACGCTGATGACCGGAGACCCTGCGGCGGCAGAGCATGCGATTGCTCTGTTGAACGAGGCGGCGCGGCTTGCGAACGCGCCATTCTGGCAGGTCGAGGGCCGCTTCCTGCAAGGCAAGCTGATGATCGAACGGCGCGACTTCGCAAAAGGCGCGCAAGTGTTGCGCGACGCATTTGACTATTGCCGACGGATCGGCTGGCACGTATCGCAGCCGGAGTTCAAAGCCGCGCTGGCAGAGGCATTGCTCGGGCTCGGGGCGTTCGACGAGGCACTCGAGACCGTGGACGACGCGTTGGCCAGCGTTGGCCGGCGCGAGAACGGCCAATGGTGGTACGTGCCTGAACTGCTGCGTATCAAGGGCGAAATCCTGCTGCAGCGGGATTCAAATGGTTCCCTGCCGGCCGCGGAAGAATGCCTCACTCAGGCCGGCAGGATATCGCGCGAGCAGGGCGCGTTGTTCTGGGAGCTTCGGGCCGCGCTCAGCCTCGCACGGCTGCGTGTGCAGCAGGGCCGCGCTGATGAGGCGCGGCAACTCCTGGCGCCTGTCCAAGAGCAATTCCCCGAAGGCCTCGGCACTGCCGACCTCCACGCCGCCCGCTCGATGTTCGAAGCCTTGGCGTCGGCATAGCGTCGTACCAACAGCGCTACGCATGTCATTGCGAGGAGCGGAGCAACCTCATACACATGTCATTGCGAGGAGCGAAGCGACGAAGCAGCCTCGATCATGTAACAGCTGGCACGTCGGTCCCCCGCGTTACCGGGATTATACTAGTGTTCCAGCCCTGACGGATGATACCCCGTCGGCGCGTACTGCGTCATGGCAGGCGAAATCCATCGGCGCTAACTTGAGCAGACTGGCCTTGCAAGGCAGCATCTGCGCCACCTCCGCTTCCTCTCCTGTCTCAGCTTCCTCCTCGCATTAAAGCCAGCGGCCAGCCTCACGAGCGCTGCGGACGTCAAACACGATCGAGCGAACGCCGTAGCGCCAGAGGCTGTGGGCGGCTGGCTTATTATCAGGAGAGGAAGATGAGGCAGGTGGGGACGAGGAGATGATCTTCATGCTGTGCGGATCGGACCCAGCAAATGGCATTCGTATTCCCCAGCTTCGTGCCTTTGTGTCTTCGCGGTGAATCTTTAACGCCAAAGCGAGCCCCACCGGCCTCTCGAAGATTCCGACAACACCGCGGGTGCCCTGCCATACCAGGTGTCGGTCGGGCCAGGGCGCCAGCCTTGACCCAACCGCATCAACACCCTCTTCTTGCTTGACCCAACCGCCCAAGCAACGTCTTCAAACCCCGAAAATCAGTACACCCGCTCCTTCGGCGGAATCGACGCGACCTCGTTCGACAGCGGCTGCAAATGCACCGGCCGGTAATCCAACCGCACCCGCCCATCGTCATCCAGCCAGGCCACCGTGTGCCGCAGCCAGTTCACATCATCCCGTACCGGAAAATCCTCTCGGGCATGGGCACCGCGGCTTTCTGTCCGCCCGATCGCAGAATGCAGACTGACGCTTGCCTGCGCCAGCATGTTGTCGAGTTCCAGCGTTTCCACCAGATCGGTGTTGAAAATCATCGACCGGTCGGCAACGCCAAGATCGTCGCGCACCATCGCGATGACGCCATCGAGCAGAGTCGCGCCCTCGTCGAGCAATGGCCCGTCGCGGAACACAGCGCAATGGCGTTGCATGGTCCGCTGCATCTCCAGGCGCACCGTCCCCGCACCGGTTTTGCCCTTCGACCACCTGATCCCATCGAACCGCGCCAGCACGCGGTCGGTCGCATCCGTGGGCAACGGCGCGTGGCTTTCCCCGGCACGCAGCGTGCGCGCCGCATGCAACGCCGCCGCGCGGCCAAACACCACGATATCCAGCAGCGAATTGGAACCCAGCCGGTTGGCGCCATGCACCGACACGCAGGCCGCTTCGCCGATCGCCATCAGGCCCGGTACCACAGCCTCGGCATCGCCGTCCCGAATTGTCCGGACTTCGCCGTGCAGATTGGTCGGCACGCCGCCCATGTTGTAATGCACCGTCGGCAACACGGGAATCGGCTCGCGCGTCACATCGACGCCGGCGAAGATGCGTGCCGTCTCGGTGATGCCGGGCAGCCGCTGATGCAGCAGATCCGCGCCCAGATGCTCCAGATGCAGCAGGATGTGGTCCCTGAGCGGCCCGCAGCCACGGCCTTCGTTGATTTCGATGGTCATCGAGCGGCACACCACGTCGCGCCCAGCGAGGTCCTTCGCGGTTGGTGCGTAGCGCTCCATGAAGCGCTCACCCTCCGAATTCGTCAGGTAACCCCCCTCCCCGCGCGCTCCTTCGGTGATCAGGCAGCCGGAACCGTAGATGCCGGTGGGATGGAACTGCGTGAATTCCATGTCCTCCAGCGGCAACCCGGCGCGCAGCACCATGGCGTTGCCATCGCCGGTACAGGTGTGCGCGGCGGTGCAGGAGAAATAGATGCGGCCATAGCCGCCGGTCGCCAGCACGGTGCGGTGCGCGCGAATCCGGTGCAGCGTGCCGTCTTCCAGATTCCAGGCAACCAGCCCGCGGCACGCGCCGTCGGCATCCATCAGCAGGTCGAGCGCCACGAATTCAACAAAGAACTCGGTGTCGTGCCGCAGGCACTGCTGATACAGCGTGTGCAGGATGGCGTGGCCGGTGCGATCGGCGGCAGCGCAGGTCCGCTGCGCCATCTTCTTTCCGTACTCGATCGTCTGCCCGCCGAACGGACGCTGGTAGATACGGCCGTCTTCTGTGCGCGAGAATGGCACGCCGTAATGCTCCAGCTCCAGCACGGCGGGAACAGCCTCACGGCACATATATTCGATGGCATCCTGGTCGCCGAGCCAGTCGGAACCCTTCACCGTGTCGTACATGTGGAATCGCCAGTCGTCGCCATCGCCCATGTTATTGAGCGACGCCGCCATGCCGCCTTGCGCCGCGACGGTATGGCTGCGTGTCGGGAACACCTTGGTGACGCAAGCCGTGCGCAATCCCGAGGACGCCATGCCCAAGGCCGCCCGCAATCCGGCACCGCCGGCACCGACGATCACGACGTCATAGCCATGCTCGATGATTTCGTATGCATTTGCCATCGTGCCACCCTCGCAGGCCTGTTTGCTGATCCCCCAGGTCAGTGCTGATGTCCGTGTTGGTCTGATAACCCGCGGTCATCTCAGAACTGCGCAGACGCCTTGAACCCGAACACCGCCGCATTCGGGATATTCGACTGAGCGTTCGGGCGAAAGACGTACTGGAACTCCGGCCTGAAGTCCAAACCGCGGTACACGTGGATGTTATAGTTCACCTCCAGGATCATTTCGTGAGTCTGAATACCGGTTGCCGCGTTGCTGAACGGCAGGCCCAGCGCGGCTTCCTCGGCCTGCACTTTGCCCAGCGCGCCGCTCATCGAGAAGTAGGTGAACAAGAGTCCAACACCATCTTCTGGCCGTGCGTGCCAGAAACCATAATCCAGCAGCCCGGCATAGTACTGCTCTCCGTAGGACGAATTGTCACCGTCGTTATGGACGAATCCGCCAAGCAGGATCAGGCCATTCTGACCACCGGGACCGTTCCGCAGCACCATCTGGTCAAGCAGCATCCAGAACTGCGTATTGCCGGTATGCGGCGGTGTGAACTGGCCCAGGCTTGCCGGCAAGGCATCGGCGAAACTCTTGAAGTTCGACGAATCGTAGCCGAAGCCGATCACGTAATGCCCTGGCATCGCGTCGCGACCAATATTCGGCTCGAAACCGGCCTGCACCGGAACGTAGACGCCGCTGTCGCGAGGCACGCCAAATTCGAACCCGCTACTGTCCGCCTGGCTGTACAGATCCTGGTTCACTTCATAAACGCCGGTCACCACGTACGTGGGCACCGTCGGGCGCACGCGAATGCGCCCGCCCCAGACCGCATCGGGATAGGCGCTGTGGCCGATATCGCCGCCGGGCAATGCCTTTGGATCGCCGCACAGGTCGTTGTTCATGAAGTCGCAATACAGCGGCGAGCTGGCAAAGTCGTTCTCGACGTTCATCCAGCCACCGGCAATGTCCAGCCGGCCGCTGAACATTGTTTCTTCGGCGTAGGCCGACACCAGATGCACCGCAACGTCACCGCCGGCGCCATAAATCTCCTGCACCGGCGAGACGTTGTCGCCGAACAGATGGCTGTCGTTGGCGCCGGATCGGTTGACAAAAATCACGTGCGTGGAGAAGCCCGTGAGTCCCGCCAGGCGCTGCCAGTCGATGTCGGCGGAAAACGCAATCTGGTTGGCCGAAGTCGCGCCTTGCTGAGCACCGCCGGTGTTGCCGGCGACTTCAGCGATGGCGCCGAACTGGAGGTAAATGCCGTTGTTGTTCAGCATCGTCCGAACGCCGCCCCAGTCCCCCAGCAGGTGCTCGCTGGCCGGAGGCTGGAAAGCCGGGCTCGTGGGGTCGAAGGCCTGCGCGAAAAGCTCGAGACTCGCAGGATTGCCCGGACTCTGGGCCGATGCAGTGAATGTCGCAGCGGCCCAGATCAACAGCGCCAGCGCAAGGAAGCGTTTCACAGCGGCTTCGCCTGCGCCGACGGCAGATGGTGCGACGTTCCGCTATCCAGCGCCGCCTCAATCTGCTCCAGGCTGCGCCCCTTCGTCTCGGGAACCATCATGACAACGAACGCCAGCGCGACCAGGCTCAGCAGTCCGTAGGACAGGAAAGCGCCCGTACTGCCGATCGCACCCACCAGGTCAAGGAACGTTAAAGAAACAATCAGGTTGAACCCCCAGTTCGCGACGGTTGCCAGGCTCATCGCGCGACCGCGCAGTGCCAGCGGGAAGATCTCCGCGATCAATAACCAGAATACCGGACCCAGGCCAATGGCAAAGAAGCCGACATAGGCGGCCACCGACAACACCGCGATCCATGCCAGTTCGCCCGACGTGCCGGCAAAGAAAGCGCCCGACAGCACAAACAAAGTGAACGCCATGCCGCCGAGACTCCAGCACAGGAGTTGCCGCCGGCCGAGGCGGTCGATCAGCCAGATCGATACGATGGTCATGATAACATTCACCGCGCCGACACCGGCCGTTGCCAGGATGGCCGTCGCGGCGGAAGGCAGGCCCGCCGACCGAAAGATGATCGGCGCGAAGTAGATGACAGTGTTGATCCCGGTGATCTGCTGGAACATCGCAAGGCCGACGCCGATGATCAGCGGTCGGCGGATGCGTGACGCCAGCAACTCCCACGTACTGGTCAGCTTGCGGTCTTCGCGCGCGATGTCCCGGCGCAGGCTGGCCAGTTCCTGCGACACGTCGGGGGTGCCACGCAGCCGCTGCAGCACGGTCTCCGCATCGAACATCCGGCCGTGTCCTGCCAGCCAACGCGGACTTTCCGGCAGAACCAGCATGCCGATGGACAGCACAACGCCGGGCACCGCGCCCAGCGCGAGCATCCAGCGCCATCCCTCCGTTGCGCCGGCGAGCGCGTAGCCGACGAGGTAGGACACCAGTATCCCGGCCGTGATGCAGAGCTGGTTCAGCGATACGATCGCCCCGCGATCGCGCGCCGGTGAGATTTCCGCGAGGTAAAGCGGCGTCAACATCGAAGCGACGCCGATTGCCAGGCCGACGAAAAAGCGGCCGATCGCCAGCACGGCGACGCCCTGCGCTATGGCCGAGACGCCGGCGCCGACGATGAACATCAGTCCGGCACCCAGGATCACACGGCGGCGGCCGGCCCGATCCGACAGATAGCCGCCGGAAGCCGCACCGACCGCCGCACCGGCCAGTGCAATCGCGACCACAACGCCTTGCATGGTCGGCGACAGCGACATCACGTGGCGGATGAAGATCAGTGCGCCGGAAATTACCCCGGTGTCGTAGCCGAACAGCAGGCCGCCCAATGCGGCCACGGCCGCGATGAGGTAGAATACCATGGCGCTCCCTCGAGTGTTAGCGTTCCGGACGGTGGATTCTGTCCCACGTAGGCGCATGACATAGGCGATCGATGAACGCTTCGATTGTCGAGGGATGCGGCGCCTTGTACGGAATCGTCGCAGACAAAGCCGGCCCGCCGCTGTTCTCTCGCTGGTCCAATAAGGAACGGGAGCAGACTCCGAATAAATTGATTCAATGCAAAGAATACATGGGGATCACAGATTCACGCGGCCGCACACAAGTAACAGACGCGGTCTTTCGCGGCTGCGCCAGCAAGCGTGCGGCAACAGAAGGCAGTCACACAGCCACCCCACCCCAGGTCCCATCCGTATGCATCTGCCCCGGCCCCGATCCGGGGTGCATCTGTGCTTCCATTCTCCTGCGGCCGCCGGTCACGGCATGCGCCGGACCAGCCTCTACCGAGCCGGCTTTAATGCGCGCCCCGCAGACAGTGAACACTCATTTCTCGGAAGACACTCTCCCGCGGATCGGATGACGTCGCGCCAAGGTGGACCAAAATGCCGCTGTTGTCGCAGGGCCGCACAGGGCACCGCCCCGGTCGGCGCGTAGCGCGCAGGGCGCTGCAAGTCACCTGCCAGCCTGTGGACTGAAATCGCGAGGCATCGCCATCGTTGCGCCAGCCGCTTGCGAACCGCTCAGCGGCGACCATGACGCAACCCCCGGCGACGCAAGCCCCGGCTACGCAGGCCCAGCTATGGTTCCGGTGGACCCGTCCTGCCGCTCAATCATATTCCTCGCCCGCATAGCGAACGAACCCGACCGGACGATGCGTGAAATGCAGCACCGGGAGCCCCGGGTCATCCTGCCCTGCCGTCGCTTCGTTCGCCGGAATCCAGTCGCCCTGCAGCTCCACCGGCGTGCCGTCCTGGAACGGGATATCCTGCCCGACTCCGCCGGCGGTGATACGGATCGCCACGAACACGTTGCCGGCATAGTCGCTGCCACCGTCGAGCGCCTGCACCTGGTCGATCCAGATATGCTGGTGCTCTGCGCCATCATGGCTGTAGCGATCGGGAAACACCCGCGAGACGGTCGCGCTGATGTGACGGACTTCGCCACGGCCGGAGCCGTTGGGGCGGCGCAAGTGCATGTCGTGGTAATGTCGGGCCATGCTCTTCTCCAGATTGCCGGCCCACCTTGCATCACCTTGCAGGTGCGCATGGGTGACATTTCCGGGAAGTTGGCACACTTAATGATCCATCCACGAAACAGGGAAACAGGTGACACCGAGCGGCGCCATGGCTTAGGAATTCATCGGGCGCGATCACCCACGCCACGTAAGGCAACGCGTTCCACCACCTGTGGAAAAATCGGCTTCGTGCCTTGTCATCGCAGGTGGCAGGCCACGAAGTGCCCGCTGGACAGCTCCCGCAGTTCCAGTGATTCCAGTTTACAGCGCGGCACCGCAATCGGGCAGCGTGCCGCAAAACGGCAACCGCGCGGAATGCCGTGGGATACAGCCACTTCGCCCGATGGTCGCCGCACCGCCTGGCCGCGCAGCCGCGGATGCGGCGCGGGCACCGCGGCCAACAGCAATTCGGTGCATGGGTGTTGTGGGCGGCGCAGGATGTCCCGCGTCGGGCCACTTTCTACAATCGCGCCCAGATACATCACGGCGATCCGTTGGCTGATATACGCCACCACCGCGATGTCATGTGAAATGAACAGAGAGGCAAGCGAACGGGCCCGTTGCAGGTCGGCCATCAGGTTCAGAACCTGCGCCCGCATCGCGTTCCTGAGTCCCTCCGCGTCAAGGGTGAACTTCTGCTCTTGCAAGGCGTAACAGGTTTGCCGGCATGCCGCCGAAGCCGTACTCCGTGACCCGCCCGGCGCGCGGCAGCCGGGATAATCCCCACCCAGCACCGCCTCAATTGACGGCCCCGCCCTCTTCGCGGAAGCTGGAATTCGAACAGATGACGCCAGAAGGAACCGTCATGCCCTTGGAATCGATTGCCCCCGCAGATCTGGATACCTCTGATGCCCAATGGCAGGCACGCGTGGACCTGGCGGCGGCGCACCGGCTGGCCGTGATGCATGGCCTGCACGAGGGGATTTTCAATCACCTGACGCTGCGCGTGCCTGGGCATTCCGATCGCTACTACCAGATTCCGTTCGGCCTGCACTGGTCGGAAGTCACCGCGAGCTGCTTCATGGAAGTAGACTATGACGGCGTGCGCCGTGCCGGCGAGGGCGAGATCGAACGTTCCTGCTACTGCATCCACGCGCCGCTGCATCGCGACCTGCCACACGCCGCCGCGGTATTCCACACGCATATGCCGCACGCGAGCGCGCTGGCGCGGCTGGAGGATCAGAGCATCCTGCCGATCGGCCAGACCGAACTCGGTACGATGATGGAAGTCGCTTACGACGACACCTATGCCGGACCGGCGTTCGATCCGGCGGAAGGCGCGCGGCTGGCCATGCTGACGGGCGACAAGACCGTGCTGATGATGGCAAACCATGGCGCTGCAACGCTCGGCCGCACGGTGGCGGAAGCGTATGACCGGCTGTACTACCTTGAGCGCGCGGCCCAGGTGCAGCTTTATGCGATGTGGACCGGCCGGCCGTTACGCTACCTGCCGCAGGCGGTCATCGACGAGTCGATGCAGCAATTCGCGTCGAACCACGACATCTATCGCGGCAAGCCCGCCTGCGTGTGGCATTTCGACGCGTTGAAGCGATTGCTCGACAAGAAAGAGCCGGATTACAAGGACTGAGCAAGCGCCCGATCGTTCCGCGCAAGAGAATGGCGGCGACATGATCAACAAGATCGTTTGCTCCGTGGCCGAGGCAATGGCCGGTATCGCCGACGGTGCAACCGTGCTGGTCGGCGGCTTCGGCGATGTCGGTGCCCCGGCCGCCTTGCTCGACGGGCTGGGGGAACAAGGTGCGCGCGATCTGACGATTGTCATTGTTGCCGGCGGCCGTGACGGCAGCAAGATCGAGCGCCTGGTCGCGCTGGGCCGCATCCGCAAGATGGTGTGCAGCTTCGTGCGGCCCGCCAGCCTCGCCGGGCGGTTGTTCCAGCAGGGCAAGCTGGACATCGAGGTGGTGCCGCAAGGCACTCTGGCGGAACGGATCCGCGCCGGCGGCGCCGGCGTCGAAGCGTTCTTCACCCCCACGGCAGCCGACACGATTCTCGCCGAGGGGCGCGAGACCCGCGTCATCAACGGCAAGAACTGCCTGCTGGAATATGCGATCCGCGCCGACGTGGCACTGGTGGAGGCGTGGCAGGCCGACCGATGGGGCAACCTGGCCTATCGCGAGAGCGCGCGAAATTTGAATCCGGTGATGGCGATGGCGGCAGCAACTACCATCGCGATGACGCGACATGTGGTCGGCCTAGGCGACATCCCGCCGGAGCATGTGCACACGCCTGGACCATTCGTGCATCGGGTGATCCATGTGCCGGAGTAGGAGCAAGCAAAGGACGATGAAAAGATTTCCCGCCCCTTGCGGGCTTGAGCCTCGAAGCGGATCAAGGCCAGGGGAAGGGACCTGACCGGTAATGCCTGACATCCAGCCGCTCGATCGCATCGGCATCGCCCGCCGCATTGCCCGGGACATTCCCGAAGGCTGGTTCGTCAATCTTGGCATCGGCATCCCCACCGGTGTGTCCGATCATGTGCCACACGATCGCGAAGTGATCTTCCATGCCGAGAACGGCGTGATCGGCATGGGCCCGGCACCGCCGCGGGACGCGGTGAACCCGTACCTGATCAGCGCCGGCGTGCAGCCGATCACGCTCCGCACCGGCGGCTCCTTCGTCCACCACGCCGACAGCTTCGCCATCGCGCGCGGCGGCCATCTGGATCTGTGCGTGCTGGGCGCGTTCGAGGTGTCCGAGACCGGCGACATCGCCAACTGGGCGCGCGCGCCGGATGAACCGGTGCGGCAGATCGGCGGCGCGATGGATCTCGCCATCGGTGCCAGGCGCGTCTGGGTGGCGATGGAGCATGTCACCAAGGAGGGCGGGTCCCGCATCGTACGGCAATGCTCCTACCCGCTGACGGCGAAGGGCGTGGTGCGGCGCGTCTATACCAATCTCGCCGTGCTCGACGTGACGCCGCGCGGATTCGTCGTACGCGAGATGGTGCCGGGTTTGACGTTGGAGGCGTTGCAGGCATGCTCTGCCGCGACCCTGCATCTGGAGGCGTAACGACATGATATCGGACATCGTGATTCGGGAGCATGAGCCTCTGGTGGGCGGCGCGGAATTCGGTGCATCGGGCGCCTATGCAAGGCTGAACGGCACGGCGATCGGCGAACTGGACCCGTCACATCCGGGCAATCGCGGCATCGCGCTGCTGGACAAGGCGCCGCGCAATGCGCGCGGCCGGGTGGAGTACCGCAGCGATTTCGTTGCTCTGCATCCCACCGAACCGGCGCGCAGCAATGGCCGTATTTTGTACGAGGTGAACAATCGCGGCCGGATCATGATGCTGGCCAATCTGTGCGCCGGCACTGCTGGCAATACGTGGACGACGGCAGCAGAGTTGGGGAATGCGCTGCCGCTGCGGCTGGGGTTCACGCTGGTCTGGGCGGGGTGGGATGCCGGCGCGCCGAAAGCCACTGGGTTGTCGCTGGAAGCGCCGCTGGCCACCGACAGCGGCAAGCCGATCGTCCGGCGCATCCGCGAGGAATTCATCTCAGGCACGCGGCTTGGCGCATTGCAGGCGTTCCGGCTGTCGCACGAAGCCGCCACGCGCAATGCCACACTGACTGTTCGCCGCACACAGGCCGGCGCGCGGCGGGACGTGGCATTCGAATTCATCGATTCGCGTACGGTGCGGCTGTTGCCGGAGGGAACGCTGCCGGTGCCTGGATCGATCTACGAACTCTATTACGATGCGACCAATCCGCGTGTACAGGGCGTCGGCTTCGCTGCCACGCGCGACCTGATCAGCCACTTGCGCCGCCATGGCACGGATCTGTTCGGCCGCGCGGTGACCCACACGCTGGCATTCGGCATTTCCCAGGCCGGCCGTTACCTGCGGGACCACATCGCACAGGGGTTCAACGCGGACGAATCTGGCGCGCGCGTGTTCGACGGCGTGTTGACGCATGTCGCCGGCATTGGCCGCGTGTTCCACAACGCGCCGTTCGCACAGCCATTCCGTACGCGTACCTGGCACGAGGACCACGATTTCCCCGAAGTCGAATTTCCGTTTTCCTCGGCTCCACTGGTCGATCCGATCAGCGGCGCCAGCGGCGCCCTGATGCGCGGCGATGCATCCGATCCGAAGCTGATCGAGACCAATACCGCCACCGAATATTGGCAGAAGGGCGCGTCGCTGCTGCACACCGATCCGCTGGGTACGCGGGATGTGGCGCTGCCGCCGAATGTGCGCGGCTATTTCCTGACGGGCACGCAGCATGGCGGCAAGGCGAACATGCCGCGCGACAAGGGGCCCTGCGTCAATCCGCGCAACTGGCATGACCCGATGCCGGCGGTGCGCGCGTTGCTGGTGGCATTGGACGAATGGGTGGTGACGGACCGCACGCCGCCCGACAGCCGGCTGCCGCGCATTGCGGACGGTACACTGGTGCCGCCGGAAGCGGTGGCGTTTCCGGCGGCGCCGGGACTCACGCCGCCGCGCACATCGAACGATGTCGCACCACTGGCGGACTGGACCAATCCGCAGCCGCCGGCTCGGGCGTGGCGGCCGCTGGTGCCGCAGGTGGATGCGGACGGCAATGAATGCGCCGGCATCCGGCTGCCGGACATCGCGGTGCCGCGGGGCACGTTCTGCGGCTGGAACCTGTATGCCGCGCCTTATCCGGAGGGCGAACTGGCGGATCGCGACGGCACCTTCCTGGCGTTCGCCGAAATGCGCGCCACGCGAGAGGCGGCGGGCGATCCGCGGCCGTCGTTAGCGGAGCGTTATGAAGATGCGGCGGCGTATGCCGCGGCCATGCGGGACGCTGTGGCGACACTACAGCGGGATCGGCTGTTGTTGGCGGAGGATGCGGAGCGGTACCGGGAGACAACAAGAGACTGATCAGGTTGTGACGGCGCCTATTTGGCCAATTGCTCCGGCGCGTCCGGTGCAATCAAGGATGCGCGCCGGACCGTAAGCTGATCAATCGTTGCAAGAGCATGCGTCAGGGTCGCTCATAAACCACAACCCCAGCGTGGGCCGCTTCGTACGCAAGCGTCCCAGCCACACGCGCCTGGCGACGGAATGTTGATTCGCGGCACGGAATCACATCAGCGGGCCGGCGATATGGCAGGCGTGCCTCGTGACCTGCGCGAATTGTCAGCTTGTCCTGGGGCGCGTCGTCGTCCAGGACGACAAGCAGATCGATGTCGCTATCCGGCCCTGCTTGGCCTTGGGCGGCCGATCCAAACAGAATCACCCTGCGCGGCTGGAAATACGCCACAACAGGGTCGAGCAATTCCGCGGGTATGGCCGGTGTCGACAGGAACCTGCCCCCAGTGGATCGCGCGGCGTTCTACCACAAATCAAAGGATCGCAACATCTACGGTCCCTCCATCTCCGGCAACGGCCGCGGCCGGCCATTCTCATCCACCGCCACCAGCACGAATTCGGCGGCCGTGACGCGTGTGCGAGCGCCCTGGCCGCGGCGCAACACCCAGGTCTCCACTGCCAGCGTCACTGACGAGCGGCCCGTGCGCACAATGTCGGTGTAAACGCACACCACGTCGCC